>Ga0196971_1001521_pt1 | contig 10163 bp, 6 predicted proteins | sample S1v_1013CmetaG_FD_148660 | JGI IMG/M metagenome (GOLD analysis project Ga0196971, IMG submission 148660) | Soil microbial communities from Anza Borrego desert, Southern California, United States - S1+v_10-13C | ecosystem: Environmental > Terrestrial > Soil > Desert | place: USA: California... | reverse complement strand
TCATCAACGGCGGCGCGCATGCCGACAACCCCATCGACATCCAGGAATTCATGATCATGCCGGTCGGCGCCGCCACCGGCGCCGACGCCATCCGCATGGGCGCGGAGATCTTCCAGTCCTTGAAGAAGAAGCTCAAGGACGCCGGGCACAACACCAACGTCGGCGACGAGGGAGGCTTCGCCCCCAACCTGGCCTCCACCGACGAGGCGCTCGGCTTCGTGATGAAGGCCATCGAGGCCGCCGGCTACAAGCCGGGCGACGACGTGATGCTGGCGCTGGACGCGGCGTCGACCGAGTTCTTCAAGAACGGCAAGTACGAGCTGGCCGGCGAAGGCAAGTCGCTGGCGCCCGAGCAGATGGTGCAGTACTGGGCCGACCTGGTGGGGCGCTACCCGATCATCTCCATCGAGGACGGCATGTCCGAGGACGATTGGGAGGGCTGGAAGGCGCTGACCGACGCCATCGGCTCGAAGGTGCAGCTGGTGGGCGACGACCTGTTCGTGACCAACCCCAAGCGCCTGGCCGACGGCATCAAGCGCGGCGTGGCGAACTCGATCCTGGTCAAGGTGAACCAGATCGGCACGCTGTCGGAGACGCTGGAAGCGGTGGACATGGCGCACAAGGCCGGCTACTCGGCGGTGCTGTCGCACCGCTCGGGCGAGACGGAGGACTCGACCATCGCCGACCTGGCGGTTGCGACCAACTGCGGGCAGATCAAGACCGGCTCGCTGAGCCGTTCGGACCGGCTGGCCAAGTACAACCAGCTCATCCGCATTGAGGAGCAGCTCGGCAACGCCGCCCGCTTCGCCGGCCGTGGCATCCTCAAGGCCTGATCGGCCGAACGGGACGAGAGACAAGGGGCCGCAGCGATGCGGCCCCTTTTTCATTGCGCCGACCTACAGCCGCTACAGCCGCAGTGCGTCCTCGGCGGTCTGATAGGGGAGGTCCTGCGCCTCCGACACCGCCTTGCAGGTGATGTTGCCATGGTGGACGTTCAGGCCGTTGCGCAGGTGCTTGTCCTTGGCCAGCGCCGCCCGGTAGCCCTGGTTGGCGAGCGCCAGCACGAAGGGCAGGGTGGCGTTGTTCAGCGCGAACGTCGAAGTGCGCGCCACGCCGCCGGGCATGTTCGCCACGCAGTAGTGCACCACCCCGTCCACCACGTAGGTCGGATCGGCGTGCGTCGTCGGCCGGCTGGTCTCGAAGCAGCCGCCCTGGTCGATGGCGACGTCCACCACCACCGCGCCCCGCTTCATGCGCGAGACCATGTCGCGCGTCACCAGCTTGGGCGCCTCGGCACCCGGCAGCAGCACCGCGCCGATCACCAGGTCGGCGTCCAGCACGTGCTCCTCGATGGTGTCCACAGTGGAGTACAGCGTCTGCAGCTTGGCGCCGAACTGCAGGTCCAGCTCCTTCAGGCGGTTCAGCGACTTGTCGATGACGATGACCTTGGCCTCCAGGCCCATCGCCATGCGGGCCGAGTTGGTGCCGACCACGCCGCCGCCGAGCACCACCACCTTGGCGGCCGGCACGCCCGGCACGCCGCCCAGCAGCACGCCACGCCCGCCCTGGGCCTTCTCCAGGCAGTGGGCGCCGGCCTGCACCGCCATGCGGCCGGCCACCTCGCTCATGGGCGCCAGCAGCGGCAGGCCGCCGCGGTCGTCGGTCACCGTCTCGTAGGCGATGCCCACCGCGCCGGAGTCGAGCAGCAGCTTGGTCTGGTCGGGATCGGGGGCCAGGTGCAGGTAGGTGAACAGCACCTGCCCCTCGCGCAGCATGCGGCACTCGTCCGGCTGCGGCTCCTTGACCTTGACGATCATGTCGGCGCGGGCGAAGACGCTGGCGGCGTCCGGGGCGATCTCGGCCCCGGCGGCGGTGTACAGTTCGTCCTCCAGGCCGATCTCGCTGCCGGCCCCGCTCTGCACCAGCACGGCATGGCCGTTGTGGACCAGTTCCCGCACGGAGGCCGGCGTCAGCCCGACCCGGTATTCGTGATTCTTGATCTCCTTGGGCACACCGATCAGCATCGCTCTTCCCTCGCATGTTGCCGCGCCCTGTTCGCCGGACGCTTCGCTGGATAGGAGTGATGTAGGGTGGCGCCGTGGATTTTTCCCGGTCAAGCCTGGGCTTCGGGAACCAGCCAGTGCACGCGGCTGCCGCCACCGGTGGTGGGCAGCGCGGCGTGCAGCGCCGGCAGCGCGTCGGCCAGCGTCTCGTCGAGCCGCCAGGGCGGGTTGACGATCGCCATGCCGCAGCCGTTCAGACGCAGGTGCGTGTCCTCCGGATGGATGGTCAGTTCAGCGATCAGGATCTTGGGGATGCCGGCCTCGGCCAGCGCCTCCTCGAAGCGCCAGACGGCCGGGCGCTCCTTGATGGGATACCAGATGGCGTAGATGCCCGTCGGCCAGCGCCGGTGCGTCCGGGCCAGGGCCTGCACGATACGGGAGAACTCGTCCGGCTCCTCGAAGGGCGGGTCAATGAGAACCAGCCCCCGCTTCTCCTTGGGCGGCAGGTGCGCCTTGAGCGCCTGGTAGGCGTCCAAGTGGTGGACGGCGGCCTGCCGGTCGCCGGCGAACTCCGCCTTCAGGGCGTGGACGTCCTCGGGGTGCAGTTCGCTCAGCACCAGACGGTCCTGCGGGCGCATCATCGTGCGCGCGAGCCGCGGCGAGCCGGGATAGAAGCGAAGCTGCCCGTCTGGGTTCAGCGCCGCGACGGCATCGAGGTAGGGGGCGATGGCTGGGTGCGGCGGCTCCCGGCCGAACAGGGCCCCAATGCCGCCCTCGTATTCCCGGGTGCGCTGCGCGGCGTCACAGGCGAGGTCGTAGCGCCCGATACCGGCGTGGGTGTCGAGGACGCAGAACGGGGCGGGCTTGGCGCGCAGGTGCTCGATGATCGACGCCAGGACGGCGTGCTTCATCGCGTCGGCGAAGTTTCCGGCGTGGAAGGCGTGGCGGTAATTCATGCGACCGGGATGTAGTCCATTCCGGCCGGCTGCGCCAGAGGGCCGGAACGGTCAGTCCAGCGCCGCCACCTGGGCGTTGCGGAAGATGCGCCGGGTGGACGGGGCGATGCTCGGACGATCGGAGTCGTCGCACTTGGCGGACTCCAGCAGCCGCGCGCTCTCCTGGTCCAGTTCGGTCAGGTGCTGCCACACCTTGCAGACGTAGGCCTGGGCACGGCGCGTCGAGGTGCCGTTGTAGCGGGCCACCGCGGCCTTCCAGCTGCCTTCCTCGCCGTGCAGGCGGACCAGCAGGCGGCCAGCGTAGAAGACGTTGTCACGCGGCTCGACGATGCGCTCGACCGGGTTGAACTGTGCGCGGTGGTGCTGGACCGAGAGCTGCATGCAGCCGACGTAGGTGTTGTCGCGCAGCTTGCCGGAACGGTCGCGCAGGTGCTTGGCGGCGTCCTGGGCGCTGCGGGCGAGGATCGCCCGGCCCTGGGAGCTGATGGCGAAGGGGCTCGGCGCTCCGTCCATCCCGCTTTCGACGAGCGCTACGGCCAGCAGAAGGCCGCTCGGGATGTTCAATTTCTGCTCGGCGTCCACCGCGTGCGCGACGCAGCTTTCGCGAACCTCTGCAGACTGTGCTGCGACGGGCGTGAGTGCCGTTGCCAGGGCCAGGGCAACAATGCCACCGGCCATAGTGCGTACACGCCGAAAGCGTCCTCGCATGTCCTGCTCCTGTGTCTTTCCCGCCCGCCCGCGGGGACCGCGCTTCTTGCCGCGCGGATTTGATTCCCGGCCACCGAGTCGCTTACGGCGACCGCCTCCTACCCGAATGTCAGCGCCTCCCAACCGGGCGCCGAGGAACTCTTTTCAAAAAATCGATCGTTGGTCAACCGCTTTGCGTCCCGGTAATACCACATCCCCCCTTCAGCAAGCGTCGGAGTAGTCCCCATCGCCAAAGCGCATACGAACGCGCGGCGTGCTGGCTAGTGCTTTGAAGATGAAGGAGATATTGCGCCCGGTCGGGCGGGGGAAGACAGCCTACCCCGGTATGGCCGCGCTCAGGGTGCGTTGCGGCAACGTGTCGAAAAAACCACACAAAGCCCATATTTTTCAGGGGCCCTTGCATGTTGCAGCGCGGTGCGGCATTAAACTGCGCCCTTTCCTGGCCCCTCGCGGGCTGCGACAGAGTGTCACGCCGCCCGATGTCCAACACCGACACCCCGGCGGACGCCTTCCTGGCTGCCGGATACGAGAGACTGTACGCCGACGATTCGGCGGGCGCGCAGCAGGCGTTCCGTCAGGCGGTCGCCGCCGACCCGTCGCGCGCCGACGCGCACGCCGCCCTGGCCGAGGCCCTGACCGATCACTCATCCGACGCAGCCGCCGCCTACCGGCGCGCCCTGGAGCTGGAGCCGGGGCGCTGGTCCTGGCGTTTGGGGCTGGCCGAGGCGCTGGACGCGGCCGGTGACCACGAGGCGGCACTGGAGAGCTTCCGCACGCTGGTGGCCGAGCGCCCGGATTCTGCGCCGGTGCGCCGCGGCTTCGGGCGGGCGCTGGCGCGCGCCGGCCGCCCCGACGACGCGGTGGCCGAGCTGCGCGAGTCGCTGGTGCTGCGCCCCGACGACGCGGGGGCGCTGTCCGACCTGGCCGACCTGCTGATGGGGCGCGGCGACGCCCTGGCGGTCGCGGAGCTGCTGACCCCGGCGCTGCGGCGCCTCGACGAGGATGCCGGGCTGTACCGCCGCCTGGGCCGCGCCTGGGCCGAACTGCGCGAGGCGGAGAAGGCGCTGGCGGCGTTCCGCCGCGCCCAGGCGATCGAGCCGGACGACGGCACCGCCGCGCTGATCGCCGCCATGGAATCGGGGGAGGGCGCCGACCTGTCGGCCGCCTACGTGCGGGCGCTGTTCGACCGCTACGCCGACCGCTTCGACGCCGATCTCGTGGGAAAGCTGGGCTATACCGCGCCGCGTCTGCTGCGCGACGCGGTGGTGCGGGTGTACGGCGGGGCGCCGGGCGGCCTGCGCGCCCTCGACCTCGGCTGCGGCACCGGGCTGATGGGGGTGGAGCTGCGGCCCTTCGCCGCTTACCTCGCCGGCGTCGACCTGTCGCCGCGCATGGTCGAGAAGGCGCGGGCCCGCTCCCTCTACGACGCGCTGTCGGTCGGCGACATCGTGGACGCCATGGCGGCGTCCCCGCAGGGCTGGGACCTGCTGGTGGCGGCGGACGTGCTGGTTTACCTGGGCGACCTGACGCCGGTCTTCGCCGCAGCGGCCGCAGCGCTCCGGCCCGGCGGCCGCTTCGCCGCCACCGCCGAGCGGCTGGAGGGCGCGGTCTTCGCCCTCGGCCCGGCGCGCCGCTACGCCCATTCCGCGGAGCACGTGCGGACCGCCGCCGCTGCGGCCGGGCTCGACGTGTTGCTGCTGGAGGACTGCGTGCCGCGCCGCGAGAAGCAGGCGCCGGTGCCGGGCCTGCTGTTCGTGCTGGGCAAGCCGTAGCTCTCAGATCATCTGCAGATAGCGCTCCGGCCGGCCTTCGGCGTGCCATTGGGCGTGCAACTGGTTCTTGCGGTCCACGTGCAGCGACAGCCAGTTGCGCGCCCGGATCACGCGGCGCCCGGTCTCGGTGAAGGGCGGGATCTCCAGCGACCAGCCGGGGAACGGCGCGTCGTTCCGGGCCGCCAGCCGCTCCAGCGCCAGTCCGGCCAACCGGCCCGGCGGCGGATGGACAACCCCCGAGGAGATGAGCTGCCACATCTCCACCCCACCGCCGTGCAGCACGGCGCGTGCCCCGAAATGCACCTCGCCCGACAGCGCGGTGATCCGGCAGCCGCTGCGCAGCGCGAAGCCGGTGAGCAGCTCCAGCAGGCGGCGCCACTCCTCGGTGTGGGCGACGCTCCGCCACTGGTCGCGCAGGTCGTCCAGCGCGCCGCGCGTTCCCGGCAGCCGCCGGGCCCAGCGTTCCACCCAAGCGGTGTCGGCGAACAGCAGCGGCACGCTGGAGACCAGCAGCAGGTGGCGGCAGCCCTGGAAGCGCTCCAGCCATTCCGGCAGCGCCTCCCAGGTGCGGTCGGACAGGACGCGCTCGGGCGTGCGGTCGCTGCGCAGGTCGGGGGCGAACAGCCCGATGTTGCCCAGGCGGAAGCCCTGCGCGAAGCTGCCGTGCTCGGCGCCCCACACGCATTCGGGAAGCGACTCGGGCGCCGACGCCAGCTGGAACAGCGAGAACGCCCGCCGCGCCACCATGGCGATGCCGCGCATGACCGGGGCGTGCTGCTCGCCCTCGGTCAGGGAGCCCCAGCCGTCGAAGATGTCGTGATCGTCCCACATCATCACCGACGGCACGCGGGCCAGCACGGGCGCGATCTCCGGCTGGCTCCACAGCGTGATGTAGCGGTCCACGTAGTAGTTCATGGCCTCTTCGGCCATGGCCGTGGTGAAGGGCTTGGCGAGGCGGGAGGGCGAGCGGCGCCGGCGCCAGGCAGCCAGCGACGGGCAGTCGCGCCAGATCGTGTCGGCGTAGAGCTGGTCGCCGCCCTGCAACAGGATGTGGAAGGGCGTGCGGGCGTGCTGCGCCAGCAGGTCGCTCCACAGCGCGTTGCGGCGCGCGGTGTCGCGCGGCACGGCCGGCTCGTCCTCGGTGCCGTTGCAGGCGGTGAAGGCCAGCCGCGGCGCGTCGGTGCGGCCGGGGATGCCGACCGTCCATCGCGTGTCGCTGTCGGCGAAGCCGTAGCCGGCCTCGCCGTCCGCCGCCTCGCGCGGCACGGCGAAGTCGAAGCGCCACAGGTGCCGGCCGCGCCAGCTCCCCACGTGCCGCGGCGGAACCGGCAGCCCCACGCCGTCCACGCGCAGGTCGTCGGGCTCGGCCTCGCCGTCCACGACGAACAGCGCCGACAGACGCCAGCGCGGGCCCTGCTCGCCCCGGAAAAAGAGGACCGGCCCCATGAGGACCCGCGGCCCGTCGCTCTTCGCCATGCTCGATCGCCTGCGATCCGCCACGCCTGCAAATCCCATAGAACGATCCCCGCGGCCGGGAAAGGGGGTTGCCGCGCCAGCGCCACCCGTCCGGGACCGGGCGTGCCGTTTGGGCGAGGGAAGGGGCGCGGTGTGGTGCCGCGCCATCGCCGTTTTTCGCCCCTACGGTGCAGGCGGCGGTATACAATGACGCAAACGAGAACGACTGCCGCGACGGACGCCGACGATGGGTGGCTCAACGCACGCGATCCTCGATCTGCTCCTCGGGTTGGCGCGCAGCGTCGGCCTGCTGGCGGTGGTGTCCATCGCCTATACCTATGCGGTGCGCAACACCGCGGCCGAGCAGCGGCTGTGCACGCTGCTGCTCGGGCTGCTGTTCGGCGTGGGCGCGGTCGTCGCCATGCTGATGCCGGTGGAGCTGGAGCCGGGCGTGTTCATCGACGCGCGCTGCGTCCTGCTGGGGGTGGCCGCGCCCTTCGGCGGTCCCGGCGCGGCGCTGATCGCCGGCGGCATCGCCGGGGCCTTCCGAATCTGGCAGGGCGGCGCCGGCATGCTGGCGGGGCTGGCCGGCATGGCCCTGACCGTGGCCGCCGGCATCGCGTTCGACCGGGTGCTGCACCGCCGCGGCGGGAACCTGGGCACCCGGGAGCTGCTGCTGCTCGGAGTCGTGATCGGCCCGCTCAACCTTTCCGGGGCGCTGCTGCTGCCATCGTGGACCCTGGTCTCGACGGTGCTGACCTACGCTGCGGCGCCGCTGCTGCTGGCGGCGCTGGTCGGCATCCTCTTCCTCGGCACGCTGATGCTGCACGAGCGCCAGCGCTTCGAGATGGAGCGTGAGCTGGCGGAGAGCGAACGGCGGTTCCGCATGGTGTTCGGCGGGGTGCGCGACGTCGTCTTCAAGACCGACGGCGACGGCTGCTGGAGCCTGCTGAACCCGGCCTGGACGGAGATCACCGGCCTGCCGGTGGAGGAGTGCCTGGGCAGGAGCTTCCTCGACTACGTCCACCCCGACGACGTCGGCAAGGCGGAGGCCCTGTTCGAGGCGCTGAGCGCGGGCTGGCTGCAGCACACCCGGCAGGAGGTGCGCTACCGTACCGGCAAGGGCGGCTACCGCTGGACGGAGATGAGCGCGCGGCGCGTCGCCGGCGGCATGTCCGGCACCCTCAAGGACATCACCCAGCGCAAGGATGCCGAAGCCGCGCTGCGTGAAAGCCGCCGGCGCTTCCAGGAGATCACCTCGGTGCTGACCGAGGGGCTGTACTCGGTCGACGAGAACGGCCTGATCCAGTACGTCAACCCGGCGGCGGAGACCATGCTGGGCTGGCGCCGCGAGGAGCTGATCGGGCGCGAGGCGCATGCCACCTTCCACCACACGCACCCGGACGGCACGCCCTTTCCGCTGTCCGAGTGCTCGGTGCATCGAGCCATCGGCACCGGCCGGCGGGTCACGGTGCACGAGGACCACTTCGTGCGCAAGGACGGCAGCTTCCTGCCGATCGCCCTGGCGGCGGCGCCCATCGTGCGCGACGGCAAGGTGCGCGGCGCGGTGGCGGCCTTCCACGAAATCTCGGAACGCCTGCGCCAGCAGCAGGTGCTGCGCGAGAGCGAAGAAAGCTACCGGGTGCTGTTCAACTCCAGCAACGATGCCATCTTCGTCCACCACATCGGCGCCGACGGCGTGCCGACCCGCTTCATCGCGGTCAACGACGTCGCCTGCGAGCGCCTGGGCTACACCCGCGAGGAACTGCTGGAGATGGCGCCGGGCGACATCGACGACCCCGACAGCGCCCGCAACGACGCCGAGGTCCTGGCCCGCATCCAGGTCGCCGGCTTCGCCACCTTCGAGCGCGTCCACGTCACCAGGGACGGCCGCCGCATCCCGGTGGAGATCAACGCGCGCCGGTTCCTGCACAAGGGCGAGCCGGCGATGATCGCGCTCGCCCGCGACATCACCGAACGCAAGCGGGCGGAGGAGCGCATCTACCGGCTGGCGCACTACGACGCGTTGACCGACCTGCCGAACCGCCGCTTGCTGATGGACCGTCTCGACCGCGCGCTGGCGCTGGCGCGCCGGCATGGGCGGCAGCTGGCGGTGCTGATGCTCGACCTCGACGGCTTCAAGCCGGTCAACGACACCTACGGCCACGACGCCGGCGACGAGCTGCTGGAGGTGGTCGCCCGCCGGCTGGAGTCGTCGGTGCGCCGCGCCGACACCATTGCGCGCCTGGGCGGCGACGAGTTCGTGGTGGTGCTGACCGAGATCGCCTCGGTGGACGACGCCGAGCTGGTCGCCGGCAAGATCATCGCCATCGTCAACGAGCCGGTGGCGCTGGATGGACGGGAGGTCCACGTCGGCGCCTCCATCGGCATCGCCGCGTTCCCGCACGACGGCGACGACGCCCCCGCCCTGATGAAGGCGGCGGATGAGGCGATGTACCGCGCCAAGGCGGGCGGGCGGAACCGTTATGCTCTGAAGGTTCCGGCCTAGATAGATCTTTACGACGCACGCCAGCGAGGTGGAGACGCATGCCGATGACCGCCGCCGTCGATCCGTTCGCCGCCGCCCCTGATCCGCGTACCGCACTGGAGCACGCCTACCGCATGGACGAGACGCTGGCCGTCGAGGCGCTGGTCGCCAAGGCGGCCCTGCCCATGGCGGTGCGCGCCCGCATCGAGCGCGAGGCCACGCGCCTGGTCGAAGGCGTGCGCCGGGCCCGCACCAGCTTCGGCATGCTGGATGCCTTCCTTCAGGAGTTCGGCCTGTCCACCCGCGAGAGGGTGGCGCTGATGTGCCTGGCCGAAGCGCTGCTGCGCATCCCCGACCCGGAAACCGCCGACGCCCTGATCCGCGACAAGATCGCCGACGCCGACTGGGCGCAGCACGTGGGCCACGCCGACAGCCTGTTCGTCAACGCCTCGACCTGGGCGCTGATGCTGACCGGCCGGGTCATCCGCCTGGACGGCGAGACGGAGGGGCGGCCGGCCGCGCTGATCAACCGGCTGGTGGCGCGGGCCGGCGAGCCGGTGATCCGCCAGGCCATGGTGCAGGCCATGCGCATCCTCGGCCGGCAGTTCGTCATGGGCCGCACCATCGCCGAGGCGCTGGAGCGCGCGGCGGAGCAGGAGCGCGAGGGCTACCGCCACTCCTTCGACATGCTGGGCGAGGGTGCCCGCACCATGGCGGACGCCGAGCGCTATCTGGAGACCTACGCGCAGGCGATCCGCGCCATCGGCGCGGCAGCCGCCGG
>Ga0196971_1001520_pt1 | contig 10183 bp, 8 predicted proteins | sample S1v_1013CmetaG_FD_148660 | JGI IMG/M metagenome (GOLD analysis project Ga0196971, IMG submission 148660) | Soil microbial communities from Anza Borrego desert, Southern California, United States - S1+v_10-13C | ecosystem: Environmental > Terrestrial > Soil > Desert | place: USA: California... | reverse complement strand
CGGCGACGCGGGCGACCCAGTCGGCCGGCACGAAGCCGTAGATGACCGCGCCGATCAGCGCGCCCAGCAGCAGGTACGGCACGAAGGCGCGGAACACGCCGATGGCGTTGACCAGCCCGGTCGCCAGCCGCCGGCGCAGCGGGGCGGAGCGCCCGCCGGTCTCCGGCAGGCCGACGAGACGGACCGGGCGCATCTCCCGCGCCAAGCCGAGGCGGTCCCACAGCAGGCCGAACAGCGCCGCCGCCACCAGGGTGATGGCACCGTAGGCCACCGCCACCGGCCAGCCGAAGGCCAGCCAGAACAGGCTGAGCACCACCGGGTTGACCAGCGGCGAGGCGATGAGGAAGGCGGCACTCGGCCCGAAGCCGATGCCGGCGTTCCGCATGCCGACCATCACCGGAATGGTGGAGCAGCTGCAAAACGGCGTCAGGCCGCCGAGGGCCGCCGCCATGAAGGCGCCGCGCACGCCGTCGGGCATGATGCGCTTGAGCACGTGCACCGGCACGTACTCCTGCAACAGGCCGAGCAGGACGCTGACCGCGATGAACACGGCGGCCAGCTCCAGGCCGATCAGCACGAAGAAGCCGGCGGCGTCGAGCAGCGAGCGCTGCAAGCCCTCCGGCAGCGCGACGGAGGACGGGGCGCCGGCCAGCCACCAGCCGGCCGCGGCCAGCGGCAGCGCGCCCACGCCGATCAGCGCCAAGGCGCGGGCACGCCGGGTGGGCGGGGCGGCCCCGCCCTCGAGGGGTGTCGTGTCGGGGGTCATGGCAGGTCGTCTCCTGGGTTGGGTGCGGCGGCCGGATCGTTGGCTGGCCTGGGCATACAGACCGGCGCGCAGCAGCGGACCGGCAGCAGCGCGCAGGCGGGCGACGGCACCGGTGCCGGCGGCGGCGCGGCGGCGGGGCGGGCCGCCTGCCGGTCCATGTCGTCGGCGAGCCGCAGCAGGGTGCGGGCGAACTCGTGGGCGCCGAAGCGGGTCGCACGGGCGGCGGCACTCCGGGTGGACCGCGCGTGGGCCCGCCATTCCTCGGGCGTGGGCATGGCATCCGCTCCTTCGCTGGGGGCTACACGGCGTCCGCCAGCGGGCGGTGCGCGTCGCGGTACTGGAGCAGGCGCGGCGAGGCCTCGATGAACGCCTGCTGGCAGCGGGCGATGGTCGCCAGCGAGGCGTCGGCGTAGGCCAGCCCCTCGGCGCGCATGCGCTCCAGCGCGGTGGTCTCGAAGCTCCACAGGTGTCCGGCGATCTCGATGTTCACCGAGGCGAACATCATGAACGCCTTCTGCCGCGGGTGGATGTCGGACAGGCGGACGTCGCGGATGTGGTCGTAGTAGTGCACCCGCTCCGGCCGGCCGAGCGCGTCCAGCCACAGCTCCCACACGTCGCGCACCGTCGGCACCGCCGACCCGTGCGAGACGAGGTTGACGACGCCCTGCGCCTGCGGACGCTCCAGCAGGTGCACCATGGCGTTCTGGAAGCTGTCCTGGTGGATGAAGTTGAAGGGCTGGCGCGGCGCCACCGCGTGCAGTTCCGGGTGGTGGCGGTCGTACAGCAGCCGCTCCAGCCCGGACCACAGCTGGTACAGGCCATAGCGCTTGCCGCTGTAGCGCCCGGTGCGGCTGTCGCCGATCACCACGCTGGGGCGGACGATCAGGAACGGCAGCCCGCCGGCCGCCACCAGCCGCTCGGCCGCCCGCTTGGTGCGGGTGTAGGCGGTGGGGTCGCTGGCGGGGTCGTCGAGCAGCGCCTCGCGCACCGGGCCGTCGCGGTAGCCGGCGCTGAAGGCGGTGGAGACGAACACGAAGCGGCGGGCGCCGGCCTCCTTCGCCAGGGCGACCATGCGGCCGGTGAAGGCGACGTTCACCGCCTCCAGCTCCGCATCGTTGAAGTAGTCGAGGCAGCCGGCGCAGTGCACGACGTCGCCGACGGCGAGGCCGGACAGCGTGCGCCGCCCGGCCTCGTCGAGGCCGCCGTCGGCCGTGAGCGGCACCAGGACAAGCCGGCGGCGCAGCTCCTCGTCGTCGAGCCGGCGGCCTTCCGCCGCCAGCTCGGGACGCAGGCGGGCCGCCAGCCCGTCCAGGTCGTGGCCGCCGCGCACCAGGGCGACGACCGTCCTGTCGCTGCGGGCGAGCAGCGCCGCCGCGATCAGGGTGCCGAGGAAGCCGGTCGCCCCGGTGAGGAGCACGGCCTCGCGGCCGGCCTGGTGGAACCGGCAGGGGAGTGCGGTGTGCATGGCCTGAGACCTCCTCACCAGGGTGGCGGCGTCAGGCGTGCGAGCAGCACGAGGGCGCCGGGGTCTCGGCCCACGGACGGCTCTCGTACTCGGCCAGCTCGGCCACCAGCGGCGTCGTCACCTTGGTGTCGAAGCCGACGCGGTCGAGCATCTCCATGTACGTGTCCAGCGCCTCGATGCGCACCGCGTCGAGGTCGGTCTTGAAGCTGTCGAGCTTCAGCGTGCTGCACTGGACGCCGAGGTCGCCGCACAGCGAGACGCAGTTGTAGGACACCATGCCGAAGAGCTGCGGCATCACCTGCCGGTGCGTGCGGGTCAGGCTGCGGTGCACCTCGTCGGCGTCCTTGTCGAGCATGGCCCGGATGCGGTCGATGCCGATCTGGAGGTGCGACAGCTCGTCGTGCAGGATGTTGCCGGCGACGCGCGCCGTCTCCTCGTCGGTGTTGCGGCACAGCGTGCGGTAGGCGACGACGGCCATCGTCTCGACCATGATGTCCTGGGCGATCAGACACGAGGTCAGGTCGTTCTGCAGGGCGGCGCCCTGGACGTAGCGGCGCACGGTCTGCCACTGCGGCTCGACGATGCGCTGCATGACCGGAAAGCCCAGGCGCTGGCCCAGCTTCGCCAGCAGGCGGACGTGCTTGGCCTCGTCGTGCGCCTGGTGGACGGTCTCGATCTTCTCCTCGGTGCCGGGCATCAGCGGCACCATGTGCGAGTAGTTGTCGATCGCCATGATCTCGCCGGCGACGGCGTTGGAGGCGATGTAGGCGAGAAGGTCGTAATAGCGCTTCTCGCGGCGTTCCACGGTATCCATGGTCAGGGTCTCCTCTCGGTGTGTGGGTGGGGTCAGTCGATGAGCGCGGGTTCCTGCACCACCCAGTCCACGTTCACGCGGACGTCGATGCCCTTGCGCACCGAGCAGGTGACGGTGCAGTGGCAGCCGAAGCTGTCTTCGCACTGCTGGACCGCCGGGGTGCGGGCGGCGATGGTCGGGCGGATGGTGATGTCCACGTGGTCGATCCGCGGCAGGCCGGCGTCGTTCGGCTTGACGATCACCACCGCCTCGGTCTCGGCGTCGAGCACCTGCACGCCCTGCTTCTTCAGCATCTCCAGCAGGGCCGCCGACAGGCAGTGGCCGAGCGCCGAGCCCAGCAGGGACGGGGTGGAGGGGCCGCTGGCGTCGCCGACGGGATCGGGCTCGTCGGAGACGTAGGGGGCGCCGTGCAGGCGGCCGTCCTCGTGCGCCTGGGACTGGAAGCGGTAGCGCTCCAGGTGCTTGAGGGTGACGGCGAAGCGGCGTTCGGTCTGGTTGCGCATGTCCATGGGTCGGGTCTCCTCGTGTGTGGGGTCAGGTGAAGGCGAGGTGGGAAAGACGCGGACGGCGGGGGCCGGCCGCGGCGAGCAGCGCGCCGGTGCTGGCGCTGCGGTCCTGGCTGACGACGCGGCCCCGATGCAGCTCGATGACCTGGTCGCAGACGTCGATGCATTCCTCGATCTTGTGGCTCGACAGCACGACGGCGGTGCCGCGGCCGACGAGTTCCTTGATGAGGCCGAGCACGGTGGCGGAGCTGCGGGCGTCCAGCGCCGACGTCGGCTCGTCGAGGACGAGCAGGCGCGGTTCCGCCGCCATGGCGCGGGCCAGCGCCACGCGCTGTTTCTGGCCGCCGGACAGGCAGCACGGGTAGGCGTGCAGCTTGTCGCCGAGGCCGAGGCGGTCGAGCACCGCCGCCGCCCGGTCCCGCGCCGTCCGCCGGTCGTGGCCGGCGGCGGTGAGGGCCAGTTCGACGTTCTGCACGGCGGTGCGGGTCTCGAACAGCCCGACCTCCTGCAGCACGGTGCCCGAGCGGCGCCAGACGTGGCGCGCCTCGCGGCTGGAGCGGCCGGGCAGGCGTGTGCCGAGGATGGTCACGCTGCCCGACTTGGGCTGGCACAGCCCGTTGATGGTGCGCAGCAGCGTCGTCTTGCCCGAGCCGCTGGAGCCGCACACCAGCGTGGTTTCGCCCGGCAGGCAGGCGAAGGACACGTCGTCGAGCAGCCGCTGGCCGTCGCGCTCGACGGCGACGCAGCAGAACTCGACCGCGGGATCGCAATGAGGATCAGCCATTGGGCCACACCTCGATCTGCGCTTCCTGCGGGATGGGCATGGCGCTGTCCGGGCCGAACCAGCGGTCGTAGATGACCTGGTAGGTGCCCTTGGCCTGAAGCTGCTGGAGGGCGCGGTTGACGGCGTCGCGCAGCTTGGAGTCGTTCTCGCGCATGCCGATGCCGTCCTGCTTCATGCCGATGGCCTCGGCGGACAGGATGGTCAGGCCCGGGTGCTTCTTGGCGTAGCTGACCAGGACCTCGTAGTCCTCGGCGTAGCCGGCGATGGCGCCCTGGCGCACCGCCTCGACGGCGGCCTGCTTGTTGCCGAACTCGACGATGTGCTCGGGGGCCAGCGTCTTGCCGTTCTTGGCGAGCCAGCCGCGCCAGTTGCCGATGGCGTGGCTGCCGCGGCTCATGCCGACGACCTTGCCGGACAGGTCGGCGTAGGACTTGATCTTGCTGCCGTCGACCAGGAAGGTCTGCCGCGACCAGAAGTAGGTCTGGCTGAAGTCCACGGCGTCGTCGCGCTTCCAGGTGTGGCTCATGCTGGCCACGGCGACGTCGATGGTGCCGTTCTGCAGGTAGCTGATGCGGGTCATCTCATCGACCGGCACCCGCTCCAGCTTCAGGCCCATCTCGTCGGCGACGCCCTGGGCGATGTCGACGTCGAAGCCGACCCACTGGCCCTTGTCATCGATGAAGCTGTGGGGCGGGTTGTCGCGCCGGATGCCGGCGCGCAGCACGCCGCGCTCCTTGATGGCGGTCAGCAGCGTCTCGCCGGCCTGGGCTTCGGGAAGCGCGCCGCCGCCCGACAGGACGGCCAGCACGCCGGCAGTGGCGAGAAGCGAGCGGAGAAGGGTCCGGCGCGAGACCGGAACGGGACGCGAAGTGTCGTGGCTGCCCATGGGCATCCTCCGGAAGTCAGCGGTTGCGGGTTCGCGGCTCGCGTCGGCGGGAGAGGGGGTGCCCGACGCGGCTCATGTGCCCACGACTGTGCCGGAGCCGCCGGGGACGGGCTGTGAGGCGGCCCACAAGGGCGGTGCGTTCGGTGCGCGTCTGGAGGACGGGCCGCCGCGACGGCGGCTGACCGCGGCCTCCCCGTTAAGGCGAAACCGGCCGCGGCGATGCATAACCGCGTATGCAATCAAATTTATGAAATGTCTGGCGCAGATATTTTCATTGCTGCAAATGATGCGTGCAATAGCGCTCAAGTAATGCTAGGGTGAGTACAGGGAGTTTGGTGACCATCACATTTGCCGAGGGGGCGGCGTCCCTATAACGTCCCGGCGAGAGTCTCGCCGAGATGCCGCATGTCTTGAGCAAGCAAAGTGGGGAGCGGATCGTCCGGTCGGTCGAGGTCCTGACGGGATCGCGAGCCCTGCCGCCATCGCTTCGGAACAAGGCCTGCGGTCGATCGCCTGATCAGAAACGAACAGGAGGCGCGGGAATGAAGAGCATCGGAACGATGGTGTCCATGGTGGGCGCGCTGCTGGCCCTCGCCGGCTGCCAATCGCCGCCCGAACTGGACGTCGAGCGCCAATGGTCCGACACCATGCGGCGGCTCAACATGTTCGGCTTCTACCCGCAGAGCGAGGACATCCTGCCCGGCGACCTGTACCTGCACGCGCCGCCGCCGGACGGCAGCCCGTCGCTCCCGCGCTTCAATCTGGTGCGCGTGGCCTCCTACCATCCGGACGCCGTGCTGTACGAGCTTCAGGGCCAGCAGGGCCGGCGCGGTCAGCCCTTCAACCGCGGGGAAGACACCGGCAGCAGGCTGGACATACAGCCGCTGCCGACGGACTGGACGGACGTTGAGCGCCCCAAGACAGGGCCGATCGGCAACACGCCCAATTGCGGCGGCTACGACATCGGGCATGCCGATGACGCCGGCTGCCGCGTGCGGATGAAGCGGGCGGCCATTCCCGGCCTTGCCGTCGGCCGCATCACCAACGGGCAGCTCGGACTGACCGGCCTGTTCGGGAACTTCGGCGCCCGCCTCGGCCTCGCCCGCTCCAGCGAGACGGCCATCACCATCAGCCTGCGCAACGTGCAGGACCTGACCCTCGATGCATGGCGGTTCGACAGGCTGCACAAGGATCATTGGGGCTCGGTGCTCGACCTGGCCTGGACCGAGACCCTGCTCGGTGGGCTCCGCGAATTGCGCGGCGAACTTCTGGAAGCCGCGTGCAAGGGCGATGCCGACACCCTCGCCCGCGAGGGCATATCGGTGATGGTCATCAATCGCGTCATCTATGCGGGCGGCATCGAATACAGCTTCAGCGACAACGCTGAATCGGCGATCCGGACCGCGGTGGATCTGCAAAGCCTGCTACCGGGCCAGCCGCAGGCCCCCGCCATCCCGGACTTTCCGAGTGCCGGCGGCAACGGAGGCGGAGGCGGCGGCGGAGCCGGGACGGCGGGAGCCGGCGCCGGCGGAGCCGCAGGAGGCGACCAGGTCGTCAACCCGCAGGCGGCGGCGGCCGCACGCCTTGCCGGACTGCTTCAGGGCGTCACCGGTGAAAGCGGCGGCGGCACGCGGGCCGGCGTTGCGACGAGCTTCGGCATCGGCACCTTCGGCAATCTCTCGCTCAAGGAGAACTTCAACCGGCTGATGGCCGTCGGGGCCGGCGGCGTCCAGTCCTATCCGTTCCACGTGATGCTCGCCGGGAGCCACAAGCTGAAATCCCCTATGGAAAATCTCGTTCCCGGGACGATGGCGGACTTCAGGTTCGCGATGGCGAGCAATTACTGCGCGGACGCCTTCCCCGGCCGCTTCGACCCCGCTGGCCTGCGCCGCGCCATGGGCATCCGCACGCCGGGTTAGCGACCGGGCGCACCGGCTTCGCCGAGGCAGCACATGCTGGAACTCGAGGCACCACAGGGATCTCGCAACGTTCGAAAGACGTGGAGGACGCCATGAGCGGGCGCAACCTTGCCGATGGCACGGCGGGTCCGGCATTCCATCTGGATCCGCCGGTGCCGGTGCCGACCTGCCGGCGGCTTCGCATCTTCACCTACGACCCGAGCTTCCTCAGCCGGATGGCGACGCGCCACATCGCCACCACCACGGTCGAGCTGGAATGGGAGAAGGATCTCGAACCCGGGCCGGTGGGCGAGTACCTGGAGGTGGTGGACATCGACCCGGCGAGCCGGTGCGCCTACGCGCCGGTGGACCTCAACCGGCCCGAGATCCTGGCGCAGGACGGGCTGCCGCCCAGCGAGGGCTCGCCGCAGTTCCACCAGCAGATGGTCTATGCGGTGGCGATGCGGACCATCGGGCATTTCCGCCGCGCCCTCGGCCGGGTTCCGTTGTGGGCCGAACGCATCGTGCGGCGGAAGGACGGCAGCGACGACGGCAGCAAAGATCCCCGTGAACGCCGCTTCGTGCGCCGCCTGCGCGTGTATCCGCATGGGCTGCGGGAACCGAACGCCTACTACAGCCCGGACAAGCGCGCCCTGCTGTTCGGCTACTTCCGCGCCGTGGCGCCGGGGACGAGCGACGTGCGGCCCGGCGGCATGATCTTCACCTGCCTCTCCCACGACGTGGTGGCGCACGAGACCACGCACGCCCTGCTGGACGGGCTGCACCCGCGCTGGAAGCAGCCGACGAACCCCGACGCGCCGGCGTTCCACGAGGCGTTCGCCGACCTCGTCGCGCTGTTCCAGCACTTCACCATGCCCGAGGCGCTGCTGACCGAGATCCGGCAGGCGCGCGGGCAGCTCCGTTTCGGCGAGGCCATGGGCCGGCTGGCCCGGCAGTTCGGCGAGGCGGTCGGCGGGCACGGCGCGCTGCGCGACGCCATCGGCAAGGTTCCCCAGCCGACCGACTATCACAACGCGGTGGGGCCGCACGCCCTGGGCGAGGTGCTGGTGGCGGCGGTCTTCGACGCGTGGCTGCAGGTGTACGAGGACCGCACGGCCGACCTGATGCGCCTGGCCACCAGCGGCACCGGCGTGCTGCCGGCCGGGGCCATCCCGCACGATCTCGCCATGCGCCTGGCCGAGGAGGCGGCCAAGCTGGCCGGGCACTTCCTCAACATCTGCATCCGCGCGCTGGACTACTGCCCGCCGGTGGATCCGACCTTCGGCGAATACCTGCGCGCGATGATCACCGCCGACTGCGACCTGGTGCGCGACGATCCGCGCGGCTACCGCGTGGCGCTGGTGGACGGCTTCCGCAAGCGCGGCATCCTGCCGCCCGACGTGCAGACCTGGTCGCCCGAGGCGATGATCTGGGAGGCACCGGACCCCGGGGCCGACCTGAGCCCGATGCAGGAGAAACTCGATGGCATGACCAACGGCTGGCGCCTGAACGGCGACCGGCTGGAGGCGTGGAAGGCGTCGCGGCGCAACGCGGAGGATCTGCACGCCCTGCTTGCCAAGCCCGAGCAAAAGGAGTTGCGCCGGGCGCTCGGCCTTCTGGAGCCGGGGGCGGATCGCGCGCAGGACGGGAGCCGCGGGACGGCGGGGCGCATCGAGGTGCACTCGGTTCGCCCGTTGCGGCGCGTCGGGCCCGACGGGCAGGTGAACGCGGCGGTGGTCGTCGAGCTTACCCAGAAGTGGACGCCCGAGGGCAGCCGCGTGGGGGTGCGCGGCGGCTGCACGATCATCTGGGACCGTACGCAGCGGGCCGTCCGCTACGTGATCTACAAGCGCGTCGGCCATCCCGAGCGCACGAAGAGCCAGATGGACTTCCAGCTGCGCATGGCCGGGGCCGGCTCGACCCGGGGCAACTACGTCCGTCCCGATCCCCGCGAGCGCGAACCCTTCGCGCTGATGCACTCGGACCCTTGAGGAGATCCGTGATGCCCACGACACCAGGAGAGGCCCGGCCCGCGGCGAAGCGCCGGCAGGCACGCCAGGGGGAGCCCGCACCGAAGGCGGCCGAGATCCGCATCCGCATGTACCGCCTGGGCGTGGGGGACTGCTTCCTGCTCACCCTGCCCCGCCGCGACGGCACGCGCTTCCACATGCTGATCGACTGCGGCATCCACATGTCCGAAGCGGATGGGCCCAACCGCATCCGGGCGGCCGCCAAGGACATCGTCGCCCAGATCGACAGCACGCGGGGCGAGAGGCTGGACGTGGTGGTCGGCACGCACGAGCACTGGGACCACCTCTCCGGCTTCCACCACGCCGCCGCCATCTTCGCGTCCTGCAAGGCCGGCAAGATCTGGTGCGCCTGGACCGAGGACCAGCAGGACGCCTTTGCCCGGAGCCTGGTGCACAACCGCGACAAGGCGGTGGCCGCGCTGTGGGGCGCGATGCGCCGCCTGCACATGGCCGACGGCGACGGCGCGCAGGCCGCCGCGGACGATCCCGCGTGGAACTGGCAGGGGCTGCTGGGCTTCTTCGGCGAATCGCCCGGCGTCGGCGTTCTGGCCAAGGCGGCGGCGGAATCGATGCGCACCCTGGTCGCGTCCGAGGCGGACATCGTCTACCGCCGTCCCGGCGAGCCGCCCTTCGACGGGGTCAGCGACATGTGGCGGATCTTCGTCCTCGGCCCTCCGGTGGACAAGGAGGCGCTGAAGCACCACGCGCCGCGCGCCGGCACCGGCGAAGCCTATCCCCTGGCAGCGGCCGAGCTGGCGGCCGCCAGCCTGGCGGCGGCCGTGGGCGAGGGCGACGACCCGCCCTTCGGCGTGCGTTACCGGATTCCGGAGCAGGCCGCCCGGAGCGTGCCCTTCTTCCAGGATCACTACTGGGCGGACGATGCGCCGGACGCGCCTTCCCTCGCGCAACGGGGCGAGGAGGGGGAGCAGGGCTGGCGCCGCATCGACGACAGCTGGATGAACGGCGCCGAGGCGCTGGCGCTGCAACTCGACAAGATCACCAACAACACCTCGCTGGTGCTGGCGCTGGAGGTC
>Ga0196971_1001518_pt1 | contig 10194 bp, 8 predicted proteins | sample S1v_1013CmetaG_FD_148660 | JGI IMG/M metagenome (GOLD analysis project Ga0196971, IMG submission 148660) | Soil microbial communities from Anza Borrego desert, Southern California, United States - S1+v_10-13C | ecosystem: Environmental > Terrestrial > Soil > Desert | place: USA: California... | reverse complement strand
GGCTGCGCGTCGGGCCATGAACCGACGATCCATGATCGAGGCGGTGATCGGGCATATGAAAAACGATGGGCGCCATCTGGCCAGGAACTGGCTCAAAGGCGCCATGGGCGATGCCATCAATGCCGTCCTGGTCGGCGTCGGCCAAAACATCCGGCTGTTGCTGGCCTTCCTGAGGGCTTTTTATGCCTGGCTGATCTCCGCGCTCAGAGAATCCATAAGGATATCACTACCATTGATCGGCCCGGTTATGGGAGAAAGCTCAACCTAACCAGCTTACAATTTCAAAGAAAAATCGAATTCTTCAAGACCGACTAATTTTCACGCAAATCATGTGAGACAGCACCCGGCAAATTTGATTCTTAACGGTTTGGATATGGGGCCAAGCTCTCGGCGAGAGTTGCAAGTGACGAGACCCATGCCTGGTTTTATATATAAAAAAGCTTGTATATATCGACTCGAAACCTTAGTATTGAGTCACTGCCGTCGTGTCCCCCTCCTGCAAGGCAGTAGCTAGATGCCAAACCTCAACGGACTAGCTAAGGAAGACTTATAAGGTCGGCGCGAGCTTCCTCGGCCGACCTTTTTTTCGTGGCTACAAATGAACCGGTAAACCGGCGGTGTTTTGTAAGTCGACTGAAGTCTTAAGTTCTGGTGGAAGGGTCGGCTCAAGCGACCGTTTGCGATTGGAAGGGCGGCTCTGGTGCTCCCGGAGACGCCGTTTGCGATTGGAAGGGGCCGATTAAAGGCCCGTTTGCGATTGGAGACGCTCGATGACTTGGTTTCGTTTCGGGAAACAATCTCTTAATCAATTCACCGGCCTGCTCTAACGGCTTAAAGATTGTCGGATGCCAATAGATCCACCATCATCTCAGTAAAAGTCACCTGTTCGAGGGTGCCCATTCATAGAGGGCAATCAGAAATGATTGGTCGCGGCTCAGTGAAGCTGAATAATTGGCTTTTCCTGGTAAAAGCCAAATTGGATGAAAGAGTGGTTCTGCTCATAGGCGGCTCGGTCGTTATGCTGCTATACGGCGATGTCGTTGTGGATTGGGCAGGGTCAATACTGCACTATGCCATCGAAGTGCTGGAATTGGGCTTGGAGCACCTGATCGAATCTATATTCCATGTGTCTCGACGCACAGCACAGATCCTGACCGCCTGGACCGGCCTCTTGATATTCCTGGTGCTGGGCTGGTTTATTGTCCGTATGGCCGTAAACGCTCTTCGTGAGCGGATCACGTCATGGTCGGGCAGCTTAAGTAAAGCCAGAGTATTAAGCCGGCAAAGACTGGCGGTATATGCCAGCTTGTTGATCGCCGTATTCTTTGTGTTTTACCTTCAGTTCTAATCGAGTGGCGCCCGGCATGACCCAAGCGAAAACCGGCATTTAGCGGATTGGCTAAATGCCATCGCCGACGCTCCTAATCTCCAATCAACCGCAGAAATCCCGCCTCGTCTAAAGTCTCGACGCCGAGTTCCTGAGCCTTGGCCAGCTTCGAACCGGGATCGGCTCCGGCGATGACGTAGCTCGTGCTCTTGGACACGCTGCCGGCGACCTTGCCGCCCAGAGTCTGAAGTCTGGCTTTCGCTTCGTCGCGGGTCATGGAGACTAGCGTGCCGGTGATGACGAAGGTCTGGCCTCGAAGCGGTTGCTCCGTTTTCACCTCCGCGATTTCGTCCCAATGCACCCCGGCGTCGAGCAGCGCCCGGACAACCTCCACATTATGAGGTTGCTGAAAGAAGGTGCGGATATGATGGGCCACGGACGGACCCACGTCCGGGACTCGCTGCAGAGTTTCCTCGTCCGCCGCTATGATGTTGTCGAGGGTGCGGAAGTGATCGGCCAGTGTGTGCGCGGTGACTTCGCCCACTTCCCGAATGCCCAGGGCGTAAAGGAAGCGGGGCAGGGTGGTGTGCTTGCTCCTTTCCAGGGCATTGACCAGGTTCTCCGCCGATTTCCGGCCCATGCGCTCCAGTGCCGCGAGCTGTTCCACGGTCAGGTGGTAAAGATCGGCGACTGTCTCGATCAGCTTGTTTTCGAGAATCTGATCGACCAGCTTATCGCCCAGTCCGTCGATGTCCATGGCTCGGCGCGAGGCGAAATGCTTGACGGATTCCTTGTGCTGAGCGGCGCAAAAAAGCCCGCCGCTGCAACGGGCGATGGCTTCGCCCGGCTCCAGTTCCACGTCCGAGCCGCACACGGGACACCGGATAGGCATCTGGAAGATCGGAGCTTCGGCGGGGCGGAGTTCCGGCAGGCTTTTTACGATTTCGGGGATCACGTCCCCGGCGCGCCGGACGATGACTGTATCGCCGGCCCGGATATCCCGCCGGTGCACTTCGTCGGCATTGTGCAGCGTCGCATTGGTCACGGTAACGCCGCCGACGAAGACGGGATCGAGCCGTGCCACCGGGGTCAGGGCACCGGTGCGTCCCACCTGAACCTCGATGGCTATGACTTTGGTTGTGGCTTCCTCCGCGGGGAATTTGTGGGCAATGGCCCAACGCGGCGCGCGGGCGACGAAACCCAGCACGTTCCGATCGGCGAGCCGGTCCACTTTATAGACCACGCCGTCGATTTCGTAGGGGAGATCGTGCCGCCGAGCCAAAAGATCCCGGTAATAGCCGAGACACCCGTTGATGCCGTGAACCACGTGCAATTCCGGGCTTATAGGGATGCCCCAGGACTTGAAGCGGTCCATCAACTCTTTCTGGGTATCGGGCAATAGGTCGCTGGGGAAAATGCCATAGCCATAGGAATAGAAGCAGAGATGGCGTGAGGCGGTGATTTTCGGATCGAGTTGCCGTAGGCTTCCGGCGGCGGCATTCCGCGGGTTGACGAAAACCTTGTCGCTGTTTTGCCGCGCCCGTTCGTTCAAGGCGAGGAAACCCTTTTTCGGCATGAATACTTCGCCCCGCACCTCGAAGCGCTCGGGCCAGCCGCTGCCCGTGAGTTTCAAGGGGATATCGCGGATCGTGCGGACATTGTGGGTGATGTCCTCACCGGTCTGACCGTCGCCACGCGTGGCCCCGCAAATCAAGATGCCTTTGTCGTAGACGACGCTGACCGCGAGGCCGTCGAGCTTGGGTTCCACCAGATAATCGACGTCGTTGCGTCCCAACCGCTGAACCACTCGGCGGTGGAAATCCTCCAGGTCTTGATCGCTGAAGGCGTTGTCCAGCGACAGCATGGGGATTTCGTGGCGTACTGTGGCAAAGGCTTTGACCGGGGGCGCGCCGACCCGCTGCGTTGGGGAATCGGGGGTGGCAAGCTCGGGATATTGACGCTCGATCGCCAACAGTTCCTGCATCAGACGGTCGTACTCGGCGTCTGAAATCAGAGGCGAATCGAGCTGATAGTAGCGCTGATTATGGAATTCGATCTCTTTGCGCAATTCGCTTGCGCGGCGTTGAACCTCTTCCGGCGCGTTCACGGTTACTCGTAAGCTTCTTCCAGGCGGTTGCGCATCTGGGCAATTTTTTCCTCGGTCAGCGGCCGGCGGGTTTCGTCCCACTCGATCCCGTTCAATCGGATGGCCAGTTCGTGGCTGGTGTTGACCAAGTCATCGAACACGCTCAATGGATCGTCGACGGTGGCGGGTTGGAAGAACAAGACCACGCCGGGGCACTCGAATGATTCCATATCGTCAATCGGAAAAGTGCCGGGTTTCACCAAGCTGGCCACGCTGAACAGAGGTTTGCGGAATTCGGGGTCATAGCGGTGAAAGATGCCCATATCGCCGTGGATCAGGTCGAGATCCAGCAAGGCATTCTTGAGTTCTTCACCCACGAAGACAAAGTCGTCTCCCGCGACCACGCTGAGCTGTATAAGAAACGGCGCGCCCAAGGCGGCGGTTTTGGCCGGTTCGCTCGGAGCCGTTCGGGTCGGCTGTTGTGGCGCAGGGACTACATCTTCCGCTTCTTCCCCCAGATCGAATTCGTCATCGGAAAAACGCCGCTCGTTTCGATTTAGCACACGAACGCTTTCGAACTCGTCTTCTTGATCATAATCAGGTGGCTCTTTGTCGATCGAAGGATCGAAATCCAGCTCGTCGAACTCGCCGCGCCGTTGCAGAAAATCCAGGATTTTTCGCTTGTGGCGTCCCCAAACATAGATGCCGGCGATGACGATGACGCCGATCACCAGCAGGATTAAACGTACGGTATCTCTATCCATCCTTTTTCCTCAAAGGCTCTCAACCGCCCTACAAATAAGGAAGCCGCCAATGGCGGCAAAGTCGTTCTCGTGCGGGGATTGCCCCGCACCCGGCGTTCGGGAATTTATGACTCTCTCTAAGAATCTGTCTTCAAACTACGGCGCGCCGCCCTGCCGGCCTTGCTCAAGGGCTCAAAATCCTTATGTACGCCTCTGTACACTCCGGTTGCTACTCGCCCCATCCCTGGGGCTCGCCCTGCGGGCCAGCCTGCGGCTGTTCTCTCCGCGTGTCCCGCGCTCCGGGTCGCCCTTTCGCGCCTTGTCCTGACGTCGCTCGTGACGTTTGAAGACAGCTTCTTAAACCGCTGACATTTCCACCGCCGCGTCGATGTCCACCGCGACGATGCGGGATACGCCGGGTTCTTTCATGGTGACGCCGGCCAAATGCTGGGCGATTTCCATCGTGACTTTGTTATGCGAAATAAATAGGAATTGTACCTTTTCGGACATTTCTTTGACCAATTGACTGAAACGGCCCACGTTGGCATCGTCCAGCGGAGCGTCCACTTCATCGAGTAGACAGAAGGGCGCCGGGTTGAGTTCGAAGATGGCGAACACCAGCGCTACCGCGGTAAGCGCTTTTTCTCCGCCCGACAGCAGGTGGATCGAGCTGTTCCGCTTGCCGGGCGGCCGCGCCATGATACTGACGCCGGATTCCAGCAAATCGCGCTCGGCGAGATCCAGGGACGCTTGGCCTCCGCCGAACAGCTTGGGGAACATCCGTTGCAGGCCGGCGTTGACCTTGTCGAAGGTGTCCTTGAAGCGCGTCCGGCATTCCCGGTCGATTTTCTCGATGGCCTCCCGCAGCGTGGTCAGCGATTCGGTCAGATCCTGGTGCTGCTGGTCCAGAAACTTCATGCGTTCCGCCTGGGCCAGGTATTCTTCCATCGCCGTCAGGTTGACCGCGCCGAGCCTGATGATTTCCTCTCCGAGTTCGGTGAGTCGTTTCTGCCAGTCCTTTTCATCCGCATCTTCGGGCAATTCGGCGATGACGGCTTCCGGCTTCGCACCCAGTTCTTCGAATTGCTCCTGCACCGTCTGCCGGCGTACGTCATTGGCTTGAAGTTCCAGTTTGGTGTGTTCGAGGCGCTGTTTGAGGCTGTCCAAGTCTCTTTGATTGCGGACACGGGATTCGTCGATGCGGCGCATCTCGGCTTCCAGATCGCCGGTGCGCTTGCGCAAATCCGACAGGGTTCGCTCGACCTGAAGACGATGTTCCAGCAGTTCGTCCAATTGGGTTTGTTCGTCTTCGACGGGCGTTTCCGCTTCGCTCATCTGCGCGCTGACGGTTTCCAGTCGTCCCAAGGATTGATCGTACTGATTTTGCGCCCGCTCCAAATGTCTTTGGGTTAAAACTTCGGCGGACTTCAAGGTTTCCAGCCGGGTTTTAAGTCCGTGGACCTGGTCGCGCGCCGTTTTCAAGGACGTATCGGCATCGCTGAGAAGGTTTTCCAGCTCGTCCCGCCGGGCGGCGTGCTCCGCCGTTTTCGGTTCCAGCTCGGCGAGCCGTTCCTCCGCCTCCAGCAAAGCGGTTTTGGCCTCGGCAGTTTCCTCGATGGTTTGAGTCTGGTTTTCTTCCAAGTCCTCCAGCTCGTATTCGAGTTGCCGGAGGCGTTTCGCGGCCTGTTCGCAGCGCGCAGAGGCGGCGCTCAATTCGGCTTTGAGACGGGTTTGATCGGTGCTCAAGCTACGTTCCTTCGCCTGCAGGTGCTCCCGCTCGTGCTCGGCGTCCTTCACCGCTTGATCGGCTTGAGCGAGGTCCTGTTCCAGACTCCGGCTTCTTTCGAGCAGGTTGTCGCGTCGGGCTTTGAATTCCCGTAGATCGCGTTCCCGCTTGATCATGCCGGCCTTGCCGTCTTCCGGCTTGTGGATCGCCAGCCAACCCCGGCCTAGTCGGATGCCGTCCGGAGTCACCACGGATTCGTGATCCGCCAGCCGTTCGCTGACGGTTTTCGCTGTCGCCAGATCTTCCGCGCAGTACACGGCGCCGAGCAGTGGACCGAGATTCCATGGCGATTGCACCTGACCGATGAGTTTCTCGGCGTCCGGTGCGGCGGACGCGTTCGACGAGCGAGTTTCGAAGAAGGTCAGCGACTCGCCCGGCAGCCCGCTCAAATGCGGCCAATAGGCGGCCGAGCCGTCGACGCAGAGGGCTTCCAGATAGGTGCCGAGAACGCTTTCCACCGCCGTCTCCCAGCCGGGACGAACGTCCAGGTGTTCGGCCAGGCGGCCGGTCCGGTCCAGGCCGCGTTCGGCCAGCCAATTCTTGACCGCGGCGCGGTCCTTGCCCATGGCGTGTTGCTGTAGCGTCTCCAGCGAGCTGATCTTGCCCTGTATGGCGTGCACCTCGGCACGGTTGGCGTTCAATTCGTCCTGACAGGCTTTGGCGTGCTGGCGTTCCTTTTGAATCAGGTTGATCAAGCTTTGCAGCTGTTCATGCAGTGCCGCGCGCTCGGCTTCCAGTTCAGCCAGGTCCTGTTGCAGCGCTTCAAGGCCTTCGGTTTGCAGCGTATCTTCCAGATCGTCCCGCTCGGTCTCCAGCCGCTCCCGCCGAGATTGGAACTGACGCTCCTGTTGTTCCAGCTGTTTGAGCCGCGATTTCTGAATCTCCACCTGGCCTTTGCAGCGGTTGATCTCGCCGGTCAGCGATTCGAAGGCTTGTCGCAGATTTTTGAGCGCCCGGTCCGCTTCGTCACGGTGCCTAACCGCTTCGGTTTCGGCGGTCAACGCTTCTTCGAGGCTTATCGCGGCGGCCGCGAGCTCTTCCCGCGTGCTTTCGAGCTGGCGTCGATCGTTTTCCAGGTCGCGCAGCGCCTGTTCCTTTTCGTCGTGGAGCCGGATCTGTTCCTGGCGCAGGGTTTCGCGCGTGTTTTGCGCATGTTTGATCGCCTGGTCGAGCCGGCTGACTTCGGCTCCCAGTTCGTAGTACCGGGCCTGATGTTCGCCGAGTTGCGTTTTCAGCGTTTCGTGCTGGTCTCGAGACTGCTCCAGGGTTTCGTTCAAGCCGTTGCCTTCGCTGACGAGCTGCTTGAACAACTGTTCGGATGTGGCCAAGGACTTCTGATGGCCGCCAAGGAGTTCATCGTACTTGCGCCAGCGGATGGCAAGCAGTTGCTCTTTGTAACGCCGTTCTTCCTGCCTGAGGGCCGTGTACTTTTCCGCTTTTTTCGCCTGCCGCTGCAGATTGCCCAGTTGTTTCGCCACCTCGTCGCGCAGGTCCTGCAGCCGGTCAAGGTTTTCCTGGGTGTGGCCCATGCGGAGCTCGGTTTCGTGGCGCCTTTCCTTATATTTAGAGATACCCGCGGCTTCTTCGATGATCTCCCGCAGTTCGTCGGGCTTGGCTTCGATCAGCCGGGAGATGGTGCCTTGTTCGATGATGGCGTAGCTGCGGGAGCCGAGTCCCGTGCCGAGGAACAGATCCGTGATGTCCTTGCGGCGGCAGCGGGTGCCGTTCAAAAGGTAGGTCGATTGTCCGTCCCGCGTCACCTGGCGTTTGATGGAGATTTCCGGGTATTTGGCGAATTCGCCCGGCGCTTTGCCTTCGCTGTTGTCGAAGATCAGTTCCACCGAAGCCATGCCCACCGGCTTGCGGGTGCTGGACCCGTTGAAGATTACGTCGGCCATGGTGTCACCGCGGAGGTGCTTGGCCGAGCTTTCGCCCATTACCCAGCGCACCGCGTCGATGATGTTGGATTTGCCGCAGCCGTTCGGCCCGACGATGCCCACCAGATTGCCGGGAAGCGGAATCGGAGTGGGATCGACGAAGGACTTGAAGCCCGCGAGTTTGATCTTGTCCAGCCGCATTAGAGGGTGCTGACGAGTGGCGCCGTACGGGTCGGCAGCGGAAAAAGGGTGATGGGCGCGAGAGCGGGCAAGGCCGTTAGTCTGGTTTGTAATGGAACCGGACGCTATTATAGCGGACTAAGTCACGGCGTCATTCCGGACTTGTTTACGTCCTGTTTGTGTTCCGCCGATTTCTGCGCATCGCGCATTCCCGAAAATCCTTTACCGTTCACCTATGCCATCAGCACCCAGCAAAGACCTCGAAACCTTCGACAATCCGCAACCCGGCCGGAATTACACGATCCGCATCGAGATTCCGGAATTTACCTGTTTGTGTCCCAAAACCGGCCAGCCGGACTTCGCCACGATTCTGATCGAGTATGTGCCGAACAGGCTCTGCGTTGAGCTCAAATCGCTGAAGCTTTACGTCTGGTCTTTCCGCGATGAGGGCGCATTCCACGAAGCGGTGACCAATCGGATTCTCGACGATCTGGTTAGAGCCTGCGGTCCGAATTTCATGCGAGTGACCGCTCGTTTCAATGTCCGTGGCGGCATCTACACCACGGTTGTCGCCGAGCACCGCGATCCCGCCTGGGAAGCGCCGTCCTTAGTCAATCTTCCCTGATGGCAGGATGCCGAATTTCCTTCTATCTTAGATGAACCGGTCCAAGCCGAACTGACGGCGTTTATCGGCGCTCATTCATACACTTTCGATCTGATTGCAGATGCTGAGGATGGCACGTGGCGAGCTAATAGCCGGACGGGCGGTTTGTGCGATCAAAGCGTGAACGGCGGCTATAGTAAATCCTATGAGCGATGATACCTCGGGCTTTTTCGACAAGTCCGAGCCCTGAATTATCAAGTTCACAGATTTCGTATGCGCTCCCCTATTAGTGAACTCGGCGAAGACGATAGCACAGTAGCGGTGCGCCTCTGCCCGAAATGCAGCCATCCGGCTCCCGCCAGCGAGTTGATCCGCTCCGACTATCGCTGCCCCGCCTGCGGCTTCGAATTGGCTTATCTGGACATCACCGTCAGTTAGCGGCGCTGCAATCGGCGGCGATTGGAAAGGCGCCTTGGTCGGCGCTGCCGCAGGCGCGGCTTTGGGGTGGGCTACCGCCAAACTCCTGGAATACAATTCCACTCAGGTACGTTCGGAAGACAACGACCGCCAGATTTACGGGATCAGTGAACGAGTCGCTAGTCCTCTGGTCAAGGTGCGGAAAGGCTCCAGTTCACCCGCCCAGATCAGAGCGGGTGAGCAGGTCCGTGTCGTTACCGATTATTCGGTCATGTTGCCCCAAGGCATGACGGAAGCGGACGTGAACGAAAGCTGGGTTCTCAAGAAAGACGGCAAGGTTCTCTCGGAAATTCCTCAACAACAGGTCAAACGGATCGGCGGAGGTTGGGAGGCCATCGCCAGCATCGCCATCCCGAGTAATGCCCAGCCGGGCACCTACGTGATTGAGCACAAGGTGCAAACCGGTACCAGCTACGATACGGACGAATCGGTTTTCGTCATCAGTCCAGCCTGACGAAAGTATCGGGCGTATGGATAATCGATGGCAAAGCACGGCTGTCGTTGCCGTGCTGCTCGTCTTTACCTACGGCATACAAGCGGATGGGCTGTGCGAGAGAGCAATCCCGGTCCCGCGAAACGGCGTTGCGCGTTAATCAAGAATGGCCGCAACACCCAAGTAACGATGAACTTTCCCGCTACATCCAGTTCCTGGGCGAGCGCCTAGGCCGCACCTCGCCAAGCGGGCGATCCATCCCTTGGCGATTCTCCGTACTCCGTGACCATTCGCCTTATGCCTTCGCCATCGGCTCCGGTTTCGTATATGTCGCCGACGGTGCTTTCACCTTTGCCCGGAACGAATCCGAGTTGGCCGCGATCCTGGCCCACGAAATCGGACATCAGCTCGCTGCCCACTTTTGCGAGCCAGATTCGCTAGTGTCCTGTCCCATTAATTCGCTGACATAATCATTGAAGTTTGGCCAGGATGGAATCCGCCGTGGCGGTCCAGACGAAGGGTCGGCAGGACTGGTTGTAATGGGAGATGAAGTGGTCGATCTTGTTGACCAGATCCCGAACACTGACAAACGAGCCACGCCGGATCGCCTTGTCGGTGATGAGGGCGAAGAAGCGCTCGACCTGATTGAGCCAACTGGCGTACGTCGGGGTGAAATGGATC
>Ga0196971_1001517_pt1 | contig 10197 bp, 10 predicted proteins | sample S1v_1013CmetaG_FD_148660 | JGI IMG/M metagenome (GOLD analysis project Ga0196971, IMG submission 148660) | Soil microbial communities from Anza Borrego desert, Southern California, United States - S1+v_10-13C | ecosystem: Environmental > Terrestrial > Soil > Desert | place: USA: California... | reverse complement strand
GCGCCACTGCGTAGAACCCACAGAACCGCATCCATGAAGCGACGACATTGCACTTCCGCGCCGATATATACATGTTTTTGAGCCGCCAAAATCGGAAAGAGGATACGCCATTCATTCTCCGTGACTGTTAATCGGTTCGCCATTTCGTAAATGGCGAGCGACATCGCCGGAGAGCTCCCGAAATGTCAACAGAACCTAGCCCATAGCCAGCACCGGATTGCGCTTTCTCATGGAAATTGTGTTGTTAAATGGCAAAATATTGTTGTAAATTGTTGACTCCCTATGGTTTTAGGCTAGTCTTTATGGGTGAATGAGGTAAAAACAACGAAGTGTTGTTTTGGTGCAATTAATCGGAAATGCGCACTAAGAGTGTGCAAAAGTTTCCTGATGCCTCGCTGGATTTATTGAATCTGTTTCATTTTTGTCTTGGTATAGGACTTGCTTTAAGTCTGCCGTTCTATGAGTTTGAGAGAGTAATATGAACAAGAATCTATTCAAGATCCGCATGGCGCCTATAGCTTTAGGTGTTTTCACGGCGATTTTTGCCGCCTCCGTGAGTGCGGAGGAAGCGAGTGAGCCTACCGGGCTGCTCGGCTACATGGGCGCCGATGTCAACGAAACCCAATTCATGAAAGACTTGGGTCTAAAGGTCGGCGGCTGGATCAATGCCGGTATCACCTACAATGCGAATGAGCCCGCCGGAAGATTCAACGGTCCAGTGACATTCAACGACCGAGCCTCCGAGTTTCAGCTAAATCAGCTCTACTTTTACCTGCAGCGCGCAGTCAATACGGAGGGGGATTCCTGGGATTTCGGCGGACGCTTCGACTTTATGTTCGGAACCGATGCCCAATTTACGCAGGCGTACGGTTCGCCCACGGGGCACTGGGATCTCCGTCTGATCAATGACGAGCGTTTCTATGACATCGCACTTCCCCAAGCCTACTTCGAAATATTCGCGCCTTTCGGCAATGGCATCACGGCGAAGATCGGACATTTTTACACGATCATCGGCAACGAAGTGGTGACGGCGCCGGATAACTTCTTCTATTCGCACGCTTACACCATGCAGTTTGGAGAGCCGTTCACCCATACCGGTGTGTTGTTGAGCTACCCGATCGATCAGAACTGGACGGTAACGGCGGGCGGCGTAACCGGTAGCGTTACCGGCGGCTGGGATGGTGCTTGGGACAAGGGGCTTGGCAACTGGGCCGGTATCGGCGGCGTAACTTGGGCCAGCGACGACAAGGGAACTTCAGTAGCGGTAACGGGAACTACGGGTGAAACCTCGGAACAGGACCACAACAACTGGAGTATTTATAGCATCGTGATCAAGCACGACATCATGGAGGGGCTGCACTACACCTTCCAGCATGATCATGGCTTTCAGAACAAGGCTATAGGCAGCCAGGACGCGACGTGGTACGGGCTCAATAACTATCTGACCTATGACATCACCGACGAACTCGGGGTTGGTATCCGTGCCGAGTGGTTTCGCGATGATGACGGGGTTCGGGTCTTTTCACCGGGTAGACCCGGTGTCCCTGGAGCATCGTTGGTTCCTGCGTCAAGCTATTATGCATTCACGGCGGGTTTGAATTGGAAACCGATGAAGTGGCTCATGGTTCGCCCGAATGTGCGCTACGATTGGGCGGATAATGCGGATGCTTTCGATAACGGTGGCGGGGCGACGGGCTTCGCCGGTAAGAAGAGCGATCAGTTCCTCTTTTCCACCGACGTGGTCGTAACGTTCTAATTACCGAGGAATTCTTCTCGCGCTGGACAGGGATGTCCGCCTACTGAACTTCTGTCTTTTACTCCGCAAACATTATGTTTTAACGGAGCTCAATATTAACGCTTGAGTGGAAAACTCAGGGTGATGATAGCCGTCGCCTTGACGGGCGCTACGGCAAAGTCGGAGCGTAAAAGTTACGCGGCTCTACGTGGGTTATGGTCTGACGCTGCCTTTTCGTGCAGGCATTGGCGCATAAGCTGCTTAGCCTCAACAGCACATTTGCCGCATTGATCACAGGCGCCTAATTTGACGCGCAAGCCGCGCATGTTCGTAATCTCCTGTTCCTGTACGGCCTTTCGGATTTGTCCGTCGGTGACTTTCTTGCAGATACAGATGTACATAACAAGACCAGATGAGAAACTCTGGTTTAATACTAGTACAACTGATAATTATTATCAAATAAGATTTGCTGTGAATTGCCTTGCTGAAAGGCATGGGGCTCGACGAAGTGTTGAGACTTAAAAATTACAGCTGAGTTTGTAGGTAATTTTGCAGTCCGATTTTATCGATTAGGCCGAGCTGAGTCTCCAACCAATACGCGTGGTCTTCTTCGGTATCCTTAAGGAGCGCCAGAAGTATGTCCCGCGTAACGTAATCGCTGACGCGTTCGCAGAACGCCATTGCCTCTTTAAGCTCGTCAATCACCTTGTATTCCAAAGCCAAATCATTCTTGAGCATGCTTGGTACGTCCTGGCCGATCTGCAGTGCGTCGCGCTTGCCCAGATCGGGTACGCCTTCGAGGAAAAGAATTCGGTTAATCAATAGGTCGGCATGGGATCGCTCTTCCTGTGTTTCATGATCGATGCGTTCGTACAGGCGATGAAACCCCCAGTCTTTATACATTCTAGAGTGAGTTAAGTACTGATCGATGGCAGTCAGCTCGCCCACCAGCAAATGGTTTAGTCGTGCGATAACATCGGCATTGCCTTTCATTGTTGTTCTCCGTTATGCGGCAGCAAATCCGGCTTCGGCAAGGGCAACCTACCGAAGTGGGTAAATTGAAACAGAATTACGTATACTAGTCATCCTTTTGCGCCCAGGGGGACGTGCTGCCGGTGCTTTAGCGGCAGTGGGGTGTTCGACAAATACCATTGATAGACGTATGACCCAAATAGAATACGAAGTCCGTGAACAGGACCTGATTGCTTTCAACGAACATCAATTGCGGAACTCCGCGAGCTGGCAGAAAACCTTGCGTCGTCATCAGGCAGTTTTCCCCGGTATCATGGCTCTCATTGCGCTGTTCTTGTGGTTTTACTATCAAGATACGCTTTCTGCGATCTATGTGGGCGTGATTGCTGCGTTATGGGGGATTTTGACCCCAATCTATTTCAAGGGAAGCCTGCGCAGACAGCTCCGGAAGATGTACTCGGAAGAGGAGAAGGCCTGTATCCTCGGCACATACACCCTGCGGGTCGAGCCGCATGTCCTGGTGGAGGTTAATCGGAATGGCGAGTCTCGGGTGAAATGGAACGATGTTCTTCGTGTCGAGATGACTAAGAAATACGCCTTTCTTTTTGTAACCATCGACACGGCTCTGATTATTCCCCGAGCTACCGTCAAGAAAGGGGATCTGCATGAGTTCGTCAAAGAAGCGGATCGGCGCATCGAGCAAGCCGCTTAAACCTACGTTTAGTTCTATACGATCATCGGGCGCCGGCATGGCGCTCCATCTGCATGCTTAATTTCAAATCGGTCGCGTTGAGACGCGGTCAGCGCCTGCTATTCGAAGATGGTTCCTTCACCATCCACAGCGGTGAAAAAGTCGGTATCACCGGCGCGAACGGGGCTGGTAAGTCCAGTTTGTTCCGTCTGATATTGGGAGGGATTCAGGTTGATGCGGGCGAAATTTCGATGCCGCCCAATCTGGATATCGCCCATGTGGCCCAGGAAACTCCGGCAAACGATCAGATTGCGCTGGAATACGTTATGGATGGCGACCGGGAATTGCGCATTATCCAGGCGGATCTTCAGAAGGCGGAGGAGAGCGATGATGGTGTAAGGCTGGCGCAGCTTCATTCCCGGCTCGATACAATAGGGGGCTATGAGGCAAGGGCTCGTGCCGCCAAGCTGATGTCCGGTCTTGGGTTTTTGCCAAGCGATGAGGCCAAGTCGGTAAACCAGTTTTCCGGTGGATGGCGGATGCGGCTCAATCTCGCGCAAGCCCTGATGTGTCGTTCCGACATGCTTCTTCTCGATGAGCCCACCAATCACCTTGATTTGGACGCTGTTATTTGGCTCCAGGAATGGCTGTCCCAATATGCCGGCACTTTGCTGCTGGTTTCCCATGATCGGGATTTTCTGGACGATATCGTCGACCATGTGCTTCATATCGAGAACCAAACGGTTACGCTCTATTCCGGAAACTACTCCGCGTTCGAGGTGAGACGTGCGGAGGTTCTGGGGCAGCGGCAAGCGGCCTACGAAAGGCAGCAGCGTGAAGTCGCGCACATTCAGGCATTCGTGGATCGGTTTCGCGCGAAAGCCACTAAGGCCCGTCAGGTGCAAAGCCGCCTGAAGGCGTTAAGCAAGCTGGAGTTGATCGCTGCGGCGCATGTCGATTCGCCCTTCAAATTTTCTTTTCTGCCGCCAGATAAGCTGCCTTCGCCTTTGTTGAAACTGGATGATGCCGGCGTGGGGTACGGCTCGAAAGCCATCTTGAGCGGCGTCAATCTGACTCTAACCCCGGGAGAGCGTATTGGACTCTTGGGCACGAATGGAGCCGGCAAATCCACCCTGATCAAATTATTGGCCGGTGCCTTGAGTCCGTGTTCCGGGGAGCGTTTAGAGGCGCAAGACCTGCGGATCGGTTATTTTGCACAACATCAGCTCGAACAGTTGCGGGTTGACGAAAGCCCGCTTAAGCATGTGCAGCGGCTCGATCCCAAAGCCGTAGAAAAGGATTTGCGCAATTTCCTCGGGGGATTCGGTTTTTGCGGCGATCAGGCCGTGGAACCGGTAGCGCCTTTTTCCGGTGGAGAGCGTGCCCGGCTTGCGCTGGCTCTTCTGATCTATCAGAAGCCGAATCTCCTGTTGCTGGACGAGCCCACCAACCATCTTGATCTGAATGCGCGTGACGCGCTTAACCTGGCCTTGCAGGATTACCAGGGGGCAATGGTGCTCGTCTCTCACGACCGTTATTTGCTTCGGACGGTTGCCGACGATTTCTGGCTGGTTGCCGACGGATTGGTCGAGAAATTCGCCGGTGATTTGGACGACTATCGGCAATGGTTGAGCAATCGTCGCGCGATGTCCCAAGCTCCGACCGAAAACAAGGCGGCACCTTCCCGCAAAGATCAGCGCCGCTTGGATGCGGAGCGGCGTCGTGTGTTGAGACCTTTTCAGCAGGCGCTAGAGCAAGCCGAAGCTTCTTTGGAAAAATTGACCTGTGAAAAAAGGCGTCTCGAAGAGCGGCTGTCGGATCCGGCGTTGTATCAGAGCGACTCTAAGACGGCTTTGCAGGCTCTGTTGATTGAGAAGACCGGCGTTGACCGGCAAATGGCCGACGCGGAGTCCGCCTGGTTGGAGGCGAGCGAGGCTTTGGACTCGGCCTCGGGTGAAATTTGAGCGAGTGCGAATTTGCAGCCGAAGGATAAACATGTCTCTGATAAAACTGTTTCTTGATATCTGTTTCTTTAAGAAAGGGCCTCAGGACACTCCTGCGTCGAACTTCCTGCTGGGTCTCGCGGTCTTGGCCTATATGATCGTAGGTATCGTGCTGCTCGGGCTAGAGGGCAATTGGGCGGGAGCGTTAATCGAAGCCGTGGCCGAAGGTTTGATGCTGTTCGGCTTCCTGTACATGACGCTCCATCTGGGAAAAAAAATACCCCGCCTTCTGCAAACGGCTACCGCGTTATACGCTTGTGATGCTTTGATTAGCGCGGCGGCGGTCCCGCTTCTCGCCTGGGTGCTGGTGACGCCGGAGGCTAAGGCGGTTTATATTCTTCTCACGGTGTTGATGCTGTGGCACTTGGCCGTAGTCGGGCATATCTTGCGACACGCTCTAGCCATTCCATTCTTTTTCGGTGTTGGGTTGGCTTTCGGGTACGTGGTCGTAAGCTATCAGATTATGATGGTCTTGTTCGATCGGACCCTGTGACCGCTGAAGAGAAAGAGAATAGGAGACTCGCGATGGCGTACCGGCGAATTTTATTGGCAGCCGATTTTTCCGAGCATGGTGAGCAGGTGATCCAACGGGCTCATGATCTGGCGAAAAAGTACAATGCGGGACTGGATATTGTCCACGTGGTGGAGAATATGCCTATCATGGATTCATCTTACGGGCCCATTGTGCCGTTCGACATCGACTTGACGGACCAGATGGTGGATGCGGCGCAGAAACGTCTGGCCGAGATTGCCGACCGTTTGGCCATACCTCAAGACCGCCGTTGGGTTGAAATCGGAAGTCCCAAGGTGGAAATTATCCGTATCGCGAAGGAGCAGCAGGTAGACTTGATCGTTATAGGTTCGCATGGAAGGCACGGCATCGGCTTGTTGCTCGGTTCCACGGCCGCCAGCGTGATTCACCATGCCGAATGCGACGTCCTGGCTGTCCGTCTTCAGGGTTAAAAGATTTTTGTTTCTCATTGATTGGCAAGGAGGCCAGGCTTATGAATGTGAGTAAGTGTTGGGTGCTGACGCTACTCGGTAGCGCGCTGCTAATCTCCAGTCATGCAGTCATTCCGATGGAGTCTAAAGGAGGGCAAGGTATGTCCATGAAGATCGAATCATCAGCATTTGTCCACAACGGCGACATGCCGGTACGTTTAACCTGTGACGGCCAAGACTTGTCGCCACCGTTGTCCTGGTCCGGTGTGCCCGAGGGCGCCAAAAGCTTGGTCCTGATCGTGGACGATCCCGACGCCCCAGACCCGAAGGCGCCTAAAATGACATGGGTGCACTGGGTGCTCTACAACATTCCGCCGACATTGGCCGATTTATCGGAAGGAATCTCGGTAGACTCTTTACCCTCCGGGACCGCCGAGGGGATCAACGACTGGAAACGGACGGGCTATGGCGGGCCTTGTCCACCTGTAGGTCGGCATCGCTATTTCCATAAGCTTTATGCGCTCGACACTCTGTTGCCCGATCTGCATAAGCCGACGAAAGTTCAGCTTGAGAAAGCCATGCAAGGGCATGTTCTGGCGCAAGCTGAACTGATCGGTCTCTATCAGCGCACCAAGTAATTCCGTTCGCCGAGCTTCTTACACCGGCCAAAACCGCATGGATCATCGCATCGCCCACGGCGCCTTTCAGCCAGTTCCTGGCCAGATGACGCCCGTCGTTTTTCATGTGGCCGATCACCGCTTCGATCATGAAGCGCCGAGTCATGGCCCGGCGCCGCGCGGCTCTGCTTGCGCCGTCCCGGCCGGTGCATCGTGACGTGGGCCGGCCCAGCGTCATGGCCGCGATAGCCCTGGTCGGCCCACGCCTGCCGGATGGTGCGATCGGTGAGGATTGCCGCCTGTTCGATCACCGTGCTGACGGTATGGCCATCATAGGGGTTGCCCGGCAGCGACCGGCAGCCAACGACCCAACCTTCCCGCGCGGTCACGGCCACGCCGACTTTGACGCCGAACTCATAGGGCGTTCGCGCCTTACCTTTCGAAATACACTCGACTTTCGGCGCATGCAACGCATAGCGCTTGTGACGATCCTTGGACTTCTGGCGCCACCATTGCCGTACCGGCTCCCATAACGTCTGCAACGGCAACGGTGGCGCCTCAGGGTGTTTGCGTTCGATGTCGCGGACGATCCGGCCCACCCAGGTGCGTTGTTGTTTGATGCCGCGGCGCATCCGCCGATATTGCTTGGCATGGGCATAGCGCCCCACTTGGCAGGCTAAGCGGGGGCCGAGTCGGTTGTAGTTCTGACGTAGCTCGATACCGCCGCGCTGCGCTTCGACGACCAAGCGTTCGCGCGCCTTTTCCAGCAACCGCGAATCGGTCGGATAGGCTACGGCCTTCTCCATCACCGTCGTATCCAGAATCACCCGCTCACACTCGATGCCTTCACGAGGTCCAAACGCTTGGCCGCCTCGATCGTCATCTGCAACAGCATTTATACCCGCGGCCGCTCCAGCGCGACGCGAACTCGAAGGGCACGGAAACTCATGCTGGAAATACTGCTCGCCGCAGATCCGCAACGGTGGCTGGCTACAAGCAGTCTCCGCGCAATACTCCCCAACGCGGAGTTCAGGGACGACCCGTCTATGGCCTTCGCCAAGCGAACCAATTCATGCCGACTATCGATGATGTTTGGCAACACCATCCGAAATAGATCCTGTTGATTCACACCACGAGGTTCTCTTGGCTTTATGCAACGCTCCCAAATTTCCAAGAAATCGACACCACGTTATCGGTTTTCTTACGCATTACACCCGGCGATATACGTGGATTCTCTATATCAGTCAGTGCATTATGAATACTTCAGGACCGACTCATTAATGTGCCGGGTGTTTAGATGCAGCATGAGCCGTTTACGGAGTTAAAAAGGTATTGGTGCCTCGGGCCGGAATCGAACCGGCACGCCGGGTTAGGGCGCGGGATTTTAAGTCCCGTGTGTCTACCTATTCCACCACCGAGGCAATATAGACTTGTACGCGCATCAGACGGGGGCGTCGCTGATAAGCTCGTATTTTGTTGCTAACCGAGTCAGTTCCACATCATTTTTGACGGACAACTTGTCATACGCCCGATACCGGTACGTATTTACCGTTTTGGGGCTGATTGTCAGCATGTCCGCCATGTCCTGAATCGATCGGCCTTGCAGCGTCATGATGACGACTTGCAGTTCGCGGTAAGACAAATCGTCGAATGGAGACGAGGATTGGTTTGGAAGCTTGGCTAAGGCCATTTTACTGGCGACGTCCTGGCTGAGGTAACGCGTGCCGTCAGATACCGTCCGAATGGCATTTATCAGTTCGCTGACAGGGCAGTTTTTCGAGACATAGCCGTGGGCGCCTAAGTTCAGGAGTTGATAAGGGAATGGTCCGTCAGCATACACACTCAGAGCCACAATTTTTACCTGTGGATGTTTCTGATTGATCTTTCGGCATGCTTCTATTCCGCCTATGCCCGGCATATTGATATCCATTAAAATCAAATCCGGTTTCAGCCGGTCGGCTTGCTCTATGGCTTCTTCGCCTGAGCGCGCTACGCCGATTACCTTCATGTCCTCGGCTTCGTTTAGTAAGTGCTCGATGCCCGTTCGAACCAGTTCATGATCATCTACCAGAAGAATGCCGATCATAACGTCAATAGCGAAAACCAGGTGGCGCTTACCTTAATATGGCGGAGAGGGAGGGATTCGAACCCCCGGACGGGATCAACCGTCAACGGTTTTCAAGACCGCCGCTTTAAACCGCTCAGCCACCTCTCCTTGATTCAGTAATCTTTCTCTCATAAGGATAACTCATAAGCCTCTTCGGTTCTATCTTTGCGATTTCCAGAGGCATTTTCCGTTGCTCGCCTTATCGATAGCATTGATTCTGGAGGTGTGCGCTTGGAGTTCCGTTTCGCTGCAGTGGATTATTTTAAGCTCTGGGCGATTTACTAAAATAGTCGATCTTGGTTTTTGCTGTGATTTATTGGCGCTCTGATTTGTTGATTCCGGCTCCAGCACCAATAGGGTCTGACCACCGGTCATTGCGAGATAGACTTCGGCTAGAATTTCAGCATCGAGTAAGGCTCCGTGAAGCTCTCTGTGTCGATTGTCTACGCTGTATCGTTTGCACAGTGCATCCAGATTATTGCGCTGTCCAGGATGTTTCTTTCTGGCGAGTGCCAGTGTATCGAGAACGGTGCAATAGTCGGCGACGCTGGCAAAACGGCTAGGTAGCAATCGCAATTCATGGTTGAGAAATCCGATATCGAACGGAGCATTGTGGATAATCAGTTCCGAGCCTTTGATATACGCCAAAAGATCCTCGGCAACATCGGCAAAGCGAGGTTTATCTGCTAAAAACTCGGCACTCAGGCCGTGTACTTCAACGGCTCCGGGGTCAATGTCCCGCTCGGGATTCAGATAAACGTGAAAACGGTTTCCTGTCAGTCTGCGATTGATGAGTTCCACGCAACCGATTTCAATGACGCGGTGACCTTCCATTGGGTCGAGTCCGGTTGTTTCAGTATCAAGTACGACTTGTCGCATGAGTCTTCTTGCTCCGCCCTAGTGTCCTGTCCCATTAATACGTAGCATAAATCTTGCTTAATTTCTGGGTGTCTTTAGATTTGAGGAGATACCCAATGAAAAACGGCCGCCCGAAAGCCGAACTGGTCATCACACCCGCTGAACGCGAACAACTGGAGGCACTGGTGCGCTCGCGCAGTCTGCCTGCGGCGCTGGTCCTGCGAGCCAAGCTGGTTCTGGCCTGCGAATCGGAATCGAACCAGCGGGTGGCC
>Ga0196971_1001515_pt1 | contig 10205 bp, 7 predicted proteins | sample S1v_1013CmetaG_FD_148660 | JGI IMG/M metagenome (GOLD analysis project Ga0196971, IMG submission 148660) | Soil microbial communities from Anza Borrego desert, Southern California, United States - S1+v_10-13C | ecosystem: Environmental > Terrestrial > Soil > Desert | place: USA: California... | reverse complement strand
TCTCGTTGAGGGGCTCCGCTATGTGTGGGACAGCCCGGTTATTATGGCGCTGACGACCATGGCGGCGATGACCAGCTTCCTGGCGCGGCCCTACCAGCAGTTCATTACGGTCTTCGCCAAAGACGTGCTTCACGGCAGCATTGGTCTCGCAGGTCTGATGCAGTCGGCGCCCGCCCTGGGGACCATCATCTTCATGCTGGCGGTGGCGAGCATGGGCAACATCCAGTGGAAGGGAAAGATGCTGCTGGGCGCCGGCGTGGCATTTTCGCTGTTCATGGCGGCCTTTGCCTGGTCACGCAACCCCTATCTGTCGATGGTGCTGCTGGTCGTGGTGGGCGGCCTGAATATGACGTGGCAGACGACCATAAACACCTTGCTGCAGACCAACTCGGCAGAGGAGATGCGGGGGCGGGTCATGTCAACCTACACAATCACCGCCCTGGCCATGATGCCGCTGGGACAAGGGCCAATGGGGTTTACCATGGAGCATCTGGGCCCGTCGCCCGCTCTGACGCTGGGCGCCGGCCTGACCCTGCTGTGGGTGGCCTACATGGGGTTCGTGCGGGTGCCTGCCGTTCGGGCACTGCCTTAGCAGAGGGGGTGGCAACCGGTGCCGGCTCTCTATCGCTTGCAGTGGGTTGACGCGGAGATTCGCGGCGGGCGCTTCCCGAATGCGAAGAGCCTGGCCGACCGGTTTGAGATTTCGCGCCGTCAGGCCCTGCGGGACTTTGACTACATGCGGGACTCGCTGGGAGCGCCCCTGGAGTACTCGGCGCAGCAGCGGGGATTCACCTATTCCGAAGACTCGTTTGTCCTGCCAGGCCCATTCGTGACGGAAAGCCAGCGGGCCGCTCTGGCCGGCCTGGGCCGGTTCTATGAGGACGTGGCCAAGCGTGACGAACTGGGCGGTGGGGTATACGGTCAGTTGGCCGGTCTGCTGCACCGGCTCAGCGGTGCGACGAGGGCCCTGGGTCAGGTAGCTGCCTGGTCGGCAGCGGGCGAAATGCCCTCCCTGATTCCGTATCGGGCCGTGGTGAGCCGGCCGGGCGGGTGGCGGCGGGCGCCGACAGGGCTGGAGCCGTACTGGCGCGGCACTAACGAGAACGGCGACGCAGCTTGTGAGTTCCATGATGCGGATGCTTTCATTACGGCGCTGCTGGGCTGTGGGGTCCCCTGTCGGGTGGAATGGCCGCGATGGGTGCGGGAGACACTGCACCGGAAACTCGCAGAGTTTGTGGGGATCAACGCTGGTATGACACACCTTGTCACACCAACCTTGGTACCATCGTCTCAAGAGCCCGGAGCCGGCCCGGGCCATTGCGATGGGAGGTCTGCAAAGATGACTCGCAAAGAGACGAACGCCCGTTGGCGCCCGCTTTGGATGAGCTACATCGGCGCTGTGGAAGGGACCCTGAAGGCAGCGGGCATGTGTGAGTGGGAGTACTACCAGCTCATGGGCATCTCGGGTCTGGCCTGGCACATGAACATGCATGACCTCGGTTGCGTGAGCTCCGTGACGGTCTATGACTGGATGTACGAGCACCAGGAGTTCATGGATCGCATCGGAGTGCTGTCGGAGCACTTCCAGGCCATGCCGGGCGAAGCGACCTACGAGGCGGCCTGCCGCCGGGCGGTGACGCGGCTGAAGGAGTCCATCGATCGGGGCATCGGTGCGGTGCTTTGGGGCGTGGACACCGGCGAGTTCGGCGTGGTCTACGGTTATGACGACGCAGACGGCGTCTTCCTGGTGGACGGCTGTGCCGGCTGTGGCGAGGACAGCAGCAAGCCCGTGCTCTACGAGAACGTGGGGCGGACTTTCCCGGGGGCTCCGTTCCTGTACTACCAGCTGTTCTTCGAGAAGGTCGCCGTGGATCGGGATAAGCTGTTCCGGTCGTCGCTGGAGACCTATGTGCGGCGCCTGGAGCAGCAGGCGGCCCACGAGCCGGCTTACAAGCGGGGCCTGGCGGGCTACGACAACTGGGTGAAGGCCATCCACCGCGATGATTTGGATCAGCGGGGAATGCGGTACAACACGGTGGTCTATGCCCAGGCGAAGCTGTGTGGTACGAAGTACCTGGAGTTCCTGGCCGATACGTGGAAGGGTGTGCCGGGGCTGCCTGCCATCGCTGAAGCTCACGGGCGTGTCAGTGACACCTATCTTCAGCTGCTTCAGGTGATCGACATGCCGATCGAGGAGCCGTGGAAGCTGGAGCAGCCTCTGCCCGCCGAGCAGGCCCGGGCCATGGAGCCGCTCATTCGGCAGGCGAAGGCGCAGGAGGAAGAAGTGCTGGCGCTGGTGAAGAAGGCTCTGTCAGCCGGCTAATGCAGGGGAGGGCGTTACGGTGGAAGTGCGGAGACTGGGTGCGACGGGGCTGAAGGTGACCAACATCTGCCTGGGGACCATGGCCTTCGGGCGCTGGATCGATGAAGCCGCATCGGCACGAGTGCTGGATGCAGGCCTGGATGCGGGCATCACCTTCATCGACACCGCCGATATCTATGGCCAGGGCATGGACAACGGCAAGTTCGAGGATCGGGGCCAGTCGGAGACCATTCTTGGCCGCATTCTCGGCGCCCGTCGGCACCAGATTGTGCTAGCCACCAAGGTGCGCCACCCCATGGGCCCGGGCGCCAACGACGAGGGCCTTTCCCGCAAGCACATCATGCAGGCCGCAGAAGATTCGCTGCGGCGGCTGAAGACGGACTATATCGACCTGTACCAGTGCCATCGGGATGACCTGGAGACGCCGCAGGAAGAGACCTTGCGTGCTCTGGATGACCTGGTCCGGCAGGGCAAGGTGCGCTACATTGGCTGCTCCAACTTTCCGGCGTGGCGCATCGCCAAGGCGCACGGGATTAGCGAGCGGCTGGGGCTGGAGAAGTTCGTGTCGGTGCAGCCGCAGTACAGCCTGCTGGTGCGTGACATCGAGGCGGAACTGCTGCCCTTCTGCAAGTCGGAAGGCGTGGGCGTCATGGTCTACAGCCCGCTGGCCCGGGGCATCCTGACGGGCAAGTACCGGGCGGGCGAGCCCATGCCGGAAGGAACTCGGGGGGCTGCCGGTGAGCGGATGATCCAGAGCCTGTTCACAGAGCAGAACTTCCGCAAGGTCGAGCGTTTCCGGGCCCTGTGCGCCGAGTGGGGCCTGCCGATGGCTCAAGTGGCCATGGCCTGGGTGCTCGCTCAGCCGGCGGTCACATCGGCCATCCTGGGCCCCAGCAGGCCCGACCACTTCCCAGATGCGGTGGCTGCGGCGGAGCTGAAGCTGACGGAGGAGCAGATGGCGGCCCTGAACGCCCTGGAGCAAATTGCATAAACGGCTGCGTACAGCGAGGCGCCTGTTGTTCGGGCGGCTCGCTTTCCTTATGGCTACAATGGCGTAATCACAAAGGAGGGCATGGCGACAAAAGAGACGAAGTATACAGCTATGTATAGCCACCATAGATAGAGTGCGGGAGGGGACGCGTGTGGGCGTGGTTCCGTTCAAGAATGAGCTACTTACCGACTTTACGCGTGAAGAGAATGCGCGGGCTTTCCGGGCGGCCCTGGAACTGGTGCAGAGCCGCTTTGGCCAGGAGTACCCGCTGGTCATTGGCGGCGAGCGGATCATGACGGCGGAGAAGACTGTCTCCACGAATCCGTCTGCGCCTTCAGAGGTCGTCGGGTATGTGGGGAAGGCTGACCGGGCGCTGGCGGACAAGGCTATGGCAGCCGCCCTGGCGGCATTTGAGGCATGGCGGCATGTGGGCCCCAGGGCCCGGGCTCGGGTCTTGCTGCGGGCGGCCCGAATCATGCGGGAGCGGAAGCACGAGTTCTCGGCCATCATGGTCGTGGAGATCGGCAAGACGTGGGCCGAGGCCGATGCGGACACAGCGGAGGCCATCGACTTCCTGGAGTTCTATGGGCGCGAAATGCTGCGGCTCAGCGAGCCCCAGGGCCTGACCCGCCTGGCGGGCGAGGACAACGAGCTTTACTACATCCCCCTGGGCGTGGGGCTGGTGATTCCGCCCTGGAACTTCCCCAACGCCATCATGGTGGGCATGACGTCGGCGGCAATCGTTGCGGGCAACGCCGTGATTCTCAAGCCGGCTTCCATTACGCCGGTGGTTGCCGCCATGTTCGTGGAGATCATGGCGGAGGCGGGCGTGCCGGCAGGCGTGCTGAACTTCCTGCCCGGGCCGGGCGGCAGTGTGGGCGACTACCTAGTTTCGCACCCGCAGACCCGGTTTATCGCGTTCACCGGCTCCAAGGAAGTGGGCCTGCGCATTAACGAGACGGCGGCCAAGCCGCAGCCGGGACAGCGCTGGATCAAGCGGGTGGTGGCCGAAATGGGCGGCAAGGACTGCATTGTGGTGGATAAGGACGCGGACCTCGAGGCAGCGGCGTCAGCCATCGTCGGCAGCGCCTTCGGCTTCCAGGGGCAGAAGTGCTCGGCCTGCTCCAAGGCGATCATTCACAGGGACGTTTATGAGCCTGTGGTGGAGATGATTGTGGCCAGGACGCAGGCTCTGTCACAGGGCGACCCGCGAAACCCGGCCGTACACCAGGGGCCCGTGGCGGACAAGAGCGCGTATGAGTCGATTCTCAACTGCATCGAGATTGGCCGGAGCGAGGGACGTCTGCTGGCCGGCGGCGGGCCCAGCCCCCTGGCGGCGGAGACCGGCGGCTACTTCATTGAGCCCACAGTGATTGCGGATGTGGATCCGCACGCCCGCATCGGGCAGGAAGAGATCTTCGGGCCGGTTCTGGCCATTCACCGGGCCGACTCCTTCGAGGACGCCATTGCCATCGCCAACGACACGGAGTTTGGTCTGACGGGCTCGGTGTACTCCCGGAACCGGGAGCGGCTGGAGTATGCCCGCGAGCATTACTTTGTGGGGAACCTGTACCTCAATCGCAAGTCCACGGGCGCTTTGGTCGACGTGCACCCCTTCGGCGGCTTCAACATGAGCGGCACCGATTCGAAGGCGGGCGGCCGCGATTACTTGCTCCTCTTCACGCAGGCGAAACTGGTGAGCGAGAAGCTTTAGGCTTTGCTACGAGCGCGAGCGCCGTCGAATGACGGCGCTCGCTTTTCATTCGCGCCGAATCCGCGTATGCTTAAGTGGTACGCCGACGCAGGAGGGGTTTTCTTGGCCATCACGTGGACAAAGCTGCCGTTCAAGGCCCGCAGCGAAGCCGAGTTCAGCCAGATGCTGACGGAGTGGCTGAGCAGTGTTTTCTACGACGTCTTGCCGGCCAAGGGCTACGAGGTGCGGGAAGAGCAGATCTACACCGCCTTCCGGATGGCCCGGGCATTGAGCGACGGCACCGTGCTCATGGCCGAAGCCGGGCCGGGCACGGGCAAGACCTTCGCCTACCTGCTGCCGGCGGTCTGCTACGCCCGGCTCAAGGGGGCGCCCGTGGTGGTGGCAAGCGCGTCCGGCGTGCTGCAAGCGCAGCTGGCGAACCCCGAGGGGGATATCGCCACGCTCTCCAGGCTGCTGGAGCTGGATATTGACGCCCGGGCCGCCGCCGATCCCACTGAGTACATATGCGAGATCAAGATGCAGCGGGGCGAGCCGGAGCGTCCGCCAGAGGGTTGGGACGAGTTCCGGCGCTGGGCGGAGCTGACCGGCAGCGGCGCCCGCACGGAGGTTCCCCACATCGCGGATGACGTATGGGAGCAGCTGGCCTGGGACCCCTCTCTGCCCTGCGATACGTGCCACAAGCGGGGCCACTGCCACGTCATGGCGGCTCGCCGCCACTACCGGGAGGCGCCCGACCTGGTGGTCTGCGACCACAAGCTCTTCAGCCGGGACCTGCTGACCCGGGCCGAGCGGCTGGATGCGGGCCAGGTGCCCTTGCTGCCGGCCTATTCGGCCGTGATCTTCGACGAGGGCCACCACCTGCCTGAGACCTGGCAGCGGGTGCAGGGGCACATGCTGGAAAGCAAGCGGCTGGACCAGACGCTGGGCCGTATCGAGGATATGCTGGAACGCCCGGGGCCGCTGCGCAACGCGGCGATGGCCCGGCGAGTGGCCGCTGCCTTCTTCCGGGCTGTAACGGCGGCCACCGAGCCGGGCGAGGGCAAGCGAGACGTACGTCGGGGGGAGACTGAACTGGCGGCGGCGTCCGCCATGGATGCGGCCCTGGCGAAGCTCCAGGACGACCTCGTGACCGAAGAGGCCATGAGCGAAGGCCTGCCCCTGGAACTGGACCTGCGCATCTACCAGGTGCGCATGGACGAAGTGCGGGACGGGCTGCGGCTATTCCGCTCTCCCGACGCCATCGTCTGGGTTCAGGGAGACGAGACTTGGGCTGTGCCCCGCAAGCCCTTGAGCTTGTTTGGCAAGGGGCGGCTTCAGGCGGCGATGCCCGCCATCTTCTCATCCGCCACGTTGGAGCCCGAGTACCAGGCCCGGGTGCTGCAGATTGGCCAGATGCAGCAGTCGCGCGTAGGCGTCCCCTTTGACCTGGGCGAGCAGACGCTGGTCTACCAGCCGGCTTCGGCCGGCGATGCGATCTCTCGGACGGTTGACGTGCTGAAGGCGAGCGGCGGGCGGGCACTGGTTCTGCTGCGGAGTCTGGCCGAGGTACGCCGCTACAAGGCCGCCCTCGAGGGCCTGACTCTCCCGTGGAGGCTGCTGTTCGAGGGCGAGGGGGAGCGAGGGGCTCAGTTGGAGGCCTTCCGCGCCGACATTACTTCGGTGCTGTTCGGCGCCACCTTCTGGGAAGGTGTCGACGTGCCGGGCGAGGCCCTGTCCTGCGTGATCATTCCCCAACTGCCTATGCCGGAGCACGACCCGCTGATTCGGGAGCGGCGGGAGCAGGCCGATGCCGCCGGTGCGGACCCCTTCGGCGCAGTGGACCTGCCTGAAATGCTGCTCAAGCTCCGCCAGGGGGCCGGCCGGCTGATTCGCACGGCCAGCGACCGTGGCGTGCTGGCCCTGCTGGACCGGTCCTTCGTGGACGAGGAAGGGGCCGACGACGTCGAAGCCGCCCTCCCCGAAGATGCGGAGAGGACGGCTGACCTGAAGCGTGTGACAAGCTTCCTACAGCAGGCGGAATAGCGAGGCCATCTCCTTCATGGGCCCGTCTCCCACCTGATGGCCCCAGCACCAGAGGACCAGATCCACCGTACGGATGCGTTCACCGGTCTCTTCAGCGATGCGTCCGCACAACTCTTCGGGCGTGGTGAGCAGGTAGGCGGAGAGGCGGGCGACGGGGCCGGTCTTGACCACCACATCCCAGCCCAGGTTGCGGGCCAGGTGGTACCGGTTGTTGGCGCCCACGAACGGCAAGGTGGAGAGCTGCGCCAGCACCTGCTTCAGCGGCATGGCTGCGAGGCGGGGCATCATCCCCGGCTCCCGCACCAGATCATCGGCGAAGGCGAGAATGGCGTTGATCTTGCGTACGTTCTTCATGACGCCGAGGGCGCCGACCCGCGCATCCACCGTTCGGTTGGAGACCTTCACGGGGTCCCAGGCGAAGAACGCTTCGCCCAAACGGTCCCAGAGCTTCATGATCACCTGCGGTGTCAAGCCGCAGGCCCCCACCACCCAGCCGTACTCGCGGAACAGATCCACGTCGGAGCACTTGTCGGGGGTTTCGCTGCGCCACAGGGCGAGCATGCCCGGGGGGTCATCGGCAGTAGCTTTCAGGTGATCCATGGCGTGTTCCCACAGGGCCTGTGTGTTCATGTGGGCAGAGGCACCTCCGTCTCTGGAGCAGGAATGTTGTCGCATCGAAGCGAAAGCACTAGGATATACTTTAGCCCATTAAATCACTGCATGCCGACATTGTACCATGGTCGCAGGCAGGGTAGGGCAGGGGCAGGGGGTAAACAACGGTGGAAAAGAAAACGATGCGGATTGGTCTGTTGGGTCTGGGTACCGTTGGTGCAGGCGTGGCCCGGCTCCTGCGGGAGAATGGCGAGATCATCGAGGTGAAGACGGGTCTTCATCTTGAGGTGGCCAAGGTGCTGGTGCGGGATGCGAAGCGCGCCCGTCCGGGTCTGGGTGACCTGCCCCTTACGGAAGATGTGAACGATATTCTGCAGGACCCGTCCATCAAGATTGTGGTGGAACTGATGGGCGGCGTGGAGCCGGCCCGGTCGTACATGGTGGAGGCCCTGAAGTGGGGCAAGACCGTGGTCACGGCCAACAAGGATGTGGTCTCGCAGTTCGGCAAGGATCTGTATGCTGCCGGCGATATTGGCGACGCGGAGCTCTACTTTGAAGCCAGCGTCGGCGGCGGCATTCCCGTCATTCGACCGCTGAAGGAAAGCCTGTCGGCCAACCGGATGCGGAAGGTTATGGGCATCGTGAACGGGACGACGAACTATATTCTCACCCAGATGTCTCAGTTCGGCCGTCCATACGAGGAGGCTCTGCGGGAGGCCCAGGACCTGGGTTATGCGGAGCCTGACCCCACCAACGACGTGCAGGGCTTCGATGCAGGGCGCAAGCTTGCCATTTTGGCCTCTATCGCCTTCCTCTCGCGGGTAACACCCGACAAGGTTTTCACCGAAGGCATCACCCGCATCACGCCCAAGGATATTGAGTATGGCAAACGCTTCGGCTGGGTGGTCAAACTGCTGGCTATTGGCAAGGAAGTGGAGGGCCAGATTGAGGCACGGGTTCACCCGGCCTTCATTCCCCAGGAGCATCCCCTGGCTTCGGTGGCCGGCTCGCTAAACGCCATCTTCACGGTGGGCGATCCGGTGGGCGAGACGATGTTCTACGGCCGCGGCGCCGGGGCAGGCCCCACCGCATCGGCCGTGGTGGGCGACCTGGTCGCCGCCGCACTATCCAAGCGGACGCCCGGCCGGCGAGCCGGCGACGCCTGCACCTGCTTGTTCCAGAAGCGGATCATGGACATTGGCGAGGTGTACAGCAAGTACTACCTGCGCCTGTCTTGCCTCGACCGTCCGGGCGCCCTGGCCCGCATTGCCGACCAGTTCGGCGCAGAGAATGTGTCGATCGCCCAGAGCCAGCAGACCACCGGGGGCCCTGATCGGCCCGACGAGGGCAGCGACGCCGAACTGGTGATTGTGACCCACAAGGTCAGGGAAGCCAGCCTGCGGGCCGTTGTGGCCCGCCTGGAGGAGCTGCCGGAAGTGCGCAAGGTGGAGAACGTCATCCGGGTAGAGGGGTAGGCATTGACGGTCTAGGGGGGAAGCAGTCTTGTTGGGGAAGACCACTCCTGCGCCCAGGCCCAGGCGGCGCCGTTGGATCCTGGCGGGAATCCTGCTGGTGGCCGTCATCGGGCTGGCAGTCCGGGCGATCACCATCGACCCGCGGCCGGCAAAGCCGTACCTGGAGGGGCGGCGCCCGGTGGTGCTTGCTCACCAGGGAGCCTCGGGCCATGCGCCGTCCAACACCATGGAGTCGTTCAAGAAAGCCGTGGAGATGGGCGCCGACATTTTGGAGTTGGATGTGCATACGTCCAAAGACGGTGTGGTGGTGGTGCACCACGACGCTACTGTCGACCGGCTGACCAACGGCTCGGGCCACATCACCGGTATGACGCTGGCCGAACTGCGGCAGTTCGACTTTGGCTACAGGTTCTCGCCGGATGGTGGAGCTACCTTCCCCTACCGGGGCAAGGGCGTCACCATCCCCACGCTGGAGGAAGTGCTGAAGAGCTTCCCCGACCTGCGGGTCAACATTGAGATCAAGCAGAGCGAACCGCCCATGGAGCAGCCACTCTGGGACGTGATCACCAGGGCCGGCGCGGAAGACCGGGTCCTGATTGTCTCCAACATGACGGCGGCTGCGAAGCGGTGGCAGGAACTGACCGCCGGCCGGTCTGCTGCGGGAGCGAGCTTCGGCGACATGCTCGGCTTCATGGCCCTCTACGTGCCGCACCTCGACTGGCTGTGGCAGCCCAAGGTGGATGCGTTCCAGATTCCCACGGCACACAAGCTGGGGCCCGTCGGTCTGGCTCTTGATGATGAGCGGCTGATTAACCGGGCCCACAAGCTGAACGTGGCGGTGCACTACTGGACCATCAACGATGAACCCACCATGCGCCGGCTCTTTGGTCTGGGGGCAGATGGAATCATGACCGACTACCCGGACGTCGCCGCGAAAGTGTTGAAAGAGATGGGCTTGCGTTAAGCCACGCCGCGCTGCTTTCCGAATGGGAAGGCAGCGCGGTCGTTTTTGTGTGAACGATCTCCTCGGGCCTGGCATCCTATTCAGGAAATTGTCAGGGAGGTGTG
>Ga0196971_1001514_pt1 | contig 10207 bp, 7 predicted proteins | sample S1v_1013CmetaG_FD_148660 | JGI IMG/M metagenome (GOLD analysis project Ga0196971, IMG submission 148660) | Soil microbial communities from Anza Borrego desert, Southern California, United States - S1+v_10-13C | ecosystem: Environmental > Terrestrial > Soil > Desert | place: USA: California... | reverse complement strand
TCGTTGATTGTGCTCATCGTGTTGACCACATGCGTGACCATCGCGCCGCCGCGCACGGCGACGTCGGCGGCCGCATGCGCCAGCACGTTTGCCTGGCGCGCGTTCTCGGCATTCTTGCGCACCGTGCCGGCCATCTCGCCGATCGACGACGTGGTTTCTTCCAGCGAGCCGGCCTGCTCCTCGGTGCGCGAGGAGAGATCGATGTTGCCCGCCGCAATCTGGTCGGACGCGGTGGCGATGGTATCGGTGCCGCTGCGCACCTCGGTCACGATGCGCACCAGCCCGTTGTTCATGTCCTGCAGCGCCTGCAGCAGCTGGCCGGCCTCGCCGCCGTGCCGCACGTCGATGTGCGCGCCGAGGTCGCCGGAAGCAACACGGCGCGCGACCGCCACCGCTTCCGCGATCGGCACGGTGACCGAGCGGCTGACGAACAGGCCGATCACGCCGATCACCGCCGACAGCAGCAGCACGATGCCGATCAGCAGGTACTTGGTGGACGTGAGCGCGGAGCGGCGTTCCTGCAGCGTCTTTTCCAGCGTGTCGGACGCCAGGTCGTAGAACTTCAGCTGCGCGCCGATCGCCTCGGTCGATTTCGCAAAGTAGTCGGGGCCGGCGTAGTCCAGCTGCTCGGCCTTGACGATCTTGTCCTGGGTCAGCTGCAGCACCTGCTTGCCGGCCGCCAGCGCCGCCTGCTGCGCCGGCAGCAGCTTGTCCTTGAGCGCGGGATTGGCCGCGGCCGCCTTCTCGATCGCGGCGGCGATTTCGTCATAGCGGTCGTTGGCCTTGTCCAGCATGGACATCATCAGCGCGCGGTCTTCGGCGCTCGCGTTCTTTTCGGTCAGCAGCGAGGAACCGCGTCCGCGCATGCGCCCGAGCGTCTCCATCAGCACCGGCGACTGCACCAGCGCGGCGTCGACCAGGTGGTAGCTGTCGGCGCGGGTGTCGAGCAGGAGCCCGAAGCGGTCGCCGATCATCTCGCTGGTCTTCATCAGGTGGCCGATCAGGAAGCTGTGTTCGGCGAAGCTTTCCTTGCCGGAGAGCGCCTTCTGCGCCACCTTGCCCGCCAGCGGCGACCAGCGGTTCTTCACTTCCTGCCAGCGGCTGGCGATCGCCGCATCCGCCGCTTCCAGCACGGCTGCGTCGGCGGCCTGGAACGCCTTGTTCACTTCATCCTGCTTGGCCGCGCGCTGGGCCTGCGCCGCGTCGTTGCCGGCCAGCGCCATCGCGGACAGCCCGCGGTGCTGCTGCAGCAGGATCACCACCTTCAGCACCGCGCGCGACGGCACCAGGCCCTGCACCTTGGCTTCAGCGGCGTCGATGGATTTGTTGGCTTCGTTGACGAACAGGATGAGCGGCGTCGCGATCAGGATGAAACTGAACAGGCCCATCAGCGCGAATTTATGCCAGAGCAGGAGACGGTTCAACAGGGCGTGCATGGTGGTGTCCTTATCGGTCGGGCGTATGGCCGGAATCGGCTCCGTGACGAGGACCGCGTTGCCGGTCATGGCGGCGTGCGGGCAGCTCGCGCGACGCGCGCGCGACGGCAGCTTCCTCGTTCAGGCCGAGGAAGATTTATAACTGCGGGGAAATAGCCTTGCAATAAGCATTAAGGCTTAGTCCGGACTAGTCGGTGCGGTCGGCGCAACCGCGGCGGCGGGGATTTACATCTGCCTGAACAGGTGGGCGAAAACCCTGCTGACAGGAAGGCTTTCCGGGCGCCCGCGCAGTTTCAGCGACAGCTTGCCGGCTTCGTCGCGCACCGCCGCCTGCACCGCGCCGATGTTGACCACGGTGCCGCGGTGCACCTGCCAGAAACGCTCGGAGTCGAGCTGCGGCAGCAGTTCGCGCAGGCTGGTGCGGATCAGCGATTCGCTGTCGGCGGTCACCACGTTCACATACTTGTCGGTGGCTTCGAAATACAGGACTTCGGCGACCGGGATCAGGCGCACCTGGTTGCCGACCGCGGCGCGGATGACGGACAGGCGTTCGCCGCCAGCGGCCGGCGCGTGCGGGACCAGGGAACGCAGCTGGCCGACGATGCGCTCGAGCTCCGCGTTGCGCTCGGTATGCGCGGCCAGCCTGGCCTTGAGCCGTTCCACCGTCTTCCCCAGGCGCTCGTCGCTGACCGGCTTGAGCACGTAGTCGGCGGCCGCCTGGTCGAACGCCTGCAGCGCATACTGGTCGTAGGCGGTGACGAACACCACGAGCGGGAAGGGCACGTCTTCCGGCCAGTCCTCCGCCAGTTCCTGCGCCGCTTCCAGCCCGGTCTTGCCGGGCATCTTGATGTCGAGGAACAGCACATCCGGCCGCTGCGCCAGCGCCTCGGCCACGGCGGCGATGCCGTTTTCCACCACGCCGCCCACCTGCAGCTCGGGCCAGAGCCGCTGCAGCGCCAAGAGCAGCGTGTGGGCGAGGATCGGTTCGTCTTCGGCAATGAGGGCGCGAATCTTGTTCATAGCGGGATGGTGATCTGGGCAATGACGCCGTTCGGCGTGTTGGGAAGGAGGGAAAACCCGCCGCGTACGCCGTACAACGCCTGCAGGCGTTCGCGGATGTTGGACAGGCCGACGCGGGTGCCGTCGCTGGCGGGGGCGCCGTCGAGGCCGAGCCCGGTATCGGCCACGGTCAGCAGCAGCGCGTCGCCGCGCCGTTCCGCGCGCACCGTGATGCTGCCGCCTTCGACCTTCGGTTCGAGGCCGTGCTTGATCGCGTTTTCCGCCAGCGGCTGCAGCAGCATCGGCGGTACCTGCAGGTCCTTCAGCGCCGGCGGCAGGTCGAGCGTGTAGGCGAGCCGGGACCCCATGCGCACCTTCATCAGGCCGAGATAGGCGTCCATCAGCGAGAACTCGTGCGCCAGCGGCACCTGCTCCGCGCGCGACGACGACAGGGTGGCGCGCAGGTACTGGATCAGCTGCTCCAGCATGCGCTGCGCGCGCGCCGGATCGACCGCGATCAGGCCCTGCAGGTTGGCCAGCGTGTTGAACAGCATGTGCGGCTCGATCTGCGCCTGCAGCATCTGCAGTTGCGCCTGCATCGCCTGGCGCTCGACCGCGGCCGCGCGCGCCTTTTCCGCTTCCGCGGCGGCGCTCAGGTAAGCCATGCGGGCGCGGCTCCAGAAGAACCAGATGATGAAGGCGAAGGTGAAGGTCGACCCGATCAGCATCGCCGCCGCGTTGCCGCCGCGCACCGTCGAGAATTCCGTCAGCGGAATATCCAGCAGTTGCGACGCGATGATCTTGCCGAAGAACTGGGCTGCGGCGAACGATGCCAGCACCAGCAGCGCGAACGGCACGCGCGGCGGCCGGTCTTCGCGCCAGAGCAGCAGCCGGCCGCCGTCGATGAAGGTGACCGCGAGCGAACCGATGCACACCGAAATCACGAGGTTGGTGAAAAAGGAATCGTGCGCGCGCACCACGTAGGTGATCAGTACCGCGATGATCAGGTTGAACACCTGCGTGATGAGGAAATCGATCGCGAAGCGGCGCAGGCGCGGATAGGGCGCGGCGGAGACGGGCAGGGCGGTGTTCATGTTGTTGTTATCGTTCGCGTTTCTTCATTTCATTGTCGATCATGCGTTCCTTCCACGCCGCTCCCGGCGCATACAGGAACACCGCCAGCCCGTGGAACAGCAGGCCGATGCCCCAGCCGAGCAGCGGCCATACCGCCCATACCTTGCCCGGCACCGCCAGAAGGTTGAACAGGATCAGGCCCGCGTTCACCACCAGGTACACCGCGAGATGGATGAAAAAACCGACCTTGCGTTCCACATGGCGCTTTGCATCGCGGTAAGCCTCGGTATTGTCCATGATGTTCTCCTTCGTGTGAATTCAGATGACGCCGACCGCCTGCCACAGCAGGCCGCCGAGGGAGCGTCCGGGCAGCAGCGTGAACGCGCCGGCGACCGCCAGGCCGATGTATGCAGAGACCATGCCCCTGCGGTGCGCGCGGATGTTGCCGTGCAGGACCGCGTAAATCGATGCCGCCAGCGCCACCAGGGTGCCGGCCGACAGCAGGTGGATCCAGGAAAAATGCCCGGAAGTACGGATGCCGAACGACACCAGCAGGGTGGCGGCCATCAGCAGCACCCAGGTGCGGCCGAAGATGCGGTGCGTGCGGGTGCCCTTGCGCATGCCGAGGGTGACGGCGCCGGATACCAGCGCGCCGGCGGCGGTGGCGATGTGGATCAGGATGAGCGGCGTGAATTCCATGATGGCCTCCAGCGACAACGGATTCGATGGAGGCATTATTGCCGCTCGGGCGCCGAAGAAACACCGGAATGCGACGAACTGCGCCGAACGGGAGCAAAACGCGGGTTTTCGGGAGCGAACGGCGTCAGAAGCCGACCGCCTGCCCGTCGCGGCGGGCGTCGCTGGCCGCGATATAGCCGCCGGCGGTCTTCCAGATGAACTGGCCGGCGCCGAAATCCCGGGTGCTGTCGGTATCGGTATTGACCGCATGGCCGCGCGCGGCGAGCTCGGCCGCGACGTCCGGCGAGATGCCGCGCTCCAGGTCGAGCCCGAAGCCTTCCCGCACCCGCCAGCGCGGCGCGTCGCAGGCGGCCTGCGGCTGCTGGCCGTAGTCCAGCATGCGCACCAGCGCCTGCAGGTGCCCCTGCGGCTGCATGTTGGCGCCCATCACGCCGAAACACATCTGCGCCATGCCGTCGCGGGTCAGGAAGCCGGGGATCAGGGTATGGAACGGCCGCTTGCCGGGCGACACGCAGTTCGGATGGGCCGGATCGAGCGAAAAGCCGGCGCCGCGGTTGTGCAGGCTGATCCCGGTCTCGGGCACCACCACGCCGGAACCGAAACCGCCGAAATTCGACTGGATGAAGCTGATCATCATGCCGTTCTCGTCGGCGGCGGCGAGGTAGACGGTGCCGCCGCCCGGCGGCGTGCCGTGGCCGTAGTCGCCGGCGCGGCGCGGGTCGACCAGCTGCGCCCGCTGCTTCAGGTAATCGTCGTCCAGCAGGTCTTGCGCGCCGACCCGGCTCATCGATCCGCTGTCGGCGACCCAGCGGTAGGTATCGGCGAAGGCCAGCTTGATCGCTTCGATCTGCAGGTGCAGGCTGTCGGCGGAATCGGGCGGGAAGCGCGCCACGTCCAGGTGCGCCAGGATGCCCAGCGCGATCAGCGCGGCGATGCCCTGGCCGTTCGGCGGGAGTTCATGCACCGTATGACCGGCATAGTCTTTCCGGATCGGGGCCACCCATTCCGGCGCGAAGCCGGCCAGGTCGTCGGCGGTGAGCGCGGCGCCGCAGTGTTTCGCATGCAGCGCCATCGCCTCGGCCAGTTCGCCCCGGTAGAACGCCTCGCCGTGGCTTTCCGCGATCCGGATCAGGGTATGCGCGGCATCGGCAAAAACGAAGTTCTCGCCCGCCTGCGGCACGCGGCCGCCGGGCAGGAAGGCGCGCGCGAAGCCGGGCTGGTCCTGCAGTGCCGGCGCCGCGGCTGCCCAGCGCCGCTGCACGGTCGGCGCCACCATGTGGCCGCGCTCGGCCAGGTCGATCGCCGGCTCGAACAGCTCGGCGAACGGCAGCCGGCCGAATTTCTCGGCAAGCTCGACCCAGCCGGCCACCATGCCGGGCACCGTCACCGCATCCCAGCCGCGCGCCGGGATCTTGCCGCCATGCCTGTTTGCGAAATATTCCGGCGTCCATGCCCGGGGCGCCGGCCCGGATGCATTCAAGCCATGCAGCTGCTGTCCGTCCCACAGCAGCGCGAACGCATCGCCGCCCAGGCCGTTCGCCACCGGCTCCACCACGGTCAGTGCGGCGGCTGCGGCCACCGCCGCGTCGACCGCGTTGCCGCCTTTGAGCAGCATGCGCAGGCCGGCCTGCGCGGCAAGCGGATGCGAGGTCGAAACGACGTTGCGTGCCAACAGCGGCGCGCGCGTGCTAGGGTAGGGGTTGCTCCAGTTGAAGTCGGCCATGGCGCTTCGTCTCGCGGGGACAATGGATTGCCGCAGGTGCGGCGGACCCGGTTGCCGGCAGTGCGGCATGCCGGGGCCGGAAAATGATTCTACTGGCAACAGGCGCATCCGCAGCGCGCATGCGCCGGAAGATTTGCAAATTATCATGCGCTGCATGTTTTCCTTGCCAGGGAACACGTGATGCAAGGCAATGAACGATATGCGCGCGGCGTAGTCTCTGTACTGTTTCCACCATTTCGATGAGGCAGGTTTTGTCCGATTCCCTCCGAACCCTGTTCCGCCAGCTGGCGCCGGCAGCGGATTTCTGTTCCCTGCGCTTTGTCGAGGAAACCAGCGAGCAGCTCGCGGTGCGCCAGGACGTGCTGCAGCCGCCGTCGGCCGACATCGACCGCGGCGCCATGGTCACCGTGGTGCGCGGCGGCGGCTGCGGTTACGCGGCGACCAGCGACCTGTCCGCTGCCGGGCTGAAGGAGGCGCTGGCGCGCGCCTGCGGCTGGGCCGATGCCAGCGCACGGCGCGCGCTGGTGGATTACAGCCGGGTCGAGCCGGCGCGCGAGCGCGGCAGCTATGCGTCGCCCGCGCCGTCGCGCCCGGCGCCGTCGCGCGCGCAGCTGATCGAGCTGCTGCTGCGCGAATCCGCGGCCTGCCGCATCGACCCCCGGGTGGTCGACTGGCAGGCATCGGTGTGGCAGGTGAAGACGTCGCAGCGCTACCTGACGGCCGACGGCGCCGACCTCGAACAACAGTTCCAGTACCTGATCCCGAATCTTGCCGTCACCGCCAGCCACGGCACGGACACCCAGACGCGCAGCCTCGGCGGCCAGTACAACGGCTATTGCCGGCAGGGCGGTTTCGAGGTGCTGGAGCAGGCCGGCTTCCACGGCGCCGGCAGCCGCATCGCCGCGCAGGCGCTGGAACTGCTGGCCGCGCCGAACTGCCCGAGCGGTACCATGGACCTGCTGCTGATGCCGGAACAGATGATGCTGCAGATTCACGAGTCGATCGGCCATCCGCTCGAACTCGACCGCATCCTTGGCGACGAGCGCAACTTCGCCGGCACCAGCTTCGTCACGCTCGACATGTTCGGCCATTACCGTTACGGCTCGGAACTGCTCAACGTCACCCACGACCCGGAGCGGCCGGAACAGTTCGCCAGCTACGGCTGGGACGATGAAGGCAGCCGCGCCGAACGCAGCTACCTGATCCGCGACGGCATTCTGGAGCGGCCGCTGGGCAGCGCGGTGTCGCAGGCGCGCAGCGGCATGCAGGGCGTGGCCAATGCGCGCGCCAGCAGCTGGAACCGCGCGCCGATCGACCGCATGGCCAACCTCAACATCGAACCGGGCGACTCGTCGCTGGACGACATGATCCGCTCGGTCGAGCGCGGCGTGCTGATGGACACCAATGTTTCCTGGTCGATCGACGATTCGCGCAACAAGTTCCAGTTCGGCTGCGAGGTCGGATATCTGATCGAGGACGGCGAACGCAAAGGGATGGTGAAGAACCCGAATTACCGCGGCATCTCCGCCACCTTCTGGCGCGCGCTCAAGGCGGTCGGCGACCGCTCCACCTTCAGCGTGATGGGCACGCCGTTCTGCGGCAAGGGCGAGCCGTCGCAGGTGATCCGGGTCGGCCATGCGTCGCCCGCCTGCCTGTTTTCCGGCGTCGACGTGTTCGGAGGCGAATGATGCGGCAGTATTTCCACGACCTCGCCGCCTGGCTCGACGGCCGCCTGCAGGCGCGCGAGGCCTGGCGCTGCCGGCTGGCGGCGGAGGATTCCGATTTCGTGCGCTTCAACCGCAGCGCGGTCCGGCAGGCGGGGCATGTGCGCCAGATCCATTTGTCGCTCGGATTGATCCGGGACGGCCGGCAGGCCGAAGCCGGACTCATGCTTGCCGGGAATGCCGAGGCGGACCGCGCCGACCTCGAGCGGATGCTCGGCGTGCTGCGCAGCCAGCTTGCCGACCTGCCTGAAGACCCGCACCTGCTGCGGCCGGAGACGGTGTGTTCGACCGAGCGCATCCTGCCGTCGCGCCTGCCCGAAAGCGCGCAGATCGTCGACACGGTGCTGCAGGCCGCGCGCGGGCTCGACCTGGTCGGCATCCTGGCGGCCGGGCCGGTCTACCGCGGCTTTGCCGATTCCGCCGGCCAGCGCAACTGGCATGAAACGGCCAGCTTCAACTTCGACTGGAGCCTGTATCACAGCCGCGACAAGGCGGTGAAGACGACCTATGCCGGTTTCGAGTGGGACGACCCGGCATTCTCCGCGAAATTCGCCGACGCCGCCGCGCAGCTGGAGATCCTGCAGCGCGAGCCGGTCACGCTGGCTCCCGGCAGCTACCGGGCCTACCTGGCGCCCGCCGCGCTGAACGAAATGCTCGGCATGCTGAACTGGGGCGGCGTGTCGGAAAAAGCCTTGCGCACGAAGCAGAGCCCGTTGCGCCGCATGCGCGAGGAAGGGCTCGCGCTGAGCCCGGCGGTGACCCTGGCCGAGCATACCGAAGCCGGCCTGGCGCCGGGCTTCCAGGGCGACGGCTTCATCAAGCCGGCGCGCGTGCCGCTGATCGAATCCGGGCGGCTGGCCGGCAGCCTGGTGTCGCCGCGCACCGCCAAGGAATACGGCATCGCGACCAACGGCGCGGATGCGGGCGAGGGCATGGCCTCGCTCGAGCTGGGCGCCGGCACCCTGCCGCTGGCAGACGTGCTGGCCGAGCTCGACACCGGCATCTTCATCGGCAATCTCTGGTACCTGAATTTCTCCGACCGCGCCAATGCGCGCATCACCGGCATGACCCGGTTCGCAACCTTCTGGGTGGAGGGCGGCCGGATCAAGGCGCCGCTGAACGTGATGCGCTTCGACGACTCGCTGTTCCGGCTGTTCGGGGACAAGCTGCGCGGCCTCACGCGCGAGCGGGAAATGCTGATCGATACCGATACCTACGGCGCGCGCAGCACCGCGAGCGCGCTGGTGCCTGGCGCGCTGGTCGAGGATTTCGTGTTCGTGCTCTAGCAGACCGACCCGATGAATTAGCTGAGGGAGGCGGGGCGGCCGAGGTAGAGCAACGCGAACCCGCTATCCCCGAATCTGGAGCGCACGGCGGGTTTCGCTTGCGTTCCGGCAGCTCAACCAAGGCCAAGGTCGGCCGCCGACACGCCGACCAGGCCTAGCGCTGCCGACGTCGACGTCGCGGTGACCGCCGCCGCGATTTGCGCGCCCTGGGTGATCGACTCGGCCGCCGTGCTGAAATTGATTCCCCAGTCAACCGCAACCTTGTCGGCCACCGCGATCTTGTTGTCGAGCAGGTCGGCAACCCAGCCATAGGTCGCATGGCCCTTGAAGGTATGCGCGGAATCGAGGATGTCCGTCACCAGCGAGCCGCGCGATGCCTTGCCGCTTTCCAGCAGGGATTTCCAGAACGCGAGCCCTTCCGCATCGGCGCCGGCGCTGCGTCCGAGCACGTTCTTGTAGACGACTTGGATGAAATCGGTATTGGTCATGCCCGCGGAAAAACCTGTCACGCTGGCATTCTGCACGCCGGCCGCGTAAAAGGCGTCTGCAATCTGGTCCAGCGTCACGCCTGCCTTGAACTGCCCGATCCAGTATTGCAGCCCGTCGGCATCCGGCACCCGGTTGAAGAAGGCGATGTACAGTTCTTCCAGGCGCTGAAGGTCGCCGGCGCCGATCGATCGTGCGCTGTCCTGCACGGTGAGATTCAAGCTCTTGTCCGAAAATTTCAGGCATTCGATCCCGGACAGCTTGTCCGTGCCTTCGCTGCCGGTCTTGTCGGTCACCACATAGCCGTTGCCGTTCTTCGCAATCGCATACTTCGCGAGCGTGCCGCTGAAGCGGGCGGTATCGGTCCCGTCGCCGCCGTCGATCGTGTCGTTGCCGGCGGCCCCCGTCAGCAGGTCGTTGCCGCCGCCTCCCTTCAGGCTGTTGGCGGCTGCGTTGCCGGAAATGATGTCCGATGCGGCGGAACCGACCGCATCCTCGATTACGGCGCCGAATGCGATCGTGAGCCGGTTCGCGCCGTCGTCGAGATCATTGATGGCATTCTGCTCGGTGAGCCAGGACGCGAGGTGTGCAGGCAGACCGGCTTTCGGGTCGCGGTACGCGACCGTGCTGTAGGTGCCGGGCTCCAGCGACAACAGGCAGGGGTTCACCTGGTTCGACAGGTCGATCAGGTCATGGCCGCCGCCGTCCCAGATGGTCTTGAAAAAATTCGGGTCGACGTCGAAGCGGTACACGTCGTCGCCGGCAGCGGTCGCGCTGTTC
>Ga0196971_1001513_pt1 | contig 10211 bp, 10 predicted proteins | sample S1v_1013CmetaG_FD_148660 | JGI IMG/M metagenome (GOLD analysis project Ga0196971, IMG submission 148660) | Soil microbial communities from Anza Borrego desert, Southern California, United States - S1+v_10-13C | ecosystem: Environmental > Terrestrial > Soil > Desert | place: USA: California... | reverse complement strand
CGCATTCGCACCGACACCTGATGCACGTAAGACGCTGACCCCGCAGTTGCGGACTGATCTCGGTGACACCGAACTGATTTTCATTGATCTGGGTGCCGGCCGTAATCACATGGGCGGCTCCGCGCTGGCGCAGGTCTATGGCAAGGTTGGCAGCGCCGCTCCCGATGTGGATGCGGAAAGGCTTAAGCGCTTCTTTGGCGCCATCCAGCAGCTCAACAGCGAAGACAAACTGCTGTCGTATCACGACCGTTCCGACGGCGGTTTATTTGTCACCCTCGCGGAGATGGCGTTCGCCGGCCATTGCGGTTTGCGCGTGGACCTGAGCAGCCTGCCGGGCGATATCGCCGGCATTTTGTATAACGAAGAGCTGGGGGCTGTGCTGCAGGTGCGTGCTGACGACGCCGATGCCATTTCCGCGCTATTGGAAAGGGAATTGCCGAGCTGCGTGCATCCGATAGGCGCGCCATTGAATGAAGATCGCTTCAGTGTTCATCACGCCGGCACCGAAGTGTTTGCGCAATCCCGCACAGCGTTGCACCGGCTGTGGTCTGAAACCACCTTCCAGATGCAGAAGTTGCGCGACAACCCGGTTTGCGCACAGCAGGAATATGACCGCATCCTCGACAAGAATGATGCCGGCATGCATGCTGTGCTGACTTTCAACCCCTCTGAAGATATCGCAGCGCCCTATATCGCGACCGGTAAACGGCCCAGGATGGCGATCCTGCGCGAGCAGGGTGTCAATGGCCAGCTGGAGATGGCGGCGGCCTTCGACCGCGCCGGCTTTGAAGCGCATGACGTACACATGAGCGACATCATCAGCGGCAGAGCCAGCCTTCAGGATTTCGCCGGATTCGTAGCCTGTGGCGGCTTTTCCTACGGCGACGTGCTGGGTGCGGGTGAGGGCTGGGCCAAGTCGATTCTGTTCAACGCGCGAGCCCGCGACGAATTCTCATGCTTTTTCGAACGCGACGATTCCTTTGCCCTTGGTGTCTGCAACGGCTGCCAGATGATGAGCAACCTGCACAGCATCATCCCAGGCGCCGAGCGCTGGCCGCACTTCGTGCGCAACAAATCCGAGCAGTTCGAGGCGCGCTTCGCCATGGTTGAAATTCTTGATTCGCCATCCTTGTTCTTCAGGGACATGGTGGGCAGTCGCATGCCGATTGCCGTTTCGCACGGTGAAGGCTTTGCGGAATTTTCCAGCGAAGCTGATGTCCATCAGGTGCTGACTGATAGACTGGTCAGTATGCGTTTTGTGGACAACACGGGAAAACCTACGGAAACTTATCCGTATAATCCCAACGGTTCGACGCAGGGGATTACCGGCCTGACCACGCCGGATGGGCGCTTCAGCATCACGATGCCGCATCCGGAGCGTGTATTCAGGACGATACAGCATTCGTGGCATCCTGATGGATGGGGTGAAGATAGTCCGTGGATGCGCATGTTCCGCAATGCAAGAAAGTTTATTGGCTGATTCAAACTAACTATTACAACGCAAGCAGGAGAACACGTAGCATGAACATTATCAAAGCATTCATCGTAGCCCTCGCATTCTGTCTGCCATTTTCGGCCTTCGCCCTGACGGACGACGAGCAGGTCATATTCACGGACGCATTGCGCACTGGCAAGGTCAAGGTTGTGAAGAAATATCTTGATAACGGTTCTGCGACTGTCAATGAAAAATCCTTTGCCTGGTCCGCGCTGCAAATGGCGGCCGACAAGGGCCAGCTGGAAGTCGTGAAACTGCTGGTGGAAGGCGGCGCAGAGATTGATTACAAGCATCCGGTCAACAAGATGACAGCGCTGCATCTGGCTGCTTATTCCGGTCACAACGAGGTTGTGAAATACCTGATTTCCAAGGGCGCTGACCCAAAGATCAAAATGCGCGGCGGCGTTTCAATCGTGCGTGCCGTGAAAGACCAGGGGCATGATTCAACCGTGGCTATCCTGGAAGCAGCAGGCGCCACCGATGACGGCTGCCAGGGCTCCTGTAACTAGGCCTGCCTGACGGCATGAACCTCAGTTGCCTGGGACGGGCGTCGTTCCCGGCAATATTCATTGCATGGCTGTGGCCTATCCTGCCCAGCCATGCAGCTCAAACCGCGGACATACAGCAGGCACATACTCAGGTGCTTGCTTCCTCATGTGCCGCCTGCCATGGTACGGGCGGCAATAGTCTTGGCAGCATGCCGCCATTGGCAGGCATGAATACTGACCACTTCATCAGGCAGATGATCGCTTTCCGCACCGGAGAGAGGTCTTCCACCGTCATGCACCATCATGCAAAAGGCTTAACGCAGGAAGAAATCCGTCTTCTGGCAGAACATTTTTCCCGCCAGAGCAAACGTCCCGGCTTGCCACCACCGCCGCACTAACGTGACCGCATGAGCATGCATCGTCGCGATTTCCTCAAGTTTTCCAGTGCAGCCGCATTGGCCGGCATGTTGCCGCGCTTTGGCCGTGCTTCCGGCCAGGCAAGGCGCCGCGTGGTGGTGGTCGGCGGCGGCTTCGCTGGTGCAACAGTGGCAAAGTATCTGCGCTTGTGGTCCTCAGCCGCCGTGGAGGTTGTGGTGGTGGAGCCTTCTCCTGTGTTCATTTCCTGCCCCATGAGCAATCTTGTTCTGGGGGGCAGTCTACAGCTTTCAGACATGACATTTGGCTATGGCGCCTTGCAGCAGCACGGCATTCAATGGGTGCAGGATGCCATGATGAGTATTGACGCCGATGGGAAGAAAATCGTCATGCAGCGCGGGGAGCTCAGCTACGATAAGCTTGTCCTCGCGCCCGGCGTTGATTTTATCTATGACGACTTGCCGACGTTGCAAAGCGATGAAGCCCGCAAGGCCGTTCCTCATGCGTGGAAAGCCGGCGAGCAGACGCTTCGTCTGCAGCAGCAGTTGCAGGCCATGCCTGATAACGGCATTTTTGTCATCAGCATTCCCCTGATGCCTTATCGCTGCCCACCCGGGCCTTATGAACGCGCCTCCCAGGTGGCTGCCTATTTCAGCAAGCACAAGCCGCGGGCCAAAATCCTTATCCTGGATACCAATCCCGACATCACCTCCAAGAAGGCACTGTTCACCCGAGCCTGGGCCGAGCTTTACCCCGGCATGATTGAATACCGGCCCAACAGCAAGGTGGTAGACGTCAATGTGACGGCGCGTACAGTACAGACCGAGTTCGAAACGGTAAAGTTTGACGTGCTGAATCTGATTCCGCCGCAGCGAGCGGGTCTGCCAGCGCAGCTTGCGGGTGTGGCGAATATAGATCGAGGCTGGTGCGAGGTCGACTTCATCACCTATGAATCCGCAGTGGTACCTAATGTGCATGTGATTGGTGATGCAGTCTCCGCAGGCCTGCCCAAGTCCGCGCATATGGCCACCTCGCATGCCCATGTATGTGCGGCAGCGATAGCGGCAATCATGGACGACAGAGCACCTGATCCGGCGCCGGTATTCGCCAATACCTGCTATAGCTTTGTTGATGACCGACAGGCGATGCATGTGGCGCATGTGTACCGCTACGATACGAACAAGAAAATGATGCTGGCCGCCGAGGGCGGTGGCGTCTCCGAACATCCATCGATAGAGGAGGGGAAATATGCGCACGACTGGGCCCGGAACATCTGGTCTGATGTTCTCACCTGAGCTGCGCTTATTCGGCATGATCGCCGGCTGGCTGCTGATAGGGTTGTGTCTGTCTGTTCATGCCAATGCCGAGCCTGCCAAGACCATTCCCATTCCGGCCAATCCGGCTGAAGCCATCAAGCTGCCGCCAGGTTTCAAGGCCCAGATATTCCACCGCATGCAGGCTGGCGCGGGCGAATTTCTGCGCGGTCCGCGGTTCATGACATTTGATCTCGACGGCAATCTGTATGTCTCCCTGGGTATGGAAAACAAGGTTGTCATGCTGTCCGACAGAGACAAGGATGGCGTGGCGGATGAAGAGGTCTTGGTGGCGGACAACCTCAACGCACCCCAAGGTCTGGCGTTCGTGGAAGGCAAGTTACTAGTGGCGAACCAGGACGGCATCGTTCGTTTATCTCGCCAGAACCATGCTTGGCCTGCCACCATGGTCGAGCCGCTGGTCGAATCGCTGCCGGTCGGTGGGCACACGCTCAAGACCCTGAAGCTGGGTCCGGATGGATTTCTCTATCTGAGCGTGGGGTCAAGCTGCAATGTCTGCCGCGAGCGTGATCCATTGCGCGCGACCATTTTGCGATACACCTCGACAGGTAAACCTGCGGGCGCCATGACCGACCTCGGCGCGCATGTCAATTCGCCGATCTGGGCTGCAGGCTTACGCAATGCTGAGGGCTTAGCCTGGCATCCTGTCACCGGCGTCATGTTCGCCACGGACAACGGCGCGGACATGCGATCGGCGAAAAAGGACGGCAAGCCAGATGACAATATTCCACCTGATGAGCTGAATCGTATAGTGGCTGGCAAGCATTATGGCTGGCCCCACTGCTGGGGTTATCGTCTGCCCGACCCCAATTTCCCCGGAGATGATGGTTTTTGTGCGAGCACACGCGGCCCTGCGATCACTTTCACGCCACACTCCGCTTCGCTGGGCATGACATTCCTGGATAAATCCGGGTTTCCTGAACAATACAAAAGTGATGCCGTAGTTGCCCTGCACGGCTCATGGAACCGATCGCAGCCTGCAGGGTACAAACTGGTACATGTAAAATTCGGCAGCGGCAAAAAAGCAGATACACCGATTGAAATCACGGATTTCGCTACGGGATGGCTTAGCCCGGAAGGCGCATGGGGCCGGCCGGTTGATGTGGTGGTGGGACCGGACGGCGCGATGTATGTTTCCGATGACAGGGCTGGCATGATTTATCGCATCAGTTATAGTTCTCCCTCTCCAAGGAAAGGTTGACCATAAGTGCTGGTAACAAAGCTCAAATCATTCCTGATCGTGCTGGCTGTGTGCGTCATGGGCAACGCTCATGCAGACGCGCCTGAGCCCGCTGATGTCGTGGTGTACATCAACCCCATGGAATACCAGCACCCGATCAAGCTGTGGCATTTCTACTACGACCACTGGTATACGCAGGGTCCTGCGGTTGAGGCCGCGGCCATGCAGGTGCTTAATGCCGCTTATGAAAAAGCCAGCATGTGTGACGGCAATAACATCGGGAAAACCCTGATGCGCATCGTCCCCAGCATGTTCTACAACCCGCACATGACGACATTTTACGGCAAGCTCAGGGCCGAGATTTTCACTGGCAGCGGCAAGCCGCTGGGCGCGTATGTGGCGGAAGTCGAGAAGTTCGGCTTTCTGGATGTTGCACCGGCAGACAAGATAGCCGAGGTGTACAGGTCGGCGATGCTAAGTATTGCCGATAAAATGAAAACAGACGCTGCCGTGCAGGACGCAATTGCAAAAGGCGTACCGCACAGTGAAACCAGCACGCCATGTAGCATGATGTCGGTGCTGCCGTCGCGCAAGCTGAGCCCCATCGATTTGTTGAACCCTTTTGAAAGGTAAATACCATGCAATCCAAAACCCCATCGCTATTGACCATGACGGCAATCTCCTTGTTGGTCCTGGGTACACAGGGCTGCGCCGATTCAGGCAACAGCACACATACATTCAAGATGCCGGAATCGGTAGCGGTAGCGCAGGACGGCAAGATTTATGTTTCTGAAATCGGCGAATTCGGCAAGGATGGCGATGGCCGCATCAGTGTGCTGGGCGCGGATAACAAACCTGCGCCGTTTGCGGAAGGCATGGATGACCCCAAGGGCATTTATTTCCGTGGCGATACCCTGTACGTGGCAGACAACAAGCGCGTGCTCAAGGTGAATCCGGACGGCAAATGGGATGTATTGGCTGCCCCTGAGGCATTCCCGGCGACACCGCAGTTCCTCAATGACATCGTGGTGGATGATGCGGGCAATGTCTATGTTTCCGACAGCGGCGACCTGAAGGGCAAAGGCGGCGCCATCTACCGCATCGCCAGCGACGGCAAGGTCAGCACTGTCGTCGATAGCAAGAACCCACTGGTGCTCGGCCCTAATGGCCTGCTCATGGGGCCTGAGGGTAGCCTGCTGGAAGTGGATTTTGTATCAGGCACCCTTTACAGCGTGAACCTGCAAAGCGGCGAACTGACCAAAATGGCGGAGGGGCTGGGAGCTGCTGATGGGCTCTTGGCAGGCAAAAATGGTGAGTACTATGTCAGTGACTGGGAAGGCGGCAAGGTATTCCATGTAGCCAATGATGGTCAGGTCAAACTGCTCAAGGATGGTTACGCGGCTGCTGCGGATATTGCCTTGTCGGCTGATGGCAAGAACATCTTGGTACCTGACATGAAGGCGGGTGAACTGGTTCCACTGCCGATCGAGTAAGGCTTGAGGAAGTAAATGCGGCTAGTGCCGCAGGAATAGGGCAGGGAGCTTCGGCTTTCCTGCCTTTTTCATGTCAGCCCCTATTGCAGGTATGTCACTCACGATCGGAAGCTGATTTGCCGATCGCTACTTCTTACTGGCCTTTGGGCCCTTCTTGTAGGCGGGCATCCTGGCTTTCTGCTCGGGCGTGCCATGCTGATTGATGTATTCCCTGATCAGGCTGCGGATCACCTGGGACGGCGTAAGGTCATGCTGGGCACAGACCTCTTCCAGGATCTCTTTCTTGACAGGGTCAATCAATATGGTCAAACGGGCGGTGCGCGTTTCCAATGCATTTCCTTTTTATGATAATTATATGATAATGCAAATATAACAAGGTTATATTTGCCTTCACATAACACATTGATTCTCTTCAATATGTACTAACCATTTTATATGTATTTGGCGATCTAGGAAATTTCCTTGTGATGTCTCTGCCTGTAAAAGCAGGCAAAATTTGCAACGTTGATGAAAGTCCCCGCTGTTATGAATAGCAAACTTCTAAGAATCAGCATCTCTTATGACAGCGAAAAAAAGGAGCCGGTGCACGTGAAAGTGACGGATAACGCCACGGGACACAGGGAAGAGGTTCGCGGTACGCTGGACGGCATCAGAAAAGATGTCCTGCAGGTGCTGGAACGCTGGCTGCAGGAAGGTCGCGGTGCACTGACGTCCGAAGCTTGCGAATACTACGCGACCTATATCGATTATGAGGCAAGGCGCAGGGCGACAGAGGGCCCCGGGGATTAGATGGTGAGCAGCAGCCCTGCCACGCCGTCCAGGCCGTTATGGTTGAGTGCATAGGTGGCCTGGCTCTGCACTACGGGTTTGGCATGGTAGGCCACGCTGACGCCAGCGACAGCCATCATCTTGAGATCATTGGCGCCGTCGCCGACGGCGATGGTCTGCTCCGGCTGCAGGCCAAGTTCATCACGCACACGCACTAGCCAGTCCGCCTTGCTCTGGGCATCCAGCACATCACCCAGGATGTTTCCGGTCAACTTTCCGTTAACGACTTCAAGCCGGTTGGCGTGTGCGTAATCCAGTCCGGCCAAGGTCTTAGCACGCTCGGCAAAGAAATCGAAGCCGCCGGACACCAGCATGGTGCGGATGCCATGCTGCTTGCAGGCATGGACGAGTGCTTCCGCACCGGGATTCAGGCGCAGCCGTTCTTCATACACGCGAAGCAGAGCGGATTCTTCCAGGCCTTCGAGCAAGGCAACCCGCATCTTCAGGCTCTGAGAGAATTCGATTTCACCGCGCATGGCACTTTCCGTAATGCCTGCCACCTGCGGCTTCAGGCCGTGCATATCGGCAATCTCGTCAATGCATTCGATATTGATCAGGGTCGAATCCATGTCCATGACCAGCAGGCCGAAGTTCTGTAGCAGGTGATGGTCGGGCACCAGTGCCCAGTCAAGTTGATGGCTGATGCAGTAAATCTCGATTTCGTTTCGGGTTTTTTCGTCAACATCGTCTACAGCCAGCGGCAGATAACGGGTGTGATCAGAGATCTGGACAAACTCCATTTGCCGGAGGCATGCGGCGCAAATTTCGGCCAGCCGGTCGAGGTGAGTGTTTTGTACGGACAAAGCTTGAATGACGAGACGCATGGCGGGAGTTTGTTATAAAAATACAAGGCGAATTATACACTCCGACATGCGCTTCCCGCCGCGGCATGGCTGGCTAATTGGCCCGTTTTGCGCCAAAATGGCTGACTCATAAAAACACACGACCATTCCCGATAAATATGAATTTGCACGAGTTTCAGGCCAAGCAGCTGCTCCAGAGTTACCACATCCCCATCCCGCGGGGCGAGGTTGTCACCAGCGTGGAAAACGCGATACAGGCGGCTGCCAATATCGGCGGTGACGCATGGGTAGTGAAAGCGCAAGTGCATGCAGGCGGGCGCGGCAAGGCAGGTGGGGTGAAAGTCGTGAAATCCGCACAGGAGGCCGGCCAGGTAGCACAGGCATTGCTCGGCAAGCCGCTGGTGACCTATCAGAACGCACCCGAAGGCCAGCCCGTGAACCAGGTGCTGGTCGAGCAGACACTCTTGATCGCGCGCGAACTGTATCTCTCCTTGCTGGTAGACCGCTCGCTTGAGCGCGTAGTGGTGGTGGCGTCTTCTGCTGGCGGCATGGAGATCGAGGAGGTCGCCCAATCCCATCCGGACCAGATACTGCAGGAGGTCTGCGATCCGCTGAATGGACTCATGGATTACCAGGCGCGCAACCTGGCATTCGCACTCGGGCTGGCTGGCGAACAGATTTCTGCATTCACCCGCCTGCTCAAGAGTCTATACAGGCTGTTCAAGGAAAACGATCTGGCCCTGCTCGAAATCAATCCGCTGGTTGTCACGGAAGACGGCACGCTGGCTGCACTCGATTGCAAAATGAGCATCGATGACAATGCCTTGTACCGGCAGAAGAAGCTGGCGGAACAACGCGACTGGACCCAGGATGACCCCAAGGAGGCGGCTGCCCATGCGGCGGGGCTCAATTACATTGCCCTGAACGGCAATATCGGCTGCATGGTAAATGGCGCCGGCCTCGCCATGGCCACCATGGACATGATCAAACTGCATGGCGGGGCGCCCGCCAATTTCCTAGATGTAGGCGGCGGCGCGACGGCAGAGACCGTGGCCAAGGCATTCAAGATCATTCTGGCTGATAACAACGTCAAAGCCATTCTGGTCAACATTTTCGGGGGCATCATGCGTTGCGACATCATCGCCGAAGGGATCATGACGGCCGTCAAGGAAGTCGGTATCCAGATTCCGGTTGTCGTCCGTCTCGAAGGCACAAACGTTGAACTGGGCAGGAAAATGCTGAATGAAAGCGGGCTTTCGATCATATCCGCTGATGGGCTGACGGATGCAGCCCAGCGCGTTGTTGCGGCGGCGGGAGTTTAAGATGTCCATTCTCGTAGACAAGAACACCAAAGTGCTGTGCCAGGGATTTACCGGCAAGCAGGGCACCTTCCATTCGGAACAGGCGCTGGCCTATGGCACGAAAATGGTGGGCGGCGTCACGCCGGGCAAGGGCGGGCAGTCGCATCTGGGATTGCCTGTCTTCAACACCATGCGTGAGGCTGTGCAAAAGACGGGAGCCAATGCTTCGGTGATTTACGTGCCACCGGCGTTTGCCGCGGATTCCATTCTGGAAGCTGCGGATGCCGGCATTGAACTGGTGGTTTGCATCACCGAGGGGATTCCGGTACTGGACATGCTCAACGTCAAGGCCGCGCTCAAGGCAAACGGCACGAAGATGGTAGGACCCAACTGTCCCGGGGTGATCACACCTGATGAGTGCAAGATCGGCATCATGCCGGGCAGCATCCATCTGCGCGGCAAGGTGGGTGTGGTTTCACGCTCGGGCACGCTGACCTATGAAGCAGTGCACCAGACCACGGCGCTGGGTTTGGGGCAATCTACCTGCGTTGGTATTGGCGGTGACCCGATCAAGGGGCTCAATTTTATTGAGTGCCTGCAGATGTTCGAGGCAGATCCCGAAACCGAAGCCATCATCATGGTCGGTGAAATCGGCGGGACCGATGAGGAGGCTGCGGCGGAATACATCAAGAGCCACGTGAGCAAGCCGGTGGCTGCCTACATCGCAGGGCAGACCGCACCCAAGGGCAAGCGCATGGGCCATGCCGGCGCCATTATTTCGGGCGGCAGCGGGCTTGCCGCTGACAAAATGCGTGCGCTGGAACAGGCGGGTGTTGTCGTAGCCAGTTCCCCCACCGGCCTGGGTGAGGCGGTGATGGCGGCTATCAAGGCACGCAAGGCGTAAACAACCTAAT
>Ga0196971_1001512_pt1 | contig 10214 bp, 11 predicted proteins | sample S1v_1013CmetaG_FD_148660 | JGI IMG/M metagenome (GOLD analysis project Ga0196971, IMG submission 148660) | Soil microbial communities from Anza Borrego desert, Southern California, United States - S1+v_10-13C | ecosystem: Environmental > Terrestrial > Soil > Desert | place: USA: California... | reverse complement strand
CGGCGCCGCACCTGGTACTGGCGCTGCCGTGTTCACATCAATCTCATCGGCTACGAGACCTGGGCCCGGGACCTCAAGGATGGCCTGGCAGACCCATCCATGTTCGATATGGTCATCCTTGATGAAGTCCAGCGCATCAAGAACCGCGACACCGCCACGCATATCGCGGTGACCAAGCTCGATGCGCCCTGGCGCTGGGGACTGTCTGGCACGCCCCTTGAGAACCATGTGGGTGAACTGCTGGCCATTTTCGCCTACCTGAAGCCGGGGCTGCTGCCCGTGGAGCGGGCCTACACGCCCACCGTCCTGCGGGAGGCGATCACCCCGTACACCTTGCGCCGCAGCAAGGTCGAGGTGCTGAAGCACCTGCCCGAAAAGCACTCGAAGACCGAGTGGCTCCACCTGACACCGGCCCAGAAGTGGGCTTACGAAGCGTTGGAGCGGCAAGGCGTCATGATGCTCAAGCAGGCGGGCCACTCGGCCGCCTCCATGGTTGCGCTGGCCCTGATTACCAAGCTCAAGCAGGTCTGCAACCTGGACACCCCCACCGGCGCCTCCTGCAAAATGGACTACCTCGAGAAGGAACTGCACCGCCTCGGGCAAGACGGCGAGAAGGCGCTTATCTTCTCCCAGTACCCCGAAAAGACGCTCAAGCCGCTGTTGGTGCGCCTCAACCGGTTCGGCGCCGCCCTGTTCGACGGCTCGCTGACCGACTGGAACCGGCAGTGGCTGGTTCATCGCTTTCAGCAGTCCGAAGACCCCCGGGTGCTGGCCATGTCGCTAAAGTGCGGCGGCGTGGGCATTACGCTGACCCGGGCCAACCACGTCTACCATTTTGACTCCTGGTGGAACCCGGCGGCCGCCTCGCAGGCCGAGGACCGCACCCACCGCATCGGGCAGAAGAAGCCGGTGCACGTCACCACGCTCCTGACCCGGGGGACCATTGAGGAGCGCATTGCCGAGCTGGTGGAGCAGAAGCGTGAGCTGTTTCACCAGGTCATGGATCCGCTGACCGACACCGAGTTTGCCGAGGAGCCCGCCTCGCTGGGCAAGCTGCTGACCCGGGAAGACCTCATGGGCCTCTTCGGCGTCCGTGGATAGGGAAAACGAGGTGCCCGCAGTTTCCCTGCGGCCACCTCGTTTTTCGCTGTCTGGGCGATGGTCGCTACGGCCTAGCCTAGCAGCGCAGCGAGCCCCACCCAGGCCCGCCACACCCCCAGGGCGCCCAGCAGCACGCCGGCCCCGCGCAGGGCCCAGACATAGCCTGCGCCCTGGAGGAAGTGCCGGCCACGGCTGACGCCGAAGGCCAGAATCAGATCAATGGTGATCATCACCACAAAGAAAGGCGCCATGAAAAGTACCGGTCCGGACCAGCCGGAAGCCAGGTAGGCATCCCGCAGAATCGGCCCGCCCACGGTGAGCCAGAACAGAAAGGCCTGCGGGTTCATAATGTTGGTGGCAATGCCCTTCCAGAGCGAGCCGGCAGCCACCGTCCCGCCACCGCCGGCCACCCGGGAGGATGCGGTGGCGGCCGACCGAATGGTGCCCCAGGCCATCCACAAAATAATGCCGCCCCCCACCACGCTGATGGCCGAAACACCCCACGGCGGCAGGGGGGCCGCCACCAGGAGGGCCAGGGTAACCAGCACCGAGTCGGTCACCAGCGGCGCCATGGAGACGCGAAAACCTGCGGGCCATCCGCCCCGCAGGCTCTCTGCCACAATCAGAGTCATCAGGGGGCCGGGGCTGAGCCCTGCGGTCAGCCCCAGACCAGCCCCGCTAATCAGCAAAGTGATCACGACTTCATCCACTCCAACAACATAGAAGGATAGACTTGCTCGGTAAGGAGGCGGCGGAACACGGTCACCCGGTCCGGCCCCTGTAGAAGGGGCTCCATGAGGCGCTTCCCGTAGTAGTAGGTAAACGTGTAGGCCCGCCATAGGGGCGATTTGAGAAACTGCAGGGCCTTGCGGGCCCGGTCCTCGGGCAGTAGCTGCCAGCGCATCAGGTAGTCGACTACCTCATCCTCCGGGCGCCCTTCGGCGTGGAGCATGATCACGGCGTTACCGCGCACGCCGGCCATCAGGTCGCCGGCACGGCCCAGCTTGCCGCCATCGACCGCATCTCGGGCCATGGCCGCCTTCGGGTAGGCCTGTTCGGCCAGCCACCGCTCCTTGTCGCCGGGCGCCAGGACCATGTCGCCTGCCAGGGTGGCGATGCCTTCGGAGATCACGCACTCCGGCGTATTGATCAGCAGAATGGCGTTCTCCAGGTAGCCCTTGGCCTCGTACAGCAGCTTCTCCTTAAGCACATGCTCCGTGTGGTGGCCGGGGTACCCCTCGTGCGCCATGGTGTCCAGCATGCTGTTGACGTTGGTGGGGAGGTCGGTGTTGAACTCCACCAGCGAGCGGTAGTGGCCCATGTACCAGTTGTAGGCCCCCCAGGGCTGTCCCGTCACGGTGCGTATCTCCAGTCCTTCGCCCTCCGGCAGGTCGACAAAGGCCAGCGTCTTGCGCCGCACTTCAGCCATGGCCGACTCCAGCAGCCCCTGCACCAGGCCGGACTGCTCCCGCCCCAGGTCGTAGCGGACCCTCCGTGCGCTCACCCGGTCGGTGAGGCTGCCCGGACCCGGCAAAGCCTCCTCCATAAGGGCGTGAGCTTCCTCGAAGAGCGCCTCAGGCGTCCACTGCGGGACAATGTCAAAGCAGGTCCGGACCTCTTCGTCCAGCGAGATGCTCTCGCCATATAGCTTCCGGCAGACGGTGACCATGGCGTCCACCTGCTTGCCGAGGTAAGCCTCCCGCCGGGGCTCAAAGCTCTGGTGCTGTAGGGTCATCCTCAGCCGGCGCGCTTCCTTCAGCAGCTCCCCTGGCGTCCGTTCATCCTCCGCCTCCACTTCGACCTTCCACTCGACCGGGCCGTAGTACCCGTCCACAAAACCCGGAACGGCCTTCTCCATACGGAGCGCCAGCTTGATGTAGTCCTCTCCCCACATGGACGCCTACGCCTCCTCGCCTGTCGGGAACTTGGCCAGTTCGGCCTCCGCCTGGTCCCGGTACCGGAAGACAGCGTCGGCCATGGTGCCGAACCGGTGGACCGCCTTCTTGAGCCCTTCCTTCTCGAAGGGCTCCTTCTCAATCAGGTAGTACATGCTCGTACCGCCCGCGTAGGCCATCTTCAGGATCGTGAGATCCTTCTGCGTCAGCGCTCCGCCTTTGGCCAATTGCCATCGTCCTTTCCGCCACATCGCGCCTGCCAATGATCCCCTATGCAGACATTTCGGCACGGAGCGGGGCAATCCTCCGAGTGCCGCAAGGCCATCCGGCTTTTGTGAAAATGGCCCGCCAAGAGGATATTGCGACGGGATTCGTGAATACTAACGCCAGCATGTCACCGACATGGGTGCGCGTTGCCAACCATTAGAGGCCATCACACATACGGGCCTCCCCGCGGCGCAGCGCCCTCGGTGACATGTCTATGCTACTACATACAAGCGGAGGGGACGCGGCTTACTAGGCACGCGTCCCCTCTCCGCTAATGGGTCTCGAGCCGATCCAGGTCGGTGTGGGAGAAGACCTTGTCCACCTGGGCGGGCGGGGCGTCCGGACCCGTTACCGCCCCCTCGACGGGAATCTGCCGGGCCGTCGGAATGTTCATGGTCGACTCCATATGCCGGGGTGAACTGCTGGGTCGGTCGTCGGCTCCCTTGGCGGGCTTGTCCGCTCCCTGCACGTTGACCCCGTAAAAGGCCCCGGTACGTCTTTCTTCCGTCATCATGCATCACCTCGGGTCTAGCCTTCCCTCGGTAGTTGGTTGAAATTCCCTTGCGGGCAGGGTGATCCCCATGCAGGCGTTTACGCTCGATCAGGCCAGCGGTATTCCAGTGAAGCTTCAACTAAAGGCACACATAAAGTACCAGATCCTCGCAGGTCTACTCCGTCCGGGCGACCAACTCCCGCCCTTGCGGGACCTGGCTGCGGGCCTGGGGATCCACCTGAATACTGTCGTCCGCGCCGTTGACGACCTGGTGGAAGAGGGCTACCTCTACACCCACCAGGGCCGGGGCGTATTCGTAGCCGACGAGTTCCCGGGCCAGGGGTACGGCGCCGCCCTGCGCAGCCTGCTGGCCGGGGTGCTGGGGGCCAGCACCGGCTGGGGGCTCGGGCCGGAAGAGCTGGCCCTCTCGCTGTTGGCGCAGGCCCAGCTGGCCCGCCAGCCACAGCCCGCCAGCCACCGGCTGTTGCTGGTAGGCGGTTCCCGCCCCCACCTGAAGCGCCTGCAGGCTGAGCTTGAGGCCCAGCTCCCCGCTATAGTGGTACCCGTGCTGGCCGACGAACTGCCCGAGGTGAGCCGCAGCAGCGACTTCGCCGTGGCTGCCGCGACGCTTTTTCACACGGCTGATGTCCGCCGCCTGTTGCCCAGGGCAACCACCATCCCCCTGGCGCCGCCCTCCCTGGTGGATGCCTTCGGCCGCCTGAGCAGCGGCACCGCCGTTGCCGTCGCCTCACGGGACTGGCTCCATGCCGCCAGAGTGCGCCGCAGCCTGGACCTGTTCGGCCCGCCCGGGCTTGAGCTGCAAGTCACCGCCGGGCAGACGCCCGCTGCCCTCGCCCCCACCCTCCGGCTCTGCCAGTCTGTCCTGGCAACCGCCGACTGCCGGGAGCTGGCACGCGAGGCCCTGGGCGGCAATCCGGATGTGACCCTGCTCACCGAGCCGGTCGACATTCCTGCCGAAGCTTTCTCCGCCCTGAAGGAAGCCCTGGGCATCGCCCCGGAGGAGTCGCGGGTGCACGTCCGGTCTGCCTGGGTCTAGGCGGTCCCACTCCACAAAATGGGACTATGGTCTCAAGGGGCTCTGTGGTTTTTGTGGAAATTCTCTACCCATAGATCAAATGCGGTGGAGATGGAGGAAACCGGCATGATCCTGGTGGTGACTGAACAGCTGACGCTGCGGTTCCTGCTGCAGCACCAAGGGCGGTTCATTCAGTCCGTACGGTCGGCGACCGATGCACTTCGCGTCCTTCGCACGGAGCCGGCCAACCTTCAGGGTGTAGTGCTTGACGAGCGGCTGCCCAACAGCCGGCTGGTGTCGAGCTTCGTACGGACCCATGTGCCAGGCGTTATGTTGGTCTCGTGGCAGGTAGCCCAGCGCCGCAGCCCATTCAGTGCGGTGGAGCCCGAGGAAGAGGTCATCCTCATACGCCCCACGGACGATCATTCCCGGTACGTCTGGGACCGCTCCGTCAGAACTGGTTAGGTCGAAACGAAGGCGCCCGGGGGCGCCTTCTTCTTATTCCACGTCGCCGATGAGGCCGATGTAGCTGAGGTGGCGGTAGTTCTCCGCATAGTCTATGCCGTACCCCACAATGAACTCGTCGGGAATGGTGAAGCCGCGGTACTCTACCGGAACGTCCGTCTTACGGCGCTCAGGCTTGTCAAGCAAGACGCAGACCTTCACACTGGCAGGCCGATGATGCTCAAGGTACTGGATAAGGTACTTGAGCGTCAGTCCGCTGTCGACGATGTCTTCCACCAGCAGCACGTGGCGCCCTTCCACCGTCATGTCGAGGTCCTTCAGGATCTTGATGACGCCCGACGACTCGGTGCTCTGACCATAGCTGGATACTGCCATGAAGTCCACCTGGGCCGGCACCGAGATCTGCCGCAGGAGATCAGCGCAGAAGACGAACGCACCCTTCAGAATGCCAATGACAAGGATCTCCTTGCCTGCGTAGTCCTGCGAAATGGCAGCCGCCAACTCGGCCACCCGTGCCTGAATCTGCTCAGCCGAGTACAGCTGGCCGACAAGCCCTTTAGCCACCCCGACAACCTCCCCTGAAAATGGGTCACCACGCCAGTATACCATGCAGGAAGGAGTTCGGCAGAGCAGAGCGAAAGCTTAAGGCCGGAAGTAACCAGTCAGCGAGGAGGATGCGACGGATGCAAGCACCCTGGTATCTCTACATCGTCGGGCTGGTCGTGGCCCTGCCGGTCTTCTTTCTGTGGGGGGTAGGGGCTTACGGCGTGTTCCGGGCGGTCGCCGCATGGCTGACCATGCCGGAGGCGCCCCGCAAGCAGTAAAACAGGGAGCGGGCTGTTCGCCCGCTCCCATTCGTTTGCCGCTTACTTCTTGTCCTTGCCCTTGCCCTTGCCGTTGTTCTTATCCTTGCTCTTGCCGTGGTCCCTGTCGTCATCGTCGTCATCGTCGTCCTTGTCGTCGTCGTCCTTGTCGTTGCCACGGCTCTTGAGGTTCAGCTCGAAGACCTTGCGGCTCTTCTTTTCGCTAATGGTCTCGTCGTCGTCGCTGGCGGCGGGATCGACGGTAACGGTAACGTCAACCATAGTGTTGTCGGTCTTGGAGACGTCGGCGTCTGCCGCGTCCGTGTCGGCGAAGAGCCGGATCTCAACCTTGCCGCCCTTCTTCCACTCAGCCTGGGCCGCATGCTGCACAGAACCCATCTTCAGGCCCAGCTGCTTGGCGATGTTGCCGAGGCCGGGGTTCTTCTTGTACATCACCAGCACGTCGGCGAGGCTCTTGCCGGAGGCCTTGGCCATGGCGTTCAGCACGAGGACCATGCGGGGCTGCATGGACTCCAGTTCCGCCTTCAGCTTCGCCTCTTCGGCTACCTTGTCGGCCTCTTCCTTGGCGTCCGTGTCGCCGGTGGCGGTATCGGTGGTGGCGGCGACCTGGATCAGCAGCTCAGCCACGACCGGGGCGACCTGAGTCTGGGTCTCCGCGGGCAACTTGGTGACGAGGTTGGTCAGAACGGTGGCGAACTTGAGCTGATCGGCCTCGATTTGGGCAGTGACCTTGGTAATGTCCTTATTGGCGGCAGTAGCGGCTTCAATAGCGGCCTGGGCGGCTTCGAGCTTCACCTTGGCTTCTTCCATGGCCTGCGTGGCCAGGTCAGCCTTGCCGGCTTCGGCCATGAGCTTGGCTTCGGCCAGGCGCTCCTGAGCCAGGGTTTCCAGCAGGGCAGCCTTGGCGGCGGCGTCCCGGGTGACCATGAGCTGCAGGTTCTCGAACCAGAGCTTCAGGCTGTAGAAGAACTTATCGGGCGTAACGCTGACGGCGGGCAGTTGGGCCTCCGTCGTAGTCGTAGTGGTCGTCGTGGTGGTAGCCGTGGCGTCGGTGGCCGGCGCCGTGGTGGTGGTAGTCGTGCTGGTGGTCGCAGCGACGGGGTCGGTGGTGGTAGCCGGGGTCGTCGTGGTGGCGGGGGCGGTGGTGGTGACGGGGGCGGTGGTGGTCGTCGGGGTGGTATTGGCAAGAGCCGCAGTCCCGGTGCTTAGGATGGTAGTGATAAGGGCCGCGCCCGCAATGATCTTCTTCACAGAGGTGTCCTCCTCGGGTTAGGTATTGGCATCCAGTGTGAAAAGCCTACTGCCACTTGGCGTAGCGGTCCCGGCCGGGTTGCGCTGGCTTTTGTGCTAGAAGTATACGACCCCCAAGAATCACTTCTTGGGGGTCGTCTGTCTGGAATATTTTCGGCAGCAGTGCCAAGCCCTAGTATTCGTTGGCCTTGATCCGCTGCACCATGTCGGCGTCCAGCTTCTTGATCACGGCTGCCACAAGCTTCGCGGCGTTCTCCATATCATCACGGTGAATCAGACCGGCGTGGCTGTGAATGTAGCGAGTGGCGAAGCCGACGACGATGGACGGCACGCCCGGACCCCAGACATGCATGCGGCCCGCATCGGTGCCGCCGCCGGCGAGGGCGTCGAACTGCAGCGGGATCTCCAGTTCCTTCGCGGTATCCTCCACCAGGCTGCGCAGAGCCTGGCTCGGGACCATGGACGCGTCGTACAGCAGCACCAGCGGGCCCTTGCCCATCTTCCCCTGGAGTTCGCCGCCCTCGGTGCCCGGCACATCCGCGGCAATGCCCACATCCAGGGCGATGCCGATGTCAGGCTTAATCACGTGCGACATGGTGATGGCGCCGCGGAGCCCGACCTCTTCCTGCACCGTGCCCACAGCGTAGACCACATTGTTGTGCTCCTGGCCCTTGAGCTCTTCCAGGGCCATAATGGCGACAGCGCAGCCTGCCCGATTGTCCCAGGCCTTATTCAGCAGAACCTTGGGGTTCGGCATGACTGTAAAGTCGCAGTGCGGAATAATGGGGTCGCCCGGCCGCACGCCGAACTCCATGGCCTCTTCCTGGCTGGCAGCGCCGATATCAATGAACATGTCCTTGATCTGCACGACCTTGTTCCGCTCTTCCTGCGAGAGAACGTGCGGGGGCTTGGAGCCCACCAGTCCAATCAGATCACCCTTGCGGGTAATTACCTTCACCCGCTGAGCGAGCATGACCTGGCTCCACCAGCCGCCGATGGACTGGATCTTGAGGAAGCCCTTGTCGGTGATACGGGTGACGATCCAGCCCACCTCGTCAAGGTGGCCCGCGATCATGATCCGGGGGCCGCCGCTGCGCCCGACCTTGACGCCGGCGATGGAGCCGAGGTTATCCGTAATGACTTCATCGCTGAGGGGTTCGAGGTACTTGCGCATCACCTTGCGGGCAGGTTCCTCGTAACCGGAGATGCCGGGAGCGCATGTCAATTCCTCGTACATCTTCAAACGCGAATCCACAGGATCGGCCTCCGTTTCGCTATGTAGGCATTCGGGTATCTATGCTATTCAGAACTGGAAGATCCCATTCCAGACTTCGGCATCAGCCTGCCGAGTCCTTCCCTCCTTTGTAGTCTCCCCAATGGGGTGCTTATGCGTTGCATCACCAGAGAATGGCCCACCCACGAAGGCATGCCCTATTTGGGCTATTGCACCCTCATTACTGCGCCGTATATCCTTAAGAGGGGTAACTATCGCTTGTTATGAGGATTAGCCTCACGAATCGAGGGATGTCATTATGCTGATGGGGTACCTGCAGGTCTTCTGCGACATCATCGAAACCAAGAGCTTCTCCAAGGCGGCCGCCCGCAATTTCATCTCGCAGCCCGCCGTCAGCCAGCAGGTCAAGGCGTTGGAGGAGCACTTCCACCAGAAGCTGATTGAACGCAGCCCGCAGGGGATCTATCCCACCGAAGCGGGGCGCCTCTTCTACCAGGGAGCCCGTGAAATCCTGGAACGCTACCAGATGTTGGAACGGCAGATGATGGACCTCACGCAGACCGTCGCGGGCACCATTCGGGTCGCCACGGTCTACACGGTGGGCCTCCACGACCTGCCCCCGTACATCAAGCGGTTTATACAGGCCTACCCGCAGGCGCGCATTCACGTGGAATACAGCCGTACCAACAAGATCTACGAAGCCGTGCGGCAGAACCAAGTCGATGTCGGCATCGTCGCGTACCCGCAGGAGAGCCGCCAGTTGGGCGTGATCCCCCTGCCGAGCGACGAGCTGGTCATCGTGGCAAGCCCCACGCACCCCCTGGGCCAGTCTGACACGCCGTTAGACCTGAAGGCGTTGACCCGGCAACACTTCGTGGCCTTCGAGCCTGACATTCCCACCCGCAAGGCCATCGATCGGGTCCTTCACGACCACGGCGTCGAGGTCGATGTGGTGCAGGAGTTCGACAACGTGGAGACGATCAAGCGATCGGTTGAAGCGGACTGCGGCATCTCCATTATCCCCCGGCGGTGCGCCCAACTCGAAGTAAAGGCGAGTTCGCTGGTCATCAGGCCGATCGCTGACCTGCGGGTCGAGCGGCCGGTGGGCGTCATCTACAAGCGGGGAAAGACGTTCAGCAACACGCTCCAGAAGTTCATCGCCGTCCTGACAGGGCGCGAGTAGGGTAATGCAGCGGGAGGGCCTGACGCCCTCCCGCTTCTTTTTTTGAACGTTAAGAGGATATTTAATGTCGTGGCAGAATAGAATGCCCACTCACCTTTCGCGAAGGAGTGGTGGTTATGGGCGAGGTGCTGCGGGGGTCGGTTTCGACGGAGGTCATGCGGAAGGCGGCGGACGAGCACTGGCAGGAGCTGCTTGACCTGCCTAATGTGCACGGAATCGGCGTGGGGGAGACGGGAGTCTGTCTCTTTGTGAATCAGAAGCTTCCGCTGGACGAGCTGGCGCCGGCGGAGCGCATTCCGTCCGTGCTCAAGATCGAGGTAGGCGACCAGATCGTGAATGTGCCCACGGACGTGATCGTGCGGCCGGCGCTGGTGATCGGTGAACTGACCGACGGGCTGCCCACCGGCTGGGTCGACCGGCAGCGGCCCGTGCGCCCGGGCTTCAGCGCCCAGTCAGAGAACATGG
>Ga0196971_1001511_pt1 | contig 10236 bp, 9 predicted proteins | sample S1v_1013CmetaG_FD_148660 | JGI IMG/M metagenome (GOLD analysis project Ga0196971, IMG submission 148660) | Soil microbial communities from Anza Borrego desert, Southern California, United States - S1+v_10-13C | ecosystem: Environmental > Terrestrial > Soil > Desert | place: USA: California... | reverse complement strand
CGAGCAGTCCCCAGGCCAGGTAGCCGTGCCAGGCCAGCCGGCGCGTGCGCAGGTAGAAGTAGGCCAGCAGTGCCTGCGCCAGCACGGTGATGAGCAGCAGAATACGAATGACGTCCGCAGCACCCATAGGAGCCTCATTGATCGAAAAGATGTTCGCCGACCCCCATTGTACGGAGAATTGGGTGGGTTTGCAAGTTGATCCGCAGAGATCAGAGGGATCCACAGATTACACAGATTGGAAAAAAAAGGACTTTATTCGCAGATGGACGCAGATTTTAAGAGGGATTTGGAAGAGATAAAAAGGGGGGAAAGCAACAACCGATTGGCCGTAGGGGCGGGGTCTCCCCGCCCGTTTCGTTTCCGCGTGAAATTCCGCGCCCTACCGTCTCTTTTTCTTCCAAATCGATGTAATACCTGAACTCCTTTGCTGCAAATGCAAGGGGGCAAGTGTAGCAAAAAATCTTGCGAGTGTTACGCAGATTTTGTTCTCGTCAATAGCCTCTGGAACCATGAGGATTCAGGCAGACCGTCCACGAATGGGAACACGAATAAACGAATAGCCGCCGCTCGGGGTCCAAATTCGTTTATTCGTGCCCGTATTCGTGGATGGCCGTGTTCAACGTGTTCCTGACGGCCACAAAATTACCGCAGAGTTTAAGAATGTTAGGGTCTACAAGAGAAAAATCAGGGGTATCAAGCCTCATCCAGCCGTCGAGACGGATTCCCACAGTATGGGCAAAAGGCACAATCTATTGGGATTGGTTTACCACAAGACATACAGCTTTTTTCGGTAGCCGTTGGTTGTCCACAAATCGGACAAAACTGATACTCAGATAGAACTTCTTTACCACACTTTAAGCAAGTTAGGGTTGCCTTCTCATTAACAACAGGCTTGCTTTCATCATTTCTCTGACGGGTAAAGGCCTTACCAAACACACCTTTAACTGTCTTCCCGGCTCCGGCGGCTGTACCTTTGACACTATTGGCCGCATGTCCGGCTGCACCGATGGCTTTAACGGCTGCTCCACCGGCGATGCCTGCTGTTTTTTCAAAAACGTTCTTCTGAATGACGATTTGATAATCTTGAGTTCGCCGCTCAATTTCTGCCAAATCCAAGGATATATGCAAACAATCAGCAACACCTTCCAGAAATTCACGCTCCTTCTCGGCCAGTTCGCCATTATAAATCGCCATCAAGATCAATGTTTCCATTAAACTGCGCCGAACTTCTACGTCCTCAATCTTCGCAATCGCGTCAAGAACATTTTCCTCACTGGCGATCAGATTTTGAAATTCCGCTTGCGAATGTTCCTCAAAGGACATCCGCGATAACAACGCTTTGTATAATTCTGTTTCTTTTTGGGAAAGTTCTCCGTCAACGTGGGCCATATACATTACGGCGGCTGGAAATGCTAAATCATACGTGTTTTGGCGGGATACCAAAACACGTAGCTCATCCGTTACCTTCCCTCGATTTTTTAGATGCGCTTTGGCAATTCTACCGACAGATTTAGTCGAGACATAATTGTAACTGCTTCCGAAAGCTGCTGAAGCCACAGGAACGGCATATTTAAGAATTGTGCGCTGTAAGATCTTGAAACCCAACCGACGGCCAAAACCTTTAAGGGCTTCAAGTGTACCTTTGCTGATGTATTTTTTGACAGCCCCTTTTGCAGCGGCACCCGCTGCCACTTGAAGCCCCCTGCCCAGCATATCTACAGGCGTCACTCCCAAAGCATACCCAAATATCATCATCACATCTTCGGGATCTTCTGGATCGAGTTGGAGATCATAAACAACAGAAAGATCGAGGACAAGGCGCATTTGAATTTGAGCCAGATAAAGCATCTCGGCTCCAATAGAACCGAGGAAGAGAGCCGCTGTCATTCCCGCAGAACCTATTGCAGCAATCTGATTCACCGTAGCTGCGGCCCCGGCAATGGCTCCGGCAATGGTTGCATATCGAACAGTAACAGAGGTTAAAATATCGGCAATTTCATCAGGCGGTAATCCGGGGTATTTATTTTGAAAATATTTCGCTTTAGCGTTTCGATCATAAGATTGAATCACTTTTTGCAAGAGGTGGATAAACCATTCTCCGCTTTTGACATCCTCAAATTTCATCGACCTGGCGAGTTTTTTCGCTTCCTCAAGATCGGAAGAGACCTGCGTTTTGAGGGCATCATCTTCTGGGTTGCTGGTTTCTGATGTTGACATAGTAGCCCCTTATTCAGTTTTGCTGGAATTGTGGATTGGATTTTACGCGGGAGTTCGATCGATACGCGCCTACCGATTAATTATACTGTTCCTTCTCTTTCATCGTTGGATATCCTTTTTCCTCTTTCCCAATCTGTTCATGCAAGCTGCGTAATATGCGAAATCTGCGGATAAACTCTGTTCCCTTTCTCTTCATCTGTGAAATCTGCGGATTCTCCTCTTCCGGTTAAAATAAAAATACAATGGCGCGATTCCTTTGCCTGCTGATCCTCTTGCTGCTTCTGGCCGGCTGCAACGCCCTGCCGCCGGATCTTCTGCGCGCTCCGGCGGCCACCCAGTCTCCGGCGGCTTCCCCTACCCCCAGCCAGACCCCTGCCCCAACTGCTTCCCCATCCCCCACCGTTCGGCCGACTGCCACGCTTGTGCCGGCCTGCACCGAGACGACCGGCCGGCTCGAGCGCCAGGAGATTCCCTCAGAAGCGCTGGGCGAGCCGCTGGTGGCGCAAATCTACACCCCGCCGTGTTACGGCTGGACCTCGCCCGAGCAGGCCGCCCCGCCGGCTTACCCGGTGATCTACCTGCTGCACGGGCAGGGCAGCACCGATGAGCAGTGGCCGGCCCTCGGCGTGCCGGAAGCTGCCGACCGGTTGATCTCTGCCGGACAGGTACAGCCGGTCATCGTGGTGATGCCGCAGGAGAAGAGCTACCTGCAAGACCCGTCCACAGCGGCTTTTGGGCAGGCGGTGGTCGCGGACATGGTCCCCTGGGTGGACGCCAATTACCCCACCTGCACCGAGCGCGCCTGCCGCGCGATCGGCGGGTTGTCACGCGGGGCGGCCTGGGCGGTGCGCCTGGGTTTTGAGGACTGGCAGACCTTCGGCGCCATCGGCGCGCACAGTCTGCCGCCGTTTTACGGCGATCCGAACCGCCTGCCGGCCTGGCTGGCGGACATCCCCGCCGGCCAGTACCCGCGTGTGTATCTTGATATCGGCTCCGACGACCCCTACCTGACGCCGGCGGCCGAGTTCGAAGCGCTGCTGACCCATCTGCGCGTGGCCCATACCTGGCGGCTCAACCCGGGCGGCCACCTGGATGCCTATTGGGCCGGCCAGGTCGCCAACTACCTGTTGTGGTACGCGCCGGTCAGCGAATCAGAAATCGATCCAGTACCGTGAGACCAGCATGCCGGTCTCGTTCGAGATGACCTGCCCGGCCAGCTTGCCGCCGTTTTTCTCGATCACCCGGGCTGAGGCCACGTTCTCGGCGTTGCAGGTGACCAGCACACGGTTCCAGCCGAAGGAGCGCAGCCGCTCGATGGCCAGGCTCAGCAGGACCGTGGCGTATCCACGCCGCCGCGCCGACGGGCGGATGTGGTAACCGATGTGCCCGCCCTCGTGCTCGAGCGAAGGGTTCAGCCGGTGACGCAGGTGGGTCACCCCGACCACGTCGCAGTCGTTGCGCACCAGCCAAAACACGCTCATCGGCACGAGCCCGTCCGCGAGGTTGCGGCCGGCCGACTGGTTCTCTAAGTGCCGGATGTAAGCGTCGAAGTCGGATTCGAGCAGCGGGCGCAGCCTGGCGTAACGCGGTTCGCCGGCCTGGTCGAAGTCGGCGACCATCGCAAGGAAGGCATCCTTCAAGTCGGCCGTGGGCTTCACCAGTGTCAATTGTTCGGATTCCATGGGCAATCCTTGTTAACGGTAGTGGGGGTATTATCCCACAGGAAAACCAGTGGTTGAGATAATTCAAGAAATAATTACCGCAGACCCGCACCCTACACCGACCGCAGGGCAGCACCAGATTATGCTTCTGCGGTTTTCCTTTTCTAAATCATCTGTGTCAATCTGTGGAATCTGTGGATGAATCTTTTCAACTCCGCCGGCGCATGACCAGCAGCGCCATCATGGCTGCCAGCAGCACCGTCACCCACAGGCCGACCACGGTGATGCCCAGGCTGATCCACACCACCGTGGCGCGGTCGGCGGGCTGCAGCCCCGGCGACGACACCGCTGAGGCGACAAAAGCCAGCCCCTCGATTAATCCCAGCAGGCCGCCGGCCAGGCCGGCTTCCCACAGGCGGACTGAGGCGTTATCGCTGTGCGATTCGTCCAGGCAGCGCTTGGCGACCACCAGCGCCAGCAGCCAGGCGACGGGCGTCATGCAGGCCACCCCCGGGTAGCCCATCACCGTCACCAGCACCACCGACAGCACCCAGTAGAACGCCGGCAGGCGAACAGAGACGAGCACTGCCCGCCAGTCTACTTGCGCGATGGGCGACCGGTCGGAGCCCATTAGCGTTTACTCTCGAGTGGTTCCCCCGGCGGCTGCGGCTGCGTGCCGCCTCGCCGGACCCCTCAGGGCGTGGTTTCAGGCGTTCTGGCGGCGGCCGCCGCGCAGCCGCATTCGCAGCCGCTCCAAGCCGTCCCAATCACCGCGCGCGGCCAGGGCGGCCTGCTCGGGCCAACTGGTCGGGTCTGCCAGAGGGCGGTCTTCGAAGATGGCGCGCAGGCGGTCAACAGAGATCTCGGCCAGTTGGCTGAAGGTGTCGATGCCGGCCGCGCGCAGCGTCTTCTCGTACACCGGCCCGATCCCCTCGATTCGCTTCAGATCATCCGGAATTCCAGTTTGGGCGGCGTCCGGCTGCACCGGCAGGGCCTCCGGCTCCGGGATGACGATTTCCATATTCACCGGCTGGTTGGGCGGTGGAAAAGTCGAAACCGGCGCTTGCGGGGTCGCCCGGGTGCGCTCGGCGGCGATCTGCCGGGCGACGTTGATCTCGCGCCTGCCCGAATAGGTCAGCTCACGCTTGCGCTGGTCGCGGATCACCCACACCACCACGGCGCCCAGGGCAGCGGCGAAGATAAAAAACAGCCAGCGCAGCGGCCGGCTGCCCCCTTCGGAAAGTGTCTCGGAAGAATCGCTCTTGTCCCTCATCGTCGTTCTCCTTTCCGAGTTAAGTATAGTGGAATTCCTCTCCGCCCGGTTGGCCGGATCAACCCACTTTCTCGAGAACGACGGTGTATAAAAAGAAATTGCCGTACTGCTGCTTGACGCGGAAACCAAGCTGCTCGCCCAGGCGGATGACCGTCGACGCCAGCGAGTAATCGGGATCGCTGACCCCCTCGGTAATCGCCAGGGTGCCCCCAGGCGCCAGCACGCGATGGATCTCGGCCATGGCCCGCGGCGGGTTGGGGATCTCGCCCAGCACGAACATCATGTACGCGGCGTCGAAGTGCCCGGTTGGGAAGGGCAGCAGGTAGACGCTGCCAACCCGGGCGTCGACGTTCTCCACCCCGGCCTGCGCCACCTTGTTGACCACCCGGTGGATCATCTTGGGATTGACATCGATGGCCACCACTTCACCCTTGGGCCCGGCCAGACGGGCGGCTGCCAGGGTGTAGCTGCCGCTGCCCGGGCCGATCTCGAGCACGCGCATCCCCGGGCGCACGCCGTGGCGGGCGGCCATGGCTGTGGGCGGCATCCAGCGCCGGCGCAGCGGGTTGTCGATCACCGGGGCGAGAAACTCGGGCATGGGAATGTCGATGAAGTTCTTGAGGATGCGCAGCAACAGGTTGAAGACCAGGAACGCGCCCAACAGGCCGAGGATAAAGCGCAGGAAGGCTTTCATGGGGAAACTCCAGAGGACAAGATCTATCCCATTGTATCAAATCGTTTGCCCGCCGGATCAAAAATCCGCGACCTGCCGCGCGGGTGGGGTAGCGGGTAGAAAAACCATCCGGTTTATGCTACACTGGTCATGCTGTCGAATGGACAATTCCTGAAAAAGCAAAAACGAATAGGAGGGGGAAACCCATGCTGACCTCGACCAACCGCCGCATTTTCTCCTTGCTCGCTGCCTGTCTCTTGCTCACCGTGCTGGTCTTTGCCGCCCAGGCCGAACCGGTCACCGCGCGCGCCTTGCCGGCTGATGTGCAGCGGGCGGGCGAGGACACGTTCGTTTACCTGCCCGTCATTGCCAACTGCAAGAGCATCATCAGCGGCCGGGTGACCTTTGATGGTGCCGCGGCGCCGGGGATCATGCTGACACTGGAACTTACGGATGGGGACAACTGGACCGTGGTTCAACAGACCAAGACGGCCGCGGACGGCAGCTATCAGTTTTCATGCATGGCAGAGCCGACGGCCGGCTTTTATTATGAAGTGTGGTACGAAAACGGATCCGTTGCCGGAAGTCAAAACGTGAAAACTGACCAGCACCTGACCTTCTGGGTGAGCAAGCCCATTCAATCGCTCAACGGGAACATTGCCGGGGTAAACTTCGATATTGCCGATGTTGAATTGCTCGGACCGTTTGGCACGGTTCAGCTTCCGGCGACCTTCACCTGGACCAAACGGAGCATCACTGCCGATAAATACCGCTTTTACCTGTTCGAACCCAACGGAATCCTGGAATACACTTCGAACAGCCTGGGGTATGTCAACAGCTACAAGCTGAACAGCCTGCCGTCCGGGTTCACCTACAGCTCATCAACGCCCTACGGCTGGTCGGTCGTTGTCGACGATGGATCAGGCGGAATGGGTATCCCGTACTGGTACATCCAAATTACTCTCAAAAGCTCAACCACGCAGAGTAATTCACTCGAAAGCCAGCCGCTGAACCTTGAGCAGGTAGATCGGGCGTCGTTGAACGAGCTAAGACGGGAAATGCTGCCGCTTCGCTGAGGGAGGCATTTCTTCGCTGGTTGCGCTACTAATCCAAATCCTCTTAATCTTTCAAATACCGAGGATTGGTAATGCACCATTTTCTTGCTCCCCGTAGGTTGGGTAGAGCCCACCTCTCATTATGCCTCGACCGGTACCTTTGCAAAAGCGAGCAGGCCCACCCAATCATATATTCCTCTTGCTGCGCTTAGCATGAATTACTGTCCCAGATGAGTCGTGTGCGCTTAGAGAGCTTTTTGTAACAAAGCACGGTGATACCTTCTGCCAGCCTCTCCCGAGTTCCCTTTGGGGCATTCAATCAGCATATGAAAAAATTGGGAAATGCCATAGGGCGAAAAAAACAAGAACGCCATAATTAGGAGGGCGAGACCCATGTTGACCTCGATGAACCGCCGCATTTTCTCCTTGCTCGCAGCCTGTCTCTTGCTCACCGTGCTGGTCTTTGCCGCCCAGCCCGCACTGGTCACCGCACACGGGCTTCCATCTGGCGAACAGCAGGTGGGCGGCGAGGGCACGTTTGTCTATCTACCGTTGATTTCGAATGTTCCACCCAACACGATTAGCGGTCAAGTGATTTTAAATGGCGTCGGTGCGTCTGGGTACGTGCTCACGCTGGAATTGTACGATGGTTTCAATTTTCAGAAAGTAGTCCAAAAAGTGACAACGGATGAAAACGGCTGGTACCAATTTGCTAATGTGCCGAGTTTACAAGCCGGAAAGCATTACGAAGTGTGGTATGAAAATTCTGACAATGGAGTTCTTCTCGATCCTTGCTGTTTGTGGTTCTGGGAGAGTCAACCGATTGAGAACAATACAGCTGTCAATATCAACTTCGATATTACTAACGTTGAGTTGGCGCATATACAAGGCAACCTACCCATCCCGACGACTTTCACATGGTCCCCGCGCCCAACCGGACCTGAGAATTACCAATTCTTGCTGTTTCCTATGAATTTAGACCCGTTGTATGCGTCCGAAATGCTTTTCTATAACAGTTATAAACTCTTATCCCTGCCGGATGGTTTTAACTGGGGCGCGTCATATCATTGGGCTGTAGGTGTCTATAATGACCAGGGAGGATTCGGAATCTCACGTTACAACGATATTTACTTCGCATCTTCTGGGACTTTGGATACGTTCAGCGGCCGGGTAACCGATAGCGGGGTCGGCGCGCCGGGGGTTGTCCTGACGCTAGAATTGACCGATAGGAATCACTGGACCGTTGTTGACAGAACCACAACAAGTGCAGATGGCAGCTATCACTTTGATGATGTGACACAGCCTCCGGATGGGCAGAATTACGAAGTATGGTATGACAATGCAACTAAATACAATCCCTTCCATGAGGAGCGTCTATCATTTTGGGGGGCCCAAACGATAAATCCCGCTTCTACTTCTAACATAGATTTCGACATTGCAGAGGTTGGTATCCACCAACTTAATAGTCAAGAGAACTTTCCTGTGCTTTTTTCATGGTCTTCACGCTCCGCTGCTCCTGAGGAATACCTGTTCACGTTGCGTGGATCAACTGGCCAACCTTACTTTGAAGCAAATTTCCCCGATCCAACCAACACGTATTTACTGAACATTTTGCCGTTTGGTTTCATGCTGAATCAACAATATGGTTGGGGGGTCTGGGTTCGAAGAGAATTCGTTGGGTATGGTCATTCGCTTCTCTATCCAATAACCTTCGTGGAATCAAGTAATGATACCCTGGCTGCTGATGAGTTGCAGCTTCAGGCAAATCACCCACAGGTGATGCGTCGAGGCCAGTCGCCCTGGCGCTAATGACGACAATACGTGCAGTGTACCGTAGTCAACCCGCCCAGCAAGACTGGGCGGGTTGACTACGCAACTATTAATCTGTGCGTTCCGGTCCACATGGCGGGCGGGCTTAATCCAACCCGCTGACGAACCAAAGCGAAGAAGGGAAGCATTCTGTGGCGCCAGACCATTCGAATGGACATATGGAGGAATAAAACGGAATGTTGGGTCGGCTTGCCGGTCCGCCGCCCTCTATCGGAGCCATTGACTGGTGAACCGGCGGGCTCTACCCAACCGACAAGAATTTTTCCGCGTTTTTCCGCGTGAATCCGCGTCCCGTTTTCTTAATCATCTGCGTAAATCTGCGAATTAACCTCTTCCCTTACCCCAACTGCGAAGTGCACTCGGGGCAGCGGGTGGCGGCCACTGGGATCGACAGCTTGCAGTACGGGCACTCTTTGTTATCCGGCTCGACCGTTTCTTTCCGCGGGCTGGCGGCTTTCATGGCCCGCAAGATCAAGAAGATCGCCAGGGCGATGATCAGGAAGCTGATCAGGTTGGTGATGAACAGGCCGTAATTGAGCGTTGGCGCGCCGGCGGCCTGGGCTTCGGCCAGGCTGGCGTAGCTTTGCCCGTCCAGCGGGATGAAAAGGTTCGAGAAGTCCACCCGCCCAAGCAGCAGGCCGAGCGGCGGCATGAGGATGTCATTGACGAACGAATTGATGACCCCGCTGAAGGCCGCGCCGATTACCACGGCCACGGCCAGGTCGATGACGCTTCCCCGGCTGATGAATTCCTTAAACTCTTTCCACATGGCGACCCTCCCTTTGCGGTCTTCCGCGCACTAACCAACCGAACCCGACAGCTCGTTCACGGCTGATTCCATCACCTGCACAGCCGAGCGCAACGTATCGGCGTCAAACGACAGGCGCGCCCCGGCCGCAGCGAACAACTCGGGCAGCGGGCGGGTGCCGCCCAGCGCCAGCGCCTGGCGGTACGCCCTGATCCCTTCTTGCGGGCTGCGCAGCCAGTTTTGCCAGACCTGCACGGCGCCGAGCAGCGCCAGCCCGTATTCCACGTAGTAAAACGGCGCGGTGAAGATGTGCAGCTTGCGGTGCCAGCCGGTGGCTTTGACCGCTTCCAGGCCGTCCCAATCCACGCCGCGCATGAACCGGTCCCACAAACCTGACCAGGTTGCGTCACAGGCGGCCGGGTCGCGGCCTTCGGGATGGGTGTAGGCCCAGTGCTGGAAGGCATCCACCACGGCCATGTAGGGCCAGAAGAGGATATAGGCCTCCAGTACGTCGATCCGGGCGCGGGCCGCCTCTTCAGGGGTGTAAAACCCGCCGGAATCCGCCGCCAGGAACGTCCCGCCGATGAACTCCATGCTCATCGAGGCCACCTCGGCAAACTCGGCCGGCACCATCAGGTCCTGCACGCGGCGCTGCCGGGCCGATTCGAAGGTGTGGAAGGCGTGCCCGCCTTCGTGCAGCAGGGTTTGCACGTCCTCGTGCATGCCGACGGCGTTGGCGAAAATGAACGGCAGGCGGATCAGCGGAAAATCCGTGCAGT
>Ga0196971_1001510_pt1 | contig 10248 bp, 10 predicted proteins | sample S1v_1013CmetaG_FD_148660 | JGI IMG/M metagenome (GOLD analysis project Ga0196971, IMG submission 148660) | Soil microbial communities from Anza Borrego desert, Southern California, United States - S1+v_10-13C | ecosystem: Environmental > Terrestrial > Soil > Desert | place: USA: California... | reverse complement strand
AGCGATATACGCCGGCCCGCAGCAGACGTCGAGCACGCGGGCGCCCGCCGGAAGTTCGGACAGGATGGTCTTCTCCAGCAGAGGCAACAACGCGGCGCTGCTCTGGGCTCCGAAGACACGCGCATATACCGGCGCGAACAGGTCGTAAACATTGGCGTGCGAGCGCCCGGAGATCGTCATGCGCCCGTTGGATGCAAAGCCGTAGCCTTGCAGCGGCCCGGTCCTAGTGCGCGTGGAACAGGCGGTCGAGCATGAACAGCAGTGCGACGCCGACGAAGACCAGCAGCGGCATCTTGACTCCAGGCTCGCGATTCACTTCGGGGATGATGTCGGATGCCGCTACGTAGATCGTCACGCCGGCCGACAACGGCAGGCCGATGGTGACGGACGACTGCGTCAACGCCATCACCAGCACGCCGGCAAACGTGCCGATCCCAAGCAGCGCCGAAGCGCCCCATGAGCGCAAGCGGCTCTGGCCGCTGGCGAGAAAGACCGAAGTGATGGTGAATCCTTCCGGAACCTTGTGGAGGAATACGGCAAGGAAGATGACCCAGCCGAGGTAATTCGAAACCAGGAATCCGGACGCAATCGCGATGCCGTCGAAGAACGAGTGGATGAGCAGGCCGAGGAGGACCGAAACCGACTTGTGTCCGCCCACTTCGTCCCGATGCGTCTCTTCGCCGAAGGGGAAATGCGGCGTGACCGCGTGTTCGAAGAAGTGGATGAGGAAGTATCCGACGAGGACGAGCATGGCGGCGTTCTCGCCGCGTAACTCGATGCTGGCCGGCACCATCTCGAGCACGGCGGTGGCAAGCATGAAGCCCGCTCCGAGCGCCATGAAGTACTTGAGGAAGCGATGCTCCCAGTGCTTCTGCACCAGCAGCGCGCCTCCGAACACGTTGGCGGCAGCCGCCGTGAGACCGAGCGCAAGACTGAGGACGATGACGTTCATTGTTGTTGAGTTCCCAGTTCCCGGTTCTCGGTTCTCAGTTCGATCGCGACGGAGCTCAGTCCGTCAATCACCGCAAACTCGAACCGTGTGCCTTGTCTTTGTGTGCCCAATCCAATCTCCAGGACTGCATTCACTCACAGCAAAATACGCCGACAACCGAGAACCGAGAACCGAGAACTGCACCCGCTACCCGCTGTGCCTGATGTGCAGGATGTCGCCGTCCTGCACGATGTAGTCCTTGCCCTCGAGGCGGAGCTTGCCGGCCTGCCGCGCAGCGGCCTCCGAACCGAGTTCGAGCAGGGTGTCCCAGTGGATGGTTTCGGCGCGGATGAAGTGCTTCTCGAGGTCGGAGTGAATGGCGCCTGCGGCGTTCTGCGCGCGCATGTTCTTCTCGACGGTCCAGGCGCGGCACTCGTCCTCGCCGACGGTGAAGAACGAAACCAGCCCCAGCAGTTCGTAGGTCTTGCGGATGAGGCGCGACAGGCCGCTCTCGGTCAGCCCGTAGCTGCCGAGGAACTCCGCCGCCTCTTCGTCGCTCATGTCCGCCAGTTCGGCCTCGACCTTGCCGCAGATGGCGGTCGCGCCCGTGTTCGGCTTCGACGCCAGCTCGGCGATGCCGAACTTCGCGACAGCCTCTTCGAGGTCTTTGCCCAGCGTGGTGCTCTCGCTGATGTTGAGCACGTAAAGGATCGGCTTCTCGCTGAGGAACATGAACCCGCGGACGATTTTCTTCTCGTCCCTGGTCATCTCCATCTCGCGCAGCGGGCGCTCCTGTTCCAGGTGAGCCTTGGCGCGAAGGAGCAGTTCGTGCTCCTTCTCCAGCTCGGGAGACTTCCGCTTGAGCAGGTCTTTCTTCATCCGCTCCAGGCGGGTCTCGACCTGGCCGAGATCGCTGACCATGAGATCGAACTCGACGTTCTTGATGTCGCGAACGGGGTCGATGGCGCCGACGTGCGGGATGGAGTCGTCGTCAAACGCACGGACGACGTGCGCGAGTGCGTCCACCGTGCGCAGGTTCGCGAGGAAGGCGGTTTCCTTCAGCGCCTCTTGCCCGATGGCCGCCACGTCGGCGAACTCGACCTGCACATGCACGAGCTTGCGCGGGTTGAAGAGCTTCGCGAGCCGGTCCAGCCGGTCGTCGGGAACCGTGGCGACGCCGATGTGCGCTTCGCGCGGATTGGCGTAACCGCGGTTGGAGATGTCGGCCTTGGTGAGGATCTTGAACAGCGATGTCTTGCCGACCTGCGGCAGTCCGATAATTCCAGTTTTCATCTGATGCTATCTGTTGGTGCGGGCCAGAATTTGTACACACCTAGCGTAACATCCTGCGGAATCGAGTGATGCAAACGTTCCTTTGCGAAGAGGAAGCCGCAAAAAGGGATCCAGTGACGAGCCAACAGCCGTATGGCCGGAAATTCCCAAGCAGTTGCAGAGTCGTTATGAAGTGGCGCGGATATGGCTTAGCGGCCATTCAGAAGCTATGCTGTTGCTCGCGAGTTCTCGCCCCGGAGTCTACGTTGCCCATCCGCCGAATCATTGCTCTCTTGATATTGGGCTTTTTGTGCGGTTCTGTAGCGTTCGCATCGAAGCCTGACAAGGCACAGATCGAGGCTGATGTTCGCTTGGCGCTGGCGCATGCTGGCTTCCACCATCGTCCTATGGTGGTGGAAGCGGATATCCGACCGGTCGGTGTAATGCCGGCTTTAGCAGGGAAGTATCGCCTAGTCTGGAATTCTTCCGTCGAGTGGAGCGAGCGTTTCGACTTTGGTGCGTATTCGGACGTGTCGTTCGGCAAGGGACAAAGCAGATTTCACAAGTCGAACTCTGCGGCTGTGGACTTCTGGATCATTCTGGGGCGCGAAGCGTTCGACCCCCATCTGGCCTGGCACGATGGTTCCGAGTGGACACTCAACAAGACGCCAACGGACAAGGTCGACGGAGTCCCCGCACAATGCGCGAGCTTCAAGGCAGGCCGTTTCGACGACTTGGAAGCTTGCATAGACGCGCAGACAAAGGACCTATTGCTGTTGCAGCACCGTGTGAGCTTCTACTACTCGAGATACGAAACTGTGCCGGGCGGCCGGTATCCTCGGCAGATCGAGGCGAGGAGTGCATACTCCGGGGTCTCGTTTCTTGTCGCCGAGATCACGGCAATAAGCCAAGTGGACAAGAGCTCCGGACCCGATCCTGCAATGGGAGATGGCGCGGAGGAGCATCCAAACTGTGCGTCCACTGAGCTGAGAGGGGGCATGTTTTCAGAAAGGGAAGTACCGCAGTATCCCCAGTCGGCAAGATTAAACCGAATAGCAGGAACCGTCGCCTTGATCCTGGACATTCGATCGGACGGAACGGTGAACGTTCGAAACTCGGTATCCCGTGTGGATAAAGCGCTCAACGATGCGGCAATCCAGGCAGTGAAGCGTTGGAAGTACTCGCCGCTCCTGTGCCGTGGCGCAGCACTGTCCAGATCGAAAGTCGTAACGGTCGACTTCAGCTTGCGACCTTACTGACTGCACTCGAGCGAAGCACGACCCGGAGATGGCAGGAGAGCTTGGGATGGCGTCGCGCGTGACATCTTATTCTGTCACTCTGGAGTCGTCCGGCAAAGACAGCAGGTGCTATGGGCACAAATCGAAGTTGCCATTCGGAATCTGCCGCTGTGCATCGGAAGATGAGCTTATCCATGGGTCCGTTTGAGGTTGTGAGGCTCGCCTGCTGTGTTTGCCTGCTTCTCTGGGCATGCCAGGCATCGGTAATCGCACAGACAGAAAAGCCGCTCGCAGCACGCTATGTGGAGTGCGTGCGCGACCACCTGGGGCGGGATGTCGCGTCGCGCACGCTGCGCACCCCAATCTTCGAGTCGAGGCAGGGAAGTAAAGCCTATGGGGTCGTGACCGCAGAACACACATCGAACGGGTGCCAAAATACTGCGACGCTCTACATCGCAGATCCCGGGGAAGAAGGGTTCCGGGCTGTCCTCCAACAGAAGCCCGAGGCCCTTCCCGACGGTACGGTTTACGACGGTGACGGCATCGAGGCAATCCGTTGGTCACCATCGGGGAAGCGCATCTTGCTGGAGGTGTCGCAATGGATATGGGGGACGGACTCGGGTTGGAATATTAAGTACTTTGTGCTTACTTCGGACGGTCGAAGTGCGCGAGAGCTTCCCATTCGCGATGCCGTCGCTACGTATTTCTCACGCCCCTGCGTGAGGGAAATTGCCTCGAAGCAATGGCTCGACGACACACGATTCGAAATTGAAGTCAGGCCAGCCAAGGACCTGGATGAAGAGGGGATGGCTGGGCCAACTCCTTCGTGCGTGCAGAAACCAAGAAGATTCCACTTCGATGTCCTGAGGGGACGGCTGCACTCGGCCGGTGATTGATCCCCGCCCAAGCTCCCGCTACGGCAGCTTCCGCGAAGTAAGAAACAGCGCGGCTAACCCCAGAATAAGGACCGTGCCTTCGAGGCGCGTGGACCATATGTGCAAGCGGTTGAATTCGACTCTGCGCGGGTCGGCCGGCGCGACGCGGTCGATTTCACCCATTTCGACCCGCATCCGGTTCATCTTCGCGCCGATTCCGTACTGCGCGTACAGGGTCACCAGCAGCATGACAAGCACGAGCAGGTTTCGGGTGGCGAACACCTCGGCCATGCGTCCGCCGATGCGGGCGTAGATCACGGAGCTGAGCAGGAACAGCGCTCCGCAGACCATCCCGATCACATGCAGAGAACTCAGCGAGCGGCTGACGACCGAACCGGCAAGCGCGCGCGTCGGCAGCACGCTGAAAACGGTTGGGGCGAGCACGGCGCCGAAGAACAGGATGCTGCCCAGCCAGACGCCCAGCGAGAGAACCATCAGGAAACGAAGCAGAGCCATGGCAATAAGCTACCAGCAGCCAGCTACCGTCGCCAGCTTCGGAGAAGTCCCGCCAGTCCCAGATTTGCCGTGGGCCAACGCTGGCCGTGAGGTCTTTCGACTCGAACTCGCATCCGCGCCTGTGGCGCGTTCGGTTGCGACTTCTCGCTCAAGAGACGTGCAGGAGGTACGCTGCCCCTCCTGGTAGCTGCCAGCTAGCGGCCCGCTGCCGAAGCCGTCGTGGGTCCGCTCAACACATCGCGGAAGACCACATCGAGATCACGCAATGCCTGGGCGCAGTTGCCGGTATAAGTCGAACCGTGCATGGTGGCCAGTGTCGCCGGTTGCAGCGCGGCCAGCCCGTTGAGCATCGCCCCGGTGCGGTCCGTGTACGGGACGTAATCGGCGAACGGGCCTCCCTGGTTCTTCTCCAGCGCGGCGCGGGTGCGGCCGATCACGTCGCGGTCGGTCATGGGCTCGACTTCGCCTTCCTGGTGCAGCAGGTCCGAGCAGAACATCGTGCCTTCGGTCTGCTCGAAGAGCACGCCTGCATCCCACCCGTGCGGCAGGTGGGGCGTGCTGATGTATTGGAAGCGGCGCTGCCCGGTTCGCAGCGTCTCGCCCGGCTCCAGGATGCGCGCGGGCTTCACCGAGTAGTCGGCGACGTTGACCAGTGCTCCGACGGTGTTGCACACGGGCTGCGCGTCGGGAGCAATCGCCAGCCACTGGTTCAGCGCGCCGCATTCGTCGGACTCGAAGTGACTCCAACTGATCCAGCGCAGGCGGTTGGGATTCATGACCTGGCCGATGGCCTCGCGCAGTTCAGGGAAGACCTGCCGCAGTCCTGTGTGGTATAGCAGGGGCTCGTCGTCGAGCACAAGGAAGTGGTTGAACTGAAGGTTGTACTGGCTGAGGTAAACAGAGATGCGATAGACATCACTTGCGATTTGCGAAACGTGGGCCATAGACACCTCATCCCTCCCACATGTGCCGGGTATTTTGACACAAACGGGGGTGGGCCGGGGTACTGGCCTGAAGCGGGCGGGCGGGAGCGTGCATGAGAACGCCTGCTGGCATGCCTCGTTCGCATGCACCTCGATCCGCGGGAGATCCCCTTCGCGGTCCGCCTAGAGCGGCACGGGCACGCTGTCAACGATGTCGTGCAGGATCTGCTCGGTCTGATCGGCCTTCTTCAGTGTTGATGAGTAGCGGGCATTTACCACGACGCGGTGGGCGAAGGTGGGGACCGCGAGCTGCTTGAAATCGTCCGGGGTGCAGAAGGTGCGGCCCTCGAGGAACGCAAGCGCCTGCGCCGCCTGGTAGAGCATCAGCGAGCCGCGCGGCGACACTCCCAGCGAAAGGTGCTCGGACTCGCGCGTGCGCTTCACGATCACCAGCGCGTAATCGACCAGCGAGTCGTCAACCCGAACCTGCTGGACCTCCTCCTGGAGCTGCAGGATGTCTTCACCGCTCAGCACCGGACGCAACTCCTCAAGGCGAGCGGCTCCGGCCTGCCCGCGGAGGACGTCGCGTTCGCTCGCCGCATTGGGGTAGCCCATGCGCACGCGAATGAGGAATCGGTCCATCTGCGATTCCGGCAGCGGATACGTGCCGTGGTGTTCGACCGGATTCTGCGTGGCGATGACGAGGAAGGGCTGAGGCAGCGCATGCGCGTGCCCGTCCACCGTGACCTGGCGCTCGTTCATGGCCTCCAGCAGAGCGCTCTGCGTCTTGGGAGTCGTGCGGTTGATCTCGTCGGCCAGCAGGATGTTGGTGAAGATCGGGCCGCGCTTGAATTCGAACTGCTGATCGGCGGCCGAATAGACCGAAATGCCGAGCACGTCGCTGGGCAGCATGTCGCTGGTGAACTGCACGCGCTGGAAGTCGCAATCGATTGCGCGCGCCAGGGCATGGGCCAGCGTAGTTTTGCCGACACCGGGGACGCCCTCGATGAGCAGGTGTCCGCGGGCGAGGGTTGCAACCAGAGCCATGCGGACGACTTCGTCCTTGCCGCGGATGATCGTACGCAGCGCCTGTTCGAGTCGAACGGCCAGTTGCAGCGTTGCCGAAGCCGGTTGAGCCATGTGAGGCGATTTTATAGCAGCGGCGTCCCCGGCCATAGCTGCCGGGCAGGTGACGAAAGATGGGGTGCCCCAGGTTCAGCGCCGCGCTTTGGGCGCTAACCTGGGGAAGGAACGGGCGCGCCCCAGAGTTGGAACCACGCCAACTCTGGGCCACCGGCCAAAAGCAAAACCCCGGCCTGAATGCCGGGGTTTCATCGACTGCGGTGTTTAGCGGGCGGAGTTAGCGACGGTCTCCGCGTCCGCGAGTTGCCGTAGCGACTCGTGGAACGGGGCCTCGGCCACTCCGCGCTCGGTGATGATGGCCGCGATGTATTTCGCGGGAGTGACGTCGAAAGCCGGGTTCTCGACCTTCACGTCCGTGGGAGCGATCTGCTTTCCGCCCAGGTGCGTTACCTCGGTTGAGGCGCGTTCCTCGATCGGGATCTTCGATCCATCCGCCGTCTCCAGGTCTACGGTCGAAAACGGAGCCGCAACGTAGAACGGGATGCCGTGCTCCCTGGCGAGGATGGCGACCGAGTACGTGCCGATCTTGTTGGCCGTGTCGCCGTTGGCGGCGATGCGGTCGGCTCCGACGATCACGGCCTTGATCTTGCCGCCGGCCATCATCCATCCGGCCATATTGTCGGAAATCAATGTTGTCGGGATCCCATCCTTCATCAGTTCCCAGGCTGTCAGGCGGGAGCCTTGCAGGAAGGGGCGCGTTTCGTCGGCGTACACGCTGATCTGCTTGCCGGATTCCACGGCGGCGCGAATCACGCCCAGCGCGGTGCCGTAACCGGCGGTTGCGAGGGCTCCGGCGTTGCAATGCGTGAGGACTCCGCCGGAGGCCGGCAGCAGCACGGCGCCGTTGCGTCCCATAGCCTGGTTGGCGGCGATGTCTTCGGCGTGCATGCGCTGCGCTTCGGCGATCAGTTCGGACTTGACCTGCGCGATGGGGCGCCCGGCCAGCTCGTCGTACTTGCGCTGCATGCGGCGGATCGCCCAGAAGAGGTTGACCGCTGTCGGGCGGGTCGCGCCCATCACCCTGCAAATCTCGCCGAACCCGCGGCGGAACTCGTCGAGGTTGTCGGGCAGGCTGCGCGCACCGAGAGCGATGCCCATGGCGGCCGCCACGCCAATGGCCGGAGCGCCGCGCACGATCATCGTGCGGATGGCGTCAGCCACTTCTTCGTAGGTCTTGCAGGTGACGTAAACCTCTTCCGTAGGGAGCTTCGTCTGGTCGATGAAGACCACTCCCGCATCAGTCCATTCCAGTGTGTTGACCACAGTTCTCACTCGGTTGCTATCGGATGTATTCGCGTGGGCGTGTCTCTAGTGTACCAACGCGGCAAGCAGGCGCGTTGGAGCTGAGCCCTCGTGCGAGGGCGAGGTGTGCGTGGCTCGCGCGATCAGATCTGGTGCTGTTCGCGGTAGCCGGATTTCAACTCCACGATCTGGATGTTGTAGCCGTCGGGGTCCTTCAGCAGCGCCCAGCGGCCGAACGGCTCAGGACGCGGCTCCACGGCGATGTGACCGCCGCGGCGCTTGAGTTCGCTGGTGGTCTTCACGATGTCGTCCACGTAAAAGGCGAACGTGCAGCCGGAGGTCGGTCCTACCTTGACCTCGTCGCCCTCGGGATGCAGTCCGACGATGATGGTCCCGGCGTTGAACTGGCTCCAGTTGTTCTGGTGAAACAGGAGATCGAGACCCAGCACGTCACGATAGAACTTCACGCTCCGCTCCATGTCTTTCACGACTACCATGACGAGCCCGAGCCTTCCTATCTGCATATCAGTGCTCCTGATCGAATGTGGTGCTACGCGGTCCGGTGAACTTCACATCGGCGGCCGGGAATGCCTGTCACAGCCGCCCGGTCGCAAAGTTCGCATTTTCCCGACGCCGCAAGCGGCGTGGGACTGCCGAGTTCCGCCTCGCGGGGGAACAGCCGCAGGTGTTCGGTCCTGATTTCTTGTGCCGTGAAGATGCTGACGAAGGGCGCAGGAGCGGCGGCCCGCTCGACCGCGGGGCGTCCTTTGGCGTCTTCGCGCTCCACGAGGCACATTGCGCCCACGACCTCGAATCCGAAGTCGCGCGCGGCCTCGATGGCCTGGACCGTGGAGCCGCCTGTCGTGCAGACGTCGTCCACGATGACCACCGGCGAGCCTTTCTCGCGGAATCCTTCGATGCGCTGTCCCGTGCCGTGCGCCTTCTCGGCCTTGCGCACGAGAAAGGCGTGGATCATACGGTCGTCGCTGAAGGGTGCGCCCCGCGATGCTCTTGGCTGATGCAACTGCGCGCTGAGCATGGAGACGGCAACCGCAATCGGGTCGGCGCCCATCGTCAACCCGCCGATGGCGCTCGGCTTCCAGCCGTGGTGCTTGATCTCGTCGTAGAAGACCGAGGCGGTCAGACGCGCGCCTTCGGCGTGGAGAGTGGTGGTGCGGCAGTCGATGTAATAGTCGCTCGTGCCGCCACTGGAAAGCTTGAATTGCCCGAGTCGGAATGATTGCTGTGCGAGAAGCGTGAGCAGTTGGGCCCGGGCTACGGTGTATGGCATAACCGAAAGACTGTATCAGGTCGCGCTCACTACGTTCTAGACATTGCTCTCAGGCTAACGAGCCAGCTTCTCGAAGTTGTTGAAGCCCTTGGTGGCGAAGTACATCAGCGCGAAGATCGTTCCGTTGTAGCCCACGTGCACCAGCACGGCCGTGGCCAGCGATCCCGAGAGCGCCCGGGTGAGGGTCAGAGCCAGTCCCACGAAGAAGAGGACCAGCACCGGCGCCCATGCGCTTCCCAATTGCGACGAATGGATCAGCGCGAACAGCAGCGACGTCAGGACGACGGAGATTCGGAAACCGGCGCGCCGCACCAGGCTCGGGTAGAGCAACCCGCGGAAGTAGAGTTCCTCCGCGACCGGAGCGACCAGCGTTCCGAACACCGCCATGAACCACGCGCCGATCGGATGCCGGAAGTACATGTCGATCGGCAGTTGCTTCGGGAAGGGAAGCCTGGAGGAAATGATCTGCACTACGACGGACAGCACGACTCCGCCGACAAGCGGCAACATCCAGTTCCGCGGCCAGCGCCAGTGCAGCGACTCGAAGAACGGCACTCCGTAGTGCTGGGCCAGCATGCGGTAAATGAACCAGACGGTAATCGCGTACGCGAGTCCCTGGGCGGGGACGACGATACGGGCATCGGTCGCGATCTGCGCCGAGCCGAGGTTCTTGAACGCCGGCAGGGCGGCCACGATCAGGAACGTGATCAGGCTGGTGAAGAAGAGCGAGACGAAGACCACGCCCGTGACCTTGAGGACATCGGCGAGTGTCCAGACAGGGAAGCGCTCGGTGATCCCCGTGTATTGCAGCCGCGCG
>Ga0196971_1001509_pt1 | contig 10251 bp, 10 predicted proteins | sample S1v_1013CmetaG_FD_148660 | JGI IMG/M metagenome (GOLD analysis project Ga0196971, IMG submission 148660) | Soil microbial communities from Anza Borrego desert, Southern California, United States - S1+v_10-13C | ecosystem: Environmental > Terrestrial > Soil > Desert | place: USA: California... | reverse complement strand
CCGCTCTCGGGGTCGCTGGCCCAGGTCGAGCGCATCGTGCGCGCGCTCTCCCCCGGCCAGCTCGCGGTGGCGCTCGTCGTCGGCGGCGTCCTGGTGCCGATCGGCGAGGAGCTGTTCTTCCGCGGGTACGTCCAGTCCCGCCTCTGCCGGCGGTGGGGGACCTGGCCGGGGATCGCGTGCACCGCGCTCTTCTTCGCGCTCGCGCACTTCGACCTGCTCCACAGCGCGTCTGCGCTCGTCGCGGGTCTCTACCTCGGGTGGCTCGCGCAGCGCACGGGGAGCACCGTGCCCGGCATGGCGGTCCACGCCGTGAACAACCTCGTCGCGATCGCCACGGCCTGGGCGCTCCCCGACCCCGACGTCTCGCGCGCCGCGCACGCCGCGTTCCTCGTCACGTACCTCGCAGGCGCCGTGGCCATCACCGCCTGGCTCGCGCGGCGGCTCCCGCGCGCCGACCTCGGCCGCGCCGCGGCCGCGGAGGGTGACCGCGGAGACGAGAACGCCGCCCCCCTCGGCGGGTAGGCGGCGCTCGGCGGCGACCATCGAGTCGGTGCGTCCGCTCGCGCTTCGACAGGCTCAGCACGAGTGGAGCGATGGAGACCGCTCACCCTGCGCCTGCCGAAGGGTCACACCTGCATCACTTCCTTCTCCTTCGCGGCGACGATCTCGTCCACCTTCTTGACGCCGTCGTCCGTCTCCTTCTGCATCTTCTCGAGGCACTTCTTGCCCTCGTCCTCGGAGATGTCGCCGTCCTTCTGGGCGACCTCGATGAGCTCCTTCGCGTCGCGCCGCTCGTTACGGATGGCGATCTTGTGCTCCTCGCCCTTGTGCTTCACCTGCTTCACGATCTCCCTGCGCCGCTCCTCCGTGAGCGCGGGGATCGGGACCCGGACGAGGTCCCTGTCGCTCATCGGGTTCACGCCGAGGTTCGCGTCCCGGATCGCCTTCTCGATCACCGGGATCATGTTCTTCTCCCACGGCTTCACCATGATGAGCCGGGCCTCGGGGACCGAGAGGGTGGCCACCTGGTTGAGGGGCGTGGGCGTGCCGTAGTAGTCGACCTTCACCCCGTCGAGCAGGTGGAGCGACGCCCGGCCGGTCCGCACCGTCGTGAGCTCGTGACGGAGCTGGTCGAGGGTCTTCAGGATGCGGTCGTGCAGGTCCTTGAGAATGTCGTCGCCGGCGCTCATGGATCGCTCCGTTCTCGTCAGGACTCCCGCGGCTTGCCGCCCACGGTGGTGCCGAGCTCCTCGCCCAGGACCACCCGGCGGACGTTCCCGCGCTGGGTCAGGTCGAACACGATGATGGGCAGCTCGTTGTCCATGCACAAGCTGATGGCCGTCGAGTCCATCACCTTCAGGTTGCGCTTCAGCACGTCGATGTAGCTGAGCTCCTTGAACTTGGTGGCGGCGGGGTTCTTCTTCGGGTCGTCGGTGTAGACGCCGTCCACCTTGGTCGCCTTGAGGAGCACGTCGGCGTGGATCTCCATCGCGCGGAGCGACGCGGCCGTGTCCGTCGTGAAGTACGGGTTGCCGGTGCCGGCGGCGAAGATCACCACCCGCCCCTTCTCGAGGTGCCGGATCGCGCGGCGGCGGATGTACGGCTCGGCCACCTGGTGCATCTCGATCGCCGACTGCACGCGGGTCGGGACGCCGATCTTCTCGAGCGCGTCCTGGAGCGCCATCGAGTTGATGACGGTCGCGAGCATCCCCATGTAGTCGGCCGAGGAACGGTCCATGCCCTCGGTCGCGCCGGAGACGCCGCGGAAGATGTTGCCGCCGCCGATGGTCATGGCGACCTCGACGCCGAGGTCCTGCACGTCCTTCACGTCCTGGGCGATCGCGGCGAGCGTCTTGGGCGAGATCCCGTACTTCCCGTCGCCCATGAGGGCCTCGCCCGAGAGCTTCAGCAGGATGCGCTTGTACTTGGCCTTGGGCGCGGCCGTTTTCGCGTTGGACATGGTCGGCGGTTTGTACCGAGCGCCGCCAGGTCGGTCAAGGAAGGCGGCGCGACGGGGTCGGATGCCACGGAGGCCGGCCCACGCGAGCCGTCAGCCCGGACCACCCGCGGCTTGCGGTGCGGGTCCGGCGCTCGACCCGCCGCCCGCGCCCCGGCGCCGGCGGCGGCGTCCGCCCCGCCGCCTGCGGCGCTTGCGTGCAGGATCGCCGTCGCCGTCCGCGGCGGACCCCTCCGCGACCACCTCGAGCACCGGCCCGCCCTCGCCGGCCTCCGTCGCGTCGGTCTCGGCCGCGCCGGCCAGCTCGACGCGCGCCTCCTCCGGCGCCTCCGGCGCCTCCGCCTCGCGGCGGGCGGGCGCGCGGCGTGCGGGCTCGCGCTCCTCGTCGTGCCGGTGCCGCTCGCCGTGGCCGTCGGAGAGCAGCGCGCGCCATTGCTCGAGCAGCTCGGTCCCGACGCCGGTCGCCCGGACGGAGATCTCGAGCAGCTCCAGCGCGTCGGCGAAGTAGGAGTGGTTCACCATCTTGCGCGCGCGGCGCCCGCGGGGCGGCTCGCGGAAGTGGCGCTGTGCGTGCAGCGCGAGCCGGACGCGCTCGGCGACGCGGCGCGGCAGCCGTGAGGTGGAGACGAGCGAGGCGAGGAGCTCGTCCGCCTCGCGCCCCGTCTTCGCCTCGGCGTCCGGCGCGGCCGCGGGCCCTGCGCCGAGGTGCATGACCAGGGCGGCGAGGAGCACGGCCTCGGAGACCTCGGCGCCCGACCGCACGAGCGCGTCGAGCGCGGCGAGGTGCGCGAAGAACGAGCGTCGCCCGGGCTCGTCCCAGCCGTCGAGCGCCGCGCCGAGCGCGGGCAAGAGGACCGGCAGCGCCCCGCACGCGCGGAGGAGCTGGAACGCGCGCGCCGAGCTGCCGCAGCGGAGGATCTTGAACGTCTCCTCGAGCACCCGCGCAGGCGCGCAGCGCGCGAGCTCGCCCGCGGACCGCCGCATCGCCTCGAACGTGTCGGGCGCGATGGTGAAGCCGAGGCGCGCCGCGAACCGGACCGCGCGCAGGCTCCGCACCGGGTCCTCGCGGATGCGGATCTCCGGGTCGCCGATCGTGTGGATCCGGCGCGCCTCGAGGTCGGCGCGGCCGCCCACGTAGTCGATCACCTCGCCGGCGGCGACGTCGTAGAAGAGGCCGTTGACGGTGAAGTCGCGCCGGACCGCGTCCTCCTCGGCGGTGCCGAAGACGTTGTCGCGGGTGATGAGCAGGTCGGCGTCGGCGTCCGCGCTGCCCTCCTCGGCGGCCAGCTCGCCGGGGTTCTTCCGGAAGGTGGCGACCTCGATGACCTTGCCGCCCCGGAAGTAGACGTGCGCGAGCCGGAAGCGCCGGCCGATGAGGCGGCAATTCCGGAAGATCGCCCGCACCTCGCCCGGGTGGGCGTCGGTGGCGACGTCGAAGTCCTTGGGCGTGTGCCCGAGCAGGAGATCGCGGACGCACCCGCCCACCAGGTACGCCTGGTGGTGCATGTGCCGGAGCCGGGCGATGACCTTCAGGGCCTCGGGATCGAGGCGCTCGACCGGGATCTCCGGCGGGTGGGCCGGCGGGGGGGCCTCGGGGGGATCGAGCGCGAGCCCGGGCGGTGGCGCCCCGCGGGTCGCATCGTCGTCGAGATCGTCGTGGGAGGGGTGGGGCTGACGAAGGGCTGCGGTTCGGGTTCGTTCGTGCATGCGGTCGCCGGATCGGGGGGCGCCCTGGCCGGGAGGATCCCCGGGCAAGATCGCGCCTGCACCGTCGGGCACGTCCTCTGAGCCGTTTTATCGATTGAGGAACGCCGCGTCAATGTTGCCGAGGGCTACGCCCCTCCCCCGCGCTGGCGCGCGGGGCCCTCACCTGCCTGGTCGCCGGTAGGTCCGTCATCACTCACGGCGAACAGCTCGGCCTGCATGGGCTCGAGCCCCAGGGCCTGACGCACCGGGGCGAAGGAGCGGCGGTGCATCGGGCAGGCCCCCAGGCGGCCGAGCGCCTCGAAGTGCTCCGGCGTCGGGTAGCCCTTGTGCCGCGAGAAGCCGTACCCCGGGTGCGCCTGGTCGAGGTCGCACATGAGCGCGTCGCGCGTGGTCTTCGCGAGGATGCTCGCCGCGGCGATGGTGAGCGAGAGCGCGTCGCCGTGGACGATGGGCGTGTGCGGGATGCCGAGCTGCGGGAGCTTGCGGGCGTCGACGAGGACGTGCGCGGGCCGGACGGAGAGGCCGCGCACGGCGCGGAGGAGGGCGAGGATGCCCGCGTGGTAGATGTTGAGCGAGTCGATCTCCTCGACCTCGGCCCGCGCGGTCGCCCAGGCGATCGCGTTCCGCTTGATGTCCTCGGCCAGCCGCTCTCGCGCGGCGCGGTCGAGCTGCTTCGAGTCGTCGATCCCGCGGGGCCGGTAGTCGTGCGGCAGGACGCACGCCCCCGCGACGACGGGCCCGGCGAGCGGCGCCATGCCCGCCTCGTCGACCCCGGCCACGTGAACGAGCCCCTGCTCCCACAGCGCCGCCTCGTACTTCAGGAGGTGGCGCAGCCGCTGCCCCTCCGCGCGGTTCTCGCGCCGCCGCCGGAGGACCTGCTTCAGCACCTCGCGCGCGCCCGCCCGCGCGTCGAGGGCGAGCGCGGCCTCGCACTCCTCGGAGAGCGGCTGGTTCCGCTCGAGGAGACGTTCGCGGAGCTCGGAGACCGAGAGGCGGGCGAGGTCGGCCGGGGTCACGGGCGAAGTCTACGACGCCGCGAGACCGCGTCCTAGGCCGGCGGCGGTCCGTCCCGGAGCCGCAGGCCGAAGAGCGGACGCAGCCACCGCGCGCGGCGGATCACCTCGTACGCCGCCCAGCTGACGAGGAACGTGGCCGCGATCACGACCGGGACTTTCGCCCAGGGGCTCGCGGGCCAGCCGAGGAGCAGGGAGACCGCCGCGACGGTGACGGTCTGGTGGAGGATGTACAACGGGTACACGGCCCGGTTCGCGGCGCGGAGCCAGGCGGTCGGGCGCGTGAACACCGCGCGCGCCCATCCGACCAGGGCGAGGATCCAGGTGACCGCGTAGGCCGCATCCAGGACGCTCCGGAACGCGAGCTGCGCGCCGAGCGGCCAGCGGTTCGTGAACCCGGTGGCGGAGGCCGCGAAGTACGACGCGGCGACGGCCGCCGCGACCACCAGGAGCTCCCGCCGGCGCGCGGTCACGACGTCGAGAGAGGCACGGCTGGACGCGAGCGCGAAGCCCCACAGGAAGAAGACGATGCCGCCGCACAGGTTCGCCCAGTCGGAGACGAGGTCGTAGGTGACGGGCCACCGCGGCACGAGCACCGCGACGACCACGGCGCTCGGCACTACCATGAGATAGAGGGCCGGGGGCCACCGGGCGACGAGGCGGACCGCGCCCTCGATGACGCGCGCGCCGGCGGGGGAGCGGATCGCGCTGAGCAAGGGGATGCCGGCGGTCGAGAAGACGAGCACGTACGCGACGAACCAGAGGTGGATCCAGGTCATCGTGCCCGTGGGCGCGGGGAGGTACATGGAGCGGTACAGGTCCAGATACGAGATCGGATCGCCCTGGGCGCGCAGCGAGAGATAGGTCTGCGGCGGGCAGACGAGGAACGTGCCGACGGCGAGCGGCAGCCCGAGACGCGTCCCCCGCTCGGCGGCGAACTCTCCCCAGGAGCGGCGGCGCAGCGAGAGCGTCGCCGCCGCGCCGCTCACGAAGAAGAGGAGCGGCAGCCGCCAGCGGTTCACGCCGAGCAGGAAGGGCTCGAGCGCGCGGGCGGCCGGGAAGTCGTTGATCAGCCACGGCCACGACACGTACGCGAGGCACGAGTGGTAGACGATGAGGAGCGCGAACGCGAACACGCGCAGCGCGTCCAGGCCGTGCTCCCGCTCCAGGGGTGCGGTCGTGGCCTCCATCGGCAGGGCTCCTCCTCGCGCGCGCCCCGAGTGTACAGCGTCACGCCGGTCGTCCACGCGGCGGCGCTCGGGCCGGAGCGGATGAAGCAGCGGGTCGCGTGCGACGATCGCGCGCTGGAGGTCGCGCAGGCCCCGCCGGTCGCTTGACGGTGGGCGCGGCTCCCCGGTAGCTTGCCGGGCGTCCGGGGAGCCCCACCGAGGGGCTGAGAAAGCGGTAGGCCGCTGACCCGTCGAACCTGAACCGGGTCGTGCCGGCGTAGGGAGACTCTCCGCACCTCTCCTCGCGATCGCGCGCCCTCGGTGGAGGAGGCGCGTGGAACGCACGATCGCGATCCGGGTCAACGAGCAGCTCCGCTGCGTCGCCGCGGGCACCCGCCTCTTCCAGCTCCGCGACGCGGTTCGGCCGGGCGCGGACGTCGTCATCCTGAACGGCTTCCCGCTCGCGGCGGACCTCGGCGATCGCGCGCTCGCGGACGGGGACGCGGTGGTCCTCATCCGACGCGGCGAGTTCCCGGAGGCGGACGAGCTCGAGGCGCTGCTCGTCGCGCGGCACGGCCCGGGCGTCCACGCGAAGGTGCGGCGCGCGCGCATCGGCATCGCCGGCTGCGGCGGGCTCGGCAGCACGCTGGCGATCGCGCTGGCGCGCACCGGCGTCGGCGCGCTCGTGCTCGTGGACTTCGACGTCGTCGAGCCGAGCAACCTGAACCGGCAGCAGTACTTCGTGGACCAGCTCGGCCAGCACAAGGTCGACGCGCTCGCCGAGACGCTCGCGCGCATCAACCCGTACGTGGCGCTGGAGCGCCACCGCCTCCGGCTCCGCGCCGCCGACGTCCCCGCGCTGTTCGGCGCCGCGGACGTCGTCGCCGAGTGCTTCGACGACCCGGCCGCCAAGGCCGAGCTGGCGACGGCCATGCGCCGGCACCTGCCGGGCACGCCGCTCGTCGCGGTCTCGGGGATCGCCGGGTACGGCCCGGCCTCCGCCATCCGGCCGCGACGGGTGCTCGGCCGCTCGTTCCTCGTCGGCGACGGCGAGACGGCGGCGCAGCCCGGCCGCGGACTGCTCGCACCGAGGGTGACCGTGGCCGCGGGCCAGCAGGCGAGCGTGGTGCTCCGGCTGCTGCTCGGGGAGATCGGCGAGGACGGAGAGGAATGACCATGCGCATCACGTTGAACGGGATCCCGCGGGAGGTCGACGACGGGCGGACGCTCCCGGCGCTGCTCGCGGAGCTCGGCGCCGCGGCGGAGCACGTCGCGGTCGAGCGCAACGGCGAGATCGTCGAACGGGCCGACTTCGGCGCGGTCGTGCTCCGCGCCGGCGATCGGCTGGAGATCGTCCGCTTCGTGGGGGGAGGGTGACCATGGCCGCGACCACACCGCTCGTCGTCGCCGGCGTTCCGTTCCGCTCGCGCCTGTTCCTCGGCACGGGCAAGTTCCCGTCGGCCCGGGTGACGGTCGAGGCCGCCGCCGCGTCCGGCACCGAGCTCGTGACCGTCGCCGTGCGGCGCCTCGACCTCTCGGGCGCGCAGGACGACACCCTCGCTGCCCTCGACCTCTCGCGCTACCGGCTCCTCCCCAACACCTCGGGCGCGCGCGACGCCGACGAGGCGATCCGCGTGGCGAAGCTGGCGCGGGCGGCCTGCGGCACGAGCTGGGTGAAGCTCGAGGTGACGCCCGATCCCAGCCACCTCCTGCCCGATCCGGTCGAGACGCTCCGCGCGGCCGAGGCGCTCGTGAAGCTCGGGTTCACGGTGCTGCCGTACATGAACGCCGACCCCGTGCTGGCGCGGCGGCTCGCCGAGGCCGGCTGTGCCACCGTGATGCCGCTCGCCGCGCCGATCGGCACGAACCGCGGGCTCCAGACGCGGGACCAGCTCCGGCTGATCGTCGAGCAGGCGACCGTCCCCGTGGTGGTCGACGCCGGGCTCGGCATGCCGTCGCACGCGGCCGAGGCGATCGAGCTCGGGGCCGACGCGGTGCTCGTCAACACCGCGATCGCCACCGCCGGCGATCCCGTCGCCATGGCGCGCGCCTTCCGAGGCGCGGTCGAGGCCGCCGCCCTCGCCTGCGAGGCGGGGCCGGCCGGCGAGAGCCTCGCCGCCCGCGCGTCGAGCCCGCTCACGGGGTTCCTCCATGCCGGGACCTGAGCTCGACCTCGCCGCGGTGGCGGCCGCGATCGGCGCCGCCACGCCCGCGGACGTCGCGCGCGCGCTGGGCCGCGAGGCCCTCGACCAGCGCGACGTCGTGGCGCTGCTCTCGCCCGCCGCCCGCGACCGGCTCGAGGAGCTCGCCCGGCGGAGCGCCGCGCTCACGCGCCGCCGGTTCGGGCGCGTGATGCAGCTCTACGCGCCGCTCTACCTCTCGAGCGAGTGCGTGAACCGCTGCACGTACTGCGGGTTCTCGCAGGAGCTCGCCATCCCTCGACGGACGCTCGGGCTCGACGAGGCGGAGGCCGAGGCCGACGCCGTGCGGCGGCAGGGCTTCCGCCACCTGCTCCTCGTGGCGGGCGAGGCGCCGCGCGCGGTCACGGTGCCGTACCTCGAGGCCGTCGCGGCGCGGCTCGGGCGCCGCTTCGACTCGCTCTCGATCGAGACCGGGCAGTTCCCGGAGGAGGGCTACCGGCGTCTCGTGCAGGCGGGCTACGACGGGCTCACGATCTACCAGGAGACGTACGTGCCGGAGATCTACCGGGACGTCCACGTCGCGGGCCCGAAGCACGCCTACGAACGGCGCCTCGCGTTCATGGAGGCGGGCGGGCGCGCCGGGTTCCGGACGCTGGGCATCGGCGCGCTGCTCGGGCTCGCGCCGTGGCAGGTCGAGGCGTACTGCCTCACGCTCCACGGCCGGGCGCTCGCGCGCGCCTTCTGGAGGAGCCGGATCGCGGTCAGCTTCCCGCGCATCCGCCCCGCCGCGGGCGGGTACGCACCCGCGTTCCCCGTCTCGGACGCGGACCTGGTCCAGATGATCTGCGCGCTGCGGCTCGCCCTCCCCGACGCGGAGCTGGTGCTCTCGACGCGCGAGCCGGCGGCCCTGCGCGACTCGCTCGTGGAGCTGGGGATCACGCGCCTGAGCGCCGGGAGCCGGACGAGCCCGGGCGGCTACCAGGACGAGGACCACGGCGCCGAGCAGTTCGCCGTGGACGACGACCGCTCGCCGGCCGAGGTCGCGCGGATGCTGGCCGCGCGCGGCTTCGAGCCGGTCTGGAAGGACTTCGATCGCGCCTTCGTCGTGGCGGGAGGGAGCGCGCCGTGAACTGCTTCGGGCTGTACCTCGTGCTGACCGATCCCATCGCCGGCTACGAGCACTGCACGGAGGCCGCGGTCGCCGAGGGCGTCCGGTTCGTGCAGCTCCGGATGAAGGACGCGCCGCGCGCGGAGGTGGTCCGCGTGGGCCTCCGGCTGCGCGCGATCGTGCGCGGCAGCGGCACGCTCCTCGTGGTGAACGACGACCCGGTCGCCGCCGCCGAGATCGGCGCCGACGGCGTCCACCTCGGCCAGGGCGACCTGCCCGTCGCGGAGGCGCGCCGGCTCGTTCCGCCGCGGACGATCGTCGGCCTCTCGACGCACGACGAGGACCAGGCCGCCCGCGCGGAGCGGCTCGCGCCCGACTACATCGGCGTCGGGCCGATCCACGCGACGCCGACGAAGCGCGTGCCCGACCCCGTGCTCGGGCTGGAGCGGGCGGCGCGCATCGCGCGCGGCGCGAAGGTCCCGGCGGTGGGCACCGGCGGGATCGACGCCGCGCGGCTGCCCGCGGTGCTGGCCGCGGGCATCGAGAACTTCGCCGTGGTCCGCCACGTGTGCGGGAGCCCGCGCCCGCGCGAGGCGATCGCGGAGCTGATGGGGATCTGGCGGGGGCGGGCCGCGTTGAGCTCGATGGGCCGGCTCATCCGCTGATCCGGCAGGGTGAGCCCATTGAGGGCGAGCGCTCCCACGGGACGACGTCGACGTGGGGCGCCCGCTCTTCATGGTTCACCCATTAGTCTTCTGAGGTTTCGTGAGTGCCTCCCAGAGTTCTTCAAGCTGTGCCTTGAACTCGAGGTCGGTGGGGACCGGGAAGAGCTTCAAGTCACCCAGTTCTGCGCGATATGCCTGGACACCGCCGCGCCGGAGTGCTCGTTTGAGGAACTCAGCTGCCTTGTCAGCACGTCCGAGCAGTTGGTTTGCGTACGCAATATTGCCGAGCACGATTGCGTCGCGCGTTCCTGAGCCCGGAAGGGCCGCCTCGAAATCCTTAAGTGCGCTGGCGAGCAAGGCCGTTCATGGGTGATCGGTTTAGCACGCGAAGGCGCGCTTCATCGTAGCGCGGCCGACATTCGGATCGGCAGCCTCTGCTGAGAGGAGAGCATGCCATCGGCGGTGCTGCTCGGTGGACGCGGGGACGCCAG
>Ga0196971_1001508_pt1 | contig 10253 bp, 10 predicted proteins | sample S1v_1013CmetaG_FD_148660 | JGI IMG/M metagenome (GOLD analysis project Ga0196971, IMG submission 148660) | Soil microbial communities from Anza Borrego desert, Southern California, United States - S1+v_10-13C | ecosystem: Environmental > Terrestrial > Soil > Desert | place: USA: California... | reverse complement strand
CGTCTGATTCTTGCGGTCAAAGCAAAGTGGATCATCAATATATCGGTCAATGGCTTCTCCATAGATATTCACTAAATCAACGATAAAATCAGTTTCTCGCATGCGCCCTTCAATTTTAAAGGAAGTAACACAAGCCTCAATGAGCTCCGGTATGTGCTCATACATATACATATCCTTGGCTGCCAGCGGGTAGGTTGTAGGGTATAAAGATCCATTCTTTTTAAGCTTATATCCCCATCTGCAGGGCTTGAAGCAGCGTCCTCTGTTGGAGCTGTTGCCCCATAGCAGGCTGCTGTAGTAGCAGTTGGCACCATTTACAGTACACATATCTCCATGAATGAAGTATTCTGTCTCTATACCGGTAATGTTCTGCAGATTTTTTGCAGTCTTTAAATCCATTTCTCTGGATAAGACTACTCTGGATAACCCCATTTCCTTCAGAGCTTTTGCAGTTTCAATATTATGTACATTCATCATAACGGAAGCGTGAAGTTCAAAGTTGTTCAGCTTTTGCTCCTTGCATAGCTGAAGGACACTCATATCCTGAATAATTAAGCCGTCTACATTTATATTGTTTAAGAAGTGCAGATATTCTGCTGCTTCGGCGATTTCAAATTCATTCATCATGTTATTAACTGTAATGTAGAGCTTCTTATGATGCTCATGAGCCATATGAACGGCCTCTGTCATCTCTTCTTCTGACAGGTTAAAGCCCTTGCGAATCATCCTCATATTTAAGGATTTACCCCCAAGGTATATCGCATCACAGTTTGCCTTTACCATGCTTTTGAAGGTTTCCATGGTGCCGGCTGGAGCCAGCAGCTCCACCTTCTTATGATTAAAAAACCTTGCCATACTTCCTCCTATAAACACAGTAAAGCTTAGTTTATGTTTTTGCTCAGGATGCGATAGCTGACGTGGAGCAAATATACAGAAACTTGGCTTTGCTGTGTTTTTTCCTTGATTTCACAGTAAAGCTTAGTTTATGTTTTTGCTCAGGATGCGATAGCTGACGTGGAGCAAATATACAGAAACTTGGCTTTGCTGTGTTTTTTCCTTATATTCCGGGCTAGCACTTTACCAGCCTCTACGTGGGGTGATATTGAATATACTGACTTTGTCATTCTGAACGCAGTGAAGAATCTTCAGATCCTTCGGCAAGCTCAGGATGACATTCTATTCAGGCCTTCCAGCTACATGTTGCTTCTTCCAGAATATCTATCAAAACAAACAGTACGAAGCCGAAAAGACTTATAGCAATGATGCCGGCATACATTCCGATATAATCTATTCTAGTCCAAGCATCTAAAATATAATAACCTATTCCCAACTGAGTACCGTAGCCTTCTGCAAAGAATAATATGGAGAGGGCTGTACCTATTGAAAGTCGAAGGTTTGTTAGCATAGCCGGCAGTATAGAAGGCAATGTTATATACCTGAATATTTGCCTTTTTGAGGCACCAAGGCTTCTGATGGGATTGTAGGTCTCCTGCGATATATTCAGCACTGCATCTCTAACAGCGATGATTACTTGAAATACCAATATAAGAACTATAATAATAACCTTAGAGGAGTCTCCCAGGCCAAAGATCAGCATGGTTACAGGTAGTAAGGCTGTTTTAGGGATAGGATAAGTAAAATAAACCAAGGGATTCAATATTTTATTCCAGGCTTTTGAATAAGCCATAAGCAGCCCTATAATGACTCCCAGTAGGAGAGATATCCCTACACCCAAAGCCACTCTATAAAGACTGGCCAAAATGTGGATATGAAGTCTGTTGTCGTACAGGTTGTTTAGATTCATATACACGTCAATGGGGGTGGGAAGTACTCTCATATCAACGATAATGGCTAATAAGTACCAAATTATATTTACCAATAAAAAGCCTTGTAGGAAGAGCTTTATTTTGTCTTTTGACTTCATACCTTCCATCCTCTTTTGCTGATGCTTCTAATGTGTGATGACAATTTGAGATATTCTTCATTTTGTCTTAGATTCTCTGTATTAAAAAGTGGGTTGTCAATGATTTCTACAATAGCTCCGGGGCAGTGTGACATGATGACAATTTTCTTTCCCATGTAGATTGCTTCTTCTATGCTGTGAGTTACAAACACTGTTGTGGGTTTGTACTGATTCCATACATCAATAAAAAGCTCTTGAGCTTCTTCTCGTGTCATCGCATCCAAGGCGGAGAAGGGTTCATCCATAAGCAGCAAATCAGGGTTCATAATAAAAGCTCGAGCTATTGCTGCTCTTTGCTTCTGACCCCCGCTCAACTCCTTTGGATACCTATCCATTAAATCACTGATGTTCAACTTGTCTACAATATATTGAATTCTCTCTTTAATACTATCCGTGATAGGCTTTTGTTTGATTTTTAATGAGAGAAGACAGTTCTTCTCAATATTTTTCCAAGGCAGCAACCCAAAATTCTGAGGTATGAAACCGATATTATGGATTTTAGGATTTAGCTGAGTGTCATTTAAGGCGGCCTTTCCCAAATAATCCTTGATAATACCGCTTAATACATGCAAGAAGGTTGATTTGCCACAGCCCGAAGGCCCAATAATGGCAATGATATCTCCGGACTCAATCTTCATAGAGATTGGGCCCAGAGCATGCACTATATTTTTATTGGATTTATAGCTTACAGAGAGGTTTTCTATATCTAACATGGATACCTCCAGAAAATTAATCGATGCCTATATTGCTTATTAAATCCTTTGGATTCAGATCTTTCTTTAATAACTTGCTGCTTGTCGCCCAATCTATAACAGATTGAATGTCAGCCTCTGCAGGAAGTATATTCTTTCTGAATTTTGGAAGTTCAATCTTACCCTTCATGTCTTGTGGATAACCAACAGTTTTTATAATAATATCCTCATATTCAGCTATGGGTGTGCTGTTAACATAATCCACAGCTTCGTTGTAGGCTTTATAGAATGCTTTGATTTCTACAGATTTATTCATGATAGACTCCTGGGTAAAAGCAGTAACTGAAGTGTAGATTCCTGCATCATTGGCACTGCCAAGAACGATTCCGCCATCCTTAATCGCTAGAGTGGAGAAGGGTTCTGGTAAAAGAGCAGCATCTACTTTGTTGGTGCGCAGCATTTCCAGTCTGGTTGGCATTGCAGGAATGATAGATTTTTGTACATCCTGTGGTGTTAAAGAGTTTTTATCTAAAACTTTGTCCAAAGTATATTCTATGCAAGTCTTCTCTGAAATCGCAACGCTTTTGCCCTTAATTTCATTGATAGCCTTTATTCCTGAATCGGAATTAGCTATCAGCGTAAAGTTCCCATCTGTAGCGCCTGTTATTTTTACATCAAAATCAGCATTTTGGTATAGAGCAACCGCTACTTCATCACCAATAATTCCATCTAGGTTACCGCTTTGAAGGGCTGCATCCCTATCCTTTGCACTTTTGAAGGTCTGGATATTTACATCTAGGCCTTGCTTTTCAAAGTATCCCTTTTCATCAGCAATAATTATTGGTATCACTTCAATAGAGCCCATTGCACCAAAATTCAAGGTTTTCATTTCTTTTTGTGGTGCCTTAGCTTCGTTATTTGCGGCAGAACAGCCAACGATAGATATCATGAGCAGCACTGCAAGGAATATTATTGATATTTTTTTCATACTTTTCATATTAGTTCCCCCATTTTTTAAAAAGCGTATTTTCAATTGAAAGACTGTCTAAAACCTTACCCACCACAAAGTGAATCAAATCCTCCATGGTTTGTGGCATATGATAGAAGCCGGGCATAGCCGGTAGTATAGTAACACCAAGTCTTGAAAGCTTGAGCATATTTTCAAGATGAATCGCGTTGAAGGGTGTTTCTCTCGGAACGATAATAAGTCTTCGACTTTCCTTTAGTGCAACGTCTGCCACCCTACATAGCAGATTTTTAGCCAAGCCGTTGCTGATCTCAGCAAGAGTTCCCATTGAACAGGGAAGTATAACTGCGGCATCAAATTTATAGGAGCCGCTGGCAACGCCGGCAAACAGATTGTTTATATCCTCCAGCATAAGATGACTGTATTGTTTAGAAAGCTCCTCTACCCATTGCTCAAGGTCTATGCCGGTTTCATATTTCATAACCTTTTTGCCTGTATCTGTACAAATGATATGGGTATATATATCTTTTTTCAAAAGTTCTTCTACTAGTCTTTTGGCATAAATACTGCCGCTAGCTCCCGTTATGCCTACCACAATTTTTTTCAACTGCAAATACCTCCAGTATATTAAACTAAAGCATCAATGACTCCGCATACTAAAAACACGATGCTTACTAATTGATTAATGCTGTAAGATGCTACCTTTACATTGGTCAGATTATCCGGAGATACCAGTCTGTGCTCAATGATAAAGAGTACAGCTATTATAGAAAGACCAATATAGTAAATGATATCCAGCTGAGGGCTTAAAATCCCGACTGCAATTAAAAACATCAGCGCAGCAGCATGAAAAGCAGCTGCGATGTGGAGTGCATTTTTTACTCCGAATTTCGCCGCCATGGAATGAATTCCATGAGCAGTGTCAAAAGCATAATCCTGAGAGCCGTATATAATGTCAAAGCCAGCAACCCATAGGGTGTTGGCTGCGCCCATAAAAAGCGGCAGCCATGTGATTTCGCCTGATACTGCCAGCCAAGCACCGACAGGAGCTGCAGCAGAGGTTATTCCTAAAACCAAGTGACAGGCCCAAGTGAACCTCTTAGTATATGAATACATAACCATTAAGAATAATGCAATGGGCGAAAGCAGCAGGCACAGCGGATTAAGCATTGCCGCTGCAGCTACCATTATTATAAAACAGATAATCGAGAATAATATGACTTCTCTTTTGTTCATTAAGCCTTGAGGAAGCTGCCTTGTAGCTGTCCTAGGATTTTTTGCATCTATTTTTGCATCTATAACTCTGTTGATTGCATTCGCGCCAGTTCTAGCACCCATAAAGGCAATCAAAATCAAAAGCATCTTATTGAGATTAGGTAAACCACGGCTTACAAGAAACATTGAAATAAGTGCAAAGGACAAAGAAAAAACTGTATGAGAAAACATGACGAGAACGCCATAATCATGTATCTTTTTAAACAGCTTATTCGATGCCATATTCTGCCCATCTCCTAGATACCAGTTCTTTAATTTCCTCTGTCATTTCAATGTCATCCGGCCATTCTCTGTCATGACCTTCACTAGGCCATTTCTTTGTTGCATCTATGCCCATCCTATGTCCGTAATGAGGCAGATTGGATGCATGGTCTAGGGCATCCAGGGGACCTTCGGAAATAACTACATCTCGCTTGGCATCGATATTGTTAAAAACCTTCCAAGCTACCGTTGATAAATCTTGTGGACTTACATTCTCATCAACCACGATGATCATTTTTGTATACATCATTTGTCCCATGCCCCACAATGAATTCATTATTTTTTTGGCATGGCCGGGGAAGCGCTTCTTTATAGAAACAATCACACAATTATGGAAAACTCCCTCTAAGGGGAAATTGAAATCTATTATTTCAGGGTGCTGCATCTTTAGCAAAGGCAAGAAAATTCTTTCGGTAGCCTTGCCCATGTAGCAATCTTCCATAGGTGGCTTACCCACAATTGTTGTCGGGTAAACAGCATTTTTCTTATGCGTTATGCAGGTTACATGAAAAACGGGATAATAGTCGGCTAATGAGTAATAGCCAGTGTGATCTCCAAAGGGACCTTCCAGCTTCAAGTCCTCATTGACATCTACATAGCCTTCTATAATAAATTCAGCATCTGCAGGCACGTATAAGTCATTGGTAATTGATTTAACCAGCTTAACGGGAGCTTTTCTCAAATATCCTGCAAACATCATTTCATCAATCATTTTGGGAAGCGGTGCCGTAGCGGAATATGTAATGGCTGGGTCGCAGCCCAGCGCTACAGATACAGGCATTCTGCCGCCGATCTTTTTGTATTTGTCATAAATCTCTCTGCCGTCTTTATGTAAATGCCAATGCATACCTGTTGTATTCTTGTCATAAACTTGCAGTCGGTACATTCCCATATTTTGAATATGTGTTTCAGGATCCTTGGTTATCACCAAGGGAAGTGTTATGAATCTGCCCGCATCGCCAGGCCAGCACTTCAAAACTGGAAGAGTACTTAAATCAGGATCCTCCTCTATCACTTCCTGACAAGCGCCTTTCGTAGGCAGCTTAATAGGAAATACCGTTGCCATTCTCGCCAATCGGGGTAATGACTGGATTTTTTTCATAAGTCCAAGATAGTTGGACATATCAATGAATTCTTCTATGCCTTCACCAATGTCATCAAGCTTTTCAACGCCAAGAGCCATACTCATTCTTTCGTAAGTGCCCATTGCATTGATCAATACAGGATAAGGTGAGTTCTTCACTTTTTCAAATAAAAGAGCAGGACCATACTGTTTTGAAACCCTGTCAGCTATTTCAGTAATTTCTAGCTCTGAATCAACCTCTGTATTTATTCTTTTAAGCAAGCCTTTTTCATCAAGGTGATTGATAAAATCCTGCAAGTCCTTGTAAGCCATGTTAACCTCCTCAAAATATATGAATTAATTAGATAAATTTCTAACAAAATTTTAGCATAAATTTTATTCTCTTGCAAAACAACTTCTAGAAATATAGCATCAGCAAGCTCATATAAATATTAGTAGATTTTCTGCTTCAATGGAGCGGATCAATTAAAATAATAGAAGCTTGGAGGGATAAAATGAAAAAAGCCTTTTGGTTCGTCATTCTGCTTATACTTATTACAGTACTATTATCACTGTTTCAAAAGTTAGGGGCTTTGGCTCATTGACTACCCAGATATGAATTAATATTCTGAATAGTGGGAAATCAAATAATGAAGTTTAAGATGAAGGATAAAAAATCCTTGTGTCGAATAAAATATCTGTTTAGATAGTATTATACTATTAGGAAAGGCGGTATTTAAATGGAAAGCAAACCAAAATTGAATTTAACGAAATCCATGAAGATGTTTGAAGAAGCACAAAGACTTTCACCAGGCGGATTGATGGGCATTAGACGTCCTTATAACTTTATACCGGGTGAATATCCTATTTTTATTGAAAGAGGATATGATGGACATATAGTTGACGTAGATGGAAATGATTACATAGATATGTTGTGCGCTTACGGACCAATCATTCTTGGTTACAATGAGCCGGAAATAAATCAAGAAGTTATTAAGCAAATGGAAAAGGGCTTCTGCTTCTCCTTGGTGCAAGAAGTACAAAATACATTGCAGCAAAGATTGATAGACCTCATACCATCAGCGGAAATGGTAGTGCTTTGCAAGACCGGTTCTGATGCTACCAGCATAGCCACACGTGTTGCTAGAGCGTATAACGATAAGGACAAAATACTTCGCTGCGGTTACCACGGCTGGCATGACTGGTGTGTAGAAGTAAAGGGCGGAGTGCCAAAGCAAATATCAGATCTTACCATTGAATTTGAATATGGTGATCTGAATGTATTGGAAGATGTATTGAAGCAGCATGCTCACGAAGCAGCTTGCATCATCATCACACCGGTAGGACATCCACTTGCACATCCTGTAATGGCTCCACCGGACGGATATCTGCAAGGCGTTAGAGAATTAGCTGATAAATATAATGTTGTTTTGATATTTGATGAAATAAGATCAGGCTTTAGAGTATCCCTGGGCGGCGCTCAAGAGAGATATGGAGTTACACCTGACTTGTCAGTTTTCGGCAAGGCTATGGCGAATGGATATCCGATAAGTGCGTGTGTAGGTAAATCAGAGTTCATGAAGGTACTTGAGAAAAAGGCTTTTGTAAGCTCAACTTTCTTCCCGAACAGCTTGGAAATGGCTGCTGCCATGAAGACGATAGAAATATTGGAAAGAGACAAGGTCATTGATGATATATGGACTAGAGGTCAGGATTTCCTAGATAAGACTGCTAAGCTTATAGCAGAATCCGGAGTGCCTGCAGAGGTTTCTGGAATACCTCCGATGCAGTTTATAACCTTTGATAAGGTGGATGAGAAGTATAAGGAAAGAAGAGCATTCTTCTATACCCAAACGATCAGAAGAGGCTTGTTTATACAACCATATCACCATGGTTACATTTGCTATAGACATACTGATGCAGATCTAAAGAATGCATTAAATGCTATAGGTGAAGCTTTGGAAGAAACTAAAAAGGCATACCCATATCAGAAATAAATATTTGCAAAATAAAAAGCACCTTAACAGGTGCTTTTGTTTATGCTTAATCCATTAAAGTAAACTCAGGATTTGTAACCATAAAAGTGGCTTTGAGTCCTGAAGTAATATAAACCTTCTTGTCGTAGGTGATGAATATTGCTTCGATATTCTCTTGACTTTCAATAAATTTCATACCTTCTTCCAGCCCTAACAGCAGCACAGAGGTTGAATTTCCGTCGCCATCCATGGATTTATCAGTGATGATGGAAACGCTGGCAACCTCATTGTCAGCGGGATAGCCGGTTCTTGGATCTAGAATATGGTGATATCTTTTGCCATCCTGTTCGAAATATCTTTCATAAGTACCGGAGGTAACAACTGTTTTATCTTTAATCGTAATGATACCTAAAAAATCTCCTCTTGGATTAAATGGGTCTTGAATACCAATCTTCCAAGGACCGTCTTGCATATTGCCCCCAATAGTGAGTACATTACCGCCTAGATTTATAATAGCGTGCTGAACGCCATTTTCCTTTAGAATCTCAGCTACCTCGTCTGCCGCATAGCCTTTAGCAATAGCTCCAAGGTCTACCTGCATATTCGGATCATCAAGCTTTGCAGTTAGATTATTGCGATCTAAGTGAAGCTTGTTAAAATCAATTAATTTTACTTTCTCTTCCAAAACCTTAGGGTCAGGAACCGCTGCTAAATCCGTACCGATATTCCACAGCTTTACGATAGGACCGACAGTAATATCAAATCTGCCCTTTGAAAGTGCTGAATAATATTTACCTCTCTCCAAAACGTCTAAAGTATCTGCACTTACTTTGACCTCTTTTGTTCCGGCTGCTTCGTTCAGAGCAATTATTTCGCTTGTTTCAGCATTATTAATTGTCATTTTGTTTTCGATTTCCCTAATTCTGTCCATAGCTTTGTCTATGATTGCTTCATCCTGCTTATCATATATGGTAATATCAACTATCGTGCCTAACAGGAAATCTGATTTAGAAATCGGCTGGCCTTTTGTAGGCTCGGCAGCTGGTGGAGTGTCTGGTGCAGTCTTAACGCATGAAGTAAATACAAGGGCTACCATGCATAAGATTAGAACTAATAAATTTTTCCGTTTAAAAAACAATGTATTAACCTCCCCAAAAAATTCTTGCAAAATAATAAAAATAAAGTCATGCTTATATTGTATATCAATAAAGTTTGTTATTCAATATACAAACTTTATTGATAAAATACAGTTTATACCATTAACTTGGTAGTATTTATAATGTATAATGTTATAGGATATAAATAGCACTTATTTATTATAATATAGAAGTGTGAAATATAAATAGTTGAAAGGTGATAAATATGAAATTGAAAAAAGGTGATATTATTATTGCTGTAATTCTGATTGCAGCGGTAGGATTTTGGCTTTATAACAACTATGTTTCTAATAATACAGAAGTAAATAATCTTGTTATAGAAGTAAATGGAAGCACTTACAAAAAGATTCCCATAAGTGAGTTAAAGAAAGAACAACTATTTCATATTGAATTTGAGAATAATAGACATATAGATATAAAGGCTGATGAAACTGGTACTTGGATAGAAGATGTTGTATGTCCGGACAAGCTTTGCCAAAAAACAGGCGTTATCAGCAAAGTTGGACAAAATATCGTTTGTTTACCAAATAAAGTAGTAATTTACTATGAAGGCAATGGTGCGCCTGAAGTAGATAATGTAGCATACTAATTATTTTTTGAGTCGGGGTGAGGAAATGAAGAGCACAAGAAAAATGGTGATTCTGAGCTTGTTAGTATCCCAGGCTTTGGTACTGCATGTAATTGAGAGAATGATACCTGTACCAATTCCGGTTCCGGGAGTCAAGTTAGGCTTAGCCAATGTAATCTCAATGTTTACAATCATCATTTTTGGTTGGAAAGAAGCTATGCTGGTTGTTTTTTTAAGAACAATTCTTGGATCATTTTTTGGAGGTGGGATATCCTCCTTCCTGTATAGTTTTACAGGAGGAATTATTAGTACAATAGCAATGGCAGTATTG
>Ga0196971_1001507_pt1 | contig 10254 bp, 8 predicted proteins | sample S1v_1013CmetaG_FD_148660 | JGI IMG/M metagenome (GOLD analysis project Ga0196971, IMG submission 148660) | Soil microbial communities from Anza Borrego desert, Southern California, United States - S1+v_10-13C | ecosystem: Environmental > Terrestrial > Soil > Desert | place: USA: California... | reverse complement strand
CCGAGAAATTGCGGCGCGGCTTTCGCGACATTGCTCCACTCGGTGAAGCCCTTGCCCCACCACGCATCGTTTTCAGGAATGGCGTGGAACTGCGGCAAATGAAACGCGATCAGCTTCACATCGCTCTGCGGCGGCGCAATCGGTTGTTCGTCCGTATAGTCCGGATGACGCAAACCGCGGGCGACGCCGAGCCGGTTTTCGAAATCCGCCTGCAGCGCTTCGCTGTCACCTTCCGCACCGACAACGAAGCGGCCCCCGCCGTCGCCGCCCTCGCTGACGCCGGCCGATTTGCGCATGCGCGCCAGCCATTGCGCCCGCCGTCCGGGCGCGAGGATGGCTTCGCGCATCTCGCGCGGCAGTTGCCGAAATAACGCCCGGCCGATGGTGACCGCCCCGGCCTGCAGCGTCGGCTCACCCTGCACGCTGAACAGCGCGGTCTCGATGCTGGCGCCGCCGAAGATCAGCTTTGCATCGACGTTGAACACAAGCTGCAGCGCCGAAACGCTTCGCTCCACAGTGAGTGCGCAGCGCCAAACGCCTGGCGCAGTCTCGATCAAGTCCTCCGTGCGCCGCGCGCCATCGGCGAACTCCAGCGCCACACGCGGCGCTAAATCGCCGTCGACCGCGCGCGCGCTCAGCTCGAACAGATACTCGCCCGGCGTCAGCCCGAGCTTCTCGCCGCTCTCCGTGAGCAACGATGCTTGCGGCGCCGCACCCACGGCCCGCAGCATCGGGAGCGCGGGCGCGCCATCGCTCTCCAATTCCTGTAGCGCGCCGAGCGAGAGCGTCAGTTTCAAGGCGCGCCCGCTTCGTCTGCGATGCGGATCAAGTACTCGCCGTAGGTGGATTTCGACAGCTTCTCGCCGAGCGCGCGCAGTTGCGCGCGATCGATGAAGCCGCGCCTGCACGCCACTTCTTCCGGGCAAGCGATTTTCATGCCTTGCCGCTTCTCCAACGTGCGCACGAACTCCGCCGCTTCCAGCAGTGAATCCGGCGTGCCGGTGTCGAGCCAGGCGAAGCCGCGGCCCATCTGCTCGACATTGAGTGCGCCTTGTTCGAGATAGATGCGGTTGAGATCGGTGATCTCCAGCTCGCCGCGCGGCGACGGCTTCAGCGCGCGCGCGATCTCGACCACCCGCGCATCGTAGAAATAGAGCCCCGTCACCGCCCAATTCGATTTCGGCTTCGCCGGCTTCTCCTCGATCGAGAGCGCCCGCGCCGCGGCGTCGAATTCGACCACGCCAAAGCGTTCGGGATCGGCGACGTGATAGGCGAACACCGTCGCGCCTTCACGGCGGCGCGCCGCGCGCTCCAGCTGATCGACAAGGCCGTGGCCGTAGAAGATGTTGTCGCCAAGCACGAGCGCGCACGGCTCGCCGGCGATGAAGTCTTCGCCGATCAGAAACGCCTGCGCGATGCCGGCGGGCGTCGGCTGTTCGGCGTAGCTGAACTTGACGCCCCAATCCGCGCCATCGCCGAGCAGACGCCTGAAGTGCGGCAAGTCAGACGGCGTCGAGATGATCAAAATCTCGCGGACGCCGGCCAGCATCAACGTGCAGATCGGATAATAGATCAGCGGCTTGTCATAGACCGGCGTCAGCTGCTTGGAGACGGCGAGCGTCACCGGATAGAGGCGGCTGCCGGTGCCGCCGGCGAGAACGATGCCCTTCATTCCACTCTCCAGCCGCCGGCGGCGATCTCGTCCATGCAGGCGCTGAGCGCCTCACGCCACGGCCGCATGACGATCCCATATTCGCGCGCCAGCTTCGTGCAATCCAGCCGCGAATTGGCCGGCCGCTTGGCGCGGGTGGGAAACTCGGCGCTGGCGATGTGCTTCACGTCTGCGCTCGGTCCGCCGCGGATGCGGGATTGCGCGAAGATATCCTCCGCGAACGCCGCCCAGGTCGTCTCGCCGGAACCGGCGCAATGATAGATGCCGGCGTGGCGCGGATCGGCGGCGATCGCGAGCGCCGCCCCCGCCAGATCGTCCGCGAAAGTCGGGCAGCCGCGCTGATCGGCGACGACCGTGATGACATCACGGCTCTTCGCCAGGCGGAGCATCGTGCGCACGAAGTTCGCGCCGGCCGCGTCATAGACCCAGGCTGTGCGCAGGACGATCGTGCGCGGGTTGGCGGCGAGCGCCAGCTGCTCGCCGCGCAGCTTGGAGGCGCCGTAGATTCCGGTGGGGCCAGTCGGATCATCCTCGACGTAGGGCGCGGCCTTGTCGCCGGCGAAGACATAGTCGGTGGAGAGATGGACCAGCGCAGCGCCGATCTCGGCAGAGGCATGAGCGATGACGCGGGGCGCATCGCCGTTGATCGCCATCGCCGCGTCCGGCTCGTCTTCGGCCTTGTCGACGGCGGTGTAGGCGGCGGCGTTGATCACCGCGCGCGGCCTGCGCCGCACGATCTCCGCCGCGACCGCATCGGGCTGCATTAGATCGAAGTCCGGCCGGCCGATGACCTCGACATCGCCGCGCCGCGCCAAGGCGCGGGCGACTTGGCCGCCGCGGCCGATCACCAAAATGGTCACGCCGGCAATCCCTGCCGCTTCACGCCGACACCCGCGGCGCGCAGCGGCCCCCACCAGGATTCATTGTCGAGATACCAGCGCACGGTGCGCTCCATGCCGGACTCGAAATTCTCTCGCGCGCGCCATCCCAGCTCGTTCTCCAGCCGCGAGGCGTCGATGGCGTAGCGCCGGTCATGGCCCGGGCGGTCGGCGACGAACTCGATCAGCTCGCGATGTGAACGATCTTTCGGCACCATCGCATCGAGCAGATCGCAGATGCGGCGCACGACTTCGATGTTCCGCCGCTCATTGCGGCCGCCGACATTGTAGCAGCGCCCCGGCTCGCCCTTCTCTGCGATCAGGCACAAAGCCGCGACGTGATCATCGACATAAAGCCAATCGCGCACGTTCGTGCCGTCGCCATAAACCGGCAGCTTGCGGCCCTCAAGCGCGTTCAGGATCGTCAGCGGGATCAGCTTTTCGGGCAGATGGTACGGGCCGTAATTATTCGAGCAGTTCGAAATCAGCACCGGCAAGCCGTACGTGTGGAACCAAGCGCTGGCGAGGTGATCGGCGCCAGCCTTGCTCGCCGAATACGGCGAGCGCGGATCGTACGGCGTCGTCTCGTGAAACAAGCCCTCTTCGCCCAGCGAGCCGTACACTTCGTCGGTCGATATATGCACGACTCGAAAGCGGTCTTTCGCGTCACCGCTCAGCCTTTGCCAATGCGCGCGTGCGGCTTCGAGCACGTTGAACGTGCCGACGAGATTGGTCTCGATGAACGCTGCCGCGTGCGTGATCGAGCGATCGACGTGGCTCTCGGCGGCGAGATGAAACACCACGTCCGGCTGATGCTGGGCGAACACGGCGTCGAGCGCGGCGCGGTCGCAGATATCGACCTGCGCGAACTTGTAGCGCGGCTTATCCGCCACCGGCGCCAGCGAGGACAGGTGGCCGGCATAGGTGAGCTTATCGACCACGACGGCCGACCAGCCGAGCACGCCGACAACGTGCCGCGTCAGCGCCGAGCCGATAAAGCCCGCTCCGCCTGTGATCAACGCTTTCATGCGCGCCTTGTTAGAAAACCAGTTCAAGCTCGGCAAGGACGGGGAAGAGTCGATCGCGGTCGGCCATCAGAATGTCGCCGGGCGCGAGGCCCCAATCGACGCCGATGGCCGGATCGTTCCAGGAAATGCCGCCTTCGTGCTCGCGGCTATAGTAGTCGCTGACCTTGTAGAAAACTTCAGTGTCCGGCTCGAGCGTCAAATAGCCGTGGGCGAAGCCCTTGGGTACGAAGATCTGCTTGCGGTTCTCGGCCGAAAGCTCAGCCGCGACCCATTTGCCGAAGGTCGGCGAGCCGCGCCGGATATCGACGGCCACGTCCAGCACCGCGCCCTTCAGCACGCGCACGAATTTGTCCTGCGCCTTCGGCGGCTTTTGGAAATGCATGCCGCGCAGTGTGCCTTTGACATGCGTCAGCGCCTGGTTGTCCTGCACGAACGTCACGCCGCCCAGCGCTTCGGCCAGCGAGGCGCTATTGAACGTTTCGCTGAACCAGCCGCGCTCGTCCTCGAAACGGCGCGGTGTGTAGGTCCAGACCTCCGGAATAGGCTGGCGTTCGATCACGCCGCGAGGCTCGCCACCTTGCGCAGGTCTTCGCCAATGCGCCACGACATCACCCCGCCCGTGGTGAGGCCCGACGCGAACACGCGGCCCGGGAACGCTTCCAGCGCGCGCACCACGTGCTGGCGCCGGCGCGGATCGACCAGGAACATCATGAAGCCGCCGCCGCCGGCGCCGGAGACCTTGCCGCCGATGGCGCCTGCCGCCTTCGCCGCGTCGTAAGCGGCGTCGAGCTGCGGCGTCGTCACTGCGGAAGCCGTGCGCTTCTTGTGCGCCCAGCTCTCGTCGAGGATGGCGCCGACTTCGGCGATGCGGCCCATCAAGAGCGCCTGCTTCATCTGATAGGCGATCGCCTTCAGCTGGTGCATCGCCTCGACCGAGGCCGCTTCGCCGCCGCTGACATTGCGCGTCTGCTCGTCGATGATGCGCGCGCTCTCGCGCGAGACGCCGGAGAAGAACAGCACCAGCGAGGCTTCGAACTCGGCCGCCGTCTCCGGCGGAATCCGCAGCGGATTGACCAGCACGCCTGGCCCGGGTCCGAACTCGATGAAGTTCACACCGCCGAACGCGGCCGCGTACTGATCCTGCTTGCCGCCGTTGAGCTTCAGATCGATGCGCTCGATCTCATAGGCCATGTGGGCGACGTCGTAGGCGCTCATGCGGGTCTGGAACAGTTCGTTGAACGCCTGCACCAAAGCCGTCACCATCGCCGACGAAGTGCCGAGGCCGGAACCCGGCGGCACGTCGGCATAGACATTGATCGCCAGCGGCAGGCCGCGGCCTTCGTTGAACTCGGTGCAGAAGCGGTTGTAGACGCCCTTCAGCAGGATGAGATCGCCGTCGAGCGGCAATTGGGCGCTCACCGGCCCCTTCCACGACACGTCGCGATCATCGAGATAAAGCTCGACCTGCCCGCTCTCGGACGGCGCGATGGTCACGTGCGCGTAGAGATCGACCGTGGCGTTGATGACGACGCCGCCATACGTCTCCGCGTAAGGCGAAGTATCAGTGCCGCCCCCGCCCAAGCCGAGGCGGAGCGGCGCTCTGGCGCGAATAAACGAATCCGGCATCCGCACGCCCTTCTGGCCCCGCAGCTTGGCTAACATGGCCCTGCGCTTACTCCCAAGCTTTATGCGACCGCTTCGAGCGGCGGCCGTTGATTGATGTACGCGTCCCAAACCGCATCCGGCGTGCCGGTCATCATCGGCCGGCCGGCATGAACCCAAAGCGCCTGATTGCACAACTGCGAAGCGATCGCGCCCGAATGCGTCGCCAGCACCAGGATCTTGGCGCGGTTGAACATCGCCCGCACCCGCGCAGCCGCCTTCTCCACGAAGTGCGCGTCGCCGGCGCCGATCACTTCATCGACGATCAGAATGTCGCGCTCGACGCTGGTCGCCAGCGCGAACAGCAGCCGCACGGTCATGCCGCTGGAATAGGTGCGCACCGGCAGGTGCAGGAAGTCCGACAATTCGGTGAAGTCGGCGACGTCCTCCAGCAAAAGCTTGCGCTCCTTGCCGGAGACGCCGAGCAGCTGGCCGATCATGTGCACGTTCTCGATGCCGCTTTTGTCCGGATCGAGGCTGGAGCCCAGCGTCAGGATCGAGGCGCGCGTGCCCATCATGTCGATCTTGCCGCGGTCCGGCAGGATGAGACCCGAGCACACTTTGAGCAGCGTCGACTTGCCCGAGCCGTTACGGCCCATCAGCGCCAGCCGATCGCCTTCCTTCAACTCGAAGGAAATGCCGTTCAGCGCGGCGACGGTCGGGATTTGCCCGGCTTCACGCGCCACCTTGCCGAACGAAGCGCGGTGCGCTGCGAACGTCAAAATCGAGCGCTGCCGCCCGGACGCATAGACCGGATATTCAACTTCGACGTCGGTGAGTTCGATATGAGCCATGCGTTCAGAGCCAGTGATAGAGCCGGCGCCGTCCGATCAAGAACGACAGGAAGCCAAGGATGAAGAGCGCCACCGCGCCGCCGCCGGCGCCGAGCCAGATTTCCATAGGCGGCACGCGCCCGAGCAGCGGCTCGCGGGCCAAAGTGACGTAATAATAGAGCGGATTGTACTGGTACGCCCACTCGTTCTCGAGCAGCTGATCGGCGCGCCACATCACCGGCGTGAACATGAACAAGAAGCCGACCGCCATCGACATCGCCGGCTGAATGTCGCGATAGCGCGCGCCAAACACGGCCAGGAACATGCCAAGCCCGGTGCCGGCGATGATGACGATGAACAGCGCCGGAATGGCGTAGAGCATCTCGATCGTCGGCGTGACGCGCAGAATCGCCATCACCGCGAACAGCGTCACGATGTGATGCAAAAACAGCAGGAAATAGCTGATCGAGCGGCGCCAGATCAAAGTCAGCCACGGCAGCTCATAGCTTTCGAGGATGCCTTTGTGAGCGATGAACGTGTTCGGCATGTCGACCATGTACTGGGACATGAAGGCCCAGATCGGAAAACCGGCCGCCAGATAGATCGCGTATTCCCCGGGCTCGATGCCAAACAGGCCGGAGAACACCAGGATGAAGCCGGCGATCGTCGCCGCTTGGCCGATCGCGATCCAGAGCGGACCCAAAATCGTGCGCCGGTATTTGCCGTGGATGTCGTCCACAGCGAGGCGCGCCGCCAGCGGCAGCCGGACCAGCGATCCGCCAAGATCCTTAAAAGCTACAGCAGCTATGCCCACGCAGCTCCCCCAAAACCGAGCGGGCGCTCCCGCCCCCGCAATCCGCCACCTACCGCCGTGCGGTCGTGGCTTCTAACATCGCCCATCTCGCCGCGTCAGCCGTGCGGTGCAGGTCAAGCGCACCCCTATCGCAGCCTGTCGCAAATTTGAACGACGGTGCTATGACACGCGGCGGCTTGCGCGAATCCGTCGAATTTATGCGCGGGATTCGCGCCGCGAGCGAGTGGTGTGATGCGTCAGGCTGTGATTCTCGTCGGCGGACGCGGCACGCGGCTCGGGGAACTGGCCCGGAACGTCCCCAAACCGCTGGTTCAAATCGCGGGCGAAACACGGTTCCTCGATTATCTTGTGCACAACCTCGCCCGCCACGGGATCGAGGAGATTCTGCTGCTCGCCGGCCACCTCGCCGATCAGGTCGGCGCCAGCTACCACGGCGCGCGCGTGTTCGATGCACACATCCGGGTGATCGAGGAGCCGGCGCCAGCGGGCACGGCCGGGGCGCTGCGCCACGCCGCTCCGTCGCTCGACGACGTGTTCCTGATGGCGAACGGCGATTCGTTCTTCGACACCAATTATCTCGCGCTGGCGCAAAGCCTCGGCCCGGACGATATCGGCGCGATGGCGCTGCGCCGCGTGCCGGATGCGGCGCGGTTCGGACGGGTTGAACTCGAGGGCGACCGCGTCCGCGCGTTCCATGAAAAGGACGCCGCGTTCAAAGGCGAAGCGCTGATCTCCGCCGGCGTTTACGTGCTGCGCAAAAGCGTGCTCGAGCGCATCACGCAGACGCCGTGTTCGATCGAAACCGAGATTTTCCCACGTCTCGCCGCCGAAGGCCGGCTCGCCGGCCGCGAGAGCGGCGGCTATTTCATCGACATCGGCTTGCCTGACACGCTGGCGCACGCGCGCGCGACGTTTCCGGACGAGATGCGCCGGCCTGCAATTTTGTTCGACCGCGACGGCACGTTGATCGTTGATGAAGGCTATACCCACAAAATCGAAAATCTCGACTGGCAGCCCGGCGCGATCGAAGCGATCCGCGCGGTCAATGATTCCGGCGCGTTGGCGATTGTCGTCACCAACCAATCCGGCATCGCCCGCGGCTATTATTCCGAAACGGACATGCGCCGCTTCCACGCGCACATGCAAAGCGAGCTCGCCCACCACGGCGCGCATATCGATGCGTTTTATTACTGCCCGCATCACGGCGAGGGCAGCGTCGCAGCCTTCGCGCACGCCGATCATCCCGACCGCAAACCCAATCCCGGCATGCTGCGCCGCGCGCTGCTCGAATGGCCGATCGACCGCGCGCGCTGTGTCGTTATCGGCGACAGCGAACTCGACATCGGCGCAGCTAAAGCGCTCGGCCTTGAAAGCTACCGCGTCGCGCGCGGAGAACTCGCCGCCGCCGCCCAGCGCGCGCTGGCGCAGCTGCCCGCCGCGAAGCCAAGCGCCGATGCTGCCAGAGAAGCGCTGAAACGGCGCGCCGCGCAGGCGCGAGCGTGGCTCTTCCAACATGCGCTGCCGCTCTGGTGGCGCGCCGGTTACGATCAGAACGCGCGCTGCTTTCACGAACGCGTCGGGCTCGACGGCCAACCGGTGGCGCAGCTCGCGCGCCGGGTGCGGGTGCAAGCGCGCCAGACCGTGGTCTATGCGCAAGCCGGTAAGCTCGGATGGGACGGGCCGTGGCGCGAAGCGGTGAAAGCGGGCCTCGAGGTGCTGCTGACGCGCGCCATCCGCGCTGACGGCGGCACGCGCCATCTGCTTTCCAACACCGGGGAACCGGAAGACGAGCGCCGCGATCTCTACGATCTCGCCTTCGTGCTGCTGGCGTTGGCGGAAGCGTCGCGCGCGCTTGGCCGAAGCGAATTGATTGGCGAAGCGGACAAGCTGCTCGCTTGGCTGAACGCCAACTGGGCTCATCCCACCGGCGGTTTCCGCGAAGGCGAGGTGACGCCAACGCCGCCGCGCCGCCAGAACCCGCACATGCATTTGTTCGAAGCACTACTGGCGCTGCGGGAAATCACGAGCGACCTCGCCTACGCGGCGCAAGCCCAGCGCATCGCCGATCTTTTCGGCGACAGATTCTTCGACCAAAGCCACGGCGCGCTGCCGGAATATTTCGACGAGGCTTGGCGCCCCCTGCCGGATCCCATTGTCGAGCCCGGTCACCATTTCGAATGGAGCTGGCTGCTGCACCGTGCCCGCACGCTCGGCGTCGCCAATCCGGCGGATATCCCCGAGCGGCTGCGCGTCCATGCCGAAGTGTACGGCGTCGATCTCGCCAGCGGCGCGACCTATGATGAAGTCCACATCGACGGCCGCGTCCGCACGCCGACCTCGCGCTTCTGGCCGCACACCGAGCGGATCAAGGCCAATGTCGCGCGCTACGAGCGCAGCCGCGATCCGGAGGCTGCTTTCGCTGCAGCACAAGCGTTCGACGTGCTGATGACGTACTGCGACACGCCGGTAAAAGGCCTCTGGCGTGACCGGCGCACGCCGGATGGAAAATTCATCGACGAGCCCGCGCCGGCGTCGAGTTTCTATCACGCCATGTTCGCTATGGCCGAGCTGATCCGCGTCGCCGACGCGCCGGATTAGGCGGATGGAGCCCGCGCCAATCCCCGCCCTTTGCCGCGGCCATAGAGTGGAGGCGAAAGGAGCCTTCACTCATGTCCACTTCGTCCCGCCTCGCTCTGCCCTACCTCGCCGCCGCGCAGGCGCAAAAGCACGTCACCGTCAATGAATCGCTGCTGAGGCTCGATGCGCTAACGCAGCTCTCGGCGCTTTCGGCGACAACGCATGCAGAGCCCGCATCGCCCGCCGATGGCGACATCTACATCCTCCCGGCCGGCAAAACCGGCGCCGCCTGGGCCGCGTTCGCTGACGGGGCGCTGGCGTACTGGCGCGACGGAATCTGGGAAGAGCTGACGCCGAAGCCCGGCTGGCGCTGCTTCGTCGAAGATGAAAGCGCCTTCTACGCGCGCACGCTGACCGGCTGGGCCAAGCTCGCAGCCCAAGACGAGCGCCGCCTCATCTTCACGCCTGGCGGCGACGGCGTGGTTTCGATCTATCGCTGCGACACCGCCCGCGTGCAGAACCCGCGTACCGGCGCGATCGCATCGATCGCCGGTGACGCGATCACGCTGACCACCGCCGACGCCGGGCTCTTCTTCACGCAGACTTACATGGCCGGCGTCGCCTACGTGCGCATCTGGAACACGTCGAAGACGCCGAACGAATCCGCCTGGATCAAGGCCGCGCCCGCCGCCGACCAGCTCAGCGTGCTCGACGCCGCAACGATCGCCGGCTGGAGCGCCGCCGAGACGATCCAGCTCGGCGACCCGCTCGATCAAACGCCCGGCCGCGTCATCGCGCTCGACATCTCGCCGATGATGCAGGCCGTGCTCGGCCGCACCTTCCGCCAGCA
>Ga0196971_1001506_pt1 | contig 10256 bp, 7 predicted proteins | sample S1v_1013CmetaG_FD_148660 | JGI IMG/M metagenome (GOLD analysis project Ga0196971, IMG submission 148660) | Soil microbial communities from Anza Borrego desert, Southern California, United States - S1+v_10-13C | ecosystem: Environmental > Terrestrial > Soil > Desert | place: USA: California... | reverse complement strand
TCGACCAGGCCGACTTCACCACGGATGAACAGAAAGACGTGCAGCGCGATTAAGCGCTGAAGGTGCGGCGCTTCGGTGGAGCGCCGCACCGCTCACGCGCTGCGCGGCCTGAGCACGCGCTCGGTTGCAGCGGGATACTTCGCCAATGCCTCCGCGGGACGGATCGGGCGGCGCTCGAGATTGCCGCCGCAATTGGGGCAATGACCAGCGAGGATGGCATCGGCACAGTCGGCGCAGAAGGTGCATTCGAACGAGCAGATGCGCCCGTCCGCACTCTCCGGCGGCAAGTCGCGATCGCACGTTTCGCAATTGGGCTTGAGTTTCAGCATCAGGCGTTCCCGGCCACGTAAGCATCGATCGCTTCGCGCCGCTGTGTGGCGAAGGTAGAGAATAGTTGCTTCACGGCGGCGACGGTTTTCTCTTCCGCCACCTCCGGCCGTCCTGAATTGAACGGCGGGGCCGGCGCGTATTCGATCGCCAGCTGAATCATCTTCGCGACGTCTTCACCCGCGAGATCGGCGACGATCGTCAGCGCGATGTCGATCCCCGCCGTGACGCCGCCGCCGGTGATCGCATTGCCGTCACGCACCACCCGCGCGTCATCCGGTATCGCCCCGAACGGCGCCAGCAATTCGCGGTACGCCCAATGCGAACCGGCGCGCTTGCCCTTCAGCAATCCCGCCGCCGCCAGGATCAGCGAGCCGGTGCAGACGCTGGTGACATATTTCGCGCTTTCGCCGAGGCGCTTCACTTCGGCCATGAACGCCGGGTCCATCATTGCGGCGGTTTGCCCCGGCCCGCCGGGGACCATGATCATGTCGGCGCTCTCGATGTCGGCGAGCGCGCGCAGATTCGCGAACGTCAGCCCCATTTCGGTGACGAGTTCGCCGCCGTCCTTCGATGCGATGATCACTTCAGCGCCCGGCATGCGCGCCAGCACTTCGTACGGGCCGGTGAAATCGAGCTGGGTCAGGCGGGGATAGAGAATGAAAACGATGCGGAAGGGCGGGGGCATGGGGAGGCTCCTGTTGACAGCGCCATCATGGCCGCGCGAGGCTCTGGCTGAAATGTCAAAGAACCCTCGTTTTCCGCCAAAGCCGCGCACGATCGAGATGGTCCTGTTTCAGGGCTTCCAAATCATCGACGCGGCCGGGCCGATGGGGGCGTTCGAGATCGCTTCGCGCTTCGTCCGCGGCGCCTACAGGCTGAGGCTGACGGCAGCGCAAGCCGGCTTGATCGCCTCCTCCGCCGGCGCGCCGATGCCGGCGCAGAAGATTGGCGCAACCAGGGTCGACACCGTGATCGTCGTCGGCGGTCACGGCACGGCGGAAGCGATGCAAGACGCATCGCTGATCGCCGCGATCAAACGCGCGCCGAAACGCGCGCGCCGCGTCGCCAGCGTCTGCTCCGGCGCTTTCCTGCTCGCGCAAGCAGGTCTGCTCGACGGCAAGGCCTGCACCACGCACTGGCGCCGCGCGCCGCAGCTGGCGCGTCTCTTTCCCAACGTACGCGTCGAGCCTGACCGCATCCACGTTCAGGACGGCGCGATCTGGACCTCAGCCGGCGTCACGGCCGGAATCGATCTCGCCCTCGCCATGATCGAAGCCGATCTCGGCGCTGATGTCGCCAGCGATGTCGCGCGCGAAATGGTTGTCTATGCGAAACGCCCCGGCGGCCAAGCGCAGCATTCGGCGCTGCTCGATATCGAAGCACCGCGCTTTGCCGCATTGAACGCCTGGATGCGCGATCATCTCGGCGACGATCTCTCGGTCGAAGCGCTCGCCGCGCGCGCGGCGATGAGCCCGCGCAATTTCGCCCGCGCCTACGCTACGGACACCGGCGTGACGCCAGCCAAAGCGGTGGAGCGTCTGCGGGTGGACGCCGCGCGCGCAATGCTGGCGCAAGGCGGGCCGATCCAGGAGGCCGCGCGCCGCACCGGCTTCGGCGATCCCGAGCGCATGCGCCGCGCTTTCATCCGGCTTTACGGCGCGCCCCCTGCCGCACTGCGGCGAACGCTGCGCCCGGCTTGACGGCGCCGGCGGTTCGGCGGACGACTCGAACTCATGGCCAACACCAACCAAAAGACCATCTTCATCACCGGCGCGGGCTCCGGCATCGGCCGCGCGACGGCGCAGATTTTCGCCGAGCGCGGCTGGTTCGTCGGCCTCTCCGACATCAACGCGCAAGGGCTTGAAGAAACCGCGGCGCTCTTGCCGGACGGGCAGCGCATTTCGGTGATGCTCGACACGCGCGACCGCGCCGCTTGGGCGCGCGCGGTCGAAACCTTCGGCCAAGCCACCGGACGGCGCATGGACGTGCTGTTCAACAATGCCGGAATCGGCAAGGGCGGTTGGCTCGAGGAAATGAGCGACGACGACATCGATCTGACGCTCGATGTGAATCTGAAAGGCGTCATCAATGGCTGCATCGCTGCGCTGCCGCTGTTGAAAGAAGCGCAAGGCCGTATCGTCAACGTTGCGTCCGTCGCCGGCGTTTTTGGCGCGCCGAAGCTTGCGGTTTACTGCGCGACCAAGTTCGGCGTGCGCGGCCTCACCGAAGCGCTCGATGTCGAATACTCGCGCTTCGGCGTGCGCGTCGTCAGCTTGATGCCGTGGTTCGTCGATACAGCGATCCTCGACGGGCGCGATACGAAGACGAACCGCAACATCCGCGACCAGCTCACCGAAAACAAAACGCCGATCTACCCGGTGCGCATGGCTGCTGAACGCGCTTGGGACGCGGCGCACGGCAAGGACGTGCACTACATGGTCGGCAAGGAAGCCGAACGTGCACGCTTTGCGGCGCGGTTTTTTCCGAACGCGATGCGCAATTCGATCAAGAAGACGCTGGTGGACGATTGAGCGAGCCGAGCGCCAACGTGCGCATCGGCTCACATTACACCCCATCCCCGGATGCGAGCGAAGCGAGCAGTCCGGGGGCCATAAACACAGCTGCCCGGGACTATACGCGAACAGTCGTGTTTATGGGTCCCGGGCTCGACGCTACGCGTCGCCCCGGGAATGGGTGGACCTGCTGGCTGTGTTCGATCCTTAAGTCGCGACTTCTTCGCCGGTGGCGCTCACGTCTTCGACCCGAACGGGCGCGGTGGTGATGGCTTCGCCGTCGATCGTCGGCGTCGCCGCCGCGTTCACGTCCACGGCTTCTTCCACGCTTGCATCGACAGCTTCCGGGATCAGCGCGTCGGCGGCTTGGCGACGCGAACCGAAGGCGCCGCGTCGGCGGGCCAAGGCTTCCTGATAGACGGCGCGCTCAGAGCCGCGCGGGAAGCGATAGAAGACGTGGCTGCCGACGTTGGTCGTTTCCACCAGGCCGGAGTTCCAGACCGGGTTCACGGCGTGGGTGTGATAGTGCGTGGCCCCGCCGGTGATCGGGCGGGTGTAGCCTTGCATCACGGCGGTGGCGACGCGCTGGGCGCGGTCCCAGGCGCGGCCGCGCGGACGATGGTTCAGCGAACCGTCGCAGGTGAAGGTGAACTGGCAGCCGGTGACCCGGTGCGAGCCCTGATAGACCACGCCGCAGATCGAGTTCGGATACGCCCGCGAGCGCACCCGGTTCATGATCACTTCGGCGACGGCCACCTGGCCGCGCTGGGTCTCGCCGCGGGCTTCGTAGTAAATCGCTTGGCTGAGGCAGGCGTGCTGGCGCGCATCGACCTGCGCCTCCGTCTGCGGATTCTGCTCCGGCGGCGCGGTGGGGCCGCGCAGCACCGCTTGCACCATCATCGCGCGCGCATCGGCGCTCTCGAACAAGGTGGCCGTGCCGCGGGCGCGTAAACCATCGTCGGTGCGGAAGGCGGTCAGTTCGACACGGGCGTCCGGTTCTGACGCAAACAGCTGCTGTTGCAGCTCAGCTTGGAACGCGGTGGAGGTCGCGGCCCATTCTGCGCCCTCGCGCTGCTCGGCGGCGCGGTGCGAGATCACGGGCATCGCGACTGCTGCAGCCGCAAGACACATGATGGTCGCCGCGCCCTGGCGCACGGCCAGAGGGTTCTTGTCGATCTCCACCATCACTTGGGTCCGAATCCCGTCCGCAAGAATAGTCAGTCGACGCCAGAACAACGTGAAATGCATTAAGCCCCGCTTAACAGCGTGCAGTTTTGGGACAGATCGTCCCCAAGTAACCGCAGCAGCAATCGTCCATTTCGCCTTGGCAACAGCCATGACAGCCTGGGCGGGATACAGGACGGGAACCTCTCGGGCGATTGACTTTTTGTTCATAGTCTCGACTTCGGCCGGCTTGACCTGACTTGTCTGGTCCAGCGCGGCGCCTCCGCCACAGCCCGAAGGCCCAATCGGGGCACAGCCATGCGCGAAACGTGCCGATTCACCCGTTTGGAGAAACTTTACCTCGTTTTCGAAGGCCTCCTCCGCTTCCTGTTTACGCAACGGCGCCTGCGACCTCGCGGCCGCCCGGAATGCGTTCGCGCAGGCGACGTGACGGTCGATCAGGTGGTTTACGGTAGATTTGGCGGTGCGCCGACGCGCCCCTGGGCACGCCCGAGTCGTGTAGTCAGCAAGCGCCACGTCACCAGCCCCGATGCGACGTGGCCCCGTTCGCCGGCCGACGCCCTCCCTATTTTCGCCTGCGGTCCGAGGAACAGCAGATGCGAACGGAACGGCCGGTAAAGCCTCCGCTGGACGGTCCTGTTCCGGACAATCGTCCCAAATTTTCGCAATCTGGCCGGTTAGGCGCCGCGTTTCGCCAGCGCTGCTTGCGCCGCCGCGAGCCGCGCGATCGGCACTCGAAAGGGGGAACAGGAGACGTAGTCGAGACCCACACTCTCGCAGAAGCGCACCGAATCCGGGTCGCCGCCATGCTCGCCGCAAATGCCGAGCTTGATCGCCTTGTCCGTCACGCGGCCGCGTTCGGCGGCGAGCTTGATCATCTCGCCGACGCCTTCGGTGTCGATCGTGACGAACGGATCGCGCGCCAGCATGCCCTTATCGACGTAGGTCCCTAGGAACTTGCCGGCGTCGTCGCGCGAGAGGCCCATGGTCGTTTGCGTGAGATCGTTGGTGCCGAACGAGAAGAATTGCGCCGCGTGGGCGATGTCGCCCGCCATCAGCGCCGCACGCGGCAGCTCGATCATGGTGCCGACGAGATACTCGATCTTGCGCCCGCGCTCGGCGAACACTTCCGCCGCAATCGCATCGACGCGTGCGCGCAGCGTCTCCAGCTCTTTGCGCGTGATCACGAACGGGATCATGATTTCCGGGATCGGCGCTGCGCCCTTCTCGGCGACATCGCACGCCGCTTCGAACACGGCGCGCGCCTGCATGTCGTAGATTTCCGGATAGACGATCGCCAACCGGCAGCCGCGGAAGCCGAGCATCGGATTGCTCTCCTTGAGCTCGTTCGAGCGCGCCAGCAGCGCCTTCGCATCGAGCCCCGTCGCCTTGGCGACGTCTTCGCAATCTTCCTCCGTGTGCGGCAAGAACTCGTGCAGCGGCGGGTCGAGGAAACGGATCGTCACGGGCCGCGCGCCCATCGCTTCGAAGATGCCGACGAAATCCGCGCGCTGATGCGGGAAGAGCTTGTCGAGCGCCGCGACGCGCGCGTCTTCCTTCTCGGCCAGGATCATCTCGCGCACAGCAGCGATGCGCTCGGCGTCGAAGAACATGTGCTCGGTGCGGCAAAGGCCGATGCCTTCGGCGCCGAACTTCACCGCTTGGGCCGCATCCGCCGGCGTCTCCGCGTTGGCGCGCACCTTCATGCGCCGGCTCTTATCGGCCCAGTTCATCAGCGTGCCGAAATCGCCGGTCAGCTCCGGCTGCACCATGTCGGCGGCGCCAGCGAGCACTTCGCCGGACGAGCCGTCCACCGTGATCGTCTGGCCCGCCTTGATCACCCGCCCCGCAGCGCGGAATTCGCCGAGCTTCATGTCGATGCGGATATCGCCGGCGCCCGATACGCACGGCCGCCCCATGCCGCGCGCCACCACCGCCGCGTGACTGGTCATGCCGCCGCGCGCGGTGACGATCGCCTTTGAGGCGTGCATGCCGTGAATGTCTTCCGGGCTGGTCTCTTCGCGCACGAGGATGACAGCTTCGCCCTTCGCCGCGCGCTCCTGCGCTTCATCGGAGTCGAACACAACCGTGCCGACCGCCGCGCCGGGCGACGCCGGCAAACCCTTGCAGATGAGGTCGCGCTTGTAGTTCTGCGCGATGGTCGGGTGCAGCAATTGATCGAGCGCCGACGGATCGACGCGCAGCACCGCTTCGTCCTGCGTGATCAGGCCCTCGGCGGCCATATCGACGGCGATCTTCAGCGCTGCTTTCGCGGTGCGTTTGCCGTTGCGGGTTTGCAGCATGTAGAGCCGGCCCTGTTCGACCGTGAACTCCAGATCCTGCATGTCGCGATAGTGCGCTTCGAGTTTCTGATAGACGGCGACCAGCTCAGCAAACACCGCCGGCATCGCCTCTTCCAGCGACTCCCCCGGCTCCTTCATCTCGAGCCGCGCCGCTTTGGTCAGCGCCTTCGGCGTGCGGATGCCGGCGACGACATCCTCGCCCTGCGCGTTGATCAGGAATTCGCCGTAAAATTTCTTTTCGCCGGTGCTCGGATCGCGCGTGAAGGCGACGCCGGTGGCGGAGGTGTCACCCATATTGCCGAACACCATGGCTTGGACGTTGACCGCGGTGCCCCAGCTTTCCGGAATATTGTTGTGCTTCCTATAGAAGATCGCGCGATCGTTCATCCACGATGAGAACACCGCGCCGATCGCGCCCCAGAGCTGTTCTTTCGGATCAGCCGGGAACGGCTTGCCCAACTCACGCTCCACCGCGCGCTTGAATTGGGCGGCGACATCTCTCCAATCATCGGCGGTGAGTTCGGTGTCGGAGCGATAATCATTGGTGTCCTTGTGCGTGCCGAGAATTTCCTCGAACACACCGTGCTCCAGTTCGAGCACGACGTCGGAATACATCTGAATGAAGCGGCGATAGCTGTCGTAAGCAAAGCGCGCATCGCCGGAGAGCTTCGCCATGCCTTCGACAGTTTCGTCGTTGAGGCCAAGGTTCAGCACCGTATCCATCATGCCCGGCATCGACGCGCGCGCGCCCGAGCGGACGGAGACGAGCAGCGGATTGGCGGGATCGCCGAAGCGTTTGCCGGTCTTCCTCTCCAGCGCCGCCAGCGCCGCATCGACTTGGGCGCCAAGCTCAGCCGGATAATTGCGCTTGTTCTCGTAGAACGCGTTGCAGACTTCCGTCGTCAGCGTGAAGCCGGGCGGCACCGGAAGCGCAAGCCGCGCCATCTCCGCGAGGTTCGCGCCCTTGCCGCCAAGCAGCGCCTTCAGCGAAGCATCGCCCCCGCTCTCACCGCCGCCAAACCCGTACACCCACTGCTTTGCCATCGTGATCCTCATTCCCCCTCTCCCTTGCGGAGAGGGGGTTAGGGGGTGAGGGGCGATCCACCACGCAGGCGCCTGCTTGTTTGAACGCCCCTCACCCGCCGACTTCGTCGGCGCCCTCTCCCCTCGGATCGCGAATGCGATCCGCCCTCTTAAAAGCGCCGGCCACGAAGTGGCCGGTGGGGAGAGGGCTTGTTAGAGCTAACCCTCGATCTTCGAGAAGTCCGCCACCGCGGACAGCGCTTCCCTAAAGCGCGAGAGCAGCAGAAGCCTGTTGCGCCGGACTTGTTCCTCCGGCGCGTTGACCAACACCTTATCGAAAAACGCATCCACCGGCGCGCGCAAGCCCGACAGCGCTCTCATGGCGGCGGCGAAGTCTTCGCGCTCTACGGCGGCGCGCGCGGCGGGGAGTGCTTGCTCCAGCGCGTCGTGCAGCGCTTTCTCCGCAGGCTCCGCGAGAAGCTTCGCATCGACTTGGCCTCGAGCCTCGTCAGCGCTCCACTTCCCCTTCTTCTCTTCGGCCGCGAGAATGTTCGCCGCGCGCTTGTAGCCGGCGAGCAAGTTCGCGCCGTCCTCGGTTTTCAGGAACACATCGAGCGCTTCTACACGCGCGACGATGCGGACGAGATCGTCATCGCCAAGCGCAAACACAGCGTCGACGAGGTCGTGCCGCTTGCCTTGATCACGCAGCTGCACCTTGAGGCGATCGCCTAAGAAGGCGAGCAGGGTCTCCGCCAGGGCCACTTCTGTGGGAAGCGCTCTCTCGTGGCCGTCAATGTACATTTCCCACGGCCCAGTGATGAGCTCTTCCACGAAGAACTCGATCCTATGACCTGCCAACGAGACCGGCGTTCCGTCCGATTGAGTAACATCCCTCGGGGAAATCTCCGCCATCACCAGCAGCATTCCATCGGACTGTTCCACGGTCACTAGATCAGCCGCTCGCGCGATAGCGAGATTGTGCGACATCTCCCGAAACTCAGGGCGCTCCTCGATGGCTATTTTGCTCTGCTTGATCATCGAGATTACGAACTGCTGGTATGCGTCCAAAATCACGAAGCGGAATTGCGCACGCTGACGATTGTCCAAGATCAGTCGAATTGCGCCCAGACCCGCCCGCCGCAGCGCAAACGGATCACTGCTCCCCGTCGGCTTCTCATCAATCGCCCAGAACCCCACCAGCGTATCCAGCTTGTCCGCCAGCGCGAGCGTCACGACGACGGGATCGCTCGGCACGCGGTCGTTCGGGCCGAGCGGGCGGTAGTGATCTTCGATGGCGGCGGCGATGGACGCGTCTCCCCCTCTCCCTTGCGGAGAGGGGGGCGGGGGGTGAGGGGCGTTCAAACGCTCTGACGTCGGCTTGTCGGCACGCCCCTCATCCGGCCGCTTCGCGGCCACCTTCTCCGCAAGGGAGAAGGTTCGCTGTTGCTCCGCCAGCGCTCGACCAATTTGCCCCTGCAGCTCCGGAAATTCGCCGACCGTTTCCGTCACCAAATCCATCTTGCAGAGTTCAGCCGCGCGCTCGACCAGCGCGCGATCGGCGCCGGTCACGGCGCACAGCTCGCCCGCCAGCGCCTTCACGCGCTCGACCTTGTCCCACACGCTGCCGAGCTTCTGGTGGAAGACGATCTTCTTCAGCTTTTCGCGACGTTCATCGGTGAACAGCGGCGTCTTGCGATCCGTATCCCAGAAGAAGCGCGCATCGTTCAGCCGCGCGCTCAGCACGCGCGCATTGCCCGCCGCAATCGCCTTGCCTCCGTCTTTCGCTTCGACGTTGGCCACCGTCACGAAATGCGGCGCAAGCTTGCCCGTCTTGGGATCGCGCACGGCGAAATACTTCTGGTGCGTGCGCATCGAGAGCCGGATCACTTCGCCCGGCAGGTCGAGGAAGGCCGGGTCCATGTCGCCCAAGAGCACGACCGGCCACTCCACCAGCCCCGCCACTTCTTCGAGTAGCCCGATATCGTCCACCAGTTCGAGCCCGCGCGCCGCGCAGAGCTTCTTGGCTTGTTCGAGGATGATCGTCTTGCGCTCTTCGCGTTCGATTAAAACTTTCGCGCCGCGCAGCTTCGAGGCGTGATCGGACGCGCTCGTCACCGGCATCGCTTCCGGCGCGTGAAAGCGATGGCCCCATGTCACAGCCTCCGAACCCACGCCTTCAATGTCGACTTTCACCGCCTTGCCATCGAACACGCAGCAAATGTTGTGCAGCGGCCGCACCCAGGTGAGGTCGCCCGATCCCGAGCGCATCGATTTTGGCCAGGGGAACGCGCGGATGATCTCCGGCACGATCTCGGCGACGATCGCGCTCGTCTCCCGCCCCGCACGTTCGATCTTGGCGACGTAAAACGCGCCTTTTTTGTCCTCGACGATCTGCGCTTCGTCGATCGACTTTAGTCCCGCGCCTTTCAAGAACCCCTGCACCGCCTGATCCGGCGCGCCAACGCGCGGGCCTTTGCGCTCTTCATTCACATCCGCCGCCTTGCTCGGCAGATCGTCGATCACAGCGCCGATGCGGCGCGGACTGGAGAACGTCTTGACCGCTTTCGCATCGAGGCCGGCGGCTCTGAGCTTCTCCCCCAACGCTTTCGCCAAATCTTCCTCAGCGCGCTTTTGCATGCGCGCCGGGATTTCTTCGCTGAAAAATTCGAGCAGGAGCTGGGGCATTAGAATTCTTCTCCGGAGCTTGCGTTCTTCGGAGTCACCTCACGAGTCTTTTTCTTCACTGCCGGCGCGCGCACCTCCTCCGGCCGCTTCGCGGCCACCTCCTCCATCGAGGAGGAGGTGAGGCGCGCGTTGGCCGTCTCGACGCGTTTCGTATCTTGTTCGCGCCAGCGCTGCATACGCGCACGCGCTGGCGTTTCAGCGGCGGCTGCATGAATGG
>Ga0196971_1001505_pt1 | contig 10260 bp, 9 predicted proteins | sample S1v_1013CmetaG_FD_148660 | JGI IMG/M metagenome (GOLD analysis project Ga0196971, IMG submission 148660) | Soil microbial communities from Anza Borrego desert, Southern California, United States - S1+v_10-13C | ecosystem: Environmental > Terrestrial > Soil > Desert | place: USA: California... | reverse complement strand
GGTCGCGGGCGCTGGGGGCAAACATTGCCAACCACTATACCAAGATTGCCAAGGAGAAAAGAAGACTACCTCAGGAAGCAGTGAACCTGGCATGGCTGTCGCTGAATGAAGAAGAAGGAATGGAGTACTGGCGAGCGATGAACCTGGCGGGAGACTATGCGAGTGCATGTCACCATGTGATACATGAAAAGATAGCCAGAGAACTAGGAGTGACACCTATAAAGATGGTGGAGAACCATCACAACTTTGCATGGAAAGAAATGTATGAAGGAAAGGAAGTGATAGTGCACCGGAAAGGAGCTACACCGGCCGGTAAGGACGTGCTGGGTATAATACCAGGATCGATGACTGCGCCAGGGTTTATAGTGAAGGGAAAAGGAGAAACAGCATCAGTGAACTCCGCGTCGCATGGAGCAGGAAGAAAGATGAGCAGAACGGCTGCGATGGGGAGCATAACCCATGCACACCTGAAGGAAGTGCTGCGGCAACACGGTGTAACGCTATTGGGAGGCGGGCTAGACGAGGCGCCATTTGCCTACAAGGACATAGAAGAAGTGATGAAAAGTCAGAAGCAACTGGTGGAGACCTTAGGAAAATTCACACCAAGGATAGTGAAGATGAGCGGCGATGAGCCGAAGAAATGGCGCAAGAAGAAGGGACAGGCTGATCGCGTGTAGTGATCATAGCATGCAACAACAATAGCAATACAAATTCCAAAGGGCCAAGGACAAATTCCAAAGGAGAAATTCCAAATTCCAGAAAACAAATTACAAAAGGCAAATTCCAAATTCCTGATGGAGGGTGGTGTTGCGAGTAATAGTTTCCGCTCTGCGGAAATAGTGGGTCCCGGCTTATTCTGCTCGGCTTTTGTTGCTCTGTTCGAGGCCGGGATGACGAGTGGAGGGTGATAAAGGTAAATTCCAAAGGACAAATTCCAAATTCCAAAGATGGCGGGTGCTCCTGTGAGTAATAGTTTCCGCTCTGCGGAAATAGTAGGTCCCGGCTTATTCTGCTCGGCTTTTGTTGCTCTGTTCGAGGCCGGGATGACGAGTGGAGGGGGCTAGAGGTAAATTCCAAAGGGACAAATTCAAAGGACAAATTCCAAGGATGGAGGGTGCTATTGCGAGTACTAGTCTCCGCTCTGCGGAAATAGTAGATCCCGGCTTATTCTGCTCGGCTTTTGTTGCTCCGTTCGAGGCCGGGATGACGAGTGGAGGGGGCTAGAGGTAAATTCCAAAGGGACAAATCCAAAGGACAAATTCCAAAGATGGAGAGTCCTCGTGTGAGTAATAGTTTCCGCTCTGCGGAAATAGTGGGTCCCGGCTTATTCTGCTCGGCTTTTGCAGCTTTGTTCGGTGCCGGGATGACGAGCGGAGGGTGATAGAGGTAAATTCCAAAGGGACAAATCCAAAAGACTAATTCCAAGGATTGAGGGTGCTAGTGCGAGTGGTAGTTTCCGCTCTGCGGAAATAGTAGGTCCCGGCTTATTCTGCTCGGCTTTTGTTGCTCTGTTCGAGGCCGGGAGGACGAGTGGAGGGACAAATCTTAAGGACAAAGATGGAAGGGTGAGGAGTACTAGGAGTTGTAGTTTCTGCTGGGGAGGAAAATAAAAGGAGGCTGTTACGTTATTATACAGCCTCCTTTTTGCAAAAGTGTTGCTTTGATTACTTCTTAGCTTTCTTAGCACCAGAGATCTTCTCAGCAAATTCCTTTCCAGCTTTGAACTTAGGAGCTTTGCTAGCCTTGATCTTGATAACCTCACCAGTCTGAGGATTGCGGCCGTTACGAGCAGCACGCTGAGTAACAGAGAAAGTTCCGAAACCAACAAGAGTAACCTTGTCACCTTTCTTCAGAGAAGAAACTACTGCTGAAGTGAAAGAATCAAGCGCTACGTTAGCTTGTGTTTTTGTAAGACCAGCACCTTGTGCTATCTGGTCAATGAGTTCTGCTTTGTTCATAATTGTTTTGATTTTCTATTTAAACTCGATAATACTAAAGTAGACTGATTTATGCAATGAAAGCAAGTATTTTAGCCGGTTACGTGAAAATTTATCCAACTTATTAACCTGATATCCCCAAAAAAGCGACGAAACAGCCTAAAACAGGGTATTTGGGCAGAATTACTGGAAAATCCAGAGGTGAACAATTACATTGCCCGCCGCGCGTAACCCTTTGGGGGTATACGTTTCACCGTTATTCACGATTGTACTGCTCTGCCATTTTCCAGGCAGTTTCCTTTATCTTTTCCGCAAGATGCTCTGGATACAAGACTTTCAGGTCTGCACCATAGCTGAGAAGAATAGAAATAAGCTCAGGATTTACCACCACGTGGAGCGCTATAAACAACCCTGAATGATCGAGATTTTCCCGAAACTGAGAGTGATGGATAGGCCGGGAAAGCACGAGTGGAGCCGCCTGCGGAGATATCCAAAGAGCGATGTCCTCTGGCTTGCTGCTGCCGTTGACCATCACCCCAATGAGCTGATTGAAGTAAACATCGCTGCTGATGAAACGATTTTCGGTGTAGGCACCTTCTATAGTATCCACACCCTGAACGCGATCTAAGGCATAGAGACGGGGGCTTTTGCTGGTTTCAGAATAACCGAACAAGTACCAGCGGCCCTGGTATTCCTTGAGAAAATAAGGATGGACTATGAACTGGTCCTGCTGTGCGCTTCCGAGTTTGCGGTAGGCTATCTTCAGCACTTGCTTTGCAAGAATGGCTTCTTTGATACTATCGATGTACTCCGCCTCCTGACCTGAGGCAGCTTCTTCGAAATGAACAATGGTGTGCGCGCTGTTGGCGAGTTTGTACCGGTTGTCGAGGCGATTGATGGTAAAAGCTAGGTCATCCGCGAAATTGAAACTCCTGATTCCCTTGAGGATCTCAGACGCCTCCTGGATACGCGTGAGCCCCTCGGGGCTTACTGGAGTATTGTGGATGGAGAAAGTGGGATCGGCATATTCGTAATAAATCTTTCGACCCTCTTTAAGCACAGTGATGGGAGCATGGTAGTCCTTCATCATCACTTCGATATCTTCGATCAGCTGCTCTTTGGTAACAGGATTATACCAGTTCTCTTCGAGCTTGCAGTTTACCTGAAACAACAAAGACTCCCAGTTCCATTTGAACTTGACATTTCTAAGACAGCTATCGATGGTAGCCAACCTTAATTTAGAAGATCTCTTTACTGGCATTGCCGGATGAATGGGTTCGTAACCAGTTTAAAATTAAGGCATAAGGACGTTATATTAAAGAACATCCCCTGTTTTATATTACTAAAGCGAACAACCGAGCCCAACAAATGAAAATAGGATTAAACTTTTTAATTGCAAAGCCAATAGCTTGGGGAGTTTTGCTCAATTCGCTAAATTGGGCACGAGACTATTTCTTTCACTGAACAATACCATTTCAGCACACGATGAATTCAACCATTCTGTTAGTAGAAGATGAAAAGAAGTTAGCCGACACAATAAAGGCGGGGCTAAAGGAAAATAACTATGAAGTGGACATAGCGTATAACGGACTGGAAGGGCAGGAACTTTTTCTGAAGAATACCTATGACCTGATATTACTAGACATTAACCTGCCTTATATAAACGGGTATGAACTAGTAAACAAGGTAAGAGAAACCAATAAGCACATTCCTATAATACTTCTGACAGCGCTGAACTTTACTGAGAACAAGGTAAAGGGATTTGACCTGGGGGCAGACGACTATATTGCCAAGCCCTTTGAATTTATAGAACTGCTGGCGAGGATAAAAGCGCTGCTGCGCCGCTCGGAAATATCGAAGGCGGTGACACAGGAACAGTTCCTGACGATAGCCGACCTGAAGCTAGACCTGAATAAGAAAGAGGCAACCAGAGAAGGCCAGAAGATCACCCTGACGGCTAAGGAATTTCAACTACTGGAATACCTGCTGCGCAACAAAGACAAAGTGGTATCCAGGGAGGATATAGCGAGGGATGTGTGGGAGACACAGTTTGACTCGCAGACCAACGTGATAGACGTATACGTGAACTTCCTGCGTAAGAAGATAGACAAGAACTTTTCGAAGAGGCTGATACACACCCAGGTAGGGATGGGCTACATCTTAAAAGATGACAGCAACTAATGCAGATACGGTATAGGATTACCCTTGTATATACACTGATTGTTACTGTAATACTGGTAATGCTATGCTATTCCATTTACTTCTTCTCGTCTCAAAACCGTACTAGCCAGTTTTATGAAAGACTGGAGAGCAAAGCGGAAAGCACGGCAGACCTGCTGTGGGTATATGGGATGGAGCCTGACCTGGTGAGGAAGATAAACGAGACATCTCCCAGCGCACTTGATGAAAAAGCACTGTACCTGTATGACAAGGATCTGAACCTGATCTTTGACTACTACGACAATCCGAGTGACTCCAGCCTGGTGGAGGAGGCGATATTGAGAAAAGCCCTTAGGACCAACAGATACTTCTTTACGATAGGGGAAAAAGATGGTGTTGCCATACACTATCCATACAAGGGGCAGGAGTACATTGCCATCTCTGTAGCCTTTGACGCAGATAAAACAAACTGGCTATCGAAGCTAAGTCTGATACTGCTGGTAAGCTTTCTTTTTAGCGTATCAATAGTAATTATTACTGGTTACATCTTTTCACTGAAACTGGTGAAATCGATGAGTAACCTGACGTATAAGATCAACGAAATCTCATCTGCGCAGTTCTCACTGCGATTGAACACCGGCAGGGGGAAAGATGAACTGCAACAACTGGCCCAAACGATAAACAACCTGCTGGACAGGCTGCAGTCGTCATTCGATACTCAACGCAGGTTTATAGACAATGCATCGCATGAACTATCAACACCACTGGCTTCTATAAGTAGCCAACTGGATGTGGCGCTACAGAAGGAGCGCTCGACGGAAGAGTACCAGGCTGTGCTGCAATCAGTGAACGACGACGTGAAGCGGTTGGTCTTCCTGGTAAGGAGTCTGCTGGAGATAGCCAAGATAAGTGGATCGGCGAAAGGAATAGAACTATCGGAGATAAGGATAGATGAAGTGCTGATGCGGCTGCCGGGAGAAATGAAGAAAGCCAGCAGCGAGTATGAGGTGCGTATGCAATTTGGCGAGTTGCCTGAGAACGATGAAGCGGTAACGATATACGGAAACGAGGAACTGCTATTCTCGGCGCTCAAGAACATTGTTCATAATGCCTGTAAGTTTTCTGCCGACAAGACAGCTATAGTGAAGCTGAACATAGTGAACGATAAGATAGTGATAACCGTAGAGGACCACGGGCCTGGAATAGCGCCGCATGAAATTGACAGGATATTTCAACCATTCTACAGGAGCGCTGATGTTACCAGTATAGCTCCGGGATCGGGACTGGGACTGCCGTTAGCAAACCAGATCATCAAGCTATATAGCGGACAGATACAACTGGAATCGGAATCGGGCAAAGGGACGGTATTTACAATTACACTTAATACAGCAGCTACCGCATAGCCTTACTTCTTCCAGTGCTGCTTAAAGCCGAAGCCCCTGGTGTTATCCGTAAATTTAATGTTCAGAAGTTCTATAGCATAAAGCTTGCCCGGCACTGCCATTGCAAAAGGGAACTTAAGATAGTATGATGCTGAAGCCTTCATTGTTAACTCAATGGAGTCATCTGCCAGAACCCCTTCGTACTGAATACCCTTGATAACAGCGACCTCTATTGCTTCCGGAATGATGGTGCCGGCAACTATTTTGTTCTTCTTCAGTAACTCCTCATGCTTTGTACCAAAAGATGACTTATAGACAAGAAGCCCATCCTGCTCAATGAAAGAATAATAACAGTTGAAACAATAAGGCATATTATCGGCAGCACAGCAAACAGTGGCCACCTTATTCTCGTTGATAAATTGCACTATTTCGTTGTCCATGAGGAGGCGTTATAAATGACCACTTGTTGCTGTGAGAGGAATTAACACCTGTGCATATTAATTCTTCTGGCATTTTTTTTGTTTTACTAAATTAGGTAAAACATTATAAGCTATGATGTTAAGTGAAACATGGTTTATGGAGGGGTATATAGACTTTGAGCTACAGAAGTATAGATTGCTTGCTTACCTGAGCGAAGTAAACAAGTACTTTAACGAGACAAAGCTATACCCACAGCTTTCGGATGTGATATTTCACCACAACAACCTGATCGCCTTCAGGGACAATAAGAAGTTTCTGCAGGACCAGTTTCCCAAAAAGCTGGATCAGGTGAACATGCAAAAGCTGGAGCTGATGTATGAGCAGATGCTGGCGGATGATGAACTGATGCAGGAGCTGGAGAGCATTACCAACTATGGATTGGAAAGACTGAAGGGGACAATAGACAATGGTGCAGAGATATATGACTTTGTGGAGAAGAAGACAAGGATAGAGCCTATTGGAATAATGCCTCTCTATAAGAACGAAGGCTATATGCTGGTGCGTTACGGGCAGTATTCTGAAGTGAGGGCATACAACTATACCATAACCCTGTTTGAGCACAAAGACGCCAGATATAAGGGAGTAAAGATGAACTATGTGGACTCCTGGTCCAGGTCTATCAGCAACACCTATGAAAACATAAAGCGAGACATCATAAAGACGATCAGGACGCTCCCAAACCCTGCTGTGTTTAGCGTAGAAAGTGAACTGGATGTTCCACTGGATGAAACACTGTTGCCGATTGCGAAAAGAATGCTGGTACGACAGCTCTCAAGTGACACGCAGGGGTAATCTGATCAGGCCCTTCTTTCTTCCACTTTCAATTCGACAAACTCTTCCAGCTTGTGATGCTCCTTAGCTAAATCGAGCTGTTTCTTTGTAGGAAGGAGTATGAGTCTTAGGGTAGTATCGTTAGTGAAGTAACTGATCGCCCAGTTGATGAATATAATGAGCTTGTTTTTTACACTTAGGATGAGCATTAAGTGGAGGAACATCCAGGTAGCCCATGCAAAGAAGCCCTGGAAGCTAAACTGCGGAAGATCTACTACCGCCTTACGCTTTCCGACAGTAGCCATGGTGCCGGGGTTCTTGTAATCAAACGGACTCAGTTCCCTGGTATTCAGCAGGTTCTTCATGTTTTTGGCAAGATTCTTTGCCTGATTGTTGGCTACATTGGCCAATTGAGGGTGTCCTTTAGGCCAGCCAGGAGCTTCCATGTAACAGACATCGCCAATGGCGAATATATTTTCGAAACCTTCTACCCTATTGTATAGGTCTACCTTAATCCTGTTGCCGCGAACAATGCATTCCTTAGGAATGCCATCAGGTACGTTGCCTGTGACCCCTGCTGCCCAGATCAGGTTAGCTGAGCGTATGCTTCTACCATCCTTAATGGTCACCACCTTTCCGTCATAGTCCTGTATCAGGGCGTTTGTCCAGACCTGTACTCCCATCCGCTCCAGGTATTCCTGCGACTTCTGCTGAGAGACTTTGGACATAGGAGCAAGAGTGACGGGACCGCCTTCAATGAGATATACCGTCAGCTTGGAGAAATCCATATCCGGATAGTCACGTGGCAGGACATTTTTCTTCATTTCGATGATAGAACCTGCCAATTCGACTCCAGTGGGTCCGCCACCGGCTATGACGATATTCATTATTGTTTCGAGGTCTTCGCCGGAACATGCGAGCGCGTCCTCGAAATTCAGGAGAATACGATTTCGTAAGGCAATGGCTTCGGTAGTAGACTTCATCGGGTAAGCATACTTCTCTATGTTCTTGTTGCCAAAGAAGTTGCTGGTACAACCAGTGGCAATGACCAGGTAGTCGTAGCTGAAGTTGCAGACGTCGGTAATGACCTCTTGTTTTGCCGGATCAATTGACTTGACACTGGCTATTCTTACGTGAACGTTCTTCTTGCGCTGAAAGACCTTCCGTAAAGGGAAGGAAATGCTACTGGGCTCCAACCTTGCGGTCGCGACCTGGTAGAATAAGGGCTGAAACTGATGAAAGTTGTACTGATCTATGAGTGTGATATCGTAGTTGCTATCTTTTATCCTTCTTGCTAACTGTAAGCCGGCGAAGCCTGCTCCAAGTATCACAATCTTTTTCTTAGCCATAGAGATGCTTTAGTTCGAGGTAGTCTCCTTACACTGTACAGCGGCTTACCACCTAAGACTGTATAAAGTTCGGGCTTTTACCTGACATGCATTAATGCAATGCAATTTAACCAGTAGGCTAAAAACTTATGCCAAAACGATTTACTGTACCAGAAATAGAAAGCCCTGATCCGGGTGGACCAGGGCTTATGTTTTATACTTGCAATGTTTTTATCGTGCTATGTTGACTGCCCGAAGCTCGCGGATAACGGTAACTTTTATCTGCCCAGGGTACTGCATCTCCTTCTGTATCTTATCAGCAATTTCGAAAGACAAACGGTCGCTTTCAGCATCACTGACCTTCTCTGCTTCTACAATAACCCTCAGTTCCCTACCAGCCTGTATGGCATATGCCTTTTCTACGCCTGTATAAGCCATAGCCAGACCTTCGAGATCTTTGATACGCTGCAGATAGCTTTGCATCATTTCACGGCGAGCACCTGGCCTTGCACCACTGATGGCGTCACAAGCCTGAATGATGGGAGAGATGATAAAGGTCATCTCCATCTCATCGTGGTGGGCGCCGATGGCGTTTACCACTGCAGGATGTTCTCCGCAACGCTCAGCAATCTTTGCACCCAGCAATGCGTGGCTCAGTTCTGTTTCTTCGTCAGGTACTTTACCTATGTCGTGTAATAAACCAGCTCGTTTTGCCAGCTTAACTACTTTTTGACCCAATCCCAGCTCTGAAGCCATGAGACCGCAAAGGTTAGCGGTTTCCTTACTGTGCATCAGGAGGTTCTGACCATAGGAGCTCCTAAACCTCATCTTACCGATGAGTCTAACGAGGTCTTTATGTAGGCCATGTACACCTAGCTCGATGATGGTTCTCTCCCCTATTTCCATCACCTGCTCTTCCAGTTGCTTCTTAGTCTTCTCTACAACCTCTTCAATACGGGCAGGGTGAATACGACCGTCCTGAACGAGTCTTTGCAGACTGAGACGTGCAACTTCTCTGCGGAGTGGATCGAAGCAACTAAGAACGATTGCTTCAGGAGTGTCATCGATTACCAGATCAACACCTGTAGCTGCCTCAAGAGCACGAATGTTACGGCCCTCACGACCGATAATCTGGCCTTTAACCTCATCACTTTCCAGGTTGAATACTGTGATAGCATTCTCAATGGTCTGTTCAGCGGCGGTTCTCTGTATGGTTTGTATTACTATTTTCTTGGCCTCCTTGGTGGCATTCACCTTAGCCTCTTCCATAATCTCCTTAACGTGAGACATGGCTTTGGTGCGTGCTTCCTCTTTAACCACTTCTATAAGCTCTGCCTTTGCCTCTTCTGCGCTCAGGTTAGCTACCTTTTCCAGACGCTTGATGTGCTCTTCCTGGTGGCGCTCAAGTTCTGTTCTTTTGATATTGACAACCTCTAGTTGCTTGTCAAGGTTTTGTTTCTGCTGGTCGTATTCGTTGATCTGCTTCTGCAGACTAGCATTTTTATCATTCCAGCTTTGCTGCTGTTGCTTTAAGCGGTGTTCTATCTCGGCAATCTTCTGATTTCTTTGTCCTACTTCCTTTTCGTGAGCACTTTTTAATTGAAGAAAATGTTCTTTAGCTTCTAATATCTTCTTTTCTTTGAGTGTTTCTGCATGTACTTTGGCGTCTTCTATTAGCTTTTTTGCTTGTTGGTCGGCATCTTCTATCTGTTTTTGAGTGTTCTTTGAAAAAATAACCTTACCCAGAAAAATACCTATTAATATCGCCGCCACCGCGACTATGGCGACTACTATTGAGCTGTCCATGATTGATTGTAGCTTTTTGTCTGATAAATTGAATATGTTAACAGCCGCTCTATAGAGGGAATTCGACAGAGGCGGCCAAAAGTTAAGGCGCTAAATTAAGAAAACTATTCGGGAATTTTTTTTGAGCAGAAGGCTTTGTGGATAGGTGGATAACCAACAGGTCATCAACAGTTTCACCAGATAAGAATGAAGTAAATTGCAGTCTCAACCGCTAGCATGGTCCTTTCATATTCCTTTTGTAACGTAGCTGTCCTTCCCCTGCGAAGGGAACCAACCCACTCATCTGAGCAGGTCAGTCAAATGCTCTTTGGCGAAAAAGCGGAGGTGTTGGAGATCAATGAAAAGGAATGGGCGAAGGTGCGGATAGCGTGGGACAGCTACACGGGCTGGTGTAAA
>Ga0196971_1001504_pt1 | contig 10274 bp, 7 predicted proteins | sample S1v_1013CmetaG_FD_148660 | JGI IMG/M metagenome (GOLD analysis project Ga0196971, IMG submission 148660) | Soil microbial communities from Anza Borrego desert, Southern California, United States - S1+v_10-13C | ecosystem: Environmental > Terrestrial > Soil > Desert | place: USA: California... | reverse complement strand
GATTTGCAGAAGCAGCGCCGCCATGGTTGGGGTAATCGGCAAGCCGGTTACGCCTTCTTTCTGCGCCAGCTCCAGCAGCCGGACCGGGTAGTGCAGCGAATTGTGCAGGACCAGCGTTCCGCCCAGGGCCGTGGTCATCAGGAACTGATAAAGGCCGTAGTCGAACGAGAATGGCAGTGCGTTGAGCACGACATCGTTCTCGTTCATGCCGAGGTACGAGGTAATCGACCGCAGGGCCGTGAGCATGCTCAAGTGCGTAAGCATCACGCCCTTCGGCACGCCAGTGGACCCGGATGTGTAGATCAACGAGGCGAGGTCAACGTCGATCGCCTGCTTCGGAGGACGACTGCCGTCCCCGGCGCCGAATACCTGCGACAGGGGCCAGCTCGTACTGCTCTCCCCGTCCTCGTTGCGGGCAATGAGAGCCGGCTCGTCCAGGGAGCGCGCCTCCGCGTCAGAGACTAGGAAGTCGGCCGAACAGTCGTCCAGAACGTACGCAAGCTTCTCAGCCTTGATCGTGGCGTTGACGGGAACAAAAACTGCCCCTGCCTTCAATGTGCCGAGGATAGCGGCGGCCGACTCGAAGCCATTCTCCAGTTTGATAACGACACGGGCATGACGCCGAATCCCGTTATCCCGAAGATGGTTGGCGAACCGGTTGGCAGCGAGTTCCAGCTGACCGTAGGACCACCTTCCGCGGTCTGTGACGAGAGCCACCTTGGCGGGCGTGCGGTCGGCTGAGATTTCAAACAGTTGCTCGAGTAACACGAGCCCTCCCAGGGGGTCTTACGGCAACTCACGTTGATGCACATAAGCTGCCATTCACCCCGGCGGGAGTGACTCATTTACTGGGATTTACGGGCCGAAACAAGGGTGGATGGAAAAGAACCGTCCCGGGAGAGGGGAAAAAGTTTTCACATCTCCCAAATGGTTACCACCCTCGCGACGGAAATCGTGAAGACTCGTTACCGATATGCAAACAGGCGCAGGTTCAGCAGAGCGTTACCGAGCTTTGTCCGGGCGATCCTCCGCCCGAATGGCAGGGCCTCCAAAAGCGCCTCCACGCCGAGGAAAAGCGCGAGGGGGACCCTGATATACCGGCCGCGGGCGCCGACATAGGTCTTCATCCGCCGGAATCCCTGTTGCCGGCAGAGCTCGACCAGATCGCGCATCCGGTATTCCTTCAGATGGAAACCGGTCGCCTCGCTGTCGAAATAAGAGGAGATGTCGTGAGGACCACTCAGGCGGTTACAGGCGATACAGATGAAGGTGCCGCCGGGCTTCAGTATCCGATAGACGTGAGCCAGATGTTCGGGCAGATCGTCCGGATGGATATGCTCGATCAACTCCTGGCTGAACACGACGTCGGCCGTTTGATCCGGCAGCGGGACCTCGCAGCCATCCGAAAGAACCAACTGGAAATTCGAAGGCTTCTCGTCGGCCTTGATGAGGTCGCCCGATACGTCCACGCCATAGACCCTGGCCACTTCAGGGCTGACATGGAACGAAAAAGCACAATCTCCCGGGCCCAACTCCACGAAGGTTGCGTTCTTGTGCAGGTAAGACCGAACCAGCGACATCTGCCAGCCAATGGCCTTCCGTCGCTGGTCCGGATGGATCTTGTGGACAATACGCGGGTGATGCGGCACGCGCCGGAACAGTTCCTCGTACATTGCGGAGTAAAGCGCGGGGCGCTCTTGCCGAGTGCTGTTGCGAAGTCGAGACGCTAGCTCTTTCTCGACCAGGTAGTGCTCACGAATCTGCGCAGGTGTACGATCCATCCGCTTTTATCAATTATCTGATATGCAGCCCGCTCTCTTCAGATGCAACGGCGATACGCCGGATTCACAAACATCGACCATACCATGGCAGTGCCTCCTCAACACGCAGGCGGAGGAGGCGGAGGTGGTGGCGGTGGCGGAGGAGGCGGCGGTGGCGGAGGAGTTGTCCCGCCCCCCACCATCTCAAACGCCCCGATGTCCCAACGGCTGTTCTGAGGACGCGCGGTGCCGGTCAGGTCGTAGGCGATGCTGCGTCCGTAGCGGGATTGGAAGATGCTGTAGGGGTTATTGGCGACGGTGGATGGATCCACGCCCGCGTCTCTGGCCGGAGAGCCTGCCTGCAGGGTAAAGTCCTTCGCCGTGCGGTTGGTGAACAGCGGGTCCGAGGTCAGGCAGTTTGCGCACTGGCCGGCGAACGGGACGCTGCCATAGCTTGCGCCACCCCAGTTTGCCCGCATGCCGGCCGCCGCCGAAAGCAGGTTGTAGTTGGCCAGCGACGAATCGGCCACCGAGCTGTTGGAGAGCACGATCTCGTACTCGCTGTTCTCCGTGCGGCAAGCCACGATGTTGTTGCGGATCTCGAACTTGCCGCTGCCGCCGCTGGAGCTGCTGAACCCGCCATTGTCGCCGCACATCGTGTTGTTGAAGTAGTAGCGGTTGGCGGAGTTGCGGTCGTACACCGTCGTGTGGCTCGGATCCTCCGGGTCATCGATGTCGTACATCAGGTTGCCGACCACGTACACGTTGCCCAGCGCGTCCCCGTCGCCGCTGCCGGCAAACACGCCCATGTTGCAGTTGTGCAGGCGGTTGAACAGGAACCACAGGTTGGTCGGTCCGTACTGATAGCCCAGGCAGCCGCCCGGCTGGCTGGAACTGGCATCGATGTTGTAGACCTCGTTCTGGGAGACGATCACGTCACTGGCGTGCTTGACCCAGAAGCCGGTCTGGAAGTGGTCGTGCGACCGGTTGCGGCCCACATAAATGTGATGGGTGGCCCCGCTGCCGAGCGCGTGCCCAGCCTCGATCTGCACTCCGTCGCCGCCACAGAAGGCCAGCTCGCTGTCGAGCAGCCACACGTTGTTCGAGTTCCGGTGCACGCTGAAGCAGTGCGCGTCGGGATCGCTGGCGGTGGAGTTCGCGTTGCCGGTGTGGTGAATGAAAGCCTTGTACACCACGATGTTGCTGTGGGTGGCGCTGATCCCCGAATACACGCCGACGGCGAACCCGTCATTGCTGGTTTCGGCCGCATTGCCGTCGATCTCGATGTTGCGGAAGCCGATGCGGTCGGCATCGTAGCTCCCGTTGATGATCACCCGGATGCCATCGCCCTTCCAGCGCAGGTTCTCGAAGCGCAGGTAGGCGCCTGAGATCTCCCAGGTCGATGTCAGTGTCGGACGGTTGGCCTCGTTGTCCTGCCCGCGGAACCATATCTCGTTACCCGCCGTGCAGGTCAGATCGACGCGCCCGGAGTTCGCCATCGATTGCGAAAGCGTCCCGTGGATCTCAACATACGAACCGCATCCCAAACCGCTCACCGGTATCGTCAGCCGAGGCTTGCCCGGATACCCATTCGGATTTTCTGCGTCGTCCGCCAGGGGAGACTGCGGGTCAATGTAGAAGCATCCCTCGGAAACGGCCGACGGCCAGCTGGCGCACTTGGTGGTGGGATCTGGTGAGGCGTCTGTAATCCCCCAGCCTGGATCGGGCACACCCAATGGTGGCTGCCACTCGGCGGCGGCTGCACTGACTGAGGTTGTAGCGGCGCTTAGGACGCATGCCCCGGGGTTCTCCTGCTGCCCGCCACAGCTGACGAGGGCAAGCAATGCAACGGTGAACGTCATCCCCTTCATCACGCCACCTCTCAACTTGCGACACATTTCAGTCATGAGCACATCACTCCCGGGGACACCTGTGTCCCTGCAGAAACATCCTGATTCGCTTTAGAGCTACCGGCTAGAAAAAGGGGCCTGACTTCGAAAGATTGCGTTCGATTTTATTGGAGCGATTATCATCCGGCAACCCTGCTCCGCTGACTACATCGATACCTTCGTGCACGTGCACGCTGTCCGACGGTTCTAGTGCGCACACATCTTTCGTAACGTCGCATCCATTCACACATGTCACTGCTCGGCAGGCGGGCAAAACGTTCCGTAACGTCTTGCGTCGCTCCAGCAGCTTGATGGACCCGCGAAGAAGCACGCACCTGCTCGACGCCGTCATCGCGTGATGCGCTCCTTGCATACTCGGAGTGCATGTGCAATCCTCTCTCGCGGGTATCGCGTGGAAGATCAGACGTCGAGCAAGTCCGCTTCCTCACCCCATCGCGGTCACCTCAAGGAGGCGCCGGGCATGACGCTAAAGAGCCTTATCTACTCGGATCTGTACCGGTATACAGGCTCGACATCCATTCGATTGGCTCTGAGCACACTGCAACACGAGCCGGGCTTTCGCTATACGTGCGTGCTGCGATGCTGCGGAGTGTTGCGGCGCCGCAAGGGGATGCTCGCGCGTCTGTCGTACGTCGCGGCCAGGCTATTGCTCCAGCACTACACGTACAAGTTCGGCTATCAGATTCCGGACACGGCCGAGATCGGCCCCGGATTATTCATGAATCATCTTGGCGCCACGGTCATCAACCCGGCCGCGAAATTAGGCAGCAACATCAACCTCCACGGCGGGATCACGATCGGCCAGACCAACCGCGGGAAAGCCGCTGGTGCACCGGTGATTGGCGACCGCGTCTGGATTGGAGCGAACGCGGCGATTGTGGGCGGGATCACGATTGGTGACGACGTGATGATTGCCCCCAACGCATACGTGAACTTCGATGTCCCGTCACATTGCGTGGTAGTGGGCAATCCCGGACAGATCGTATCCACAGGCGGCACGGAAGGCTATATCAACAACCGCTACGACGTCGGCGACGCCCGCATGCTTCCAGAAGAAGCGCTGACGTGACCTCTCATGCCCGCACACCGGGCGCGCCGCAATCACGCTAGCTGTTCAGCACGGACAACGCTTCCGTTTTCGGCGCACCGCGCAGGTCGGAGCTCGTGTAGTTCCGGCCGTCCACAACCCTGTCTTCTATATACATCCGGAACCACGCTTCCAGCGCGAGCACGCTCCAGAGCTGCAACGAGTAGTCCCGTTTCCCCCCGAAGTGGTCGCTCATCAGGGCACGAACAGCGGAAGGGTTCAAGAGTCCGGATTTCTCCAGTTGGTCGGTCGAAAGGAAGTTGTCCAGGAAACTTCTCAGTTTGCCCTTGAACCACTGCCCGATCGGTGAATCGAATCCCACCTTGCTGCGGTTAACTATATCGGAAGGAAGCCACTCCGTCGCGACTTCCTTGAGGATGTGTTTGCTCCGCGTGCCGTGCAGCCGATACGCAGCAGGCAAGGAGCGTACGTACTCGACCAAGCGGTAATCACAGAACGGCGATCTCACCTCGAGCCCGTGCGCCATACTCATGCGGTCCATGTAGGCCAGCTGGTACTCAGGCAGGTAGCCTTCAATGTCCAAATCGGCAGCGCGATCCAGCAATTCACGCTTCTGGTCCGCGATCAGGTAGTCCCGCAAGAAGGAGTCTCCCGCGGCATCCTCGCAATCTGCGTACATCTGACCGGAGAGAAGGTCCGCTCGCACCTCGGGCTGAAGCAGGCTCACCCATGAGAGATACGCCTGGTCGCTGGGTGCTTCCGAATTGAGGACGAACCGGCGAGCGCGTTTGGCGAACCGGCTCCCCGTCGTCGACTCCGGCCAGCGTGCTACCACTCGCTCGACCAGGTGCTTGCGAACGATCCGAGGCAGCAGTCGGTAGAGTTGGAGCAGGCGAATGCCCTTATGGCGCGGATAGCCGAAGAAGAGCTCGTCTCCGCCGGTCCCGCCCAGCGCCACCTTCAGGCGGCGGCGCGTAAACTCGCATAATTGATAGACCAGTATCGATGTCGGCTCGCCGTGCGGCTCGTCGTAGTGCCACAAGATTCGCGGAAGCATGTCCACGGTTTCGTATGCGTCCAGAATCAGTTCGTGATGGTCGGTTCCATAAAGCTGTGCGACACGCTTGGCATAGCCGAGTTCGCTGAATCCCGCTGCGTCGGCCGCATATCCGATCGAGAACGTCTGCACCTTTACAGAATGCCGGCGCATCAACGCGACGATCGTCGATGAGTCGAGCCCGCCACTCAGGAAAGCGCCGACCTCGACGTCACTCTTGAGGCACAACCGAACACTCTCGTTGAGTTCCTCTGCAAGTCGCTGTTGCGCCTCTTCAAACGGGATCCGCCGCGTTGTCGCCTGTTTGAACCCGTAGTAGCGTCGGAGGGTCGCTCGACCCTCCTCCCATACCAGCATGTGACCGGGCGGCAACTTCCGGATAGATTGATAGAACGTTCGCTCGCGAGGAACGTAACTCGCGGCCAGGTAATCGCAAACCGCTTGCCGGTCAACCTCTCGTGAGCCCCTGGCCTGCAGAATCGTCTTGATCTCCGAGCCAAACAACAGCTTGCCCGCCGGGCAGGACCAGAAGAGGGGCTTCTCCCCTACGCGATCCCGCGCGAGCACGAGGCGTCGCAGACGAGTGTCCCACAGGGCAATCGCAAACATGCCTCTCAGATGTTGCAGGAAATCCAGCCCATGCTCTTCATACAGGTGGACAATCGTTTCCGTGTCCGATGTCGTTCTGAACGAGTGTCCGCGTGCGATCAGCTCCGCACGCAGCTCTTCATAGTTGTAGATCTCGCCGTTGAAGACCACCCAGACTGTCTGCGTCTCATTCGCGATGGGCTGTTGCCCGGTCTTCAGGTCGATGATCGCCAGACGGCGCATCCCCAGCCCGATTCCAGGGGCCACAAAGAAGCCGTCGGCGTCGGGGCCTCGGTGGCTGATGCTGTCGCACATCGAACGCAACAGGACTTCGTCGTCGAAACCGGCGTATCCAGCGATGCCGCACATCTATCGAGTACCTCCGCTTGCCGCTTGTGTTGACTTCTTACATGGCCGCAGGCTGCTCATCGCTTCGTTCCATCGCGCGGCCGCAGCGGAGATTCCGTAGAGCATTGCCGTCTTACGTGCCTGCGCCGAGAAAGCCTGCCAGCGGCTCGTGTTCCCGATCAGTTCCACGATGTGTCCGGCGAATCGCTGCGGCACGCAGTCGGAAACAAGATATCCGGAACGCCCGTTCTCAACCATGTCGGAAAGATCTCCAACGTTCGAAACGATGACCGGAAGCCCTGCCATCATCGCTTCCATCATCGACAGTGACAGCCCCTCCGACTGCGATGTGAGAATGAACAGGCGCGCTCGCGACAGCCAATGTCCCACATCCTGTTGGTGACCCGCAAAAACAACCGAGTCGCCGAGCCCAAGTTCGGCAGAGAGTTGCTGCAGCTGTCCACGCAGTGGACCGTCGCCGACGATCACGGCTCTCAGAGAGGGTAGCGTCTGCTTCGCCTCAGCGAGGGATCGCAACAGCAACTCGACCCGTTTGATGGGCGCGAGGCGGCCGACGAAGATGACATCGAAATCCCGATCCGCGCCGTCGCCGCTTGCGGCGGCGATGCCGCCGGAGATCACCCTGCACTCGCACCCGATATGGCGGGATCGATAGAACTGGATCGCGCCCGTTCCCATGGTTACCACCAGGTCGAAGGTCCCGACGGCCCGCAGGAGGTCACACTCGATTTCCGCGCTCGGAGCCGCGAGCCTGGAAAATAGCCGGTTCTCCGACATGATCCCGCCGCCCAGCACTTCCGCCGGTCCGCCGACCGCGAAGTACACCGCCCGCGCCCCGATCATCCTCGCTACCAGCAGAGCGAGCAGGCCGTTGAACAGAAGGTGGAATCCTCCCACTACGTCCGGCCTCGTCCTCAGGGCTGTCCAGATGAACGTAATCAGCCGCGAAGGTACATCGCCGCACGATTTGCGCAGCCAGCTTGGAGGGTAAACGGCCTCGACATTCTCCAGTTGTGGCACGGGAGAGGTGGCCACCATACGCACCCGCCTGAAGGCACGCGCCTGCCCCATGGGACCCAAGTGAGCGCGAATCCAGTTGTCGGAGTAGAAGGTCCCGGTAAGCAGCACGTCGGCCTGCTCCGGCAGCACGCGCTTTGGGCGCCCCAATTTTCCCGCCAGCCACAGCGCCGAGAGATAGAGCATCACTGCTGCACGAAGCACAGCGTGCGTTAACTTCATCCGGAGGGTCTGTTCGGACGGGCCGCTTCGTCCGGAAGCGCCACGGTCGGCGGGTTGCGAGACGTTCAGCTGATTCATCGCGGAAATTCCAAGCGGCTCCACGGAAGTGAAATGCTTCTCCTCCCGCTTTCGTCGGGCTCGTTCACAACGACCTTGATCTCCCGGCCGTTGAGCAACACGCGCGACGGCGGCGGACCTGGAACATACAAGGTCAATCCCGACAGATCGGTATCGCAGATATCCTCTGCCCTGCTCAAGACAAGTTCGGGCACTGTGCCCTCACGAAGGGACACGTCGATGCCCACAAGCATTCGACGATACGCAAGCAGTCTCCTGGTGGTGGTGACCAGAGTGCGCCGATCGTTTTGCCGCTCGGCCAGCAACTCAAAGCCGGCCCTTGTGCGCGCATTGAATGGCACCTTTCGATCCTTGATCTTGCCCAGGTGCGTATAGAAGATGGCGAACCCGCCGCTTGCAGCCAGTCGGTCGAGCACCGGCGCGGTCAGCACATCGGCGATCCCGTCCGCGGTATCGCCACAACTGACGCCGCCAGGATTCGGATTCGCGCGCAGGAACTCGACAACGTCGTGTCCGTCGCGCAGAGTTGATTGGCGCAGGATGCGGTTCGACGCGTGCATTTCGTATTTCGCATTGCCTGCGCGGGCGAGTGCGCCCTTGACGAATTCCTTCCCGGCGGTCTTCAACGCGGAGACCAGATGATCGGGCCGAACGAGGCCGCGATAGCTGCGCGGCACGTCCTGTCCGACGATGCTGGTCACGCGCCCGCGCCAGACGTATTTCACGCCGAAGTCACACGTCAGGTCGGCATGGTACGCCGGCGAACCCGGCACGTCGCCCTGACCCCGCATGATGTCAGCGCCGAAGTTTGTCACGGCCGTCGCGTGATCGATCCAGCACTCGAGCTTGCAGCCGTGCCTTGCCAACTCCTCCAACGCACGCCCCGCGTGCCCACGCGTTGTCGCCAGATCCCCAAAAGAATGCAGGCAGTCGATGTGCCCGGACTTGATCAGGTCCCGGACCATGGCCCGCCCCGCGTCGTCCGTGTTCCAGTAGGCGAACTGCGAGGCCGGCATATCGAAGTAGATCGTGTTGCCGACCTCAAGGCCGACGCCGCGACCCATCGACGTCTCTTCGCGCGTGTTGAGGTAACGCGCGATCTCGTAGTAGACGTGCCGGTCCGGCGTCTCGTCCAGATCGCTGCATATCGCCAACATCGAGCGATATGGATAGGGAAAGCGCCGAACCTCAACCGCTACCTGTCGCGATGCAGGCGCGTCCGTGCCAGTCCTCGCCGATTGGATTGCTTCACTGGGCAACGGCGGCCTTCGATGTACCCTTCTTCGCCGCAACGAATGCGACGAGGTTCGTGATCGAGTCCAGGTTCTCAGGAATGAGTTCCTCGTCCTCCACCTTGAATCCGTAGGTTTCTTCGAGGAAGGCGATCAACTCGAGCATGCCGGTTGAGTCGATAATGCCGTTCTCCAGGAACGACGAATCGTTGGAGAAGGCGTTGTCCTGCCCGTAAAGGAAGTTGTTAACGATGAACTGCCGCAGTTGCTCTTGAATCTGCATCTTCGATTTTCCCAACTCTGTCATGGAATTGACGTACGTACTGCTGTTGCAGCAATTGCGTGGAAAGCACACCGACGAGCGCCATGTTGTCCTTTATGCTGCTGGCGCGGCGCTGTGCGAACTTGGAAGCCAGCACCCCGACGGCCTTGCTGTCGAAGATGCCATCGTCGGCTACCCGATGCGCCGCTGAACTGAAGAGGCTCTCGCCGTCGGGCGCGCGGTATGGCTGCTTCGGGCGCCGAAGCACCGACGGTGGAAGGTGAGGCGCCATGCACTTCTTCAGCAGGTATTTTTCTTTCAGCACCTTCATCTTCAACTGAACCGGCAAGCGTCCGGCAAACTCGACCACACGGTAATCCAGGAACGGCATCCGAATCTCGACCGAGTGTCCCATGGCCATGCGGTCACCCTGCGAGGCAAGTATGTATCCCGGCATCAGGAACTTCAGTTCGAGGTACTGCGCCTTCTGGAAAGCGTTCCAGCGATGAAAATCCGCCGGCAGACTCGCTGACAATTCGTCGTATGGGTTGTAATCGCCCAATTGCGCGCGAGTGTCCGCGCTGAACAGCATCTGTAACTTGGCGGTCAGTTCCCAGCGCGGCAAGTGCGAAAAGAAGAGATTGTCCAGGTGCTCGGGTGCCGCGTGGAAGAACCCCCTCAGCGCCGCGTCCGATTGCTTCTGGAGCGCGGGCATATACGGGTAAAGCCTG
>Ga0196971_1001503_pt1 | contig 10279 bp, 7 predicted proteins | sample S1v_1013CmetaG_FD_148660 | JGI IMG/M metagenome (GOLD analysis project Ga0196971, IMG submission 148660) | Soil microbial communities from Anza Borrego desert, Southern California, United States - S1+v_10-13C | ecosystem: Environmental > Terrestrial > Soil > Desert | place: USA: California... | reverse complement strand
CGGGGGCGCAACAGGTGGTGACGATCGACGGCTTGCGGGTCGAGTATGCGGACGGCTTCGGGCTGGCGCGCTCGTCCAACACGACGCCGGTGGTGGTGATGCGCTTCGAAGGGGAGTCGGAAGCGGCGCTCAAGCGCATCCAGGGGGAGTTCAAGCGCGAAATCCTGGCAAGCAAGCCCGACGCGCGCCTGCCATTTTGATTTGTCGCAGCAGATGTGCCGTACAGATTGTGACTGCTTTCTAACGCACATCAAAACCGCGTACTGAATTGCCGTCTATCTTCAATACATCTGGTTGCCGGAGCAACTTGAATATCGATCAGGGATGACTTTTCTTACTCTAGCCAAGCAAAAGAATAATGTTTATTGATACCAGAAGGGTCGAACAAGGAGCCGTCGTGCAGTCGACGGTATGCATTATCGGTGGCGGCGTCGCCGGGATCACTCTGGCGATGGAGCTGGATAAACAGGGGGTAGACGTCTGCCTGCTCGAAAGCGGCGGTTTCGCGCCCGATGACGGCACGCGCGACTTGTGCCGCGGCGAGGACGTCGGCGAGTGGCGCTACAACTTCGCCGACGGCAGCCGCAGCCGCTTCCTCGGCGGCAGCAGCAACTGCTGGGGCGGCTGGTGTCGTCCGCTCGACCCCTGGGATTTCGAGAAGCGCGACTGGATCGATTACAGCGGCTGGCCGTTCGGCCTGGCGGAGCTGGCGCCTTACTATGACCGCACGCACTCGCTGCTGAAACTGGGCCCGAACAACTTCGATCCCGATTTCTGGGAGCGTTCGATCAACCGGCCTGACGTGCGCCGCATGCCGCTGGTCACCGGGAAGGTGCGCGACACCATTTCCCAGTTCAGTCCGCCAGCGCGTTTCGGCAAGCTGTACCGCGAAACCCTGAAGCGCTCCTCGCGCATCCGCGTCTATCTCTACGCCAACGCGGTCAACATCGATACCGACCGCAGCGCGCAGAACGTGACGCGCATCCAGGTCGCGACGCTGAGCGGCAGGCGGATCGACGTGACGGCACGCTACTACGTGGTGGCCACCGGCGGCATCGAGAATGCGCGCCTGCTGCTGGCGTCGAACAAGGTGGCGCCCGCGGGTCTGGGCAATGCCAACGACCTGGTCGGCCGCTTCTTCATGGACCATCCGCGTCTGATTACCGGAAGCATCCGGTTCGCGGATGAATGGTCGCGCAACAAGCTGTCGGACGTGAAGTACCACTACATGAACTCCGCCGTCGCCGCGCACGGCACGCATGTCGCGCATCAGTACGCGCTGACACCGGAAGTGCTGCAGGAAGAGGGCATCCTCAATGCGCGCGTCTGGTTCAACTCGATTTTCCCGGGCGAAGGCAGCGAAGGCGCGCAGGCGCTGTTCCGCATCAAGCAGGCGCTGCTGCAGAAGGACCAGCAGGACTGGAGCCTGACCAGGGATATCGCGACCATGCTTGCGCATCCGGTCGACACCTTCGGTTACGGCTACACCCGCCTGTTCCAGCCGCGCTGGCTGATCAAGGAAGTGAAGTTCCAGCTCATCGTGGAACCGGAACCCGATCCGAACAGCCGCGTGATGCTGTCGCCGACGCAGAAGGACCAGCTGGGCATGAACCGCGTGCGCGTCGACTGGCGCCTGACGTCGAAGGTGCAGCGCACCTTCGACCGTACCCTGGCGATCCTGGCCGACGACATGCGCCGCAGCGGCGTGGCGCAGGTGAAACTCGATCCGCCGATCGAGGGGAAGAAGTGGCCGTCCGACCTCGAAGGCACCTGGCATCACATGGGCACCACGCGCATGCATGACTCGCCGAAACTCGGCGTTGTCGATCGCAACTGCAAGGTGCACGGCATGAACAACCTGTTTGTCGCGGGCAGTTCGGTGTTCCCGACAGCGGGCGCGAATTTCCCGACGATTACCCTGGCAGCGCTCGCATTCCGGCTGTCCGATCACATCGTCAAGGAAGTGCGCAACAGCAGCACCCATCTCACGATGGAAGCCGCCTAACCCGGTTTCCAGTCTGTCAATCCACGCAACGGCCCGCTTCCTCAGGGCGGGCCGCAGGGCGCGTTCGCCCTCGCGTTTTGCGAGTGCATCGCGCCGGCACTGATGATCGGAGCACTCAGCATGACCAGCACTAAGACCATTCTCGTTACCGGCGCCGCCGGCTATATCGGCTCGCATACCTGCGTCGAACTGTTGAACGCCGGCTATCGCGTCGTCGCCATCGACAACCTGTGCAACAGCTCCGAGGAATCATTGAAACGCGTCGAGCGGATCACCGGCCGCAGCATCGATTTCCATGTTGCCGACGTGCGCGACCGCACCGCGCTCGATGCCCTGCTGCGCGTGCATCCGGTCGACGCCGCGATTCACTTCGCCGGCCTGAAGGCGGTCGGCGAGTCGGTGGAAAAGCCGCTGGCTTACTTTGAAAACAATGTGGCCGGCACCGTCACGCTGCTGCAGGCGCTGGGCGACGCTGGCGTGAAGAATTTCCTGTTCAGTTCATCGGCCACCGTCTACGGCGACCCGGAATCGGTACCGATCAGGGAAACGGCGCGGGTGTCAGTCACCAATCCGTATGGCCGCTCCAAGCTGATGGTCGAACAGGTGCTCGAAGATCTCGGCAAGTCCGACCCGTCCTGGGCGATCGGCGCGCTGCGCTACTTCAATCCGGCCGGCGCGCATCCGAGCGGGCTGATCGGCGAAGACCCGCGCGGCATCCCGAACAACCTGATGCCATTCATCGCACAGGTCGCGGTGGGCCGGCGCGAGAAGCTGTCGGTATTCGGCGACGACTATCCGACGCCGGACGGCACCGGCGTGCGCGACTACATCCACGTGGTCGACCTGGCGCGCGGCCACCTGGCGGCGCTCGCGGAGCTGTTCCGCTCCGGCAAGAGCTTCACGCTGAACCTTGGAACGGGACGCGGCTACAGCGTGCTGGAAATGGTGCGCGCGTTCGAGGAGGCGAGCGGACGCCAGGTGGCGTACCAGATTGTCGGACGCCGGCCGGGCGACATCGCGGTGTGCTATGCGGACCCGAAGACGGCTTGGGACGTGCTCGACTGGCGCGCGCGCAAGGGGCTGGCGGAAATGTGCGCCGACCACTGGCGCTGGCAGAGCATGAATCCGAATGGCTACCAGAGCGCCTGACACGGGTAAAAGCGGAGGTGCGGCAGCGGCGCCGCACTGCGGATAACAGATCAACCATCGAGCGCGATACCCGGTATGCCTGGAAAGAAACGCCTGCTTCACGTCGTCCTGCTGTGCATCTGCGCGGCAGTCGGTTTTTCCGCCTGCGGCGAGGACGCCGAACAGGCGCAGCTGCTTGCGGTCGCCGCCAAGTCCAAGCGGCGCGATGCGCCGGCGCAGAAGACGCCGTTCGGCCAGAAAGCATCCGACTACGTGCTTACCTTTGCCGAGGAATTCGACCGCTACAACGGCGCGCTGTGGACCGACCACCTCTGGTATGAAGACTCGCATCCGACGAAAAACTATACCGTCGAAAACGGCGTGCTGAAGATCTGGCCGCAGCGCGATGCGTCCGGCAAGTTCTTCAACCGGACGCTGGTCACCGACGGCAAGTTCGAACAGAAGTACGGCTATTTCGAAATGGAGGCGAAGCTGCCGCGCGGGAAGGGCACGTGGCCGGCGTTCTGGCTGTTCGCGCATCCCGGCAACCGGCGCCCGGAAATCGACATCATGGAAGCCTATCCCGGCGGGGTCGACCCGTGGGGCTATACCGACGATTCCGGCGTGTCGCGTCCGACCGCCTACGGCGCAACCGTATGGCGCGATGAAGGCGTGTCGGCCGGCGGCCGCCAGATCGACGCCCGCCGCGACCTGTCCGCAAAATTCCACAAGTACGCCGCCAAATGGGAGCCGGACCGGGTGACCTTCTACCTCGACGGCAAGGAAACCTATTCGGTCGACGTGAGGATGGACGACCCGATGTTCATCCTGGTGGACCTCTGGTTTGGCAGCTCGAGCGGCGAGCCGGACGACACCACGCCGACCGGGAAGTCGAACTCGTACGAGATCAACTACATCCGGGCGTGGCAATTCAGGCATCGTCCGCACCACTGATTTTCATTCTGCTGACAGCATGTCCTGTGGTTCCGGCATGCGAGGAACTGCGGCGAAAAACCCTGACTTTTCGCCTTATCTCCTCTGGAACCATTTCTGACAGGAAATGCTCTTAAGAAACTCTTGCTGCTATGAATAAAAGCGGCAACCGTTTCCTCAGGGGCCTATCTTGTCTATTTCATCTCTTCATCGTTACTCGATGGCGGCCGTGTCGAGTGCCGCCGTATTGCTCGCCGCTTGCGGCGGCGGCGCCGGCGGCAGCGGCGACACTGCCGCCGCCACATCCGGTACCGACATCTTTCTTGCGGAATCCACTGTCGTTACCTCCTCCTGGACGCGCTGCGCGCAGGAATACGGCACCTGCAGCTTCAGCGGCACGCGCCGGGTCCGTTACGGCTTGAATGACAAGTGGGCAATCCGGACCGCGACCGGTTCCATCGCCTGCAACAACAGCGTGTTCGGCGATCCCTATCCGGGCGCCAACAAGGTGTGCGAATACGAGACGACGACCGCGCCCGCTCCTGCGCCCGCTCCGGCTCCCGCTCCGGCTCCGGCGCCTTTGCCCGCGCCGACCACCACCTGGACCCGGTGCGCTTCCGAGTACGGCACCTGCACATTCTCCGGCACCAAGCAGGTCCGCTACGGGCTCGGCACGCGCTGGGCCACCCGCACCGCAACCGGTTCCATCGCCTGCAACAATTCGGTGTTCGGCGACCCTTATCCGGGGGCCAACAAGGTGTGCGAGTACGGTACCACCACGACTGCGCCGGCGCCGGCGCCGGCTCCTGCGCCTTCCACAACCACGACCACCTGGACCAGGTGCGCCAGTGAATACGGCACCTGCAGCTTCTCCGGCACGACCACGGTGCGCTATGGACTGAACGACAAGTGGGCCACACGTACCGCGACCGGTTCGATCGCCTGCAACAATTCGGTGTTCGGCGACCCGTATCCGGGTGCGAACAAGGTCTGCGACTACGCAAAGACCACGACAGTGCCTGCGCCCGCACCGGCTCCCGCACCCGCACCGGCACCGGCACCGGCACCGGCCCCGGCCCCGGCACCCGCACCCGCACCCGCACCCGCACCCGCACCCGCACCCGCACCAGCCTGGACCCGTTGCGCATCCGAATACGGCACCTGCAGTTTCTCCGGTACCCGCGAAGTGCGCTACGGCCTGCTCGACAAGTGGGCGACGCGTACCGCAACCGGTTCGATCGCCTGCAATAACTCGGTCTTCGGCGACCCTTATCCCGGCGCCAACAAGGTCTGCGAATATGCGTCGGCGACTTCCAGCACCTCGCCCACGCCGTCCACCTCGACCGGACCGTATGGCCAGGATGCGAACCTGTATACCCAGACTTTCGCCGACGAATTCAACAACGGCTTCAACACCAGCGTGTGGAACGACCACATCTGGTATGAAAGCTCGAACCCGACCAAGAACTACACGGTGGAAGACGGCAAGCTGAAGATCTGGCCGCAGCGCGATGCCAGCGGCAAGTTCTTCAACCGCACCATCGACACCGACGGTAAGTATTACCAGACCTACGGCTACTTCGAGATCGAAGCCAAGCTCCCGGTGGGCAAGGGCACCTGGCCGGCATTCTGGCTGTTCAACCATATCGGCGAGCGCCGTCCCGAGATGGACGTGATGGAAGCGTATGCGGGCGGCGCTGCGCCGTGGGGCTTCAACGACAGCAACGGCATCGCGCACCCGCAGGCGTATGCACCGACGGTGTGGAAGGGCGACTATGACGGCCAGCTGGTCGGCACGCGCCAGTACGACACCGGGATGGACCTGTCGGCCGGCTTCCACAAGTATGCGGTGAAGTGGGAGCCGAACAAGCAGACCTATTACTTCGACGGCAAGGAAGTGCTGGTGCTGAACACCACCTTCAGCGATCCGATGTACCTGATGCTGGACCTGTGGTTCGGCAGCGCGTCGGGCACGCCGGACAATTCGACGCCGCAGGGCAAGTCGAACTCCTTCGAGATCAACTACATCCGCGCCTGGAAGTTCAAATAAGCCTGGCAGCGAAGGGGAGCCGCCCTGCCCGCATGGCAGGGTCGGCAAAGGGAGAGCACTCGCCGATCACGGTGGGTAATTAAGGCCAGCGGTGACGCTGGCTTTTTTTCGCCTTCGGCGGGCGCGACCGCGTTCCTTCATCGCCGCACATGCCTCACGCTCGGGGCAACACGTCTTTGTAGGAATCAGTCAATATTGGCGCCTTTGCACACGATCGTTACAGGAGCGACAATAACCGTGCCTTGTAGCCCTGGAGGGACATTGCCGGCTTACCGCACTGGGCAGGGCGTGCGGCGAGCGGCACGGATGCGGGGCCGTCTTTCGAATAATGACATTACTCCGGGCGCATGCGTTTTCCATTGCGCCCGGCGAACTGGAGATGCTGATGAATAATCCCGAACTTCACCATAAGATATTCCTGTCGCTGCTGCTGGTAGTATCGCTGGCCTTCGCATGGATCCTCTGGCCGTTTTATGGCGCGCTGTTCTGGGGAACGGTGCTTGCCATCCTGTTCGAGCCGTTTTACCGGCAACTGCTTGCCGCCATGCGCCAGCGGCGAAACCTCGCCGCACTGACCACGCTGCTGCTGACGCTCATCATGGTGATGTTCCCGCTTTCCCTGGTTGCCGCCGCACTGGTGCAGGAGGGAACGGCGGTGTATGAGCAGATCCGCTCGGGCAACCTGAATTTCGGCGCCTATTTCCAGCAGGTCATGACGGCCTTGCCGTCCTGGATGACTGCCTTGCTTGACCGTTTCGACGTGGGGAACCTTGCTGCGCTGCAGGAGAGGCTGTCGGCGGCGGCAGTGCAGGGCAGCCAGCTGATCGCGACGCACGCGCTCAACATTGGACAGAATACCTTCGAGTTCCTGGTCAGCTTCGGCATCATGCTCTACCTCCTGTTTTTCCTGCTGCGCGACGGCCGCCTGCTGTCGGCGCGGATCAAGCTCGCGATCCCGCTCAGCGCGGAGCACAAGCGCCACCTGTTCCGCAAGTTCACCACGGTCATCCGCGCGACGGTGAAGGGCAACATCGTGGTGGCGGCGACGCAGGGCGCGCTGGGCGGCGTGATGTTCTGGTTCCTCGGGATACAGGGGGCCCTCGTCTGGGGCGTCGTGATGGCCTTTCTTTCCCTGCTGCCCGCGATCGGCGCGGGTCTGATCTGGGCCCCGGTCGCGGTCTATTTCCTGCTCACCGGGGCGATCTGGCAAGGCGTGGCGCTGATCGTCTTCGGGGTGCTGGTGATCGGGCTGGTCGACAACGTCCTGCGGCCTCTCCTTGTCGGCAAGGATACCCAGATGCCGGATTACGTGGTGCTCATCTCGACCCTGGGCGGGATGGCACTGTTCGGCATCAACGGTTTCGTGATCGGCCCGGTGATTGCCGCGTTGTTCATCGCTGCCTGGGACCTGTTTTCCTCGGCCGGCGAGGGGGCCGCCAATTTGACGCAATAGCGGGATTGAAGCTGGCGCGGGCGCGCCTGCGAGGCAGTCAATCGGCAAGCTGCGCGCCGACGGCGCGCAGCGCCGGCTTGTCAGCCCGCCTCGTCGAAGCGCCGGTGCAGCTCTTCGGTCAGGTCTTCGAGCTCATCGACGTTGATGCCGAGCGCATCCATCGCGAACGCGCCGCCCTTTTCCCATTCGGCGTGACGGTTCTGGTGCTGGTAGTCCTGGATGATCTTTTCCACCACCAGGCTGAGCGCGACGAGGCTCTTGATCAGGTCGGGCGTGATGTTGTCGGTGATGACTTCGTATTCATGATGCAGGCGGATCGCCATCGCCACATCGGCTGAAAGCCCCCAGTTCTTCGCCAGCAGCGCGCCGATGGTGGCGTGGCAGGTGCGGTGGCGCCTGTCTTCCACGGTGGTGAAGCGTTCATCGATTGCGTCGTTGGCCAGTTTCAGCGTCTCCGTATAGTCGGGGAAGCGGTTCAGCAGCAGCGGGATGCCGATGTCGCAGAACAGGCCGAACGTATGCGCGATATCGGGCGTGGCCACACGCAGCTTGCGCGCCAGCAGGGACATCGCCATCGCGCGCTTGTCCGACACGTCCCAGAAACGCGTGAGCACCGGGCCGGTGGTATTGAGGGTTTTGCGGGCGATCAGTCCCATCATGATCGATGCGCACTGCGTCATGCCGATGAAGGCAATCGCCTGCTCGACGGTTTCCGCCTTCCGCTTCAAGCCGTAGAACGCGGAATTGGCCGTGCGCAGCAGGGTCGCCGACATGGCGACGTCGCGGCTGATGATCGATGCCACCTTGCGCGGGTCCGGGTCTTCGTGCATCAGTTCCTGCTGCAGGTTGGCGAGGAGGACGGGGCAGGCGGGGATCTGGATCGACTTGGCGACGTCGTCGATCGCAAGCTCGTTCGGTCTGGATGCGGAATCTGGCATGGTTCCCTCGGAAAAAATCACATGAAATGCACGCGACGGTCGCGCCATGAAGCGGGGCAGCTTTCCGACATGGTCACTTCGCTCGACGCAACCACTTTACCTGCCGCCTGTTATACGCGCGATGCTCTTATGCAAGATAACTGACTTGCGATAATTTTACCTGCCTAAAAATTTCCTAAGCGAATCTTTTCAAATTTGGAAATGATGCCTGCCGCCTAGCCCCTGCAGCGGCGCCTGCGGCAAGAAATTCCCCTCGTCTCGTCGCCTTTCCCGCTGTTCCGTCTTCCGCCGCCCGGGTTTTCTTGCTATCGGGGCATGGGAAACCGCTAAAGAAACCGTTCCGGATGGCCAGCAGATAAAGAATTACGTTGTCCCGCATATTACAAACCGGAAAAAAACCTCCCTCCTGCGACATTTCCCGGAACCATTTTCCGAGGGGTAAGCTCTGACGAGCGCTTGCCAGGCAGAATTATTGGCTACCATCAATTCGCACATTGGAGAAGAACTATGATTAAACTCGCCTTCAACCGCCTCGTTATCACCTCGTTGTGTTGCGCCTCTGCAACTGTTTTGCTTGCCTGCGGCGGCAGCAGCGAAGCGATCGCAGCGGAAGCGGCAGCGCCGCAGGTCGCGGCGGCAGCCCAAGTCCAGGCAAACATGACCGTTGCCGCAACCGGTACCGGCACGGCTGGCGCCATTCCTGAGTCTGTTCAAACACCCGCGCCGGCAGCGGAAGCCAAGTCGCCGTTCGGCCAGGATGCCAACAAGTACGAGCTGTCCTTCTCGGATGAATTCGACAGTTTCAACAGCAGCCTTTGGAATGACCACATGTGGTACGAGACTTCCAACCCGACCAAGAACTACACGGTGGAAGACGGCAAGCTGAAGATCTGGCCGCAGCGCGATGCCAGCGGCAAGTTCTTCAACCGCACGGTTGATACCGACGGCAACTACTACCAGACCTACGGCTACTTTGAGATCGAAGCCAAGCTCCCGGTGGGCAAGGGGACCTGGCCGGCATTCTGGCTGTTCAACCACATCGGCGACCGCCGTCCCGAGATGGATGTGATGGAAGCGTATGCGGGCGGCGCCGCGCCGTGGGGCTTCAACGACAGCAAGGGCATCGCGCATCCGCAAGCGTATGCGCCGACGGTGTGGAAGGGTGACAAGGAAGGCCAACTGGTGGGCACGCGCCAGTTCGACACCGGCACCGACCTTTCCGCCGGCTTCCACAAGTATGCGGTGAAGTGGGAACCGAACAAGCAGACCTATTACTTCGACGGCAAGGAAGTGCTGGTGCTGAACGTCACCATGGGCGACCCGATGTACCTGATGCTGGACCTGTGGTACGGCAGCGCGTCGGGCACGCCGGACGATTCGACTCCGCAGGGCAAGACGAACTCCTTCGAAGTCAACTACGTCCGTGCCTGGAAGTTCAAGTAATCCAGCATTGTCTTGCGTGTGAAATCGCGACAGGTACCTGCGATCGGTACCTGTGAAAAAGCCGGCCCCGCGCCGGCTTTTTTTATTGCCTCCGGTTGCGCAATCGTTTCCGGATTGCCTATTCCATTCCTGTCACTGGTGCAAGTGATGCATGGAAATATTTCTCCCGATGTCGTTTTTTTGCGGAACCATTTCCGAAGGGTAATGCTCATACGAAAGCTTGCCGGTGAGAATTTTCCGGCCTTACTAACAAGAGAAAGGGGTCCCCCATGCAAAATCTGTCATTCCAACGTATTTCGATGAGCGCGATGTCCTGCGCATGTGCCGCC
>Ga0196971_1001502_pt1 | contig 10286 bp, 7 predicted proteins | sample S1v_1013CmetaG_FD_148660 | JGI IMG/M metagenome (GOLD analysis project Ga0196971, IMG submission 148660) | Soil microbial communities from Anza Borrego desert, Southern California, United States - S1+v_10-13C | ecosystem: Environmental > Terrestrial > Soil > Desert | place: USA: California... | reverse complement strand
AGGAACCGGGATCGAAGATTGAACCCTGGACCTCCGAGGAAGACAAACTTCTGGGCACGGTCACCGACAGGGAAGCGGCACGGTTGCTGGATCGGAGTGTGGCGGCGGTCTCGCATCGCCGCGCCCGGTTGGGAATTCCCGCGCGGCATCCAAAGGCAACGCGCCGCTGGACGCGGGATGAGGAGAAATTGCTAGGTACTCAGCCTGATCCTGAAATTGCGCGCCGATTGAACCGCACAACGAAAAGTGTCCTTCACCGCCGCACCCGTCTGAAAATTCCACCATGGCGGCCAGCCTGGAATCTCAAACTCCCAACCAAATAATCGTGAACCTGCACAATGAACCGCATCTACCAAGGAAAAGTCAGCCAAGCAGAACTCCTCGACGCGAAGGGGAACGCCATCGAACCACAGCCGCAGGATTGGGATGGGGAATCCGCGCTCTGGGATCACCATGCGCTGTTTCAGGATGCGGTGAATCACAACACCCTTGCCTTGGCGGCAATGGCAGTGGGCGTGGCGGGCAATGGTGAGCGAGAGAGCGCAGTGCAAGCTTGGGCCAAGGAAGTGCGTGATTCGTGGATGACGGCACGGCGCAAGGCTGTCGTGTTTGACGGACCGCACCAGCGCGTTGCGCCGCTGCTTGGCCTCGATCCAGTGGCGAGCGACTTCGACGCTTGCGCGGCACGGATTCTCGCCGGGAGCAAGGCGACAAAAGAACAAATGGCGGCGGCACTGTTACAGTTACTTGAGGAGGCGAACGCGAGCGACTTGAGCCAGCTTGCGAACGATCGCCTCGGTTGGTTTTGCAGCCCGAAAGGAAAGAACGACAAGACTTCAAAATCCATCGTTGCGGTGCAGGAGACGAAAATGATTGCGGCCATCAAGGCAGTGCATGGTGCCAGCGACACTGAACTCGAAACTGTCGCGTCATCTTTTGAACCCGGCTACTTCGTGACGCAGTTTCCAAAGGAGAGGATGACTGGGGTCGAATCCCGTGCGGAAGCGGAGCGGCAATTCGACATGGCGGCCAAGAAGCACACCGCTCTCATGGGGCTTCGCGAGAGGTTCTGTGTTCGACTCGCCGAGATAGCCGACGGCCTTTCCCTTGCTCGTCTCGGGCGCAGGTCAAAGGGCGCATATCCGTTGGCGGTGGTGTTCAAGCTGTTCCCGATTGCACCTGTAGCTGCGGTTTTTCGCGAAGCAACAGCAACGATGGCAAAGAGGCGGCCTTCGGCAGCAGGTGCCGACAGGATTGCCGAGGCGCGGGTGGACGACACTCCCGTGTTTGAATACTTCACCAACCGAGTTCTCAATCGGGACGTGAACAACGACAATGCTGCCGTGTGGGGTGAGTTCGATCACGCTGCGTTTGTTGAGGCCATCAAATCTCCTCACCGCTATTTTCAAGACACACAAAAGCGTGAGAAGGCGGCGGACGAGTTGCGGACAAAGCTGGTTGCAATGGAAGGCGAGGGCGGAAAGCTTGATGACGAGAACGACGAAGATGAGAGGGAGGGGCGGGCGATAGGTTTCGCAGGTGATTCGAGGATCACACTTATCACGAAGCTCGTTTTCAGCACGCATTACGTCGGTGAGGAGGGCGACCATCACTCGGAGGTTGCGCTGCGTCCGTTCATTCGCGATGTGCTCACGCAGGCCGGTATCAAGGTCGAGCCAAACCGCCCCGAATACACCATCCAGGAGCGCACGCTGCGCGGCTGGGGCGAAGTGCGAAAGAAATGGCGCACACTTGCTGCGAAAGGTCCGGTGACGGAGCAGCAACTCCTCGCCGCGCAGGCGGAGGAACAGGGTAAACACCGCGATGACTACGGCAGTGCCTCACTCTACACAGCGTTGGCAAAACCGGAGTTCCATCCAGTCTGGATGGAACCAGGCGCGGACAAACCGAAGTGGCACGCCGACGATCCGCTGCGGGCTTGGTGCGCCTACCGGGAACTTCGTTTCGAACTGGCCGACAAGACGCGGCCAATCCGCTTCACGCCCGCGCATCCGGTCGAGTCGCCGCGTTATTTCATCATTCCGAAAGCTGGACGCTTCGGCACCGAGCATCTACCCGGCAGGCTCGCGCTCACTTGCGGCATCGTGTGGAGAACGGAGCACGGCTTGGAGCCGTGCGCGGTGCGGCTGACGTATTCCGCCCCGCGTCTTTGTCGCGATGAGTTGCGTTCGGACGGTGATGCAAACCTAGCCGCTGTGAATTGGCTCCAGCCGATGATGAAGGCGCTCGGCATCCCGAATTCCGACATGCAGGATTTTTCCAATTGCCGCGTGACGCTTCAGCCGTCCGGGCCGAAGAACATCCAACTCACATTCCCGGTCGAGATGGAGGTAGGGAAACTCCAGGCTGCGCTGAAACACAAAGAGCGATGGAGCTACCAAGCATCGGGAAAGGCCGGGCAGATGAACTTCGCCCAGTTCAACTACTCCGCTGAAGAGCCGCGCTATGAAGTCTCGTTACGCTGGCCGAGTGATATTCAGCATTCCAAAGATGCCGGCCAACCGAGGAAGCGAGAACCCGAGCCGTGGCACCAAAAGTTCGACTCCTTCACTTGTCTCGCCACCGACCTCGGCCAGCGCGATGCTGGAGCGTTTGCATTGCTAGACGTGAAGGCGAATTCCGACTTCAACGGGAAGCCGTTTCGGTTCATTGGCGAAACGCCAGGCAAGCAGTGGCGGGCTCGTCTTGCAGCGAGCGGGATTTTCCGTCTACCAGGCGAAGACCGCAAGGAGTGGCGCGCGCCTACGCGTGCGGAAGAGCAGCGCGGCGAAAGCGGTTTTGCATTCCGGCCCGAGTTGTGGGGTGAGCGCGGGCGGGCAGCAACTCCCCACGAGACAGAGGATTGTGCGCGGCTGCTCGCAGCATTTGCCTGTGCCGAGGTGGACTTGATGCCGGATGACTGGCGCACTTCGCTTTCCTTCCCCGAGCGGAACGACAAGTTGCTTCGTGCCGCCGGCCGCGCGCAGTCGCGTGCGGCGCGGCTGCATCGCTGGTGCTGGTTCCTCACCGACGAAAAGCTCAAGGGCAGAGTCGAGGGCATGCTGAAGGAAATCGCGGAACTCGAAGACGAGTGCTTGCTGCCGGATACAACAAAGAAGCTCGCCACGGCCGAAAAGACAAAGGAACTGGTGGTCGCGCTGTCTGGCGAATTGCGCAGTTTGCGGGACAAACTGCCCGGCCTGCTTGTCCGTGTTGCCAATCGCTGCGCGCCATTGCGCGGACGCTCGTGGCACTGGGGCGCACATCCACGCAAACCCGACGATTGTTTTCTTCTCTCGCAGGAAGGCTCCGCGTGCCCGAACGCAAAGCAGCGCCGGCCCGATGCCACCGAGCGCGACGTGACGTGGATTCGGGGGCAGCGCGGCCTCTCTTTCGAGCGCATCGAGCAGATTGAATCGTTGCGCCAGCGTTTCCAGTCGTTGAATCAAGTGATGCGGCGTGACATCGGCAGCCCGCCAAAGAAGCGGCGTGATGACGCCATTCCCGATCCGTGCCCCGACCTGCTCGACAAGCTCGACGCTTTGAAAGAGCAGCGCGTGAACCAGACCGCGCACATGATCCTCGCCGAGGCCCTCGGCGTGCGGCTTGCGTCGCCGCCAGCGGACAAGGCGCGCTTGCGTGCCGAGTGCGACCAGCACGGCGTCTATGTCCGCATACGTCCGCCGGTGGATTTCATCGTCATCGAAGATCTATCGCGCTACCGGGCCAGCCAGGGTCGCGCGCCGCGTGAGAACTCACGGCTGATGAAGTGGTGTCACGGCCAGGTTCGCGGAAAGCTCAAGCAACTCTGCGAAGTCTTCGGACTGCCTGTCGTGGAAGCGCCCGCCGCTTGGAGTTCCCGTTTCTGCGCGCGGAGCGGGGTGCCGGGCTTTCGTGCCGTGGAGGTTCATCCCGCGATGAAAGATTCCGCGCCCTGGCGCTGGCATCTGGAACGGCTGGCGAAATACGAGCATGACGCGAAAGCAAATCCGCTCAAGCCGAAGGCGCTTCGAGAATGCCGTGCGGTGCATGAGCTTTTCCGACAGCTCGACGAACTCAACGCAAGCGTGGATCGCACTGCGCTACGTCCAAAATGGCGCACACTTCTTGCACCTGTCGCGGGCGGCCCTATTTTCGTTCCACTCTACGACCGTGCGCTTCTCGCCTCTGGCGAGACACTCCAACCTGCTGTTGTGCAGGCAGACATCAATGCCGCCATCAACCTCGCTCTGCGCGCCATCGCTGACCCGCGACTATGGAGCATCCACCCGCGACTTCGCACTGCCCGCACTGAGGCTGAGGCGAAAAGCGGTGTGAAAAAGGGCGCGCGGAACAAGGTTGCGGTGACGGAACCAGCACCGGATGGCACGTTGCTTTTCTTCACGCGCGAGAAGCGAAAGTTTGGCGAGAAGCAGCAGCGGCTCACCGTGCCCAGCCCATCGAAAGAACTGCGGGAAACCACCGGTTCACCAAACTTTTTCGCCTTCCTGGCAGATCGCCGTCGAGAGGCAGGGGAGGCATTCCTGCCCGAAGGTGACGTGCGCCTTCTCAGCGGATCGAAACTTTGGGGCACCGTGAAGGCATTGCAGTGGTGGCGCTGCACGATGCTGAACAAGCGCCGCGGCAAACACCAGTTATGAGCGACGCGCCCGTTCAAACCCAAGGCGGATTGGAACCGCAACCGTCGTTGCCGGTGCGGCGGCGCCACAAATTCATCTATTGCCCGCAGGAGAAGCGCTCATCGAAAGTCGTCCACGTTCAATCCGCTTCCTTCGATGATGCTCTTGAGGGTGCCGATCGGAATGGGTTTGTTGCCGTGCATCGCGACAATCACTTGCCATCCACAAACTGGAAAGCGTTCGCTCACGTGAGCGCGACTTCCACCACTTTAGCGCCTGCGGGAATTGAATCAGGCGACGGTTCGAACCACAGTGCCAACGCTTCTTTCGCGTTGCGAATGGCCTCCTCCTCACTATCGCCAGCGGAGGCACAACCAGGTAGTTCTGGGAAGAACGCGGACCAGCGTTTCGTTTCCTGGTCGTGCTCCACGACCAATCGCAGTTTCATAGCGGGAAAGATAGGCGCGCACAGGACCGCGGACAAGGCAGCAGTCCCTTTGATTCTGAAACCATCGAAACCAGGACACCAGGCCCTGGCACACGCTGTCAGGCCATGAGCGACGCTCCGGTTCAAACCCAAGGCGGACTGGAATCGCAGCCGCCGTTGCCGGTGCGTCGGCTTCACAACTTCATCTATTGCCCGCGCCTATTTTATTTCCAGTGGGTTGAAAACATTTTCCAGGAGGATGCGGACACCGTGGCGGGCAGCCATGTTCATCGCAACGTGGATGCGCCGTCCAGGCTGGACGATCCAAAGGAACTCGGTCTGCCGGAAGGCGCAAAGCTCCGCAGCCTGCGCCTGGAAAGTGAGTCGCTCGGGCTCATCGGCGTGGTGGACATTGTCGAAGGCGGGCTGGACGGCGCGGAGATCATTGATTACAAACGCGGTTCAGCCCGGCGCGATTCCGAAGGCGAGCGCGTGGCCAAGGAACCGGACGCCATGCAGGTTGCCGCACACGCGCTGCTCTTGCGCGAACATGGCCTCAATGCGGTCAGTGGAGCAATCTATTACGCGGCGGACAAGCGCCGCGTGCCGGTGGAATTGACGGAGGAATTGTTTGCCAAGGTCAGGACTTCTATTGAGGATGCAAAGCGTATTGCCCGCAGCGGAACCTGCCCGCCGCCGTTGAAGAACGATGCGCGCTGTCTGTACTGCTCCGCGTATCCAATTTGTCTGCCCAACGAATCGCATTGGTGGGCGAAGGCGAAAAAAGCCGTCGCCACCGACAAGCAGCTTCATTTCGGCTTCTCCCCATTCGCTGCATCCAACGAAGACGCCGTACGGGATCGCATCCTGGAGGCTTTGGACTTTGCCGCCGAATCCGGCAAGGGCGCGCCGACATTGGAACCGCCGCGGCCTGGCGGTGACGACAGCGAAGTCCTGGTGGTGCAGACGCCCGGCGCGCAGATCGGACAGAGGGGCGAGCAGTTGATCGTGAGCGTCAAGGGCGAGGATATGCGCAAGATTCCAAGTCAGCAGGTCCGCGCGATCTTTTGCTATGGCGCCGTTCAGATCACCGCGCAGGCCGTTGAAACATGTCTCGATCTGGGGATTGATGTTTCCTACTTCTCCCCCGCTGGACGTTTTCTTGGGCTTCTGCGCGGGTTGCCGGCCAGCGGGGTGGATGCGCGGCGCGGCCAGTATCGGCTGTTTGAGTTGCCAGGCGTCCGCCTGCAGCTCGCGAAGGAATCGATTCGCGCCAAGATTCACAACCAGCGCGTCATGCTCATGCGCAATGGCGAGGTGCCGGATCGCGTGTTGAAGCTCATGGCAGGTTTCCGCGACGCCGCGGCGTCCGCCCGTGATTTGACGGAATGCTCGGCATCGAAGGCAGCGCCGCCGCACTCTACTTCGAGCAATTCGAATCGATGTTGAAACAGCGCGACGACTGGAAATTCGACTGGCGCGGGCGGAATCGACGGCCGCCGCGCGACCCGGTAAACGCGCTGCTGTCTCTGGGATATTCCATGCTCGCGAAGGAACTGACGGGAGTCTGCCACACGGTGGGATTGGATCCGTTTCTTGGTTTCATGCACCAACCGCGTTACGGGCGTCCCGCGCTGGCGCTGGATCTGATGGAGGAGTTTCGACCGCTCATTGCGGACAGTGTTGCCATCTCATTGATCAATCGCAGCGAACTCGGCCCGGAAGATTTTATTCGCAATGCCAATGGAACATTCCTCAACGACCGTGGAAGGAAAGCGTTTTGGGAAGCATGGTTTCGCAGACTGGATGCGGAGGTGAGTCATCCGGAGTTCAGCTACAAAATGGCCTATCGCCGGATGCTGGAAGTGCAGGGCCGCCAGTTGTGGCGTTTCGTTCGCGGGGAAGCGACGGCATATCACGGTTTCACAACACGCTGACACGTTGCACGTGAACCGCCGATGGCAAATGGCAGATGGCAGATGGAGCAGCAAAAGGTGCCGATGAAGTCGCTGAATCCAACGATCTTGGACCCGTTGGCCATTTGTACTATGCCATTGGTCATGGCGAACGAAGTGAGCGCATGAGCCGAATCCGTTATCTGGTCAGCTACGACATCAGCAATCCTAAACGGCTGCGACGGGTGGCAAGGGTGTTGGAAGGGTTCGGAGTTCGGCTGCAATACTCGGTTTTTGAATGTCCTCTGGACGGGACGCGGCTGGCTATGCTTCAGGCGGCTCTGCAGCCGATCATCAAGGAAGATGAAGACCAGGTGCTCTTCGTTTCGCTCGGGCCGAGTTCGGGGGATGCGAGTTTGATCATTGATGCCCTGGGCCTGCCCTATGTAGTGCGCTCGCGGGTGACAATTATTTAAGCTGACCGGAGCTTTCGCCGCATTTTTGAAAGTCGAGATTGACGAACCGGGCCAAGCTTGCTGTTATTTCGCCGGGGATTCCCCACCGACCATCAACCTTCCGCCATTGGGTTGACATGTTTTTTGAAATCGCGAACGACTGCGCCTGATTTTTGCGGCCACGCGGTTCGAGTGCGGCAGTGCTGGCGCTCGCCCGCACGGACGCTCGCATAGTAGATTTCCACACATTCGGAGGCGTTTATGCACAAGGACTGCTGAACCTCCATATGATTCCCGGCCAGAGCTGCCTTGCGCTCGCAAAAATGCAAGGCAGACGCTGGCCTTCAACAGGTTCCGTGGCGTGACTCGCAGTCTCCGCGCTTTCAGGAATCGTGAGGCGGTCTGGGGATTCTCGAAGCGGAGCGTCTTCGACTTCCACCGTCTTCCCCCATTAAAGAATCGTAACGCGTGGACCCCTGCGGGCATTTGGCAAGCAGCCAGGTAATAATCCGTTTTTTCCGGACATGCAGGCTTTAGCGAGTGCGGCGCACTGGGTGTCGGGGTCGTTGGTATGCTGGGGCAACCGAAAGATAACGTGTCCTTCCGGACATCAAAATCATTGCAATTTGCTGGCGGGCGCAGGAGGAAACCTTTGCCCTGTGCCGTTTGTCCTATTGGAGATCCGATGGCCTTGCTTTAGCGTCGGCGGCACCCGATGTGTCGCAGCCGCTTTTTGCCTTGCGTGAACCAGCCTGACGTTACGTTCAGCTGGAAGAAATCCAATCAGCTGTCGCCTTGCCGCCCCTGTAGCATCTACAACCCGACATCCAAAATCGTTCCCTTCCTAGCCCAACAATGAACCCAAAGCTATATCTCCTGGCGCTGGCCTCCCTCGTAATGGCTGCCCACCCTTGCGCCGCGCAGACAAATGCGCCAGCCGACGATTGGAAGCCCGCGACATCCAATCAGCGGGGGAAAAATTATCCGCAGGTCAACTCTGAAGGACGCGTCCGCGCGCGAGTGATCGCGCCGCAAGCGCACAGCGTCGCGCTCGACATCGGAGGCGTGAAGTATCCGCTCGCGAAGGGCGAAGATGGCGCGTGGATCGGCGATTCCAATCCGCAGGACGAAGGGTTTCATTACTACCAGCTGGTGATCGATGGCGCACAGGTGCCCGATCCGAACAGCCTTTACTATTATGGCGCAAGCCGCTGGGGCAGCGGTGTTGAAGTGCCTGCGCAGGACCAGGAAATCTATGCGTTGAAGAACATTCCGCATGGCCAGCTTCGGGAAGTTCTGTTTTATTCCGCCAGCGCGAAGACCAACCTGCGCTGCTTCGTTTACACACCGCCTGATTACGACAAAGACACCACAAAGCGCTATCCAGTCCTGTATTTGCAGCATGGCGGTGGCGAAGATGAAACGAGCTGGGGACGCCAGGGTTGTGCGGGACTTATCATGGACAACATGATCGCATCGGGGAAGTCGAAGCCGTTTATTATTGTAATGGCGAACAGCTACGTTCCGGGAACGAGCTTTGGTTTTGGGGGCACCAATCAACCCGCTGCAACCAACAGCTCGTACTCCCGCTCCATCTCTGGCCCCGGCGGACGCAGCTATAATCCCGCCGCCTTTGCGCAAATGCTCGTTGAAGACTTGATCCCCTGCATTGATGCGAACTTCCGCACGCGGGCCGATCAGCCGAATCGCGCGATGGCAGGCTTTTCAATGGGCGGCATGCAGACCCGCGCGATCGCGCTGGCGAATCTCGACCGCTTTTCGCACATCGGAATCCTGAGCGGCGGGAGCATTGCGCTTGCGGACATCCCCGACCTCGCGGCGTTCAAGCAGAAGGTAAAGTGCGTTTTCGTCAGCTACGGCAGTCGCGAAAACGGGAGAACGTCGGCCAAACCAAACGTCGAAGCACTAAACCAGGCGGGAACCAAAAGCGTTTACTACGAATCGCCAAACACGGGTCACGAGTGGCAGAGCCTGCGCCGGAGTTTGTATCAATTCGCACCGATGCTGTTTCAGAATTAAGCGTTCCAAACGTTCGTACGCTACAACCGCCATCCCAAAACAAATCGATCGCAATGAGAACCCTGATACTGTTGCTCGTCTTTCTCACACTCCCCTGCAGGATCCTGGCAGCGGACGTGACGGGTACCTGGAAATCTGAATTCGATTCTCAGATCGGGCATCAGAAATACACGTTCACGCTCAAGCAGGAGGGCGCCGCGCTGACGGGCAAAGCCAGCTCCGAAGTCGATGACCGCAAGCGCGAAGCGGAACTCAGGGACGGCAAGGTCGATGGCGGCAATGTCTCCTTCGTGGAGCCGCTTTCGATCCAGGAAAACGAGATTCGCATTGTCTACACAGGGAAACTTTCGGCCGACGGGAATGAAATCAAGTTCACGCGTGAAGTGGGAGATTTCGGCAAGACCGAGATTGTTGCAAAGCGAGAGGCTGCTGGCGGCGCTGCAGCTACCGCTCCGAAGGCGATCCGCATCAAGGCGGGTGCCATCTCACCGGTCACGGATGCGGATGGAAATGTTTGGCTTGCTGATCAGGGTTTCCAAGGGGGCGAGATCACGGAGCGCCCGGACGTTCCCATCGCTGGCTCAAAGAGCCCGGCGCTCTATCGCTCGGAACATTACAGCATGGAATCCTTCTCGTGGCCTGTGCCAAACGGGAAGTATGTTGTGAAGCTTCATTTCGCCGAAACCTTCGAAGGAATCAACGGCCCGGGTGAACGCATCTTCTCCTTCAACGTCCAGGGGAAAGAGTTCAAGAATTTTGACGTCATGGCCGTGGCTGGCGCCCATTCCAAGGCTTACGTCGAGACCGTGCCGGTCGAAGTCACTGACGGCAAAATTACGATTACATTTAC
>Ga0196971_1001500_pt1 | contig 10299 bp, 10 predicted proteins | sample S1v_1013CmetaG_FD_148660 | JGI IMG/M metagenome (GOLD analysis project Ga0196971, IMG submission 148660) | Soil microbial communities from Anza Borrego desert, Southern California, United States - S1+v_10-13C | ecosystem: Environmental > Terrestrial > Soil > Desert | place: USA: California... | reverse complement strand
CCTATGAAGGGCGGATAATGAACATACATCCGTCATTGATACCGGCCTTCTGCGGTAAAGGCTTCCATGGGGAAAAGGTGCATAAAGCGGCTGTTGAGTATGGTGTCAAAGTATCAGGAGCCACCGTCCATTTTGTTGATGAAGGCACCGACAGCGGTCCGATCATACTCCAGGAGACGGTAAAGGTATATCCGGAGGATACCGCAGAGACACTGGCCGCCAGGGTGCTGGAAGCAGAGCACAGGCTGCTCCCGGCTGCGGTAAGGCTTTATTGCGAGGGAAGACTTGGAATAGAAGGCCGGAAGGTTATAATAGCAGAGGAAGAGGTGTGATGCTGATATGATAAAGAGGGCGCTTATAAGCGTATCGGACAAGACCGGGATAATTGATTTTGCAAAGGAGCTTGTAAAATCAGGAGTTGAGATAATTTCAACGGGAGGTACTGCAAAGGCTCTTCTAAGAGCTGGCATAAAGGTTATCGGAATATCTGAGATCACAGGCTATCCTGAGTGCCTGGACGGTAGGGTCAAAACACTGCATCCGAACATTCACGGAGGACTTCTTGCTGTAAGGGACAACAGTGAACACATGAACAAGCTCAAGGAGCTCGGGATCGATACAATAGACCTGGTTGTTGTAAATCTCTATCCTTTCAGAAAGACTATAGAAAAAGAAGGGGTGGAGCTTTCAGAAGCCATAGAGAACATAGATATCGGTGGCCCGTCAATGCTACGGGCAGCAGCAAAGAACTACAAATATGTCACAGTGATTGTGGATCCTTCTGACTATCAGAAGGTGCTTGATGAAATAATTGATAAGGGAAATACAACTGAAGCGACAAGGTTCGGCCTTGCTGCAAAGGTTTTTTCACATACCGCAAGCTATGATACCCTTATAGGCAGCTATTTGTGGGAGAAGGCCGGACTGCCAAGGTACCCGGAAACGGTGACCATGACCTTTGAGAAGGTCCAGGACTTAAGATATGGAGAGAATCCGCACCAGGAAGCGGCATATTACAGGGAAATGAAAGCAGCAGGAGGGAGCATCACCGATGCCGTGCAACTTCACGGCAAGGAGCTCTCCTTTAACAATATAAATGATGCAAATGCAGCCCTGGAGACCTTAAAGGAATTTGATGAGCCTGCAGTTGTCGCATTAAAGCATGCCAATCCTTGCGGGGTGGGTGTGGGAACCAGCATATATGAGGCATATGTCAAGGCTTATGAAGGGGATCCCGTTTCCATATTCGGCGGTATAATAGCCTTGAACAGAGAAGTGGATGAAAAAACAGCCGAAGAGGTAGGCAAGATATTTGTGGAAATAGTGATAGCTCCGGCTTATTCTGATGGCGCCCTTGATATTCTTATGAGCAAGAAGAATATCAGGATAATGAAGCTTGATAATATATGCCACAAGCCGTTTTCTGATATTGATGTGAAGAAGGTCGGTGGAGGGCTTTTAATACAGGATGCTGACTGGCAGGATTTTGACATGGCCGATATTAAAAACGTAACTGATAAAAAGCCGACAGACAGGGAAATGCAGGACATGCTGTTTGCATGGAAGGTTGTGAAGCATGTGAAGTCCAATGCAATAGTTGTGGCCAGGGATGGGATGACCCTTGGAATTGGGCCCGGGCAGACAAACAGGATATGGTCGGCGGAAATGAGCCTTGAACGCTCAGGAGCTAAGGCCAGGGGAGCAGTAATCGCTTCTGATGCATTCTTTCCCTTCGGAGATGTGGTCACTGCGGCTGCAAAGGCAGGTATAACAGCAATTATTCAGCCAGGAGGCTCAATGAGGGATCAGGAGTCTATTAATGAGTGCAATAGAACCGGAATTGCGATGATATTTACCGGAATGAGACATTTTAAGCATTAAAGAGGTGATGTTATGAAGGTGCTTGTAATAGGAAGCGGCGGAAGGGAGCATGCCATTGTATGGAAGCTGGCACAGAGCAAGCTGGTCGATAAAGTGTACTGTGCTCCGGGAAATGGCGGGATAAGTGGGCTTGCTGAGTGTGTGGACATAAAAGCAGATGATCTGGAGGGACTTCTGAATTTTGCCCAAAATAAAAAAATAGGCCTTACGGTTGTTGGCCCGGAGGCACCTTTGAACCTCGGCATAGTTGATTGCTTTGAAAGGAATGGCCTTAGAATATTCGGACCCGGTCTCAAGGGTGCGATGCTTGAGGGCAGTAAGGCATTTTCCAAGGATTTCATGATAAGAAACGGAATTCCCACTGCAGCTTATAAGATATATTATGATCCCGAAAAGGCGAAGCAGGAGATAGATGGTTTTGGTTACCCTGTTGTAATAAAGGCTGACGGTCTTGCAGCAGGGAAAGGAGTAATAATAGCACAGGACAGGGAGGAAGCTTGTACTGCCATAGATGATATCCTTACTGCCAAAAAGTTTGGAGAGGCAGGCCACAGAATCGTTGTAGAGGAGTTTATCAATGGAAGGGAAGCTTCGATACTTGCTTTTGTTGACGGCAAAACCGCAGTACCCATGGTAAGCGCACAGGATTACAAAAGGGCATTGGATAATGATGGCGGGCTCAACACCGGTGGAATGGGTGCGGTATCTCCGGCATTTCATTATGATGAAAAGACAGCTGCTGCAGTAGAGAGGGATATAATCAAACGTACTGTGGATGCACTCAGGGCAGAGGGAATCTACTATAAAGGTGTGTTATACTTTGGAATCATGATAACCGGAAAGGGACCTAGGGTATTGGAATATAACGCAAGATTCGGTGATCCTGAAACAGAAGTGGTGCTTCTCAGACTCAAGTCTGATCTGGTTGAAATAATGAATGCAGTAATAGATGGAAGACTTAAGGATCAGGAGATTGAATGGAGTGAAGAACAGGCTGTCTGCGTAGTGATGGCTTCAGGCGGATATCCTGAGAATTATGAGTCAGGCCTTGAAATCAAAGGCCTTGAAAAGGCTTCCGAAATCAGTGGTGTGGAAGTATTTCACGCAGGAACAAAAAAAGCCGCAGGAAAGGTTGTCACAGCAGGAGGGCGTGTGCTTGTAGCAAGCGCATTGGAAAAAAACTACGAGCTTGCAAGAGAAAAGGCATACAAAGCGATTCAGAAAATAAAATTTGAAAAAGCGTACTACAGAAGTGATATAGGAAAAATTTGATACAACCCCCTGAAAATCCCGTCGGCAAATGGATGCCGGCGGGATTTTCCACACATACTGTCATTGCTGTGAAAGCCAACTGCCAGCGTTGTCATCCTGAGGGAGGAATGACCGAAGGAACTTGATAAATAATACTCTTAACAGTGACATAAATCACATCCAGGATGGATAAAGGCAAGTATAATTAAATCAAAAGCAGAAAGAAAGCTGGAGGTATATAAAATGGCAATAAGAAAAATAGTTAACATTGATGAAGATAAGTGCAACGGCTGTGGACTTTGTGTCCCAAACTGTGCGGAAGGCGCTATAAAGATAATAGACGGAAAAGCAAAGCTTTTGGCAGAAAACCTTTGCGACGGCCTGGGAGCTTGTCTGGGAGAATGTCCACAGGGAGCGATCACTATAATTGAGAGGGATGCGGATGAGTTTGATGAAGCTGCCGTACACGAGCATCTGAATAAAAAAGAAGAGCATTCCTGCAATCATCAACATGGACATGGACAGCATCATCAGGTCGGCGGCGGATGCCCGGGCAGCAGGGCAATGGAGATAAACAGGCAGAATAATGCTGCAAAAGCAGCGGCATTATCCTCCGGAGATATAGAAGTGAAAATAAAGCCGCAGCTCTCGCAGTGGCCTGTACAGCTCATGCTGGTGCCTGAAAGAGCACCATACTTTGAAAATGCTGATCTTCTGATAACTGCAGACTGTGTACCCTTTGCATATCCCAACTATCACCTTGACCTGCTGAAAGGTAAAAAGGTTGTAGTGGGTTGTCCCAAACTTGATGATATAAACTACTATGTGGAGAAGCTTACAGGCATAGTGAAGAACAACAATATAAACAGCGTGATAGTAGCATTTATGGAGGTTCCTTGCTGCAACGGCATTGTAATGGCCGCTGAAAGGGCAATTCAAATGTCCGGCAAGAACATTCCATTGGAGAAAATCAGAATAAGCATAAACGGAGAGGCTGACAAAATCAGCTAACTCCGATTATATAGGAAGGGCGGCCATCGGCCGCCTTTTTGAATTGTTATTATTGATGTATCCGGGGGATAATACCAGTCTCATAACGGAACCTCTCTGTAATTAGCTTCAGCTCCTGTTCTCCTATGATGCCATGGAGAAGCTTTATGCTTTGGATCTCTTTACCAGTGCCATATACAAAGCTTATGAAATCAGATCCTATTTTCACTTCTTTCAGATCGATTCCGCCAAGGTTGAATTTAATAACCTTTGAACCAAGCAGTATACCGAAGCAGGATATAAAAAACTCCAGATCCTCAGTACACAGGAAGCTGCAAATACCATAAGCTTGCTGTTCTATTTCGGTTGCCTTGATATGCATTATTCTATTTTCTACAATAAGCTCTGCTACTTTATAGATTTTGTATTCTTGCAAGGATAATGCCGCAAGCAAGCCGGATATAAGAACTGACAGAGCGAATAAAGGACGCATGTCAATTCTGCAAATAACAAAATCCTTAGTAAGAAGCACCAGTGAAAACAATAATATCATGCTGCATAAGGAGATAATGAGGAATAGTCTTCGTTTGATTACCTTCAATATACATCTCTCCTCTCCTGCATAAAACCCCCCACCGGTTTCAGGTGAGGGGTGTATGTCATATAAAGCAGCTTTTACTCCTCATATACTATGACTGCTTCCTTGGTGCTGTTGATCCAGTCTACCTTACAGTTCAGGTTTTCGGCAGCGAATCTGACAGGTACAAAGGTTCTCCCGTTTCTGGATGCAGGAGCTACGTCCATTTTTTTGGCTGCTCCGTTTATTTTTATATCAGTTTTGCCCATCCACATTTCAACAGTATTCCCTCTGGCTTTGAGAGTCACTTTTTGAGTGCTGCCTTCCCATTCTACCTGACCGCCCATAGCTTCAACAACTGCGCGGATAGGTACCATGGTTCTTCCGGATATGGTTATCGGAGCCGTACCCCGCCCAGGGTCAACCTCCTGGTTTGTGCCGTCCACACTCATATAAGGGCTGTCAAGCTTAAGCATGATAAAGTGCTTATAGCTTCCGGGCTTATATGCTGTACTGCCTGTTGTTATAGTAAAAGTGCCGATAGCATCACCCAGCTTTTCCTCTGTCCCCTCAAAAGGCTTTGCTTCTGCGAGTACAGGTTTGACAGTATAGTAGTAGGTGGTAGCGGGCTCAACATTTACGTCTGCATAGGAGGTGCTTGTGATAAAGAAATCAGTTACGGATATACCGAGGCTGCTCCGGGAAGTGGATCTGAAGAGCCTGTAACCAATTCCGTCTGCCGGCTGCCACATAATTCTCGAGCCGGATTCAAAGACTTCTGCACCATTATTTGCAGAGGGTTTTGATATTACTGGCACTGTCGGTACTGCTGGTGCTGCCGGAATTTCCGGCACTGCCGGTGCGGGGATAACTTCAGTGATACGTTTGCCGCCCTCCCAGTTCCCCCAGCTTCCTTCGGAGCCATAACGCCACTTACCTGTAAAGCTTTTTCCATCATCGGACATGGTAAGCTCCATATCCCCTCCGTCGTTCGGAGGCATATAAGAAGGTGATTCTGACCAGATTCCGCTTAGAGTATTTCCGGAAACAATTCCGCTGATCCTGCCGCTGTCATGAGTGTATGTGCCTGTTACCACAGAACCATTCTGGCTTATCACCATCTTACCCCAGTTGCTCTCCCACTCACCTTCCCAGGAGTATTTTCCCATATCTGTGCTAACAGGAGGCTGGTGCTGTGCTGGTGTATTACCTGTTGCTGTTTGTTTCCATTCGTAGGTATATCGGACACCTACTGAGCCTGGAGAACCGGCATAAACACTTACATAGAGGGCGCATTTCTGCCCTTCGCTTCCCTTGCCTCTGAATTTAAGGGCCATATCTGCCGTAAAGGAAGTCTGGGATTGAGCGTCTCTATTTGTACCCATGCCAAAGCTTTTGGCCTCGGTACCATCGGAATAAAAAGCTTTGGCATTTACTTTAGAGGCTGTAGCAGAGCCAAGCTCCAGGCCGTCTACATCCATTGAAAATATTGGTGTAAAGCCAATGGAGTAATTTCCATAATTATTGACTATTACTTCCTGCTCAAGCTTTATGCTTACAGCTTCATTTGGACGGATGATACCCGGAGGATCACTCCACTTATACTTTGCATGCAGGGTTACCGGGTTTGAGTAATCGCGTGAAGCGTATACTCCGATGTCATAGGGTATTGAAGTACTAAGCTCAATGGTACTGCCCTCCATGGCGGCATAATAGCTCCAGGTTTCTCCCGGCTTGAAGGCCTCCGGTATCGGGAACCGGTAAGTATCTACCAGCACCCACGCATATTCATCTTCTTCTGCGGACACATTCATGGTAATGCCTATAGCTGCGCCAAGTATAATTATCAGCGCCATACCTAATGATAATAACCTTTTCATCATTACTCCCCTTTCTAATCTTATAAATTGAATTTTTGTCAGTACCCAATATACTTTATTCCGGTACGGAAGTCGTCACCCATAAGGGGTGAATTACGTATAAAGCCCCTCACCCATTTTGGGTGAGGGGCTTTATATGCCGCTATTTTCAAGCAATTTACCTGTTTGCATAAGGATGGTCCCTTTGCATTATAAGATTGATCAACTCTGATTTGCTTTGAATATTCAGTTTGGAATAGATGTTCTTTATATGTGTCTTTACAGTGTTTTCGCTAAGATAAAGCTCATCGGCTATCATTCTATAGGTTCTGCCCTTTAATAGCAAAGCTGCGATCTCGCTCTCACGCTCAGTCAATAACCTTGATACATTAAAATTGTCGAATGCGGCTTTTTGTTCAGAAGGCGCCATTTCATGCAGTGCAATCAGAAATACGTGGTTTTTCAACAGCATGGAAAGATGCTTGTGCAGCAGCGGGAGTATGACAAGAATAATAAGGACCACTACAAGAGCCAGCAACGACGAATTAATGCCGGTAATATCTGAAGCTGCAATAGCACTTCCCAGCATGCCTCCGATAAGTACCCCAAGAACATTTGAAGAAAGGCCTATTCCAAGAATTATTGCCGGGTTATCATGGAAATCCAGCATTTCACCCAGTATGCTCCACCAGAAAAGATCGTATACTCCACATGCACCCAGCATCAGGGTGTTTACGTAAAGGTAGCTTGCAGCGGAACGGTTAAGGGTCATGAAACCTATAAAAGAAAGACCTATCATAGCAATAGCAACATAGAGAGTGTAATTCCTGTTGGCCTTACGGGATAGATTCCTGACAATATATAGGGCTATAATATAGGGCACAGCCCAATACCAGCTGACTAACCATTCCAGATGTTCAAATGCGGGATTGACAACCTGGTACATCAAGCCGGAATTAATGGTGATCACAACGATGAACAAGCTTAGAAACGCGAGAGGCTTTAAAGGGTTTGCAGTGTTGTTGGGTTTAGCAGCAGATCTTTCAGCATCTGACTGTATGTTCCCCGGCAATTTGAGCTGAAAAAATAAAGCCATTCCAAGCATGAGTATCGATAGTGCAAGACCCAGATACGGGAACACAAGTATTGCCGCCATATTCATGATGATCATCAGGATATTTGAATAAATAAGCACATCCGCCGCGGTTTTAATCCGTTCATTGGGGGGAGTAAATTCCTTAAAGTAGAAACCCCAGGCCGCCACACAAGCGCCTGATAAAAATGCCGCAACCAGAAGTGAAATATGCCACAGAAAGGAAGGTGCAAAGAAAAACAAGCTGCTGCCTATCATACAAAGAATGATTGAAAAAAGCATTAACTGCTTTGCGGCTTTCATTGTTTTTATAAAAAAACCGCATATGAATAAGCCTGTGAAATGAGCTGCAATTGAACCAAAGGTCAGAGCATAGGTATCAATGCCGTACATATCTGCAATGGCAAACAATACCTGGCCTTCAAATGGAAAGGCCAGCAGCCATGAAAAAAATAATGAGAAAACAATGATTGACAGGCTGCGGTTGTCTTTTATCAATCTTATCCCCCCCGTGTATAATTTGATAAGCGATTATATTTTATTATACTTCTAAATATGTCTTATTCCAATATATGACTTAGTATTTTTTGCCACAGCTTATCAATAATATCCGGCTTCTGCAGGAAAGGACATAGGATGCAAAAACGCATTCTATGCCCTTTCCATATATGAAGAGTGGAATTACTTTGAATCAGCCCTGTTATAAACCTTTATCATATGATGATTGAAATAAGAATCCACTAACCCTTCTGCCTGGTCTTCCTCATTGTCCGGGTTAAAATTGTCCGGGAAATAATAAGCGTTGTATTCCCGCTCAATAATCGGATATTTTTTTCCGTTATAAGTATCGTCTATTATCTTCATGTTTTCACCTCATCCGGGTCTTGCCTTTTCACATCTTTATTCTCTAAAGCTGCGTTTTCTACTCCTTTGAAGCCTTTATGCGCATCATGGTTAATTTTGGCCATGACCATTTCATAGTCTGTAAGAGGCTCTTCGGCAGCGGGAGTCAGGACGTTTACTTTTCTGTTTATCTTTGGAGACATTGCATTTCACCTCATTCTTGTTGTTGTTGTATTATTGATGATTTTATTTTTTGTGGTTTTATGATTTGTATTCAGTTATATTTTAATGAGTTTTTGATTTAACGAGTTTCATTTGCTTATCTTTTTTATTCTCATTATGGGAATGATGTTTTATAATAGAAGTTATAGCAAAAGAATTTTTGGAGGTACCAATGAATTATATTGAAAAGCTGAACAAGGAACAAAGAGAAGCAGTGCTGCACACCGAGGGTCCGCTTTTGATACTTGCGGGAGCTGGCAGCGGGTATCATGACATTTTTGTATAAAAATATAGAATAGATAGAAGTATTATAGATACTTATTTTGATAAGGATTCCATGTGAGGAATATATCCTCATATGTTTTTTATAAATCTGTGGCTTTATGCGGTGTTATAGAAATATAAAAACATCATGACAAATTATCCTCATATACATGCAGAATATAGAAATATGAAGGGGTTTGGTTATATATTACTTTTGAGGGTTTTACTCATAAGTGCAAGAGAAAAAAGTTGATTTTTTAAATTTGGTTTATTATACTTATGTTAGCCGAAGGGCAAATAGATAAATGCTAACCGAAGGGTAATGGGGCAGCTAACCTGCCCCGCTTAATATCTGAATAAATAGGAGCAACCTATGAAGCGAAGTATATTTATTATTAAGAACAAAATAGAACAAGGTAGATAGAAGGTCTGGATAAGGCCTTCTATTTTTATTGGCACAATACATCCATTGTTAAAAGCAGTCTATAACAACAGAAGTTTAACCATATAAATATGGAGGATAAGCAAATTGAATAATAAATTGATATTGTATATCGACGGATCGTATAAAGACAGAAATGGAGCATGGGGTATAGTTGGTTTTTACAATGCTCCGAGGCAGGAAGTTGAATTAGCATTTGGAAGATGTCAACTTGAAAGCAATGTTCAGGCCGAGCTTTTGGCCTGTATTAAAGCATTGGAACATATAAAAAGCGAGAGTAAGGTTAAGCACATAGAAATACGTACAGATTACTTAGATATGGTTAATATTTTGAATCAAGTAGTAGATCTGTTCTATACAAGTATAAATCAAATAGAAAACAAATTTGGACACCATAATATAAATTTGACAAGACGGGTAGTTGAACTGCTCATAAAAAGGGAGTACACAGTTAAATTTTCTAAAACTTCAAAAAAAGATGTGTTTGGCAGAAGAGCTCATAATTTAGCACAACAAGCTATGCAATCTGATTTTCTATCTACAGATATTTTTTACATTTGGGATGATTCCCAAAAACAGCCAATACAATTTGATCACTTTTGTGAATTAAATAAGGATTCGATTTTTGGATTGAATATAAATGAAGTGGATAGAAAGCCTGTATTACGGCAGATGGATATCTTATGCAAAGAAGTAAGAAACATTAAACTGGAAAGCATTCTTTTATGCGAAGAATTACATTTGGCAACAAGAACATGTTTGTTGTAAGATAAAAATACCCACTTTTGCAAAACGGAATTCCCCAGTTTTGCAAGTGTAAAATTCCCCACTTTTGCAAAAATCCATTGCAGGCATTCAACTAAATCCGTATCCTTGT
>Ga0196971_1001499_pt1 | contig 10311 bp, 9 predicted proteins | sample S1v_1013CmetaG_FD_148660 | JGI IMG/M metagenome (GOLD analysis project Ga0196971, IMG submission 148660) | Soil microbial communities from Anza Borrego desert, Southern California, United States - S1+v_10-13C | ecosystem: Environmental > Terrestrial > Soil > Desert | place: USA: California... | reverse complement strand
ATTCGGGATGGCCGGCGCAGTGCGAGCCGAGCTCGCGGAAATTCTTGATCTGGTCGAGGGAGATGCGCTCGTACCCCATGAGATGGAGCAGGGAGTACAGCAGCATCGATCCGTGGCCGTTCGACAGGACGAAGCGGTCGCGATCCGGCCAGCGCGGGTCGGCCGGGTTGCACTTGAGGTGCCGCGTGAACAGCGCCGTCGCGATCTCGGCCATGCCGAGCGGCACGCCCTGGTGCCCTTCGGTGGCGCGCTCGATGGCGTCGATGGACAGGAAGCGGATCGCGTTGGCCATAAGGCGGGGGTCAACGGAAGATGGGGCGGAGGTCATGGCGGAAATCTCCTCGTCGCGCCCGCCCGGCGGGAAGGCGATCGATGGACGATGGGCGCCGGCCGGGGAACCGGCGGCCGCAGAAGGACGGGAACCGCGGGGCGCGGCGTGGTGCCGCCGCCCCGCGGGGTGGTGGATCAGCCGTGGATCAGCATGCCGCCGTTCACGTCGATGACGGCGCCGGTGATGTAGCCGGACAGGTCCGAGGCCAGGAACAGGAAGGCGCCGGCCACGTCCTGGACGTTGCCCAGGCGGTTCAGCGGGATGCCGGCCAGGATCTCCACCTTCTTGTCGTCGCTGATCTTGCCGGCGTTGATGTCGGTCTGGATCAGGCCCGGCGTGACGCAGTTGACGCGGATGCCGTCCTTGCCCAGCTCGCGCGCCATCGCCTTGGCGAGGCCGAGCACGCCGGCCTTGGCCGCCGAATAGTGCGGGCCACCCAGGATGCCGCCGCCGCGCTGCGCCGACACCGACGACATGCAGGCGATCGAGCCGCGGCCGCGCTGCTGCATGTGCGGGATCACCGCCTGCGACAGGTAGAGCACGCCGCGCAGGTTGACGTCGAGGATGCGGTCCCAGCTCGCCGGGTCGATGTCGACGGTCTTGGCCGGCTGGGTGATGCCGGCGTTGTTGATGAGGATGTCGATCTGCCCGAAGTCGGCGAGGACGCGCTCCACCGCGGTCTGGCAGGCCACCTTGTCGGTGACGTTGCAGGCGTAGCCGCGATGCTCGGGGCCGATCAGCGCCGCGGCCTCGGCGGCGGCCTTGCCGTCCAGGTCGAGGATGGCGACCTTGGCGCCCTGTTCGGCGAACATCCGCGCCGTGGCCATGCCGATGCCGCGCAGCGAGGCGGCGCCGGAGATCACGGCGACCTTGCCGTCGAGGAGCGAACGTTGCTGCATTGTCGTGGGTCCTTTGCTGTGCGGAAGGGCCGACCCCACGGCCGTGTGGCCGTGCGGGATCGTGAATGGGGTTCGTCTGTCGCGCGGTGCACGGGCGGGCAGGGCCGCGGCGGTCGGTGCGGCGCCCGGGCGTGCCGGTGCGGTTTTACTGGAACGGCCGGCGGCGTCTTCCGCCGGGTTCTTCAATTCCGCGCCCGATTGCTTTCCGTGTCTTGCAGAGCCACCGCAGCGCTGCAAAAGGCTTGCACCGCCCGGGGCGTTCTGGCAAACGCAACTTTCACACGGGGTCATGAATGGAATTCACCTATGGGCCGGCGCCTTCCTCTGACCCAGCTCCGCGCCTTCGAGGCGGCGGTGCGCCTGGGCAGCTTCGCCACGGCGGCGCAGGAGCTGGCGGTGACCCCGTCCGCCGTCAGCCACGCGATCCGCGAGCTGGAGCGCATGCTCGGCACGGTGCTGTTCCAGCGCTCCCCCCGCAAGGTCGAGCCCACGCCGGAGGGCAGGGCGCTGTACCAGCGCGTCACGCGCGGCTTCGACGAGCTGCAGCGCGGCCTGGAGGAGATCACCACCACCGGCCCGGCGCGCATCCGGGTGCACTGCGCCCCCTCCTTCGCCGCGCAATGGCTGTCGCCGCGGCTCGGCCGCTTCCTGGAGCGCCACCCGACCATCGAGCTGAAGCTCGCCGCCAATCCCGAATACCCGCTGTTCCCGTCCGAGGAGTTCGACCTCTCGATCATCTACGGGGAACCCCGGCAGCCCGACGTCATGGTGATCCCGCTTGGGAACGAGACGATCTGCCCGCTGTGCGCGCCGCACATCGCGTCGCGGGTGCGCTCGGTCGATGACCTGCTGGCGATGCCGCTGGTGCGCAGCGACCACAACCGGGTCGGCTGGCCCACGTGGTTCGAGGCCAACGAGTCCGTCATCGCCACGCCGGCGGGGCCGCGCTTCGACCGCAGCTTCCTGGCGATCGCGGCGGCGGTGAACGGCGTTGGCGTCGTTCTGGAATCGACGCGGCTGGCCGAGCGTGAACTGACGTCCGGGCAGCTCGTCGCCCCGCTGGAAGGCAAGTCGCGGAACGTCGAGCACCTGTCGCATCGGGTGGTCTGGTCGAAGGGGGCCGAGCGCAAGTTCGCCTTCCGCAGCTTTGTGCAATGGCTGCTCGAGGAGCTCGGGCTCCCGGAAGCGGACTTCCGGGAGCGGCCGGCGCCGGCGCGCTGAAGGGCTCCCGCTGGCGGGGCGGATGGTCGGCGCCGTGTACAAACACAATGCTGCACGTGCGAAATGACCGGCCGGAAACACCGGCCAAGTCCTTGACGCGCCTGCCGGTCCTCGCCTGCCGTATCGCAGCGCTGAGATGAATGCAGCTCAGCAATAGCGCGTCCTTATTCGTTTGAGCGCGTGTCGGCCGCTCTCTACCCTTGGCCCATCACGCCCGTCGCTGCCGGGCGATCCCGGGGCGCCCGGCGCTCCCAAGGGCTCAAGAGGACTTCTCCATGCTGCTCAAAGACAAAGTCTGCATGATCACTGGCGCCGCTTCGCCGCGCGGCCTCGGTCGTGCCACCGCCGCCTGCTTCGCCGCCCAGGGCGCCAGGGTCGTCGTCCTCGACCTCGACGCCGCCCAGGCCGCCCAGGCCGCCGCGTCGCTCGGCGAGGGCCACCTCGGGCTGGCCTGCGACGTCACCGACAAGGCCGCCTGCCTCGCCGCCGCCGAGCAGACGCTGGCCCGCTACGGCCGCATCGACGTGCTGGTCAACAACGCCGGCATCACCCAGCCCAAGAAGATCATGGACATCGCGCCCGAGAACTACGAGGCGGTCACCGACGTCAGCCTGCGCGGCACGCTGTACATGAGCCAGGCCGTCATCCCGGCGATGCGCGCCCAGCACGCCGGCTCCATCGTCTGCATCTCCTCGGTCTCGGCGCAGCGCGGCGGCGGCATCTTCGGCGGGCCGCACTACTCGGCCGCCAAGGCCGGCGTGCTCGGGCTGGCCAAGGCGATGGCCCGCGAGCTGGGGGCCGACGGCGTGCGCGTCAACTCGATCACCCCGGGCCTGATCCAGACCGACATCACCCAGGGCAAGCTCACCGACGAGATGAAGGTCGAGATCCTCAAGGGCATCCCGCTCAACCGCCTCGGTGTCGCCGACGACATCGCCAAGACCTGCCTGTTCCTCGCCTCGGACCTGTCCGACTACATCACCGGCGCCACCGTCGACGTCAACGGCGGCATGCTGATCCACTGATCGCGCCGCCGAACCTCTGGAGGCTGACTTGAGCAATCCGCAACCCGGGCACAACGCCCACCTGGCCGAACGCGCCTACCGCATCCGCCGCAACGCGCTGCGCATGGGCGAGGTGCAGGGCCAGGGCTACATCGGCCAGGCGCTCGACATCGCCGACGTGCTGGCGGTGGCCTACTTCCACGCCATGACCTACCGTCCCGAGGACCCGCACTGGGAGGACCGCGACCGCTTCTTGCTGTCCAACGGGCACTACGCCATCGCGCTGTACGCCGCGCTGTTCGAGGCCGGCTTCATGCCGGAGGAGGAGCTGGAGACCTACGGCTCCGACGACAGCCGGCTGCCGATGTCGGGCATGACCGCCTACACCCCGGGCATGGAGATGTCGGGCGGCTCGCTCGGCCTCGGGCTGTCGATCGCGGTCGGCCATGCCTTGGGCCTGAAGCGCAAGGGCTCCTCGGCGCGGGTCTACACGCTGTTCTCCGACGGCGAGCTCGACGAGGGCTCGAAGTGGGAGGCGATGATGTCGGCCGCCACCTACGGGCTCGACAACATGATCGCCATCGTCGACGTCAACAACCAGCAGGCCGACGGCGCGTCCAAGCAGATCATGGCGATCGAGCCGATCCACGAGAAGATCGCGGCGTTCGGCTGGTACGTGCAGCGCATCGACGGCAACGACATCGACGCGGTGCGCGAGGCCTTCGACAAGGCGCGCGACTACCCCGAGGCCAAGCCGCGCATGATCATCGCCGACACCCTGATGGGCTGCGGGGTCCCCTTCCTGGAGGCCCGCGAGAAGAACCACTTCATCCGCGTCGATGCGCACGAATGGCAGCTCGCCCTGCAGGCGCTGGACGCCGGGAGGACCGCATGAACGCCCCGATTTCCAAGCCGAAGCTGAAGACCTCGGCGATGATCGCCTCGATCGCCGGCGAGGGCCAGCGCACCAAGGCGGCGCCCTTCGGCCACGCGCTCGCCGCCCTGGCCGAGCAGCGCCCGGAGGTCGTCGGCATGACCGCCGACCTGAGCAAGTACACCGACCTGCACATCTTCGCCAAGGCGTTCCCCGAGCGCTTCTACCAGATGGGCATGGCCGAGCAGCTGCTGATGGGCGCCGCGGCCGGCTTGGCGCACGAGGGCATGATGCCCTTCGCCACCACCTACGCGGTGTTCGCCTCGCGGCGCGCCTTCGACTTCATCCACCAGACGATCGCCGAGGAGCACCTCAACGTCAAGATCGCCTGCGCGCTGCCCGGGCTGACCACCGGCTACGGGCCGAGCCACCAGGCGACCGAGGACCTGGCGCTGCTGCGCACCATGCCCGGCATGACGGTGATCGACCCGTGCGACGCGCACGAGATCGAGCAGGTCGTGCCGGCCATGGCGGCGCACAATGGCCCGGTCTACATGCGCCTGCTGCGCGGCAACGTGCCGCTGGTGCTCGACGAGTACGGCTACACCTTCGAGCTCGGCAAGGCCAAGATGATCCGCGACGGCGCGGACGTGCTGGTGGTGTCGACCGGGCTGATGACCATGCGCGCGCTCGAGGTCGCCCAGGCGCTCGAGGCCGACCGGGTGTCGGTGGGGGTGCTGCACGTGCCGACCATCAAGCCGCTCGACACCGAAACCATCCTGCGCGAGGCCGGCAAGGCCGGGCGGTTGGTGGTGGTGGCGGAGAACCACTCGGTGATCGGCGGGCTGGGCGAGGCGGTCGGCGCGGCGCTGCTGCGCGGCGGGGTGATCCCCACCGCGTTCCGCCACATCGGGCTGCCCGACGAGTTCCTCGCCGCCGGCGCGCTGCCGACCCTGCACGACCGCTACGGCATCTCGGTCGAGGCCATGGGCCGCACCATCAAGGGCTGGCTGTAAGGGCGCCGCGGCGGGCGGGGCGATTTGCCCCGCCCGCCGCCGGGCCGGGAATGATATCGCTAACAGGACACCGGGAACCGGACGCACACGCAGGACAGCCTTTCGCAGCGCTGCGATGGATGCGCCGCCAAGCACTCAGGAGGACCGAATGCCCAAGACCACTTCCCCGCGCGGCGGCGTGTCGCGCCGCAGCTTCCTGGCCACCGGCGCGGCGCTGTCCGCGGCGGTGCCGTTGTGCGCCATCGTCACCCGCCGCGCCTCGGCGGCGGAGTTCTCCTACAAGCTGGCCACCGGGCAGGACCCGACGCACCCGGTGAACCTGCGCGCCCAGGAGGCGCTCAACCGCATCCGCGAGGCGACCGGCGGGCGGCTCGAGATCAGCCTGTTCCCGGCCAACCAGCTGGGCTCGGACACCGACCTGCTGGCGCAGGTGCGCAGCGGCGGCGTGGAGTTCTTCAACCAGTCGGCCTCGGTGCTCGCCACGCTGGCGCCGGTCGCCGGCATCGTCAACACCGGCTTCGCCTTCACCGACTACGCCCAGGTGTGGAAGGCGATGGACGGCGAGCTGGGCGTCTACATCCGCGCCGAGATCGCCAAGCGCGGCGTGATGACGGTGTCGAAGGCGTGGGACAACGGCTTCCGCCAGATCACCTCGGCGACGCGCGAGATCCGCACGCCGGACGACCTCAAGGGCTTCAAGATCCGCGTCCCCCCGGCGCCGATGCTGACCTCGCTGTTCAAGGCGCTCGACGCCGGCCCGGCGCCGATCAACTTCAACGAGCTGTACTCGTCGCTGCAGACCAAGGTGGTGGAGGGCCAGGAGAACGCGCTGCCGATCATCGCCACGGCCAAGCTGAACGAGGTGCAGAAGGTCTGCTCGATGACCGGGCACGTGTGGGACGGCTACTGGATCCTCGGCAACCGCCGGGCCTGGGAGCGGCTGCCCGAGGACATCCGCGCGGTGGTGACGCGCGAGCTCGACCGCTCGGCGCTCGACGAGCGCGCCGACATCGCGGCGCTCAGCCAGTCGCTGCGCCAGGACCTGTCGGCCAAGGGCATGCAGTTCATCGACGTGGACCGCGCCGCCTTCCGCGAGGCGCTGCGCAAGACCAGCTTCTACAAGGACTGGAAGGCCAAGTACGGCGACGAGGCCTGGGGCCACCTGGAACGCGCCGTCGGCGGGTTGGCGTGACGCCATGGACGTGCACGCTCATTCCCAGGCCGTGTTCGATCCTCCGGCCTCCGTGTCGGGCAAGTGGGCGGCGGCGGTCAACGCCGCCCTCGGGCCGCTGGTCGAGATCCCCGCCGCCCTGCTGGTGGTGGCGGAGATCGCCGTGCTGCTGACCGGCGTGGTCGGCCGCTACGTCTTCCACACGCCGATCGTCTGGACCGACGAGCTGGCGGCGATGCTGTTTTTGTGGCTGGCCATGCTGGGCTCGGTGCTGGCGCTGCGGCGCGGCGAGCACATGCGCATGACGGCGCTGATCGGCATGATGGCGCCGGCGCGGCGCGCCTTCTTCGAGGTCGTCGCGGTGGCGGCGCCGGTGCTGTTCCTGGTGCTGATGCTGGAGCCGGCGTACGAGTTCGCCATGGAGGAGACCTACATCACCACGCCGGCGATGGACATCTCCAACGCCTGGCGCGCCGCGGCGCTGCCGGTCGGCGCGGCGCTGATGCTGCTGACCAGCGTGCTGCGCCTGGCGCAGGTCGGCAACTGGCGCCACCTCGCCGGCGCGGCGGCGCTGGTGGTCGGCATCGCCGCGGCGTTCGTGCTGGTGGAGCCGACGCTGCGCACGCTGGGCAACCTGAACCTGCTGATCTTCTTCGTCGGGCTGGTGGCGTTCGCGGTGCTGGCCGGGGTGCCGATCGCCTTCGCCTTCGGGCTGGCGACCTTCGGCTACCTGGCGCTGACCACGCACGTGCCGCTGGTGGTGGTGGTCGGGCGCATGGACGAGGGCATGGCGCACCTCATCCTGCTGGCGGTGCCGCTGTTCGTCTTCCTCGGCCAGCTCATCGAGATGACCGGCATGGCCAAGGCGATGCTGGGCTTCCTGGCGTCGCTGCTCGGCCACGTGCGCGGCGGGCTGCACTACGTGCTGGTCGGCGGCATGTACCTGGTCTCCGGCATCTCCGGCTCGAAGGCGGCGGACATGGCGGCGCTCGCCCCGGTGCTGTTCCCGGAGATGAAGGCGCGCGGCGCCAAGCCGGGCGACCTGGTGGCGCTGCTGGCGGCGACGGGGGCGCAGACCGAGACGATCCCGCCCAGCCTGGTGCTGATCACGCTGGGCTCGGTGACCGGCGTGTCGATCGCGGCGCTGTTCACCGGCGGGCTGCTGCCCGGCATCGTGCTGGCGATCACGCTGTGCCTGGTGGTGTGGTGGCGCTACCGGCACGAGGACCTCTCGGCGGTCAAGCGGGCCTCCAAGGCGGAGATCGGGCGCACGCTGGTGATCGCGCTGCCGGCGCTGGCGCTGCCGTTCGTGATCCGCGCGGCGGTGGTGGAAGGGGTGGCGACGGCGACCGAGGTGTCGACCATCGGCATCGTCTACTCGATCTTCGCGGGCCTGTGCATCTACCGGCAGTTCGACTGGAAGCGGGTGATGCCGATGCTGATCGACACCGCGGCGCTGTCCGGGGCGATTTTGCTGATCATCGGCGCGGCGACGGCGATGGCGTGGGCGCTGACGCAGTCGGGCTTCTCCGGCCAGCTGGCGCGGGCGATGGCCGGTCTGCCGGGCGGGGCGCTGATGTTCCTGGCGGTGTCGATGCTGGCGTTCATCATCCTGGGCAGCGTGCTGGAGGGGATCCCGGCGATCGTGCTGTTCGGGCCGCTGCTGTTCCCGATCGCGCGGGACATGGGGATCCACGAGGTGCACTACGCGATGGTGGTGATCCTGTCGATGGGCATCGGGCTGTTCGCGCCGCCGTTCGGGGTGGGCTACTACTCGGCCTGCGCGATCAGCCGGATCAACCCGGACGAGGGCATGAAGCCGATCGTCGGCTACATGGTGGCGCTGGTGATCGGCACCATCGTGGTGGCGCTGGTGCCGTGGATCTCCATCGGCTTCATCGACTGACGCACGCCCGGGGCCGCCGCCGCGCGCAAGCGGAGCGGCCCCGGGCCCCACAGGCACGGAGGACGGCATGTCCGCAGCAACGCACAACGCGCTGATCGAGAGCGACCGGGTCGAAGGGACCTCGGTGCACGGCAGCGAGGGGCAGTACATCGGGACGGTGAAGCGCCTGCTGATCGAGCCGGCAAGCGGTCGGGTGGCGTACGCGGTGGTGGACTTCGGCGGCCACCTCGGCTTCGGCCGGGAGCGCCACATCATCCCGTGGGGCAAGCTGGGCTACGACATCGCCCTGGGCGGCTACCGGGCCGCGGTGAGCGCGGCCGAGATCGAAGGCGCCCCGGACGAGACCCGGGTCGAGGACTACAGCCTGCTCGACCGCGACGCCGAGGAAAAGCTCCACGACTACTTCCGAATCCCGCCCTACTGGCGGGCGTTCTGAATCGACCGGACGCCCTGCCCCGCCGGGGCAGGGCGTCCGCGTTTCCGGTGTGGACCGCCGCTCAGGCGACCATTCCGTTCTGGGTCACCACGCCGAGTTCCGAGAACAGCCAGTCCTGGAAGCTGCGGATCTTCGGCAGATCGCCGCGCGCCTTCAGGAAGGTGAGGCTGTGGCCCTGGATCGTCAGCCCCTGCAGGCCGAAGGGGGCGACGAGCTGGCCCGTCTCCAGTTCGCGTTGGGCCAGAAGCAGGCTCTCCAGACACACGCCGAGCCCGTCCACCGCGGCGCTGATCGCCATGAAGGAACGGTCGAAGCGGGGGCCGCGGGTGACATCGAGCGTCACCTTCTTGTGCTGGCGCAGCCAGTCGCTCCAGCTGACCAGGCAGACTTCGGAATGGATCAGCGTGTGGTGGCGCAGATCCTCCGGCACGACGATCGGCTTCGAACTCTTCGCCAGCGCGGGCGAGCACAACGGCACGATCGTCTCCGCCGGGAACGGCAGCGTGGTCGTGCCGGCCGGCTGCAAGGTCCGTCCGTAGCGGATGTTGACGTCGGCGGCTTCGGTGGCGAGGTCGACCGGCGTGACCGACGCGTGGAGACGCACGTCGATGTCGGCGTGCATCGCGCTGAAGCGCGATATGCGCGGCATGAGCCACTGCGTGGCGAAGCTCGGCGTCGACTGAATCGTCAGGATGTCGCTCTTCTGCGGACGGCCGACGTTCCGGGTCGCCACCTCGATCCGCGCGAAGGCGGCGGAGACCTCCTCGGCGTACCGGCGCCCGGCGTCGGTCAGGATGACCGAGCGGTGGCAGCGATGGAACAGGCGGGTGCCGACCTGGTCCTCGAGCAGCTTGATCTGATGGCTGATGGCCGAGGGCGTGACGAACAGCTCCTCCGCCGCAAGGGCGAAGGAGGACAGGCGGGCCGCCGCCTCGAACGCCTGGACCGCCTTGAGGGACACCTTCTGCATGGTCGTACAGACCTGAACTCAATTCACCAGTTGCGCCTTTTTATTCGTTTGAGCAGTAGCCGTCAATAAAATAGGGTCTTCGGACCGCCTCCTTGAGCACAGCGTGCACGATGCAGCCAGGAGCTGCCGTACCCTCGGAGATAAACAGGCTAAGAGGGCGGGCGCCGGATCTGCAGGAGCCACACGGTAAAGCTTTGGCGAGACGCTATGCCTTGAGGTGCCCGACCATCGGCAGCTTGGCATGTATCGACACTGATCTTTCCATTTTCGCATTGGAGTGTCCTGTAATGGACAGCACCATTGAACAAGAGCGCAACGGCCACGCCGTGGTCGAGAACGTCATCTTCGACGAGATCCGGATCGGCCAGAGCGCCAGCCTGACGCGGCAGCTCACGCTGATGGACGTCGAACTGTTCGCCACCGTCTCGGGCAACATCAACCCCGCCCACCTCGACCCCAAGTTCGCCGCCGACGGCCGCTTCC
>Ga0196971_1001498_pt1 | contig 10312 bp, 9 predicted proteins | sample S1v_1013CmetaG_FD_148660 | JGI IMG/M metagenome (GOLD analysis project Ga0196971, IMG submission 148660) | Soil microbial communities from Anza Borrego desert, Southern California, United States - S1+v_10-13C | ecosystem: Environmental > Terrestrial > Soil > Desert | place: USA: California... | reverse complement strand
CTTGCGGTTTACCGTGGCCGTTGCGGTGAAGCCGATGCGGGTGTTGCCCCAGGGGTCCCTGCCCTGTCCTTCGTAGGTCAGGTTGAAATTCACTTCCCGGGTCACGCCGTGCATGGTCAGCTCACCGACCAGGGCGTACTCGTCGTCGCCCTTGGGCTCGACGCTCCTGCTGAGGAAGGTCAGCGTCGGGTAGGTGGCCACATCGAAGAAATCAGCCGACTTCAGATGCTCGTCGCGCTGGGCTTCGCGGGTGTCGATGCTGGACGCATCTACCGTTACGCTGAACTCGGCGCCGGCGATTTCGGCCGGGTCTACCAGAATCTCGCCCTGCAGCGAGCTGAAACGTCCCTTTACGGTAGCGATCATCATGTGCTTTACGGAAAACTCCACAAGGCTGTGCGAGGCGTCAAGGACCCACTTGGACTTCGTCATGGTAATGTTCCTCCCCACGGTAGTTCTTTCTAGTTTGTAAGTTACTTTCCGTAACCAAGTATATCTCCGTAAACAGCTATCGTCAAGCGCGCGTTTTTGGGTTATACTTCTCTCAAGCGAGGTGAGACCATTGTCTGAGTTCAGCCTCTGACCCAAGTTGGAAGACGCCATGCAGTTGCTTGGCAAGCGGTGGACAGGCCTCGTACTGTCGATTCTCATGACGGGGACCAGGCGCTTCTCGGAGATTGAGTCGGCGTTGCCCATAAGCGGCCGGCTGCTCTCTGAGCGGCTCAAGGAGTTGGAGGCTGCCGGACTGGTCTCGCGCGAAGTCTTTCCCGAGGTCCCCGTCAGGGTTGAGTACTCCCTAACGCCCAAAGGCAAGGCAATGGAGCCCATCATCAAGGCGGTGGAGGACTGGGCCCACGAGTGGAGTTAACCGCCAGGCCGCCGGCTGGAGTACTTCCAGCCCGTGGCCTGTTTCATTCCCCGCGAGAGAGGCCATCCGACGTCGAAAGAAGGTCAGAGAACGTCAGAGTTTGTGATAATCAGCCCTCTCTCGCCATTTTCGCCTCTCAGGCGCTTTGATTGGTGCGGGGGCCAAGGGTAGACTAGTAAGCGGAAGGTCAAAATACGTCAGGAACAGTGGTGGTGAGACTATGGCCAATCTAGCCGACGACATTGAGGTGTACCTCAAGGACATCATGGGCCATTCGGGGGTAGCCGAGGTACAGCGTGCAACCCTGGCAGCCCAGTTCGGCTGCGCCCCTTCCCAGATCAACTATGTGCTGGCCACTCGCTTCACCCCGGAACGGGGATACCTGGTGGAAAGCCGTCGGGGCGGCGGCGGGTTCATTCGCATCACCCGACTGAACCTGGAGGCCGGCGATGCCCTGCACGAACTGATTCAGCAGCAAATCGGCTCAGCCGTCAGCCAGGATGAGGCGCTGGGCTACATCGTACGGCTCCATGAGCAGAATATCATCGATGAGCGCGAGGCTGCCATTATGCAGGCCGCGGTACATCGGGAGACCATCGCCCTGGACCTGCCCTTTCGGGACATGGTGCGGGCCAATCTCCTGAAAGCGATGATCATCGCGGTCCTGCGTTTCTAGGGGGTGCGTCCCATGCAATGCGAGAATTGCGGTCAGCGGCCGGCAACCATCCACCAGACCATCGTCATGAACGGGCAGAAGCAGGAGAGCCATCTCTGCGAGGTTTGCGCCCGCGACCAGGGACAACTGGGCAGCGCACAGCCAAACTTCTCGTTCCCCAACCTGTCGATTCAGCAACTGCTCTCAAGCTTCCTCGGGCACGAGCCGTTTGCCGGCACGCCCGTAATGCCCAAGACTCCGGAGCCCCGTTGCGCCAACTGCGGCATGGCTTACAGCGAGTTCGCCGAAGGCGGACGGCTGGGCTGCGCCCAGTGCTATGAGTACCTGGAGCCCCACCTTGTTCCCCTGATCAAGCGAATTCACGGAACTACAGCCCACGGCGGCAAGGCGCCCAAACGAACGGGCGGCATTGTGCGCAAAAAGCGGGAGCTGGCGGCCATGCGGCAGCAATTGCAGTCCGCTATTCAGAACGAAAACTACGAAGAAGCGGCGCGGGTGCGCGATGCGATTAAGGCGCTCGAAGGTCAGATTCAGGCAGGGGGTGAGGGCGGTGTCGTGGAATAGACTGGTGGCAAGGCCCGCCAGCCGCTGGACGGAGGCGGAAGGGCCTCTGGCCGAAGTGGTGCTCTCTTCCCGCATTCGCCTGGCCCGTAACGTCTCTGACCTGCCGTTTCCTCACCGGATGACGGAAGCTCAGGCTGACCAGCTCATCCGGCAGGTGGAAACGGGAGTCCGGGAGATTAACCTTATGGGTCTGCCCACCCGGGTAGAGCTGTTCCGGCTGGCCGATCAGGCGGCCCTCGACCGCCAGGTGCTGGTCGACAAACACCTGATCAGCCCCCAGCAGGCACAGGAAGCGCGGGGCAAGGCGGTTGCGGTCTCTGAGGACGAGTCCATCTCCATTATGGTCAACGAGGAAGACCACCTGCGCATTCAGTGCCTGGCCCCTGGCCTTCAGCTGAAGGACATGTGGCGCATGGCCTCTACGGTGGACGACGCTCTGGAACAGAAGCTAAACTACGCCTTCCACGCCCAGCGCGGCTACCTGACGGCGTGCCCCACCAACGTGGGCACCGGCCTGCGGGCGTCGGTCATGATGCACCTGCCGGGTCTGGTGGTCACCCAGCAGGCGGGACGGCTGTTCCACAGCCTGTCGCAGTTGGGTCTGGTGGTGCGGGGGCTGTACGGCGAAGGGACGGAAGCCGCAGGTCACATTTTCCAAATTTCCAACCAGACCAGCCTGGGCAAGGCCGAAGAAGAGATCATCGACCACCTCGAGGGCGTAGCCCATAAGGTCATTGAGGCAGAGAAGCAGGCTCGCCGGCACCTGTACAGCGAGATGCGGCTTCAGATGGAAGACCGGCTCAGCCGGGCGTATGGCCTTCTGACTTCGGCGAGGGTCATGTCGTCGGAAGAGGCTATGAAGCATCTCTCTGACGTGCGTCTGGGCGTCGACCTCGGGCTCTTCCCGAAAATCAGCTATCGCACCATGAATGAGCTTATGGTTGCCATGCAGCCAGCCTTCCTGCAGAAGGAAGAAGGGCGGGAGCTGAATCCACTGGAGCGAGACGTGCGGCGGGCTGCGCTGATCCGCAACCGCCTTACGGTCTGAGTGTAAGGTCTCAAGGGTCCACGTCCGCGCCGGAGGGGAGGCGGGAGGCGTGTTTGAACGGTATACCGAGCGGGCCCAGACGGCAGTGCTGAACGCTCAGCAGCAGGCTCGCGACCTCGGCTTTGGGTATGTGGGCACCGAACACTTGCTTCTTGGGTTGCTGAACGACCCGGAAAGCCCGGCCGTCACGCTGCTCAAGGAGATGGGCCGGAACGCCGGCATTATCCGGGACGGCCTGCTGATGCTGATCGGGCGGGGCACGACGGTGGTGACAGGCCAACTGGACTACACGCCTCGGGCCAGGAAGGTGCTCTCCGAGCTGGCCGCGGCGGAGGCGCAGGAACTGGGCGTCTCCTATGTGGGCGCAGAGCACCTGCTGCTGGGCCTTCTCCGGGAAGGCGAAGGCCATGCTGCGGTGGCCCTTGACCGGGCAGGCGTCTGCCTGGATGGGGCACGCGCGGCCGCCCGCCATATGGCGGGCGAAGTAGAGGTCAACCGCATGGACCCTATTGATTACTGCCTTAAGCAAGCTACGGCCGTGGAGTTCGAGCGGGCCGTGCGCCTGGTTCGCCGGGCGGCTCATGAAGCGGAACAACTGGGGGCGGCGGAAGTGCACCTGGAGCACTTTCTGCTAGCGCTGCTCGCAGACCCGGAAGCTGCCGACCTGGTGGACCTGCTCAACGTGCGCGGCGTGACCCTGGAATGGCTGCGGGGGCATTTCCGGTTCCGTGGCGCCTGACCGAAACCGTATCCCATTGAGGGTGGCACTCGACGTACAGAGTACACGGCTGTGCTCCTCCCCTCGCTGGGCATCTTATCAGAGAGATTTAGCCGGAGCATCCCAATTGTTTGTGATAGGTAAGGGGGTTGTGCTAGATGTTCAGTCGGTATACAGAACGGGCCCAGCGGGTCATCGTCCTTGCACAGGATGAAGCTCGGCGGCTCAATTATGATTACGTTGGCACCGAGCACCTGCTCCTGGGGCTGATTCGAGAAGGCGAAGGCATCGCGGCCAAGGCGCTGCAGAGCCTCGGCATTCAGCTTGAGCAGGTTCGCGCCGAAGTGGAGAAGATGATTGGCAAGGGCTCCGCCTCCACCCGTGGGGAGATCGGTTTTACCCCCCGCGCAAAGAAGGTCATGGTGGAGCTGGCCATTGAAGAGGCCCGGCTTCTGGGCCACAACTACGTTGGCACCGAGCACATTCTGCTGGGCCTCATTCGCGAAGGCGAAGGCGTGGCAGCGCAGGTACTGCAGAATCTGGGCGCCGAGCTGGAGCGGGTTCGCAACCAGGTGATTCACCTGCTGGGCGGCGTACCGCATCCGCAGGGGAACGCACCCCAGGGCAGCGCCAAGGGTACCAAGGGCGCCAAGTCGAACACCGGCACCCTCGACCAGTTCGGTCGCGACCTGACGCAGTACGCCCGCGACGGCAAGCTGGACCCTGTCGTCGGACGGGAGAAGGAAGTGGAGCGGGTCATTCAGATCCTCTCTCGCCGTACGAAGAATAACCCGTGCCTCATCGGCGAGCCGGGCGTCGGCAAGACGGCCATCGCCGAAGGCCTTGCCCAGCGCATGGTCGACGGGCGCGTACCGGAGATACTGAAGGAGAAGCGGATTGTGGCCCTTGACCTTGCCTCCCTCGTGGCCGGGTCGAAGTACCGCGGCGAGTTCGAGGAGCGGCTCAAGAAGGTCATGGAGGAGATCCGCCAGGCCGGCAACGTGATCATGTTCATCGACGAGCTGCACACCATCATCGGCGCTGGTGCCGCTGAAGGCGCCATTGACGCCTCCAATATTCTGAAGCCCGCGCTGGCCCGCGGCGAGATGCAGGCCATCGGTGCCACCACCATCGATGAGTACCGCAAGCATGTGGAGAAGGACGCCGCCCTGGAGCGCCGGTTCCAGCCCGTCATGGTGGTGGAGCCGAGCCAGGAAGACGCCATCGCCATTCTCAAGGGCCTGCGGGACCGCTACGAAGCGCACCACCGGGTCGAGATCACAGACGCGGCCATTGACGCCGCCGTGCGCCTCTCTGACCGGTTCGTGACCGACCGGTTCCTGCCCGACAAGGCGGTTGACCTGGTTGACGAAGCTGCCTCCCGGGTCCGTCTGTCGACCTTTGTCGCTCCGCCCGACCTGAAGGAGCTGGAGTCGAAGCTCGAAGAGATCCGCAAGGAGAAGGAAGCGGCGGTGCAGGGCCAGGAGTTCGAGAAGGCCGCCCGCCTGCGCGACAAGGAAACGAAGCTCAAGGAAGAGCTGGACCGGCAGAAGGTAGAGTGGCAGCAGAAGAAGGTCACCAGCAAGTCCACGGTGACCGAAGATGACATCGCTCACGTGGTCTCGCAGTGGACCGGCATTCCCGCCGCGAAGCTGACCCAGAACGAGACCGAGCGACTGCTGAACCTCGAAGCTGTGCTGCATGAGCGGGTCGTTGGGCAGGACGAAGCCGTGAAGGCCGTTTCCCGTGCCATTCGCCGTGCCCGTGCCGGCCTGAAGGATCCCAAGCGGCCCATTGGCTCCTTCATCTTCCTGGGCCCCACCGGCACTGGCAAGACCCATCTGGCCCGTGCCCTGGCTGAGTCCCTCTTCGGCGACGAAGACGCCGTGATTCGCCTCGATATGTCGGAGTATATGGAGCGCCACACCACCAGCCGTCTGGTCGGTGCCCCGCCCGGATACGTGGGCTACGAAGAGGGCGGCCAGCTGACCGAAGCTGTACGCCGTCGTCCGTACTCTGTGGTGCTGCTCGACGAAATTGAGAAGGCGCACCCCGAGGTATTTAACATTCTGCTGCAGGTGCTGGAAGATGGCCGCCTGACGGAGTCGAAGGGCCGCACCGTAGACTTCCGCAACACGGTCATCATTATGACATCCAACGCCGGCGCCCAGGTAATCCGGGGCGACAAGCAGCTTGGCTTCACCGTACAGCAGTCTGAGGAAGAGGCTCACGAGAAGATGAAGGGCCGGGTCATGGACGAGGTCAAGAAGCTCTTCCGGCCCGAGTTCATCAACCGCCTCGATGACATCATCATCTTCCACAGCCTGAACATGAACCACCTTAAGCAGATTGTGGGCCTGGAAGTCCGGCAGGTCGGCAAGCGTCTGAAGGAGATGGGCGTGCAGCTTACCATTTCGGACGCGGGCCTGGAGAAGATCGTGAAGGCCGGCTACGATCCCACGTACGGCGCTCGTCCCCTCCGCCGGGCGATCCAGCGGCTGCTGGAGGACCCGCTCTCCGAGGAAGGGCTGAAGCAGTCGTTCCGCTACGGCGAGCTGATTCATGTGGACGTGGAGGACGACACCATCGTATTCCGGCGTACGGCTCCCTCCGCGCAGACCGTAGCCGCCTCCTCGGAACAGCCTCAGAGCTAAGACAAGGGGCCGCTTCCCTTCGGGGGAGGCGGCCCTCTCTTTTGCGGCCCGTGAACCTGTGAGGAGTTCCGGGCACACCCGGCGACCAATACGCGCAGGGAGAACATGCCTCCGGAGCGAAGAATGCGTATGAGCGAATGAACCAGGAGGGGTGCGCCATGACCACGGCACGAGACCTGATGACGACCTGCCCCACGGTGCTGGAGACGGCTACTGTGGCGGATGTTATTGCCCTCATAGGCACACAGCCGGTGACCTTCCTTGCAGTGACCAATGCAGCAGGCCGTCTGGTGGGCATTCTCACCGAGTATGATCTGGTTAAGCCCATTCACGAGTCCTTCGGCTTTGACACCGACGCCGGCGTGGCGGGCGGTTATCCGGCGTACCTGGGCTGGACTCCGGCGCAGCTGCGGGACCTGAAGGTCACCGAAATTATGACCAACGATCCCGAGACGGTCACCCCCGACGAGGAGCTGGAGACTCTGGCCCAGATCATGTTCCGCAACCGGCGCAAGGTGCTGCCCGTGGTGGAGCGGGGCCACCTGGTAGGGGCCGTTCTCCGGCTGGATCTGGTCAAGAAGGTACTGGGGTAGATGGCGAAGGCGAAGACCGTCTTCATTTGTCAGGAATGCGGCCATGAGTCGCCCCGGTGGCAGGGCAAGTGCCCCGGCTGCAACAACTGGAACACCATGGTCGAAGAGGTGCAGGCGCCAAGTGCCCAAAAGCCGGGCATCTCGCCCGGCCTCTCGTCCGGCGACCGCCCGGTGGCCATCTCATGCGTTGAGACGGAAGATTCGCCGCGCTTTGCCACCGGGTCCGGAGAGCTTGACCGGGTCCTGGGCGGCGGCATTGTGCCTGGCTCCTTCGTCCTGGTGGGCGGTGACCCCGGAATAGGCAAGAGCACCATCTTGCTGCAGCTGGCGGCACGGGTAGCCGAAGGGCAGGGCCTGGTGCTCTACGTGTCGGGCGAAGAGAGTGCCCGCCAGGTGCGCATGCGTGCCGACCGCCTGACCACGCTGAGTGACCGCCTTTACGTAGTCAGCGAGACCAACCTTGACCTCATCGAGCAGCACAGTCTGAACCTACAGCCTGTGCTGCTAGTGGTAGACTCCATTCAGACCGTCTTCAAGCCCGACATTCCCAGCGCCCCCGGCAGCGTGACCCAGGTGCGGGAAGGCGCAGCCCAGCTGCTGCGCCTGGCCAAGACTCATGGTATGGCCGTTTTCATCGTCGGGCACGTGACCAAAGAAGGGTCGCTGGCAGGACCGCGAGTGCTGGAGCATATCGTGGATACGGTACTCTACTTCGAAGGCGAGCGCCACGCCAGTTTCCGCGTGCTGCGGGCCGTGAAGAACCGCTTCGGCAGCACAAATGAGATCGGGCTCTTTGAGATGCGGGACATCGGCCTGGTGGAGGTGCCCAACGCCTCTGAGCTGTTCCTGGCGCAGCGCCCACTGGACGTATCGGGTAGCGTTGTGGTGCCCTCCCTGGAGGGAACCCGGCCGCTCCTGGTGGAAGTACAGGCCCTGGTGAGCGCTTCCACGTTTGTTTCCCCGCGCCGCACCGCGGATGGCATCGACCTGAACAGAGTGCAGCTGCTGATTGCCGTACTGGAGAAGCGGGTGGGCCTGCTGCTGGGCAATCACGACGCTTACGTGAAAGTGGCCGGCGGCGTGCGCATCGCGGAGCCGGCCGTGGATCTGGGGCTGGCCGTAGCCTTGGCTTCCAGCTTCCGGGACCAGCCGCCTGACCAGCGGACGGTGGTCATTGGCGAAGTGGGCCTGGCCGGCGAAGTGCGGGCCGTCTCCCGGGTGGAGCAGCGCATCCGCGAAGCTGAGAAAATGGGATTCACGCGGGCAGTACTGCCGTTGGCCAACGTGAAGGGTCTCAGCATTAAGACGACCCTGGAGCTGATCGGTGTCGACACGGTCATGGAGGCTCTGGGGGCTGCCTTGAACGGCTGACGTCTTTAACATGCAGGATTTTCTCGTTCGTTGGAGAAACTGAGCGGGACAGACTTTGGGAGAGCCGCCTGGTGGGGGCGAAGGGGGCACACCATGGTCGACGAACGCGACGACTTTTGGAAAATACTGCGGGCCGTGGCGCCTGGCACTCCGTTGCGAGAGGGCCTGGAGTCCATTTTGCGCGCCCGGACCGGCGCACTTATTGTTCTCGGGGACTCAGCCGAGGTCATGTCCGTGGTAGAGGGCGGCTTCCGGATTGACACGGAGTTCCAGTCGGCCAGCCTCTACGAGCTTGCTAAGATGGACGGCGCCCTGGTGCTCACCCCTGACGCGAAGCGGATTCTGTATGCCAACACCACCTTGATTCCGAACCCCGGAATTCCGACCAACGAAACCGGAATCCGGCACCGCACGGCGGAACGAGTGGCGCGGCAAACGGGCGAGCTGGTGATTGCCATCTCGCAGCGCCGCAACATTATCTCCCTGTATAAGGGGTCCATGCGGTACGTACTGCGGGACATCTCTGTCATTCTCACCAAGGCAAATCAGGCGCTCCAGACGCTGGAGAAGTACAAGGCCGTACTCGACCAGGCCCTGACCAATCTCTCCGCACTGGAACTGGAAGACCTTGTCACTGTGATGGACGTGGTCCTGGTGGTCCAGCGGACGGAGATGGTCCTGCGGATTGTGGCGGAGATCGAGCGGTATATCTCGGAACTGGGCACGGAAGGCCGCCTGGTCAGCATGCAGTTGGAAGAGCTGGTGACCAACGTTGCCGAAGAGGGCGCGCTGATCATTCGCGACTATCTGGTTCAGCAGGAAGGCCGCACGGTTGACACGGTGCGCGACCAGATGGCCACCTGGCCCAACGAAGACTTGCTGGAACTTATGACCATCGCCCGCATGATGGGCTTTGGCGTTACGCCCGGCGTGCTTGAGAACCCTGTAAGCACCAGGGGGTATCGCATCTTGCGGAAGATTCCCCGCCTGCCGATGCCCGTTACCGAGAACCTGGTGAACCATTTCTCAAGCTTGCAGCGCACGCTGCGGGCCTCCATTGAGGAGCTCGACGAGGTCGAAGGCATTGGCGAGGTTCGGGCCAGGGCCATCAAGGAAGGGCTGCGCCGGCTGCGGGAGCAGTCCATGCTGGAGCGGCATATGTAATGGTTCGGTGAGGGGCCACCGTGCTGCCAGTGCAGGGCGGTGGCCTTTTATGTTCCCCCGTGGCATAATGGGAGCAGCCCCAGAGAAAGAGGGACCCTTATGCGTTGGGTACGCTCCGCCGGGCTGCTGGCCTTGCTGGCGGCTCTGCTTGTTTCCTGCAGCAGGGCGGATGACAACGGACCGGCTTCGCCGGGCACCGTTCCTGTTGACGCGCCCAATTCGGGCCAGGCCACGCCCGGAACCACCAACTCGCCCGCTGAACCCCCGGCAAAGGGGCCGGGCAAGCCCCCCATCACGGGAGAGAAGCCGGTCAGCGTGCGCTTCCGGCTCGGCACCAGGTCGACGGAGCCCGCCAGGGAGCTTCTGCCGGGGTCCTCTGCTACCATTGGCACTGAGCCGCTGGAGGTAACGGTGCTCCTGCCCGGCGTGAACGAGCAGGTGGCCCGCCAGGCGGTCGGGGTGGAAGGGGCGGCGGTGGAGGGGGAGCCGGAATGGGCCTCCACGGGGGCGCTGACCCTTAGGCTAAGCGGCGGCAAGGCCGGCGAGACCGTTACGGTAAAGGCCCAGGTTCCCGGCGGCGGCATCCTTTCCCTTCGCCGGGCCGCCCAAGCAGCGGTGACTGTGGACTTCCGTTACGGCGACGCCTGGCAGCCTGT
>Ga0196971_1001497_pt1 | contig 10312 bp, 10 predicted proteins | sample S1v_1013CmetaG_FD_148660 | JGI IMG/M metagenome (GOLD analysis project Ga0196971, IMG submission 148660) | Soil microbial communities from Anza Borrego desert, Southern California, United States - S1+v_10-13C | ecosystem: Environmental > Terrestrial > Soil > Desert | place: USA: California... | reverse complement strand
TGGAAGCCAACATGGCCATGCAGGAATGTGATGTGCTGATTGCCGTCGGCGCGCGCTTTGACGACCGCGTCATCGGCAACCCCGAGCACTTCTTCCGCAAGGACCGCATCATCATCCACATTGACGTCGACCCCTCCTCTATTTCCAAGCGTGTGAAGGTTGATGTGCCGATTGTCGGTCATGTACAGACTGTGCTGGCTGAAATGAACGATCTACTGAAGTCGCCTGAAGCGAAGCATGAGCCGGCCGACCTGGAAGCTTGGTGGGTTCAAATACAGCAATGGCGAAGCAAAAGCTGCCTCAATTACGACCGTAGCAGCAGTGTGATCAAGCCGCAGTTCGTTGTTGAGAAGCTGTGGGAAGTCACCAACGGCGATGCGATCATCACTTCGGATGTTGGTCAGCACCAGATGTGGGCAGCGCAGTATTACAAATTCGACAAGCCGCGCCGCTGGCTCAACTCCGGCGGTCTCGGCACCATGGGCGTCGGCCTGCCGTATGCCATGGGTGCGCAGCTTGCACACCCGGAAGCACAGGTCGCCTGTATAACCGGAGAAGCCTCCATCCAGATGTGTATTCAGGAGCTTTCGACCTGCAAGCAGTTCCATTTGCCGGTCAAGATCGTCAACCTGAACAACCGGTACATGGGCATGGTGCGTCAGTGGCAAGAGTTCTTCTATGGCAACCGCTACTCGGAATCCTACATGGATGCCCTGCCGGATTTCGTCAAGCTGGCGGAAGCCTATGGCCACGTCGGCATGCAAATCGTGAATCCCTCCGATGTCGAACCCGCACTCAAGGAAGCTTTCGGTCCGAAACTCAGGGAGCGCATGGTGTTTCTCGACTTCCTGACCGACCCAAAGGAAAACGTATTCCCCATGGTGCCGAATGGCAAAGGACTTTCCGAAATGATCCTGGCGGAGGAGCTGTAGATGAAGCACATCATCTCCCTGCTTATGGAAAACGAGGCCGGCGCATTGTCGCGAGTGGCCGGCTTGTTCTCAGCCCGTGCCTACAATATCGAATCGCTGACGGTAGCACCTACCGAAGATGAAACCCTGTCGCGCATGACCATTGTCACATCTGGTTCGGACGAAATCATCGAGCAGATCATCAAGCAGCTCAACAAGCTGATTGATGTGGTCAAGGTGCTGGACCTCAACGACGGGCGCTTTATCGAGCGTGAGCTGATGCTGGTCAAGGTGAAGGCGACTGGCGCTTATCGCGACGAAATGAAGCGCATGTGCGATATCTTCCGCGGCCGCATTATTGATGTTGCAGATGGCAGTTATACCATCGAATTGACAGGTTCTGGCTCCAAGCTGGACGCATTCCTGGAAGCGCTCGACAAGTCGGCCATCCTGGAAACAGTGCGCACCGGCGCCTCCGGCATCGGCCGCGGGGACAGGATTCTGAAAGTCTAGTTATTATTGATAACCACAAGAAGCAGTATTTGAAAGGTAAAGAATGAAGGTTTATTACGATAAGGATGCCGACCTCTCCATCATCCAGAAACTCAAGGTCACTATTGTCGGCTACGGTTCGCAGGGCCATGCCCATGCGCAAAACCTCAAGGATTCCGGTGTCAATGTCACCATTGGTGCTCGCAGGGATGGCAGCTCCTTCTCAAAGGCGGAAAAAGCTGGCCACACAGTCAAGGAAATCAGCGAAGCCGTACAGGGCGCTGATGTTGTCATGGTTCTGCTCCCGGATGAGACCATGGCTGGCATCTATCACGCGGAGATCGCACCCAACCTGAAAAAGGGTGCCGCACTTGCTTTCGCCCACGGTTTCAACATCCACTACAACCAGATCGTGCCTAACAAGGACATGGATGTCATCATGATCGCTCCCAAAGGCCCAGGCCATACGGTGCGGTCAGAATATGTGAAGGGCGGCGGCGTGCCTTCACTGATTGCTGTTTATCAGGATGCTTCCGGCAAAGCCAAGGATATTGCGCTCTCGTACGCTGCAGCAAATGGCGGCACCAAGGGCGGTGTAATTGAAACTGATTTTCGTGAAGAAACCGAAACCGACCTGTTCGGCGAACAGGCCGTATTGTGCGGCGGTGCCGTAGAGCTCATCAAGGCAGGCTTCGAGACTTTGGTAGAAGCTGGTTATGCACCGGAGATGGCCTACTTCGAATGTCTGCATGAAATGAAGCTGATCGTCGACCTCATGTATGAAGGCGGCATCGCCAACATGAACTATTCAATCTCGAATAATGCCGAATATGGCGAATACGTCACGGGCCCTCAAGTCATCAATGAGGAATCGCGCTGGGCAATGAAGCAGGCTCTGACCAATATCCAGAATGGGGAATATGCCAAGCGTTTCATCATGGAAGGCCGTACCGGTTATCCGGAAATGACCGCACGCCGTCGCCTCAATGCCGCTCATCCGATCGAGCAGGTAGGCAGCAAGCTGCGCGCCATGATGCCATGGATCAGCAAGAACAAGCTGGTTGATCAGTCCAAGAACTGATTGTTCTGGCATAGTAAATGGGCAGACGTTAATCCGTGCTGCCCTTTTTTATTGATATCTGATCTCAAACTTTAGGTGATATGTGCTTAGCCGTCTAGCCGTCCTACATCAGTATCTGCTGCCGAAACAGACGCTTACTATGCTGGCAGGCAAATTGGCCAGTGCCCGTGCCGGTTGGCTTACTACAGCTGTTATCCGGTGGTTTGTCCGCCATTACAACGTCAATATGCAGGAAGCAAATGAGCCCAGCATAGACAAATATTCCACCTTCAATGATTTCTTCACCCGCTCACTGCGTGCGGATGCGCGCCCGCAAGCTGCGGCTGATTTTATATGCCCTATTGATGGTGCCGTTAGCCAGCTGGGAAGAATCCAGGATAACCAGATTTTTCAGGCTAAAGGCCACTTCTATAGCACTGAAGATTTATTGGGAGGCGACTCTGCGCTGGCAGCCAAGTTTCAGGATGGTGACTTTGTGACGCTGTACCTCAGCCCCAAGGATTACCACCGGGTACACATGCCCTGTGCAGGCAAGCTCAAACGCATGACTCACGTCCCGGGTGCACTCTTCTCCGTAAACCCGCTCACAGCACGCGGGGTGCCCAAACTGTTCGCCAGAAATGAACGAGTTATCTGCGAGTTCGAGTCTGCCCCGAATGGCAGTTTTGTCCTGGTGCTGGTAGGCGCCACCATCGTAGGCAGCATGGCGACGGTATGGCATGGTGTGGTCAATCCCCCCAGGCCAGGACGGGTACGGACCTGGGAGTATCCAGACCAGAATATTGACTTGGAAAAGGGTCAGGAGATGGGAAGGTTTTTGCTTGGCTCTACCGTGGTGATGCTATTCCCGAAAAATACGCTGGATTTCATCCCTGAATGGAAGCCCCTGCGCACGGTATGGCAAGGTGAGATGATGGCCAGGAAACGGGATTCAGGCGGAGTTGATCACTAAACTGGTATTTTTACGTGGCTGCTTGCGCCTGTCATGCAGGTGCGTTACGAGTTCCTTAAGCGCCATGCGGTATACCTCGCGCTTGAACTCAATGACGTTGTCCATCGGAATCCAGTAATCGCTCCAGCGCCAAGCGTCAAATTCCGGATGAGGCGTAGCGCGCAACGACACGTCACAATCACGGCCCACCATGCGTAACAAAAACCATATCTGTTTCTGGCCCTTGTAGCTGCCGCGCCATTCGCGCTTGATCCAATGCGTTGGCACGTCATAGCGCAACCAGTCCCGCGTGCGGCCGAGAATCTTGACATGCTCAGGCCGCAAACCTATTTCTTCCATCAGTTCGCGGTACATGGCCTGCTCAGGAGTTTCACCCGACTTGATGCCGCCTTGCGGAAACTGCCACGAATGTTCGCGTATACGCTTCCCCCAGAACACCTGGTTCCGGACGTTGCACAGGATGATACCTACATTAGGACGGTATCCGTCGCGATCTATCATGGTTTAAGCAAACTCCTTAATTATTTGCAATTTTTCCACAATTCGACCTCATTTGAAAGCGGGAAAATCTCCCGGCACCCGCATACTGCATTGACCCTGCGTTTCGGCCTTGCTTATACTTCAAGGTCAACCAATGCCATCATCCAGCCGTTTCCCAGCCTGCACAACTTGAAATCTATTATGTTGAAGCCATCCCTCCTCCTGTCATTATTTGTTTTCGGCATCTTGATTGCCTTACCCAGCCATGCAGACAGGTATGCCTATATCACCAATCAGGGTAGCAACGATGTTTCAGTAATTGACCTCTCACGAAACAAAGCGGTTGCACAGGTCCCTGTGGGGAAATCGCCCGTGGGTGTTGCCGCCTCATCACGACTGGCGCGCGTATTCATTTCAAATGTGGATGGGCAATCCATCACTACCATCGACATTAAAACTAACGAAGCCATTTCTGAAACCCCTATTTCCGGCACCCCCGTAGGTATGGTTTTATCGCCTGACAGCACGAGGCTATATGTCGCGGACTGGTTCGAAGACCGGATTCTGGAATTGGACACAACAACCATGGCGCAGATTCGCCAGGTCAAGGTGGAAAAAGCGCCAGCAGGCATGGCCGTCAGTCCGGATGGGAAGCATCTTTATGTCGTCAATCGCGACAGCAATGATCTTGCGGTGATTGATATCGCCCACTTCCGCATTACATCTCGCATCCCTGTCGGCAACCATCCCTTCGGACTCACGATCAATCACGATGGAACCTGGCTATATGTAGTCAACGTTCAGGATAACAGTCTGACGGCAATCAACCTTCTGCAGCAGAACGAGACATTTACCGTAACAGTTGGAGAACATCCTTATTGTGCCGCCGTCAGCCGAGATGGAAATACGGTTTACGTCAGCAATACGCAAGGCGATAGCGTGTCCGTCATTGATATGCAGCAGAAAAAAGTTATTAGTACCATAGAAGTTGGCGGTTTCCCGGAAGGCATCAACTATGACAACTCAACACACAGAATTTATGTCGCCAATTGGTTCGACAATACGGTATCCGTGATAGACGCCAGAAACAATCAACGGGTGGCAACGATTGCGACCGGCACCCAAAGCCGCGCTTTCGGCCAGTTCATTGCCGAGGCGGCGCACTGATGTATCCGCTGGTAGAATTGCTGCGGTATTTTTGTAATCATAATTGGAGAATCACATGAAAAGGTTTATTGCATCCCTTGCCATTGCATTGCTGCCCTTCGCTGCATCCGCGCACGGCCCTTCACCACAAAAAGTAGAAAAATCCGTGACGATTAAGGCTGAGCCAGCCAAGGTATGGGCACTGGTCAAGGATTTTGGCAACATGCACAAGTGGCATCCGGCTGTCGCCAGCACCAAGCTGGAGAAAAAAGGCAATGACACCTTCCGTACTCTTACTTTGAAGGATGGCGGTACCATCTATGAAAAACTGCGCAGTGCCGATGATGAAGGTATGCAACTCAAATATGAAATTGTCGAAGGCGCGCTGCCAGTTGCAGACTATTATTCTGTGATGACCGTGAAGCCTGGCCCTGCCACCGGCGAAACCACAGTTACCTGGATGGGTCGCTTCTATCGCGTATACAAGTTGAACCCCCCTATCCCTGCAGGTCAGGATGACGAGTCCGCACTAAATGCCGTCAATGGTGTTTACGATGCTGGTTTGGCAAACCTGAAAAAGGTCGCCGAAGGTCAAAAATAGTCACCCGCTGACACTTTTGGTCACAAAGCTCATCAATAATCGTTTTGCCATGCATTCAGGTGCCTGCTGTAGTAGGCACCTGACGCATAAAAACAACTGGCACACCTCTTGCTGAGATATAGCACGCCTTACTATCAGTAGGCCACTTATCAATTACACAAGGGGTTTCAAATGATTAAGAAAGCTCAACAGGGTTTCACCCTGATCGAACTGATGATCGTGGTTGCGATTATCGGTATTCTGGCAGCAGTTGCTATTCCTGCGTATCAGGATTACACCATCAAGGCTAAGGTACAAGAAGCGGTGAGCCTCACAAGTCCAGCCAGAACTGCAGTAGGTATCTGGTGCAGTGAAAATGGTGATTTTACTGGTATTGCCGGTAATACCAGCCTCGGATTGAGCGCCACTGCAACCGACATCAGCGGCACTTATACAGAGCAAGTTACGGTGACTGCAGCCACAGGGGTCATCACGGCCACGATGCGCAACGCAGCTCCAGCTCCTGCACCTATCCGCGGTGAAACTATCACATGGACCCCAACTTGCAGTGCCAACTCTGGCACCACTTGGGCAATCGATGGCACCATCGACGATAAGTTCAAGCCAAAGGCGTAATCCCGCCAAGCAATCAGAAAGGAGGCCCTTGCCTCCTTTCTTTTTTATAAGTTGCATCATATGGTCAAGCAATTTTTAGCGATCATGGCCCTTCTCGCAGTAACTGCCTTGTGTTACTCCACGGGGATATCAAACTATTTTCTCTTGGATGATGGCGTAAACATCACCAAAAATCCCGCCATACATATAACCGACCTAAAAACCTCATCATTAGAGCTAGCAGCAATATCGGGTAATGCGGGCTTAGGCAACCGCCCGATCAGTATGCTTACGTTCGCCTTGAACCACTATATAAGTGGTTTAAATGCCAAGCACTTTAAGCTAGTTAATCTCTCAATCCACCTCCTGAATGGATTGCTGGTTTTTGTTTTTTTCAAGCTGCTACTTACGCTCTCCCAAAAAAATAATGGCGGTTTAAAGCTACCAGAGAAAGCTATTTTTCTCGTGGCACTCTTCGTAACTGCATTGTGGTTGCTCCATCCCTTAAACCTGACGTCCGTACTTTATGTCGTTCAGCGCATGACCAGTTTGTCGGCTTTTTTTGTTCTCCTGGGGTTAACGCTGTATGTCTTTGGACGAAAGAAACTGTTAGAAGATAAAGCCTTACAGGGCTTGATTTTGATTAGCTCTTCAATTCTCCTAGCCACACCTCTTGCTGTGTTAAGCAAAGAAAACGGAGTACTTTTACCAATCTATATCTTGCTTATTGAAGTCACACTGTTGCGTTGGCAAACAGCTTCGGATCAACACTACAAGATATTAAAGCTGGGTATCAGTCTCTCAGTATTCATACCCACACTGTTGGGATTGCTTTATCTCGTAAATAACCCATCAATAGTTACGGCTGGCTATCTTTTCCGGGATTTCACCATGGTCGAGCGTCTAATGACGGAGGCCCGCGTACTATGGCTATACATTTATCAGATAATGTTGCCCAATATCTCTATGTTGGGGCTTTACCACGATGACATCGTGATATCAAAATCCCTGTTCAATCCGGCCTCTACCGCCATCTCAGTTTTTGGCCTTCTCGCCATGGCAGGAGCAGCATTCAAATGGAGGCACAAGCACCCTGTCATAGCTTTCGGCATCGGATTTTTCCTCATCGGCCATTCGCTTGAGTCCAGTATTTTCCCCTTGGAAATAGCTTATGAGCACAGGAACTACCTGCCGGCACTGGGTATCCTGTTCATTATTTCCTACTATGTGGTGGCATTTGATACTCCGACCATCAGCTTACGTAAACGCCTGAGCTTCCTGTCGTTCTTGGTTCTACTGATGCTGGGCGTTACATCATTAAGGGCTTATGAATGGAAAGACCCTTTCAAGATGCGATTGTTGGAAGTCCAGAGACATCCTCTATCAGCTCGTGCCCATGCCAGTATTGCTGGCGTTTACGACAATATGCCAGGAGAATCTGGTGCCGAGTATGCCGATTTCTATTTCAAAGCTGCTGAACACTATCAACAAGCCGCAAATCTCTCGGATAATGACACCACAGGTTTATTTGGCCTGGTCATCATCAATGCCAGACGAGACCTGCCTATTGAAGAAACGCAGATAGCACTTCTGGAAAATAAACTCAGAACCGTCCCGTTCTCCCCACCTAATGTTAACGCCCTGATTGGCACAGAACGTTGTTATATGTCAGGCAAATGCTTCATCCAACCAGAGATTATGAATAGGCTGTTCGTTGCCGCTCTGGCCAACCCTACATTACAAGGCGGCAATAGAAGTATGGTTCTAATGTCATTCAGCAAGGTAGTCTTCCAAGAAGATAAACAGCACGCGATCGAACTAGTTGAAGAGGCTATCAAACTAGCCCCTCATATCATGGGAAATAGGCTAGCATTTGTCGATTTATTAATAGCTTCTGGAGAACTGAATCGTGCTGCTATCGAGTTGAAACGAACAAAAACGCTCTCAGATTCGGAACCTTACGAAAACACTATCAATGCATTAGAGTCGATGATAGATAACCAAATCAAAAAACCTCGTGAATAACTTGAGTATTATTATCCCGGCACGGAATGAGGCTGCGAATCTTCACAAGCTACTGCCTGAGCTGGAGTCTTTATCAAAAAAAAATCAAGTCATCATAGTCAACGATGGCTCAACGGATGGCACCGTTGGAGCATGCAAAAATTTCTCCGTTGAAGTAGTCAGCCATCCGTACCCTAAAGGCAACGGAGCAGCCATTAAGACGGGCGCTCGAGCAGCCAGGGGAGATGTACTAGTGTTCATGGATGCCGATGGGCAGCACAAACCTGAAGATATCTCAGTACTGCTGGAGAAGTTTAACCAAGGCTATGATATGGTGGTTGGCGCGCGTCAGTCTGGATCGCACGCAGGAGCCCATCGCGCCGCCGCTAATGATGTATTCAGCCGCTTCGCCACCTGGATGGTGCAGCAACCGGTGGAGGATTTGACGTCCGGATTCCGGGTAGTGGACGCACAAAAATTCCAGAAATTTCTCTATTTGCTTCCCAATGGATTTTCCTATCCCACCACCATTACCATGAGTTTTTTCAGGGCAGGCTTCAATGTTGGCTACGTACCGATTCAGACCTTGCAACGGGCGAATGGCAAAAGCCACATCCGTCCAATTCGCGACGGTGTCAGATTTCTGCTGATTATCATCAAAATCGGCACGCTTTATTCTCCGCAAAAACTTTTCATTCCTATCAGCGGCGGATTTTTTCTCAGCGGCCTTTTGTATTACCTATACACGTTTCTCACCACGGATCGCTTCACAAACATGAGCGCGCTGCTTTTCATATCTGCAATTTTAACTTTCCTGGTAGGAATTGTTTCCGAGCAGATTTCCGCGCTGCATTACAAGGGTATAGACGACGCACGTCGTAACGACTGACATGCGCGTGTTGATGGTCAGCACTTCCTACCCCGCGGATGAACTTGACTGGCGTGGAAGATTTATTGCAGACATGGCTGTTTCCATCGCGAAGAAGGTCGATCAGCTTTTACTTTGGGCTCCGCCTGGCAAACTACCGTTCCACGTGACTAGAGCAACTTCCAAGGAAGACAATGCGTGGCTTGAAGCTTTACAAACTCAAGGCGGAATTGCACACCTTATGCGCACTCGACCGCTCAAAGGCGCTGCCATGGCTGCTGCCCTTCTCGGACGTCTGTCCCACTTCTACAGACACACGGAAGCGGATATCCAGCATATCAACTGGCTTCAGAACGCCTTACCAATCCGATCGAATGATACCCCTGCGCTAATTACCGTATTAGGCAGCGACTACCAGATGCTTGAAATCCCCGGCATGGTATTTCTTATGAGGAGAGCGTTGAAGCAGCGTCCTGCCATTATTGCCCCCAATGCATCCTGGATGGCACCAACTCTTACCCAACATTTCGGCGATCTCGCGGAGATACGACCCATTCCGTTCGGTGTGGATGCGCGGTGGTTAACGATTCGCCGGCAACTTTATCCAATTGCCAAATGGGTAGCCGTCACACGCTTGACGCGCGGCAAGCTTGGTGACCTGCTATCCTGGGGAGAAGGTCTCTTCGGCCATCAGCGGGAATTGCATCTCTTCGGTCCAATGCAGGAGGACCTCGCGCTGCCGGATTGGCTAATCTGGCATGGTCCAACCCACCCGGATGCCCTTGCAACAGAATGGTTTCCACATGTGACCGGCCTCATCACCTTGAGCCGCCACAGTGAAGGCCGCCCGCAGGTTCTGCTGGAAGCCATGGCGGCCGGGATGCCTGTCATTGTTTCAGATCTGCCAGCACACCGCGATGTTATCAGGCATGGGAAGAACGGTTATATAGCGGATTCTCCCATGTCTTTCGCTGAAGCATTGCAAAGCGCTGAGCAAAGCCAGATCAATGAACTGATCGGCTCAAATGCCCGATCCTTCATCCGGGAACATATTGGCGACTGGGACCAATGCGCGGATCGTTATCTTGAAGCCTATCGTGATTTGATGGCGGGCAACCATGGCATCTAGCCTGCTCTTGCTGGGAGGGAACGGGTTTATCGGACAGGCCTTGGCTAAGAAGTA
>Ga0196971_1001496_pt1 | contig 10313 bp, 7 predicted proteins | sample S1v_1013CmetaG_FD_148660 | JGI IMG/M metagenome (GOLD analysis project Ga0196971, IMG submission 148660) | Soil microbial communities from Anza Borrego desert, Southern California, United States - S1+v_10-13C | ecosystem: Environmental > Terrestrial > Soil > Desert | place: USA: California... | reverse complement strand
AGGAAGGTCAGCCCGCGTTCGACGCGCGCCTGCGCCAGCACCGTCGATTGCTGCAGCGTGCGGCCGATGAACTCGCTGGCATCCACCCCGGGGCCGGTTCCGGCGGCGCACTTTTCCTCCCAGGCCTGCGCCGCCAGCACCGCATCCGTCGCCACCAGCGCAAAGACGCCGCTGCGGTCCGTGCTGCGCACCGCTTCCAGCGCCTGCGCCCGGGAATCCGCATTCCAGAACGCCTGCATGGCCCGCGCAATCGACTGGCGGCTGCGCAACTGCGCGACTAGCTTGCCGATGATGATGGTCCAGCTCGCCACCGACATGAGGAGCATCGCGATGGCCACCGCATGCGATACCGCGTCGCCCTGCGCCCAGAAATGGGCGATCCCGAATTTGTCTTGCATGTTGATTCCTTTTTCAGGCTCACATATCGAACTTCAGCTCCGCCACGAAGGTACGCTGCGGATACGGGTGGAAGGCCCAATACTTCCGGTTGTTGAGGTTATCGATGCCGAAGGCCGCCGACCATTGCTTCGCAAGCTGGTAGCGCACGCGCACATCGGTCACGAAATACTTGCTGAAGCCGAGATAGCTGTCGCCGTTGGTATCGCTGTTGTCGAGCTGTCCGTACTGCGTGCCGCTGTAGCGCGCGCCGAGCGAGTAGGCCCAGCGGGCATCCGGCTTGTAGGTGGCCAGCGCACTGGCCCGCCACTTCGGCACGCGCGGCTGGCGCTTGCCCACGCTGGCCGGGAAGCCGGCATTGGCGGTGATGACCGAGTCCGCATAGGTGAGGCTGCCGCTCAGTTCCAGGCCCTGAATGCCAAGATCGGCCGCCATGTAGGCCAGCTCAAGCCCGTTGGTGCGGATGCGGTCCACGTTCTGCACCGTGCTCACCGTCGCCGACAGCGGCTGCGAATACAGCGCGTCGCGCGTGCGCTCGAAGAACAGCGTCGCGCGCAGCAGGCCGTTTTCCAGCGCCCGTTCCGCCGTCAGTTCCGTGGTCCAGGATTTCTCCGGTTTCAGGTTGGGATTGGTGTTGATGATGGTATTGCCTTCGATCGAGCCCTGGTACAGCTCGCTCACGGTCGGCATGCGCACCGCGCGGCCGGTGGATGCCTTCAGCACCCAGTCCGGGCTGGCCTGGAAAGCGATCGCTGCCTTCGGGGAAAAATGGTTCTCGTCGCGCTCCGCGCCGAACGGCACGAGGCTCGCCGCATTGCCGAGCTCGCCACCCCATGCGCGCCACATTTCATAACGCCCGCCCAGGGTCGTTTTCCAGTCCTGCGCAAATTGCCAGGTGTCCTGCGCGTACACGCTCTGCAGGCGCGCATTGCCGTTGAAGGCGGAGAAACGCGAGGTGGGGCCGCCATTGATCCAGTCCGGCGTATTGCTGACGAGATTGCGCAGCTTGTACGATTCCTGCTGCACGCCGAAATCCACGACGTGCGCGCCCACACCCTTGCCGCTGCCGGTCGGCCTCCATGTGCCGCGCAGGCTCAGGGTATTCCAGCCGGTGCCGTCCATGTCGGTGATGCGCCCCGCGCCGCCATTGAATGCCGCCGGCAATACCGCGGTCGGCGCGCGGGCGATGTCGTTGTGATAGTCATACAGGCTGGCCGCCGCCTCCCAGTCGAACACGCCCTTGGTATTGGTCTTGACCGAGAGGCCGTGCATCACATGCTCGATCTTGTTGCGGCTCGGGGCGAACGCAAGGCTGGGCCCGTTCAGGTTGTATTGACGGCCGCCGATCACCACATTGCCCGAGTAGACCGGGTTACCCGCCGCGTCGCGCAGATAGCTCTCCACGCCGCCGTCGGTGTTGTTCTGCCACAGGCCCAGGGTGTAGCTCGCGCGCATGGTGGGGGAAAGGTCGTAGGCCAGTTTGATCTTTGCGTGGTCCTGCACGGTGTGATACTTCGTCGTCGCGCCCAGGATCCACCAGTCGCGCCCCTGATGATTGCGCGACGCGATCGCACCGGTCACCGCAGGTGTACCAGCGGCCGGCGCCACGCCGTCTGACACCAGCCGGTTCGCAATCACCATCGGATGGCCCATGCTGTCGAGCCGGTTGACGTTGAACCACCACGACAAGGCGCCGCTGCGATTGCCGGCCGATACGCTCGCCTGCTTGGCGGCATCGCGCTCGCTGGTGCCGTACAGGCCGAAGTCCTGGCTGGCATAAGTCAGTTTCGCGTGCGCCTCGAACTTGATCGGCATGCGCGTCACATAATCGACGACCGCACCCACCGAGTTGCCCGGATACGCGGCAGAAAACGGCCCGTACAAGACATCGACGCGCTCGATTTCCTCCGGCGTCACCAGCCCCCAGCGCGGCGTGAACGTCGCGCCGTTGCCGAGATAATTCGACAACAGCACGCCGTCCGCGTACACCATCGAGCGCGCGCTGTTGCCGGTGCCCGAAGCGCGTGTCGACAGCACCGCATGGTTGTAGTCGCCGATGTAGCGCTTGCGCACCACCAGGCTGGGCAGGTACTTCAGCGCATCCTGGCTGTCGGTGGCGTTGATCGATTCCTCGACCTGCTTGCCGGTGACCCCCTCGATGGTGGTGGGAATCTGCGTCGGCAGCGAGGTCGGCTGGCCGCCGGTGACGGTGACGGTGCCGAGCGTCTTGACCGGCCCTTCCGCCGCCTGCTGCGCCAACGCGGCGGCGGACAGCGCGCCGAGCACTGCTGCGCAAAGCGGCTTGTAACTGAACTTCATGATACGGCTCCCTGTGTTGAATTTCTTTCGCTCTCAGCTATCCAGCCGGAACACGATAGGCACGACGACATTGGCGGCCACCGTTTCCGCGCCGAGGCGCGCAGGCACGAAGCGCCACTGCTGAACGGTTTTCACGGCCACATCGTCGAGGCGGGCAAAACCGCTCCCTTTCTGGATCTGCACGCGCTCCGCTTCGCCCTTGGGCGAGACGCGCACGAGCAGCAACACCGTTCCCTCCTCGCGCATGCGCTTGGACATGGCCGGGTAGGCGGGGGCGGGGTTTTGCAAATAGTCGGCATCGAAGCTGGCAGGCGTTGCGACCGGCGCCGGTGCGGCGGGCACAGGCTGCTGGACGGCGGGTGCCTCCTGCCTTGCCTGCGCCGGAGGCTGAGGCGCGACGGCGAAGGGCGTGGAACTCGGGGCCTTCTCCGCGGGTGCGGCAAGCACGGCAGGCGGGTTTGAAGCCGGCCTGGGGCGCGCGGGAGTGCGCTTCACCTGGGGCAGCGGCTTGGGCGGGACGGCGGCGGGTTTCGGTGGCTCCGGCTCAGCCAGCTTTGGCGGCGGTGGCACCGCTTCGATGATGCGTACATCCAGCGGTTTGGGCGGGGGAGGAGAGGGCGGAGAGACCGGTGCCATCTGCAGCACCCAGGCCAGCAAGGCGGCGTGCAGCGCAAGTACCGCCGCGAGAATGCGCCCCGTCCTGCCTGCCGGCTCGCGGGTGCCTTCTTGCTCGGATAGTGTGGCGGCGCTCACTCAATTGCTCGCATTCGTTCGTGACCAGATGCCTGCCGCGACCGGGGCAACAGGAAGAACGCGGGGTGATGCCGGGGCCGCGGGGCCGCCTGGCCAAAGTCACGAGAGCTGTTTTTGTTGCCCGCAGTGCACTTTTGGCGTACTGCTGGATTCGTCTCGACAGGATAGAGAAGTTGCCCGCCGCGCGGAATGCGACAAAATGTCGCACCCGGCCAAATCCGCCCGGAAAGCCGGCGGCGGGTCGATATAATCACCGCATGCAATTGCTCGCGATACTCAAGCCCCTGCCCCAGCACGAAGCACTCGGCCGCCTGATCTGGATGCGTTCCATCGCGGTCACCGTCGAAGCATTCGGCGTGGTGGTCGCGTCGATATGGCTGCATGTCCATATGCCGGTGGAACCCGTGTTCCTCGTCCTCGGCCTCCTGGCCATGTTCAATATCTGGACGTGGTGGCGCATGCAACAACCGGAAGCGGTCGGCAACCTCGGGCTGTTCATCCAGCTCTTCGTCGACATCGCCGCGCTCTCGGTGCTGCTCTACATGACCGGCGGCGCCACCAATCCCTTCGTCTCGTTCTACCTGCCAACGCTCGCCGTCGCCGCCGCCATCCTGCCGTGGCGCTACGCACTTGCGCTGGCCCTGTGCTCCCTGGTTGCCTACTCGGCAATGATGTCCAACTACGTCCCGCTGCACGTGATGGACCACGACATGGCCATGAGCTACCACCTCGTCGGCATGTGGGCCAACTTCGCGCTCTCGGCCGGCATGATCACCTGGTTCGTCGGCCGCCGTTCGCGCCTGCTGCGGGAAAAGGATGCACAACTCGCATCCGCGCGCGAGCAGCATCTCAAGAACGAGCAAATGATCGCCCTCGGCACGCAGGCCGCCAGCGCCGCGCATGAAATGGGCACGCCCCTGTCCACCATCGCCCTCATCGCCGGCGACCTGAAGCACGACTTCGCGCAACAGGCGCAACTGTCCGTGTACCGCGACGACATCGCCACCATCGAAAAGCAGATCGCGCTCTGCAAGGCATCGCTCGACCGCATGAAAGTCACCGCGGGCGGCGATGCAGCGTCTGCGGGCGTGCCGGTCGAGGTGGAAGAATGGCTCGCGCAATTCATCGAAAAATGGCGGCTGCGCTCGCCGGCGATTCAACTGAAACTGCATGCCTCCGCACCCGATGCCCGCATCCGCAACGAACAAGACCTCGGCCGCATCCTCCTCATCCTGCTCGACAACGCGGCCCATGCCGCTGCCGCCACGAACACAGCGGCCGACGTCTCGCTTTCCGTTGAAGGCCAATCCGCACGGATTCGCATCGAAGACCGGGGGCCGGGCATCGCACCCGAGCTGCTGAAGCGGCTCGGTTCCGAGCAGGTCAAGAGCAGCTCCGGCGGACAGGGGCTTGGCCTCATGCTCGCCTTCGCCACCGCCCGCCAGATCGGCGCCCACATCAAGCTCACCTCCAGGCTCGGCGCCGGCACCATCGCAACCGTCACCGTACCCTTGCATGAAGCCTAAACTCCTCATCCTCGACGACGATGAAGTCTTCTCCGCCACGCTCGCGCGCTCGCTCGGGCGGCGTGGCCTGGAAGCGACGGTAGCCGCCACCGGTGAAGACGCCCTGCGCGCTGCCTCCGCCATTCCCTTCGACTACGCGACGATCGACCTGCACCTCGCCAACGACTCCGGCCTGCAATGGATCGCCCCGCTGCGCAAGGCATTGCCGCATGCAAGGCTGCTGGTGCTGACGGGATACGCGAGCATCGCCACCACCGTGCAGGCGATCAAGCTGGGGGCGGATGACTATCTGGCCAAGCCGGTGAACGTGGATTCGATTCTGTCTGCGTTGCAGTTCAATACGGAGGCTGCGCCTGAGGCGCCTGTTCAGGAAGAGTTCACGCCGTTGACGGTGGACCGGCTGGAGTGGGAACACATCCAGCGCGTGCTGGCCGAGCATCAGGGGAATATTTCGTCAACGGCGCGGGCGTTGAACATGCATCGGAGGACGTTGCAGCGGAAGTTGATGAAGAAGCCGGTGGGGAAGTAGGGGGATACGACGGTAACAGGTTCACTTGAGTTTGATTTCACCCGCCGTCATCCCGACGGAAGTCGGCATCCAGTGTCTTGCATGCGTCCTTTAACGACACTGGATTCCTGCTTTCGCAGGAATGACGTCCTTTATTTGCGGCCTTAAGCGAGCTCCATTAGCGAAAGCTGTTCAGCAATAATCTATCTACATGGTCGCGTAGTCTTCCTGAGATGGAAAAAGACCAAATAGATAGCGAAGGGAACAGCGGCTGGTGCGAACATGATCACCAATGGTGCGGTATGAAAGACGGCGTAGATTCCGCTCAACAAGCCCGCAATCGGCCAAACCGGACTGAGCTTGGCGTCAATGATCCAGGCGACAGTCATTGTTAATAGCGGAACCCACGGAAGGGCAAACAACAGCACTGCGTTGGCCTCACGGATATGTAGCGCAGCGACCGCAGAAAGCGAAAGTACAAGTGCTGAGGTTGCCCAAATAATGCATGCAACAAGAAGCCGTAAAGGTTTTACTCTTCGACAGAACTGTCCAAAGCGCACCGGCTTATCCGTGAACTTCATGTAACTTCTCGAAGCAGTCGTCTAATCCAATATGGGCGTTTCAGGCAACGACCAAGTCAGCTGCAGCCAACGGCTTTTGCCCAACGATTGTCGCAATTTGAAGTACGGCATGCGTGCTGCCCGCACCGTCCTGATCAAAGTACAAGGCACCCGAGGTGGTGTTATACAAGAGTTGAGGACTGGACTCAGATGGCAGAGGCATGGATGCAGCGGACTTTAGCGTGAGCTTTGCACCTGCAGACAATCCGAAACCACTGGCACTTAGCTGAATGGTGTCTGTCCCGGAAACAAAATCAGTCCGACTTGTAATTCTTCAACGACTAGTGACGCAGAGGAACTCAGCCCCGAAGCTGATGCTCCGCCCCAAGTTGAAACGGCCTCACAAATTTCCTGAAGAGTTGATTCATTCATAAATACATCCCTGTTAGTTTTTTTTCTGCAGTGCTGCTTAATTTTTCGTGCTGAAGCAGCGAGCGATAAGTGTGATAGCCAAGAAGATGGTTGACGTCCAAGTTACCGTCACCAATCCCCATACAATCGGACCGAATAGAGACAATCCGAGATGTGTCGATGTCATGGCGTGAAAAATGAGATCTGCATGTCCGTGCAGTGCTCTGTCTTCGCACTGCCGAGAGGGATTGAACATCAAGTGGTAATACAGCACCGAAAACAGAACGCCTACACAAACTCCCAATAGGTGATCCCTTATCCTGTGAATTCGTTGGCCCATGACTTTCATGGTCCGATACGGACAGGAAATTACAAAATAGAGTAGAAATGCAAAGCAATATGCGAACATGACCAAGTACCAAAACTTGAACACATCCATGAGCTTTGTCGGGATGCAAATGCTTCTAAAGAAAGGTAACGCGTGTGCTAGGTCCGCAACGAAGGGAAATCCCAAAATCGCGTTGCGTATTGCGTCCAGCGACCCAATTAACGGGAGTAGAGATCCCAATACCAGCCCACATAGAAGAAGTTTCAAGAGTCTATTTTTGAACGCAATAAACTCTGGAGGGGGTTCTACCGGGTTGTTATGGATCCTCTTTGCTAACTCGAGACCCGATTCTCCATATCCCCTAAAAAATTTGCCCATTTTTAACTCGCCCTTTTTCCGAAAATGTTCAATGCGTTCAACTATCAATGATCAAGGCGCGATTCAGCGCCTGCCGAGAATCACGGCAAATGAAATCACTGAATCCGCACAACCCGTCGGATTCATTCCACCTTCCATGCGGCTAACTGAATCTGCCCCTACCACCGCAAATACAATAACGTCAGTGTTAAAGTGCCCATGTCAATTCACAACCTAGACGAACGATTCCTTAATGGATTCAGTTGTTAGTTCTCGAGGCGATACGTTAACTATCATTTGCTTTCCTTATTCTCAAATACAACTTTGAGACCGACAACAAACATTGCAAGCATTCCCCACATTGCTCCGCCTGTTGGGGCAAACCCAAATAGTGCTAATGCCCACTTCTTTTCGTTCCAGGGGGTTGGGTCCAACTGAGTACCACCAACGCCAAATGCCAGCCATGCGAATATCAGAATGATCGGAGGCATCAACAGCAGTCGCAGGTAAGTACGTATGGACTTTTCCGCGAACGCATCCATCCAATGACTTTTTTGCTCTTTCAATACCCAGACATGGAAGAACATGAGCGGGCTGATCAATGTCATAAGCGGGAAATACACATAGGCTATGTCCGGAAATTTGGATGCAGCGACATGCATGGACAAAGAAGGTATGTGTTTCATCATCCATTGCAAAACGGGCCCAACCAGCGGCAGAGCAGTTACGTAATTGGGCGGGATGAGATAAGTAAGCGAGAGACTTATCCCCATGAGGGCCAGAAACGGGCCGGTTGTTAGTTCTCGAAATAGAAGTTTCATTGGCGAGATCCTACTTACGGTAGCGTTAATTAAACTTGTCCAAGTATTTATAGTGAGGATTGTTTCATTCATGAGGTTCTCATCAAAAAGACTAGCAATCCTGTAACTGCGGCGAATATCAGGATCGATCTAATGGGGGCACTGTACGGAGCATAAAAAAGCAGTCCAATAGCGCGGAGCAACCAATGCTGCTCTTTGCGCATCCAGTTTTCGATAAATTTTGATTCGTGTTCACTGTTTCGAAAGAGAACATCAATGCGAACACTTACGAACCAAGCAAGCCAGAAAATGTCGACGACCAGCAATAGAAAAGTAATTAGTGAAGCCATGACCTTTTGTCCGTGATTTATCAGTTCCCGATCTAACACGTCGTGGTACGGGTCGGCATGACACGTTAAAGTCAGCAGCGAGTGCTGTCATCTTTCGACCAACTGATTCATATCGTGCCGCAGCTTCGGTAGCAGTTTCTGCAACAGGTTCTAGAGAACTCGAAATGGCATTCGAGACGCCTGATCAGTAGCCGGTCAATTCACCATTAACTTCATAAAGAGTTTCGTTTACTGACTCTACTAGTATGTTCAGCGTACTTGCTTGCATGCGACTTTCCTTATGAAGTTCGAAACATCAAATAGAAAAACAAGAGAGGCGCAGTAGATAAATCCGAAGACGCCTTCGACCCAAAAAAATGACGCAACCCGACTAACCAATACATGTGAAAAGAACGAATAAGACAGCTGGTATCTATTGATCGGTATTAGCTCTTGGGTTAGCAGGAGGTAGACAACTAGCGCAAACAAGACATCAAAGAGTGCGCGAAACGTCCTGCCTCGAGCTCCCCACGTTCGACTGAGCGCATCCAAATTGCCTTCTGCGAATGCAGTAAGGAGGCCGCAGAAGAGGGCGGCGTAAATCGCAAATGAATATGAAACCGTGAGAGCGAAAGGAAATTCGCTTTCCCGACCCATTGCCAGCGCGTCGGGAATGGCAATTTTCGAAAGTGGAAGAATCCCGTGAGCGGGAAGAAGAAACATACCGAGACCAAGCAAGATCGCGGAGCAAAGAAGAAACCGTCCCGCGGCTTCCTTAGAAATTAAAGGTAGGAATGATGTGCCCCCATTAGCAGTGCCAGGGGCATGTTAGTAAAGTTCAGTTGATGATCTTTCCTGTGTCCTGGGTTGCTTCTTTTTGCCGGTGGCCGGCCGCGAACTCGGCAGGCGTCTGGTAGTTCAACGCGCTGTGAGGTCGGTGTTCATTGTAATCCCGGCGCCATGCGGCAATCCGGATGCGCGCTTCAGCCAGACTCGTGAACCAGTGATCGTTAAGGCATTCATCCCTGAACCGACCGTTAAAGCTTTCGATGAACGCATTCTGTGTCGGCTTGCCCGCCTCAATCAATTTTAGTTGCACACCGTTCTGGTAAGCCCATTGGTCGAGTGCCTTGCCGGTAAATTCCGGCCCCTGGTCGGTTCGAATTGCCGCTGGCAATCCTCGAAATTGTGCCGCTCGCTGGAGCACCCTCACGACATACTGGCCCGATATTCCATGATCGGCAACCAGATCAACCGCCTCCTTGGTGAAATCATCCACGATGGTCAACACCTTGATACGCCTGCCGTTCGATAGTGCGTCACTGACGAAGTCCATCGACCACACCTGGTTGGGTTTGCATGGCAATGCCAGCTGCTCTCGTTCCACTGCAACGCCATGCCTCTTGCGGCGACGCTTCACTGCCAGACCCGCATCCTGGTAAAGACGAAATATCCGCTTGTGATTGGCATCGACACCTTCACGCCTGAGCAGCGCATGAAGCCGGCGATAGCCAAACCGACGCCGTTCGCCTGCCAGCTCCACCATGCGGGCTTGCAGTTGCTCGTTCTCTGGCTGTGCTTTGGATTGGTAATGCAGCACGGTGCGTGACAGTCCCACAAGCAGGCAGGCCCGGCGCTCGGAGATCTCTGTCTTCTCCTGCATGACCGCGACTGCCTCACGCTTGGCCTGTGGTGTCAGTACTTTCGTCCTAGTGCTGCCTTCAGTGCCTGGGCGTCAAGAATTGATTCGGCTAGCAGCTTCTTGAGCTGTGCATTCTCGGCTTCCAGATCCCGTAACCGCCTTGCATCAGGAACCGCCATCCCGCCGAACTTGGCTCGCCAGTTGTAAAACGAGGCATCGCTGAACCCATGTTGCCGGCACAGTTCCTTCACCGGCACTCCCGCCTCTGCTTGCTTCAAAAACCCGATGATCTGCTCGTCGGTAAATCGCTTCTTCACGTTCGTTCTCCCTGTTGAAAACGAACTTTACTAGATCACCGTGGCACTGTTTATTGGGGGCACATCA
>Ga0196971_1001495_pt1 | contig 10318 bp, 9 predicted proteins | sample S1v_1013CmetaG_FD_148660 | JGI IMG/M metagenome (GOLD analysis project Ga0196971, IMG submission 148660) | Soil microbial communities from Anza Borrego desert, Southern California, United States - S1+v_10-13C | ecosystem: Environmental > Terrestrial > Soil > Desert | place: USA: California... | reverse complement strand
ATCGCCGCTTCCTGGAAATCTCACGCCTAGCGACGGTGCCGGCAGCGGAGTGATCCGGCGAAGTCAATCCTCCACCGGAACGACAAGGTTTTCCATGATGTAGTCCTTTCGCTCAGGCGTGTTTTTGCCCATGTAGAACGTAAGGATGCCGGAGGCTTCGGTTTTGGCGGCGTATTCAACTTTGCTGACGCGCATTTCCTTCCCGATGAACTGCGCGAATTCCTTCGGACTGATTTCACCGAGCCCCTTGAAGCGGGTGATCTCCGGCTTGCCGCCGAGATTCTGCACTGCCTTGTCGCGCTCCGATTCGCTGTAGCAATAGATGGTTTTGTCCTTGTTGCGGACTCGAAACAGCGGTGTTTCCAAAACGTAAAGGTGCCCATCGTGGACCAGTTGATCAAAGAAGCGGAAAAAATATGTGATCATCAGGTTGCGGATATGCAATCCGTCCACGTCAGCGTCCGTTGCCAAAATGACCTTCTCGTAACGCAGGCTTTCCAGGTTGTCCTCAATATTCAACGCCTGCATCAAGTTGTACAATTCGTCGTTCTTGTAGACGACATCCCGCTTGAGGTCCCACACGTTGAGCGGCTTGCCTTTGAGAACGAACACCGCCTGGTTGTTAACATCACGGCAACTGGTGATGGAACCGGCGGCTGACTGCCCTTCGCACAGGAAAACCATCGTGCCCTGGCCCTTGCCGCGCTTTTTATCAAGATGATTCTTGCAGTCCTTGAGCTGCGGGATGCGCATCGTGATCGCCTTGGCCCGCTCGCGCGCGAGCTTCTTCACGTCCTGCAGTTCCTTGCGGAGCTGCTTGGTATCCTCTGCCTTGGCAAGGATCTTGTCCGCGATCGCTTTGTTTCGGTTAAAGAAGTGGAGCAGTTCCTCGCGAACCTGGTTCACCAGTTCGGTGCGAATCTCCGTGTTGCCGAGCTTGTTCTTGGTCTGCGATTCGAACACGGGATCCTTGAGGCGGATCGCCACCGCGCCCACGATCGCTTCACGAACGTCGTCGCCCTCGTACTTCGTGTTGCCGAATTCATTGACCGCTTTGAGCAATCCTTCGCGAAAGGCGCTCAGGTGCGTGCCGCCGTCGCTGGTGTATTGACCATTGACGAACGAATAGAAGGTTTCGCTATATCGGCTGTTGCTGTGCGTGAAGCAGAATTCCAGCGTCTTCCCCGTGTAGTGCAGCGGCGGATAAAGCGGTTCCGCGCCGTCGGCTTCGAGATCCTCCATCACCAGATCCATCAAGCCCAGGCGGGATTGAAAGACCTTTGGCTCGGGCGAATCTGGCGTGCGGAGGATCAACTTCAGCCCCGTATTCAGGTAACTGTAGTGCCGCAGGCGGCGCTCGATGTGCTCGATCCGGAACTCGCTGTCCTTGAAAATTTCAGGATCGGCTTCGAATTCCACGTATGTGCCGTTGGGCTCCTGCGTTTTCCCCTTTTCCTCCTTCTTGAGTTTCCCCTGCTTGAAGTGGGCCTCCACAAACTCGCCATCCCGATGGCTTCGTACGATGAACATTCTGGAAAGCGCATTGACGGCTTTTGTCCCAACGCCATTCAACCCTACTGAAAACTGGAAGACGTCATCGTTGTACTTGGCGCCCGTGTTGATCTTGGAGACGCAGTCCACGACTTTGCCCAGCGGAATCCCGCGTCCAAAGTCCCGCACCGAAACACGGTTGCGTTCGATCTTCAGCTGGACCTCCTTGCCATGGCCCATGATGTATTCGTCGATGGCGTTATCGAGGACCTCCTTCACGAGCACGTAGCATCCGTCATCGGGATGCGTGCCGTTGCCAATGCGTCCGATGTACATCCCTGTTCGCAAGCGGATGTGTTCCAGCGAGGAAAGCGTTTTGATTTTGCTCTCGTCGTAATTCGTCTTCGCGTTTTCAGCCATAGTTCAACGGGTTCCAAAGTTCAGGAAAAGGAACTGCGATGCAAACAGGAAATCTTTTTTTGCGGACGCATTAAAGTCCGCGAGCCCTTCACCGATAGCTTTCGTGTCGCAAGACAACAGTCAGCAAAAAGAAAAAGCTGACGGGGCCAAACGGTGAGCCGCCCAATCAAGTGCAAACCCGCAGCAAGGACGCTGTGCTAAATCAATGCTTCTGTAAAAAGGAAGCGACTCACGGAAAGAGTATATGGTTATCAATACGAACATGTCGGCCCAGAGCAGCGCTCGTCTGCTCACGGAATCCTCAAGTCTCCTCAGCAAATCTCTCGCCCGGTTGTCATCCGGTTCGAGGATCGTCTCACCTGAAGACGATGGCGCCGGCCTCGCGGTGTCAATGCGCTTCGATGCGCAGATCAACCGCATCAGCGCCGCCAAAAACAACGTCGGCAATGCCATCTCGTTCAGCCAGACGCAGGACGGATTTCTGAAAAAGGTTGCCAAGGCGCTGGATCGCATGAGCGAACTCGCAATCCTGGCCCAGGACGTCACCAAGTCCGGATCCGACCAGGACCTGTATAACCAGGAGTTCACCACCCTTGGTAATTACGTCAAGGATCTCGCAGGCAACAGCTTCAACGGTGTGAGCCTTTTCTCGAATGATCTCCTTACCGTCACCACCGACAGCGAAGAAGGCACGTTTGTCATGGCTGGCATAGACCTCGAGCAGGGCGCCTACACAGCAGTGCTGGGCAGCGACTACAGCTCGACGGTTCTCGGGGTGTCGATTGGCCAGGCGGGCGATCCGTCAGCTGCCCTGACCGCCGTCAAAGCAGCAATCACGCAGCTGGCAAGCGACCGATCCAGCATCGGTGCGAACGTGTCTCGCCTCACATACACGGCCGATCAACTGGGAGTCCTCAAGGACAACCTCACCGCTGCGAACAGCCGGATCAAGGACGTCGATGTCGCGGATGAGAGCACGCAGTTTGCGCGCTACAACATCCTGGTCCAGGCCGGAACGGCGATGCTGGCGCAGGCGAACTCAATGCCGCAGAACGTGCTGCGACTGCTCCAGTAAGAATAAACAAAACCCGCTCCGGGCGTCGTGATCCGCCCGGAGCCGGGAATAACGACCGAAGCAACATTCAAATCGCGTGAAGGAAGATCGAAAGACCGGGATATCCACGAGGAAGGACATGACAGCTCATCTTCCACTCGCCGCGCGATTCACGATTTCAGAGTTGGTGTTCAGGGACGCGGCGCTCGTGATGGCGCCGCAGCCCCAACAAAACAACGGTTGCGGTTCAATTTTCTGTCGGGAAAACGACCTGGAAAAAAGATCCCAGACTCGTCGGCAGATCGGAATTTTCGGGCCTCAAGCGTCGGTGACATTCGCCGATAGCGGGGTTGTCGAAGAACGGCTCTGGCAGCCTTAAACCGCCAGCAGGAATAACAGGTGGACGCCTGATTAAAGATCCGCCTCGCGGCAGGGATGTCGCGCAATAAAAAACCCTCGCAAGAGGGTGACTCATGGAAGGAGTCAGCAGTTATGGTCATTAATACTAACACATCGGCTCAAAGCAGCGCTCGTTTGCTCAGTGAATCCAGCAGCTTGCTCAGCAAGTCCCTGGCTCGTTTGTCCTCAGGTTCGAAGCTCATTTCTCCTGAAGACGACGGCGCCGGCCTCGCTGTGTCAATGCGGTTCGACGCGCAGATCAATCGTATCAGCGCCGCGTCGAGCAACATCGGCAACGCCATCTCCTACAACCAGACTCAGGACGGGTTCCTGAAGAAGGTTTCAAAGGCGCTGGATCGCATGAGCGAACTGGCCGTCCTCTCCCAGGACGTCACCAAGTCGGACGCGGATCGCAACCTCTACCAGAAGGAATTCTCCACCCTCCAAGGTTACATTACTGACCTGGGAACGAAGGATTTCAACGGTGTCTCCCTGTTCAGCTCCGCCGCGAAGACGGTCACGACGGACAGCGATGCGAACACGTTCTCGATGGCTGGCGTGGATCTGAGCGCCGCCACATATACAACGGCAACCGCAGGCTCGACCTCGATTGCAACGTCGAGCGGCGCGAGCACGGCTCTCACCGCGGTTAAGAACGCGATCACCACGCTCGCAACCGACCGCGCCACGGTGGGTGCAAACATCTCCCGCCTGTCGATGTACAGCGAACAGCTCGGTGTGTTGAAAGACAACCTCTCGGCCGCAAACAGCCGCATCAAAGATGTGGATGTTGCCGAAGAGAGCACGCAATTTGCCCGATACAACATCCTCGTCCAGGCAGGCACGGCGATGTTGGCGCAGGCAAACGCCACACCTCAGTCCGCCCTCCGGCTCCTCTCGTAAGGAGCCCGGCAACTGGGTTTGGTGATTCACTCGGACGGCGCTTTGCGCCGTCCGAGCTTTTTGCTGAAGTGATGCCTCAACCGCGGGCGCAAACGTCCGACACATATCCGTATGGCGATGGATTTATCACTGTCAGGATTGGCATCCGGTTTCGACTGGAAATCCGTGGTTGACCAGCTGGTCGAGGTGGAACGCGCTCCGTCCCAGCGGCTGCTGCGCGATCAGAACCTGCTGAACCAGCGCAATTCCGCGTATACGAACGTCAAGTCGCAGCTGACTGCGCTGCAATCGCGGATTGCTGCCCTGAAAAATCCCTCGCTATTTGATAGCCGCGCCGTCAAAACGTCCGATGCCTCAGTTGCTTCCGCCACGGTTTCAACCGGCGCAGCGCAGGGTTCCTATATCTTCAAAATCACCCAACTCGCCACGTCCTCGAGAAAGCTCGGTTCCGGCAACGTTGCGTCACCCCTCAGTCCAGATGGCGATCCGGCGTCGGTTACTCTTTCGTCGGCGGGCTTTCCGGTTTCGATCACCGCAGGGACTTTTACCGTCAATGGCAAGCAGGTGTCGGTCGCAACAACGGACACCCTCGAGTCGGTGTTCACGAAGATTTCGAGCGCTACAGGCGGCGATGTCACAGCCGAGTATGACGCGGCTGAGGACAAAATTCGCCTGACAGGTTCCGGGACAATTGTTCTGGGCAGCGGCACCGACACGAGCAACTTCCTTCAGGCAGCACGCCTGATGAACAACAACACGAACACGGTCTCTAGCAGCCTGGCGCTGGGTAGTGTTCGATTGGGTGCAACCTTGAATGCCGCCAACTTCGGGACCGCGGTCAATGATGGCGGTGCGGGTGCGGGGAAGTTCAAAATCAACGGCGTGGAGATTGGATTTAACGCGTCGACGGACACTGTTTCAGGAGTCCTCAACCGCATCAATAATTCCGAAGCCGGGGTCACAGCCACCTACGATTCAGTCAATGATCGGTTTCAACTGGTCAGCAAGGCTACGGGTGACATCGGAATCGCGCTCGAAGATGTCACGGGCAATTTTCTCGCGGCGGCGGGCTTGAATACCGACGCTGCAACGAATCTGGAACGGGGCAAGGACTTGACCTACACCGTGAACGGTGGCGACGAACTCAGGAGCCGCTCGAACACGATTACCGAGGCCAGTTCCGGCATCGCAGGCCTGTCGATCACTGCATTGAAGGAGAATGCTTCGGTGACGGTCACGGCAAGCACAGACACGGCAGCCATCAAGGGCGCGATTCAAAACTTCATCGAGGCCTACAACAAGGTGCAGTCGGTTATCGATTCACAAACGGCCAGCAGCACGGACGCAAATGGCGTGGTGACCGCGGGAGTTTTATCGGGCGAGAGTGACATCGAAGAGATCGCCTCCCGGCTTCGTTCCTCAGTATTTGCCGCGCTGCCTGACACTGCCGGGACGATCAAACGCCTCGCCGATCTGGGCATCGTCAGCAACGGAAACGACAACAGCCTGAAGCTCGAGGATTCAGCCGTTCTGGACAGCGCACTCTCCACCAGTCTTGATACCGTCAAAAACCTGTTTTCGTCGGAGTCCGCCGGACTGGCGACAAAGCTGGATGGATACATGACCAAGATCATCGGGGAGAAGGGAACGCTCGTAGACCATCAGGACCGTCTCACCAAGCAGGCCAGTGACATTGACAAGCAGATCCTGGACATGGAACGGCTGGTGCAGGCGAACAAGGAACGGATGACGGCAAGTTTCGTATCGATGGAAACCGCCCAGGCGAAGATCAATCAGCAGTTGCAGTATCTGTTGAAGAATTTCAGTTCATGATGAGCGTCCGTCTGAAATCCCGATTGCAGCCTCGAGTGTGGACCATCGCTTTGTTGTGTCTCCTAACCCCGGCCATGGGATGTCGATCACTTCCGGGTTTGTCACGCCCGATGGAGAAGCCGGACAACATCTATTCAGCAGCTCCCGTCCTGCCCGAGACAATCCGTCGTGTGGCCGTTTTGCCGATTGCGTCGTCCTCCAGTGATCCGTCACTTCTGGACGGGCGCGAGAAACTGGGGTCCACGGTTTTGTCCGAACTGGCCAAGACTGGGAAATTCGAGCCGGTTTTGCTGGAGCCCAATGTGTGTCGCGCCCGCACGGGTCAGGCGGCATGGACGGCCGAGGAATGGCTTCCGCACCATTTTTTCACCGCGGTGCAGGAGGCTACGGGTTGTGACGCCGTGCTGTTTGCGCAACTTACTGTCTTCAAAGGTCACGCTCCGCTTGCAGTGGGTTGGCGGATGAAACTGGTGGATGTTCGGACGCAAACCGTGCTCTGGGCGTGCGACGAAGTATTCGACGGGGGCAAGGAAGCAGTGCTCGAAGGCGCGCACCGGTATCAGCAGGAACACCTTCATCATGTCGCAACGGACGGACGCTGGGCGATGCGCAATTCGCCGCAACTTTTCGGTCAGTTCACGGTGGCACAGTTGCTCGAAACCTTGCCTCAACGCTGAGCATATTTTGCTCAAGTTGCATGCCTGCCGACCCGATTGCGAATCAACAAACGAAGCCTGCCAGATGGAGTGAATCCGAATGGAAATAGAGTTCAACATGAACAGAATCGGGAAACCCGATCCGGGACAACCCGCATCGAAAGCGGGCGGGGTCCGGCAGGCGCCAGAAGACGCTGCGGTTTTGCAGTCCGATTCATTGCAAGCCCAGTTGAAAGCCGCCCCTGACGTTCGCCCTGAAGTGGTGGAAAAAGCCAAGATGCTGGTCGCAGATTTGCAGTATCCGCCTGAGCAGGTCCTTCGCAGCCTCGCACATCTGCTCGCTCTTAAACTTAGATAAGACGGTTTTTGTTCCATGCATGTAGCCAATCCCTGGAAGTCGTACCGCAAAGTTGCAACCCAAACCGCTCCTCCCGGCCAGCTTGTGCTGATGCTTTACGATGGCGCTCTGCGGTTCCTGGAACAGGCGCTCGCCGGTTTTCAAATCGATGACCCCGCCCAGTCAAACATGACCGTCCACAACAACATTCATCGCGCCCTTGAAATTGTCCGTGAACTGAACCTGGCGTTGAACATGGAGGGCGGTGGTGAGTTTGCGAACACGTTGCGCGATCTGTACGAGTATTTCGACCGCCGCCTCTGGGAAAGCAATCTCCAGAAGCAGCCCGACGGCGTGCGCGAAGTCATCCGTCACATCACCGTGCTGCGCGACGCCTGGGCAGCCATGCTCAGCGGGCAGGCCCACGTTTCCATCGGTGCGTCAGAGACGTCCGCGCTGGCAACTGCGTAAATGATTCATGAGCGCTGAGGATCTATTGTTTCAAGGCTACGAGAAGTGGCGTCACCTGGCGGAACAGGAAGGTGAAGCCATTCGTGCGGCAAATTGGACAGGCGTGCAGCGCTGCCAGGAGGCCTTGCAAGCCCTGCAACCCGAGATCATCCGCTGGACCCAGGAAGCCCGGGCCGAATGGCACCTGGCAGGCCCAGACCTGACTGGCCAGGAGAACAGCCTGCGCTCCGTCATTGGCGAGCTGATTGAGCTTGAGCGGAGAAACAGTTCATGGCTTGGGGAGGTCCGCGCCGCCGCTGATTCTGAATGGTCGGCGATGCAACAGGCTGGAGCCACCCTGCGGCAGGTTCAACGTTCCTATGCGCCCGTTCACGGTTCGGCGTGGACCTCGTTCTCCTGATCCCACGCGGCTTTGATGCCCGGGAGACTGCGGCATCAGGCCATCACCGACGCCGCCTTTCCGCTTCCGGCTTTGCTCTTGCTTCCATGCAAACGGCCTCTGTATAAGTCTTTACAGCGCCAGTTCAGAGAATCGGCCGGCGCAATTGCCGCACTCGTAGTCCTGGGGTGCTCGTGGCATAGCCAGGTGCCATGTTACTGCTTATGTTGGCAGAAAGTCGGCCAGGTTGCGCAAACCTATGAGCGTCTCCGATTGTACTCGACAGAACGAACCCGCCGTTTCTCCCGAAGCCGCAGAAACAATCGCTGCGCCTGCCCATGTTTCAGAGCCTCAATGGCTTAATGCGGGAGCCGCCACGCTGGACGCATCTGGCAGAATCCTTTCGATCAACGAATCACTGGCGCTCTGGATTGGCGCGAGTGCGAACGAGTTGAAAGGAGACAGCCTTGCGCGGTGCATCGGACGCCACTTTCCCGATTGGAAAGCGCCGCTCGAACAATTTTTTTCGCGGCAGGAGCCGTTTGATCGGCTTGAACTCTCCGCCCGCACCGCGATTGGCGCCCAACGCATTGGGATTGAAGTGGCCTGCCACGAGGCGATTCGGTTTGTGAGGCTGGAATCCGTGCTCCCGCCTGTGCGGGATCTTGAGGAAGCGTTTCCTGAAGCCTTGTGGGGCCGGGCCGCGACGCACGCCGTGTTCAACCGCCTCGTGCGCGCCGAAGCGCAGCTCGATAACCTGATGCACCGCTGGCCCGGCATCATCTTCAGCCAGCGGCCCGACTTCAGCTTCGCGTTCGTGAGCCCCAAGATTGAGGATCTCACGGGCGTGCCCGCGCCGGAATGGCGGCGTTCCTCAAAATATTTCTGGCAGGTGGTGCATGAGGCCGACACGGATGCCCTGATGGAACGGCTCGCGAACATTGACGCAAATCCCGCGGGCATCACGAGCACGTATCGCATCCGCCACATCGAAACCGGCCGCGTCACCTACCTTTGGGAACATCGACAACCGGTTCACAGCGACAACGGCCTGCTTCTGGGGTTTGAAGGCATCTGGCTCGACATCACGCGGCAAACGATCGCGGAGCGGCGGTTGCTGAACATGTCGTGGAAGGAAAACCTGGGCACGCTCACGATGGGATTGGCGCATGATTTCTGCAACATCATGACCGGGATCGTTGCGTTATCGGAAACCTTCGAACAGGAGTTTGGCGGCAACGAATCGCTGCGCAGCGGGTTGAGCCTCATCCGAAGCACTGCGGGACAAGCCAGCGATCTCGCGCATCGGATTCGGCAGCTGCACCAGGGCAAGCCGGGCGACCGCAACTACCACGATCTCAACGAGGTGGTGAACGAATTGAGCCAGGTCCTGCAGAAGGTGTTGAGCCGGCGCGTGCGGCTTGGTTCGGAACTGGCGGAAGGGCAGCTGCCAATTTACGTCGATGCGGTCGAGTTGCGCCAGGTGATCGTGAACCTCGCATTGAACGCGGCCGATGCCATGAGCAACGGCGGCTCGCTGACGTTTCGGACCACCACGCACGCTGAGGCGCCGGCGGGCATGCGGCCGATGGTGGGAGATTTTCCGCGCGCACCGCTTGTTTGTCTCTCCGTCCAGGATACTGGCGCCGGGATTCCCGGATGTTATCTGCATTCCATTTTCGATCCGTTCTTCACCACCAAGCCGCTGGGAAAAGGCTCAGGCCTCGGGCTCTACAACGCGCGGTTGTTCGTCGAGCGCCACGGAATTGCAATAGCAGTCGAAACCCGCGATCAAGGAGGAACAACGTTTCACCTGTGGTTTTCACAGGCGGACTTTTCAGAGACGCAGCAGGTGCAGGAGGCCGCGCCGGCCACCCGCCATACCATGCTCGTTGTGGGCCAGCCGGGCGAAGCGCGGCGGCGGTTCGAGGAATTGCTCCGATCGAATGGTTTTTACGCGGTTCCGGCTGCATCGGAATACGACGCCGTCGAAGCCCTTCACTCGCCCGACTACGGATTCAGCGGGGTAATCCTGCTTTCCTCGGCCATGCGCCGGGAGGACGCGGCGTTGTTGCAGCGCATCCAGTTCGAGAAACTGCCCGTCAAAACCTTCCTTGCGATCCTCGGTTGCAATCAGGATGAGTTCGACACAGCCATGCTGCAGCAGGTTGACGCCATGTTGCCGCACGACCTCCAAACGCACGAAGTCATCTCGCGCATCCGATCCGTTCTGGCGCGCACCTGACCTTTCATGAATCACCCCGCAGCACCACAGGAAACGCCGCCCGAACAGCATCGCATCCTGGTCATCGACGACGAGGAGATCATTTTGGTGGCGCTATTTGAAACGTTGCGGCGCGAAAATTATGATGTCG
>Ga0196971_1001493_pt1 | contig 10325 bp, 8 predicted proteins | sample S1v_1013CmetaG_FD_148660 | JGI IMG/M metagenome (GOLD analysis project Ga0196971, IMG submission 148660) | Soil microbial communities from Anza Borrego desert, Southern California, United States - S1+v_10-13C | ecosystem: Environmental > Terrestrial > Soil > Desert | place: USA: California... | reverse complement strand
CCCGGCGTCGTGACGCAATCATAGGCGTCAACCAATATGCGAATCCTGCGGAGAAGCCTCTGCCCGTCCCGCCTGTTTCTGCGGAACCATTTCACAAGCGCCGCGTCCAGCAGGTCACATCGCACCGAACTTCTCTCGACGACGAAACCAATGCCGCAGTGCTCAACCAGCTCTCGCGCGTCGTGGGCGCGAAGGGTGTGGATTTGTTTGAGGTGTGCGTGGATGCCGTCGCGGCTGGCGCAACTCTCGGCGAATTGACGCGGGCCATTCGGATTCAAGACGCGCCAGGAACGCCAATCATCCCGGTATGTATCACCCGCGGTTCGGCGCAACTGGAGCGGCTTCGGGCTGCGATGAACCGGCAGGTGGAACCCGCGCCTGTGTTTCTCTGCACGATGGGCGCGCCAAAGGAATACCGCGCGCGCGCGGAGTTTTCCCGCGGCTTCTTCGCAGTCGGCGGGTATATCGTGAGTGCGCCCCGCGGATTCAAAACACCTGCGGAAGCCGCTGACGCTTTTGCCAAATCCAGTGGACGAATCGCTGTGATTTGTTCGACGGATGAGAACTATCCCGCGCTCGTGCCGCCGCTCGTGGCGGAATTGCGCTCGCGCAAACCTGATGCTGTGGTGGTGCTGGCGGGTTATCCACCCGACCAAATCGAAACGCACAAGAAATCTGGAGTCGACGAGTTCATTCACCTGAGGGCGGACGCCCTGGAGGTGCTGACGAAGCTGCACCAGAAACTGGGAATTGTATGAACACCACACTTTGGGCAACCCCTTTTGATCGCGCATGAAAACGTTTCCCGACTTTACGCAAGTGCCCTTTGACAGCACGCCCGCGACAATAACCCGCGCCGACTGGCGCGCGCATTTTGAGGCAGAAACCGGCGCGTCGCTCGACGAATGGGTGACGAAGACGCTGGAACAGATTGATCTTCAGCCGTTGTACGATGCCGATGACCTCGCGCGCTGCGAGCATCTTGAAACATTGCCCGGCCTCGCGCCGTACGTTCGAGGCCCTTACGGTTCAATGTATGTCAGCAAGCCCTGGACGGTCCGGCAATACGCAGGATTCTCCACGGCCGAGGAATCGAATGCGTTTTACCGCCGCAATATCGCAGCAGGCCAGCAGGGTTTGTCAGTTGCTTTCGACCTGCCAACGCATCGCGGATACGACTCGGATCACCCGCGCGCGTTTGCTGATGTTGGCAAGGCAGGAGTGGCGATCGATTCAATTGAAGACGTAAAACTTCTGTTCAAGGACATTCCGCTCGATCGCATTTCCGTTTCGATGACCATGAACGGCGCGGTGCTGCCCGTGATGGCGTTCTACATCGTGGCGGCGGAGGAACAGGGGGTGAAACTCGAGCAACTCTCGGGCACGATTCAAAACGACATCCTTAAGGAATACATGGTGCGGAACACCTATATCTATCCGCCTGCGCCTTCGATGCGCATCATCGCTGATATTTTCGGCTTTGCGTCGAAGTTCATGCCGAAGTTCAATTCGATCTCGATTTCGGGCTATCACATGCAGGAAGCGGGCGCGACGGCTGACCTTGAAATGGCTTACACGCTCGCGGACGGCCTGGAATACGTTCGCACTGGCATCAAGTCAGGAATCGACATTGATGCATTTGCTCCGCGGCTCTCGTTCTTCTGGGCGCAGGGAAAAAATTACTTCATGGAGGTGGCGAAGATGCGGGCTGCCCGCGCTCTGTGGGCCAAGCTTATCCGCCAGTTCAATCCGAAGAATCCCAAGTCGATGGCCTTGAGGACGCATTCGCAAACTTCGGGCTGGTCCCTGACGGAACAGGATCCCTTCAATAACGTTGCGCGCACGTGCATTGAAGCCATGGCAGCTGCGCTCGGCCACACACAGTCACTCCATACGAACTCCCTCGATGAGGCCATTGCTTTGCCCACTGACTTCTCCGCACGCATCGCGCGCAACACGCAGCTGTTGCTGCAGGAGGAGACCGGCATCTGCCGTGTCATTGACCCGTGGGGCGGGTCGTTCTTTGTCGAGGCGTTGACTGACGAGTTGATGCGCCGCGCGTGGGGCCATATTCAGGAAGTGGAATCGCTCGGCGGAATGGCCAAGGCGATTGAGACAGGTTTGCCGAAGCTGCGCATCGAGGAAGCGGCGGCGCGGCGCCAGGCGCACATTGATTCGGGCAAGGAACAGATCATTGGCGTGAACACGCTGCGCCTGGAAAAAGCCCAGCATCTCGACCTGCTGGAAGTGGACAACTCCGCCGTGCGCGAATCGCAGATCAAACGATTGCATCAGATCAAGGCGAGCCGCGACAACGCCAAAGTCCAGGCCGCTCTCGATGCCCTGACGCGTTGTGCGGAAACGGGCGGGGGCAATCTGCTCGGGTTGTCCGTGGAAGCCGCGCGCGCTCGTGCTACGTTGGGCGAAATTTCGTTCGCATTGGAGAAACACTTCAGCCGGCACAAAGCCGTCATTCGATCCGTGAGTGGAGTTTATCAAGCCGAATTCGGAAGCGACCCGCAAATTCAGCAGGTGCGCCAGTTAACCGACCAGTTTGCCGAGAAACAGGGACGCCGCCCGCGTGTGCTCATCGCCAAGATGGGCCAGGACGGACACGATCGCGGCGCGAAAGTCGTGGCAACGGCTTATGCAGACCTCGGATTTGACGTGGATATCGGACCGCTGTTCCAACAACCCGAGGAAGCGGCGCGCATGGCGGCAGAGAACGATGTGCACGTTGTTGGGATTAGCTCCCTAGCTGGCGGACACAAGACCCTGCTGGTTCAATTGCGCGAAGAACTCGTGAAGGTGGGTCGCGACGACATCATGATCGTCGTGGGCGGTGTCATTCCTCCGCAGGACTATGACTTCCTGAGGGCCAATGGAGCGGCTGCTGTCTTCGGGCCGGGCACGTTTATTCCAGACGCGGCGAAGGAGATTCTGACGCAGTTGAACCAGACATTGGGGTAAATGAAGCGGCATGGGAACATCGCGGAACATGGAGAGTCAGTCGGGCGAACGCCGGTTAAGCCGCGCCGATGCAGTCGCGTGGGTTTACGCGGGAGGAGCAGGCGAATGAGCGAAGAGCGTTCCGTCCCAATGACTCCCAGGCGTCCGCGCCAGATGACGGTGGAGGATTACGTTTCGGGCATTCTCAATCGTGATCGCGCAATCCTCGCGCGTGCAATCACGCTCGTTGAAAGCACGTCGCGCCTGCACGAGGCCTTGGCGCAGGAGGTGTTGCAGCGCGTGATGCCGCACACAGGGAAAGCCAGGCGCGTGGGAATCACGGGAGTTCCGGGGGTTGGCAAAAGCACGTTCATCGAATCCCTGGGAACGCACCTCGTGGAACGGGGGCAGCGAATCGCAGTTTTGACGATAGATCCGACGAGCTCGCGTTCCGGCGGAAGCATCCTCGGTGACAAGACGCGGATGGAAAAGCTGTGCCAGTTGCCTGCCGCATTCATTCGTCCTTCGCCCACGGGACACAGCCTCGGGGGCGTTGCGCGGCGCACGCGCGAGACGATGCTGCTGTGCGAGGCAGCGGGCTACGATTCGATCCTTGTGGAAAGCGTCGGCGTTGGGCAGACCGAGATCGCGCTCCGCTCCATGGTCGATTTTTTTCTGCTGCTGCTGCTGCCCGGAGCAGGGGACGAATTGCAAGGCATCAAGAAGGGGATTGTTGAAATGGCGGACCTCGTGGCGATCAACAAGGCCGATGGCGACAACCGCTTGAAAGCCGAACTCGCGCGGCAGGATCAGAGCGCGGCGCTGCATTACCTGCAATCGGCGACGCCAGGCTGGAAGACGGACGTCGCATTGTGCGCGGGGCTGACGGGCGACGGCGTTCCAGAGCTTTGGCAGGCCGTAGAACGCTTCTACGCAGAGTTGGAGCCCAAGGGCGTCATTGCCCGCCGGCGGCAGGATCAATCGTTTTCGTGGCTTGAGTCGCTGATCGAGGACGAGCTCAAGCGGCGATTTTACGAAGACCCGCGCGTCAGTGCGCGGCTCCCGGAAGTGCGGCAGGCTTTGATCCGTGGTGAGACCACGGCGGTGCGTGCCGCAGCGGATTTGATGAACGTTCATCGACAAAATTTATGATCAAGAAAATCGACCATCTCGGCATCGCGGTTAAGTCACTCGATGAAGCGGTTCCGTATTACGAGAAAGCCTTGGGGCTGAAATGCGAGCATCGCGAGGAAGTCGCGTCACAGCGCGTGCGCACCGCGTTTTTCAACTGCGGCGAAGTTCACCTGGAGTTGCTTGAACCGACGGATCCGGAAAGCCCGATCGCCAAGTTCCTGGAGAAGAATCCTGCGGGCGGCATTCACCACATTGCCTTTGGCGTGGATGACGTACAGGCGCAGCTGCAGCAGGCTGCAGGCGCAGGCGTGCGCTTGATCAATGAGGAACCTTTTGACGGCGCAGCGGGCAAGCTCGTCGCGTTTCTCCATCCAAAGTCCACCTTCGGCGTGCTCACGGAATTCTGCATGCCCAAGGGAGGCGACGACACCTGCGGTTGCAAACATTAACCCGAAAACTTTATGGCCATTAGCAAAGCACTGTTGGAAGAACTGGAGAAAAAACGCGCGGCCGCCCGCGCTGGCGGCGGGGAGGACAAGCTCAAGGCACGGCGCGCGAAAGGTCTCATGACGGCGCGCGATCGCCTCGACGCTCTCTACCAATCCGGCACATTCCAGGAATGGGGAATGCACGCCGACCACGATTGCCACAACTTCGGCCTTGAGAACAAAACGATGCCGGGGGACGGCGTTGTCACGGGAACTGGATTGGTCGATGGACGCGCCGTGGCAGCGTTCAGCCAGGATTTCACAATCAGTGGCGGATCGCTCGGCCGTATTCATTCCAAGAAGATTTGCGACATCATGGAATACGCGCTGAAGGCAGGCTGCCCCATTATTGGCTTCAACGATTCAGGCGGCGCGCGCATCCAGGAAGGTGACGATTCCCTCTCGGGCTACGGGCAGGTCTTTTTTCGCAACGTCCTCGTGTCGGGCGTTGTGCCCCAGATCGCGATCATAGCCGGACCTTGCGCGGGCGGCGCCGCCTATTCCCCGGCGCTGATGGATTTCATCATCATGGTCAAGGGCTCCGCCAACATGTTCATCTGCGGACCCGAAGTGATCCAGGCGGTCACAGGACAGAAATGCACGATGGAGGAAATCGGCAGCGCCATGGCCAACGCGAGCGTCAGCGGCAATGTTCATTTCATCGCCGAGAACGACGCCGATGCTGTGCGCATTGCGAAGAAGCTGCTCTCGTATCTGCCGTCAAACAACATCATGGACCCGCCGCATGCGCCGACGCCCAAGATCGACCTGACGCCGGATCCCGAGATGAACAAGCTCATCCCCGAGAACATGAAGGATCCGCTCGACGTCACCAAGGTCATCGCGCGGCTCGTGGATGGCGGCGATTACCTGGAAGTGATGAAGGAGTTTGCGAAGAACGTTGTGATCTGTTTCGCGCGCATCCAGGGGATCGTTGTGGGCATCATTGCTAACCAGTCCGCTGTCAAGGCAGGCACGCTCGACATCGACGCTTCGGACAAGACGGCGCGGTTTATCCGTTTCTGCAACGTGTTCAATATTCCCATTGTGACGCTCGTCGACGTTCCCGGATTTTTGCCGGGCGTGCAGCAGGAACGCGGCGGGATCATCCGGCATGGCGCGAAGATGTTGTTCGCCTATGCTTCGGCAACAGTTCCAAAGATCACGGTGATCCTGCGCAAGGCGTATGGCGGTGCTTACCTCGCAATGTGCAGTTCCGACATGGGGGCCGACGCAGTCTATGCATGGCCCACGGCCGAGATCGCGGTCATGGGCGCAGAAGGCGCGGTGAAGATTCTATACAAGCGCGAAATTGCCGCGGCTGCCGATCCCAAGAAGGAGGAGGCCAAACTGGTTGCGGAGTATCGCGACCATTTTTGCTCGCCGTACGAAGCTGCGAAGAAGGCGATGATCACCGACGTCATCAGTCCGGCCGAAACGCGCGCCACAGTCGGGCTGGCATTGCGAAATGTCCTGAGCAAGCGCGAAACGCGTCCGCCGAAAAAACACGGAACGATCCCGCTGTAAGCATCAACTCCGTTGAGCCATGAGCGATTCAAGAAATCCAAATGAGGGCCTGGGTGCGGCTGAAGCCAGCCTGGGCAGGGCGCTGGTGCTGTTGCATCGCGCTGCGTCGAGGTTGGACGACAGTTCCCGCCACGCGGAGGTGCAGGCGGCTCTCCGCCACGCTGCTGAGCTTGTCGAGCAGGCGCGGCACACGCACGGCGGTGGCATTCATGTGCCGCTCGGAGCGCAGAAGGTTTCGACCGCCGTCACCTCGGAGATAGCCGCGGTGATCGCCGCAGCCGTTTCGGTTGCGCTAGACCGGCCGTATCGATTGGTTTCCGTTCAACAGGTTTCTGTGCCTGTCGTTCCGCACCTCAACGTTTGGGCAGTGGAAGGCCGCACCCAGATTTTCATGTCCCATCGCGTCCGTTAACCCGCAATTTCACATGATCAAAAGACTTCGTGTAACTGTAGATGGCACCGCTTACGACGTGACAGTCGAGGTGCCGGAGGAATCGTCAGCAGCCACCGCGGCTCCTGCACCATCAACACCGCCGCCATCCGCATCTTCGCCCACTCCGCCCCCTGCCGCTGCGCCCGCAGCTCCCGCTCCCGTTGCTGCGTCGAAGCCGCTCGAAGCGTCCGCGCCAGGCGACGTTCCCAGCCCGCTCTCAGGCCGTGTCACTGCAGTCGTGGTTCAAGCCGGCCAGGAAATCAAAGAGGGCGAACACCTGCTGACGCTGGAAGCGATGAAGATGAACACGTTCGTATTCGCGCCGAAGAGTGGAAAGGTCACTGCCGTGAAGACAGAGGTCGGCGCGGTCGTGGAAGAGGGCCAGGGCCTGGTCACCATCGGATAAGCCGATGAATCTCAGCTCTGCCAGATTCGATGCCGGCCGGAAATCTGCCGTGGCCGGATGGACGGTGCTGGAATTCGAGCAGGTTGATTCAACCAACCTCGTCGCAGCCACACTGCCACCGTGGACCGCTGTGCGCGCCGAAACGCAAACCGCAGGACGCGGCCGCTTTCAGCGTTCCTGGGTTTCAAACGAGGGTGGCCTCTGGCTGTCAGCGGTTGTCCCCGCGCCGAATCCTCATTCGCGTGAATTACTTCCGCTGGCCGCAGGGCTGGCGGCAATTGAGACGCTCCGTGGGCTCGGCGTGAAGCACGCGCGCCTGCGCTGGCCCAATGACGTGATGATCGGCGAACAAAAGCTCGCCGGCCTTCTCATCGACACCTTTCAACCCGGAACGGCGGTCGTCGGACTGGGAGTGAACGTGAGGAACCAGCCCGCCGTTATTGAGACGACGCTTGCGTCCACGGCTGCCCGCCTTGCGGATTTGATCGACCCTTGTCCCTCCCTCTCCACGCTCACGGAGGCGCTGCTGCAATCCATTCGCGAGGTTGTTCAACCGCTGCAAAAGAGCCGCCTCACTGAATTGTGTCCGCGCATCAATGCGCTCTGGGATCGGTCGCGGCCCGTGAAGCTTGACCTGGATGGCGTCGAGGTAACGGGCTCATTCTGCGGCGTGGATGAATGCGGGCGTTTGCTGTTCTCCGATGCCTCGCGTCACATTCATTCATTTGCGCCGCACCAGGTGCGGTCGCTTCGGGAAATTTCATCATGAACTCGTATCCAAAAGTTACCGCCGCTGAAGCCGCGGATTTCATCCAGCACGATCAAACGGTTGCCTTCAGCGGATTCACTCCCGCGGGCGCTGCGAAGGAAATTCCCAAGGCCATCGGCGCCCGTGCGAAGCTACTGCACGCCGAGGGCAAACCGTTTCAGGTTGGCGTGATGACGGGAGCGTCGACAGGCCGGTCGCTTGACGGCTCGCTTGCCGATGCGGAAGCCGTCAAGTTCCGCATGCCGTATCAATCCGATCCGACCCTCCGCAAGAGCATCAACGAAGGCAAGACGCAGTTCTTTGACATGCACCTGTCCATGGCGCCGCAGAACGTGCGTTATGGATTCCTTGGGCCCGTGCATTTTGCTGTGATTGAAGCGGCGGACGTTTCCGAGCACGGTGAGATCACACTCACCTCTTCGGTTGGCGCAGCGCCGACCTACTGCCGCGTTGCTGAGAAGATCATCATCGAGCTCAATGCGTTTCACCCCGCATCGTTGCGCGGATTCCACGACGTCTTCGAGCCCGAAGATCCGCCCTATCGAAACCCTATACCGATCTTTCGTCCGTCGGATCGCATCGGCGCGCCGGTCGTGAAGGTCAACCCGAAGAAAATTGTCGGGATCGTGCAAACGGATGCAGCCGATGAATCGGGTTCGTTCAGCGAGATTGGAGAAACAACAGCGAAGATAGGCCGCAACGTGGCGGAGTTTCTTGCAGCGGAATCGCGCCGCGGATTGATTCCCAAGTCATTTCTCCCAGTGCAGTCGGGTGTCGGCGACACGGCCAACGCGGTGTTGAAAGCCATGGGCGAAAACGCCGACATTCCGGTTTTCGAAATGTACACCGAGGTGATCCAGGATTCCGTGGTGAACCTGATGAAGCAGGGGAAGATCCGTTTTGTAAGCGGCTGTTCGCTCACGGTGACCAATCCGACCTTGAAAGAGATTTACGCGAACCTCGATTTCTTCCGTCCTAGGATGCTGCTGCGCCCGCAGGAAATCAGCAACAGCCCCGAGATCGTCCGCCGCCTCGGAATTATTTCAGTGAACACAGCGATCGAGGTGGACATCGCGGGCAACGTGAACAGCACGCACGTTCTTGGCCGCAGCATGATGAATGGCATCGGCGGGTCGGGCGACTTCGCGCGCAATGCATTTCTCTCGATCTTCACGTGTCCCTCCACTGCGAAGGATGGAAAGATCAGCACGATTGTCCCGCTGGTGAGCCACCTGGACCACAGTGAACATTCAGTGCAGATCATCATTACCGAACAGGGCGTTGCCGACCTGCGCGGAAAAAGCCCGATGCAACGGGCGGAGACAATCATTCAGAACTGCGCGCATCCCGATTATCGGGGGCTCCTGCGCGACTACGTGAAGATGGCAGGTTCAGTGCACTCACCTCAAACGCTCAGTGCGGCTTTCGGGCTTCACCAAACATTTGCGAAGGCGGGAGACATGAGAAAAATCGCCTGGGGCGATTTCATCCCGCGATAGTCGTCCCGCTCTCGTAGATACCGCGCGAACCACGAGTGGAATGATTTGTTCCACTCGTTAAGCCATTCTGCTAGCCGGCCGCAGTCTTCACCGGGGAATCTTCCCGTAGTTTCCGATTCCTTGCCTCTTGGCACAGTCTCTGCCTCTCGGGCTCCTAAGAATTGAGAATAAGAATGGGAAGAGACACGATCTATGATTTGGCGGGTGCGGTGCGGGAACCGCTCGCGCGTTTATTGGAAAAAATATTCGGCAGCGGCGTGCACCAGCCGATTGCCGGCGCGATAACTTGGGTGGACGCCGGCATCTCCTGTCTCGTGGTGCTGTTGCTCCTCACGATCCATGCGATCGCCGCGGGATGGCTTCGATGGCGGCGGTCGCGGGAAAGTTCTCAGGCAACCTGGCAGCACGATCTTCTTCAGTCCTTCGCCGGGCCGCTGTACCTCGCGATCTGGGTGGCTGGAATTTACATGGCTGTGGTTCCACTGCTGCAACGCGCAGAGACGCAGGACGAAACGTCTGCGGGGATGAATGCCTGGAACTGGTGCTTCGACGCGGGCATGGTGATCGCCCTGTTCTGGCTGTTCATTCGCGCGACGCGTGTTGCGGAAAAACGCCTCCTGCAATGGAGCGCGTTGTCGAAGACCAACATCGATGACCTTCTCGTCCCACTCGGAGCCCGCGCGCTGCGAGTCGTCGCGCCCGCAGTCGCAGTGATTGTGACGGTCCCGCTGCTCGATTTGCCGCCCGACTACAATGAACTCATTGGGAAACTCAGCGGCCTGCTGATTGTTGGCGTCGTGTCATGGATCCTCATCCAGCTCGTGAAGACGGGCGAAAAGGTGTTGCTCACGCGCTACGACATCACGGTGGCGGACAACCTTGAGGCGCGGAAGGTCTACACGCAGGTCAAGGTCTTGGGAAAAGCCCTTTACGTGGTGATTGCCATCTTCTCAATCGCGTCCGGGCTCATGCTGTTCGAGGAGGTGCGACGGTTCGGAACCAGCATTCTCGCCTCCGCCGGCGTGTTCGGAATCATCGTCGGATTCGCGGCGCAGAAAACCATTGCCAATCTGTTCGCCGGCTTTCAACTGGCCATGACGCAGCCGATCCGGCTCGACGA
>Ga0196971_1001492_pt1 | contig 10331 bp, 19 predicted proteins | sample S1v_1013CmetaG_FD_148660 | JGI IMG/M metagenome (GOLD analysis project Ga0196971, IMG submission 148660) | Soil microbial communities from Anza Borrego desert, Southern California, United States - S1+v_10-13C | ecosystem: Environmental > Terrestrial > Soil > Desert | place: USA: California... | reverse complement strand
GGTGGAGGTGCTCATGCCCCCCGTGGGTGGAGCGCCGTTACACGAGGATAAAGGGCGCCCTCGCTGAGGGCGCCCCCGTTCTCTCCCGGCAGGAGGGACACCGAGTTCATTCCCCCTGGCTGCCTGGAAGCCACTGTGTATGACACGAGGTTTGGGGCCTCCGGTCTTGAGCCCCAAGGGTTTTTCGACGCCTTGTCATACAGAAGCCCGCCCCGGGCTGGGTGGGCACCCCTATTTGCTCGTTTGTCATACAAACTGGCATCCAGCCCCAGTGAGAGTAAGTCCGAGCTCTGTCATACAAAGTCAGCGGGGCGGTTACCGTGGCAACCAGGGGCGGCATGGCTGCCGCAGCTGCGTATTAGCCCTCCGGTGACCAACAGCGCACTACATAGCGGTTCTGCCCAAACGGATCCCACTTCAGCCGTTCGATCGCCTCGTGCTGTGATGCAGCGACGTGGCCGTCGATGAGGAAGAAGACTTTGCCGTTGATCAGATCAGGCCGGTCTGCCAACGTGTCGCGGAAGTCGAGTAGCCGAGTGAGTTTCGCATCTTCGAGGAGATCAGCAGCCGGGACCAACATTCCCACATGACGAGTAGCCGCCGCTTCGCCATACAGCGTTGGCTTTCCTCCGCCGAGGCGAACCACATCGTACGGCACTGGTCTCAGAGAAATGCCTTCCTTGGCCATGAGGCAACCCAGAACCTCGACTGCACCAGGCGATGCTTCGGTAGTCACGGTGTAAGCCTCCTCGTTTCGAGATCGCTTCACACCCAACATGTTACTCCTGCCGGCAGAAGGTTCAAGTGCGTAGCCATCCCGGCCCGGCGGCCCCGCCTGGATGGCAGAAACCAGCGGGCCTAGCCGGCTGCATCAGCAGGCAGAGCATAATGCGGCCTCAGGAGCGGCGGAGCGTGCAAGGGGCGGAGAGGCCACCGGCAGAGCGGCGACGCCGTCGTCCGCTTACCCGGCGGCGTCGCGTGCTTTCTTTGGCCCTGGCCGCGCGATCATCGGCAACATGCTCATGAGTCTTCTGGCGAGTGAGACGGTGGTTTCCTGTGGGATTTCCAGGAGACGGGGGTGCTGGTGCTGGCGCCTGACGAGGCGGACCATGACGTAGCCTGATGGGTTCACACCGCCGCCCGATCGTCGCCCAGTGAGTTGCAGGAGGTATTGTCCCGGTCACTGTCGTACTATTCATACGTGAAAGTGGACGGCTTCCCCGGGTGATCGGGGAGGTCGTTCGGCCGTCTTTGGACCCAAGTACAGTACCTAGGGAGGGGTTGCATGGATCAGGAGGAACGGGATCGGGAGCTCCAGCGGTGCTACCACAAGATAGGGGAGCTGGAAGACCAGTTAGGGCAAGAGCGCTGGGCCAGGCGCGAATGCCCTGACCGTTGTCCCTTCCAGCGGAAACGAGGGCACCCGATACGTGACTCACACTTGTAGGCCATCATTGGCAAAGCCCCGCTCCCTCCACAGGGCAGCGGGGCTCGGTCTTACTCGCCTTTCTGCTCCAAAATCTGTTGGGATCTCTCGCGCATGGCCTGTCTCTGCGCCCTTTCGACAGGTGTCTCTCGGTGGGGCTCGGCCCGCTCATCGCCGGCGGGATGGTAGATGATCATCGCCAGCATGCCCTTTTCCGGCCGCCCGGTGATCTTGATGTCTTCAATGTCAACGCCCGTGGAGTCTTTGAGCCACCCGTTGATTCGCACCTGCATGTCTGTGACGCTGTAGGCGTCGAGCAACTGAACCTGTGCACCCTTCAACCTCAACACCCCTTCCTAGTCATAGCTCTTGTAGCACAGCCACTCCTGGCCGATCTGCACCAGCTCAAAGACGCCCTGCTTCACCGTCCGGACCCGCCACATGTAGGCCTCGACCGGCCCCCGCTCCATGCACTTCGGGTCCTCCCACCAGGGCGTCCAGACCATGCGCCAGCAATCCAGCACCTGGGCCGTCTGGTGCCTGCCGCCCAGCACGACGAAGCGCGCTGGGGCCAGCTCTGGCCAGCCTTCAACCCTGCCCAGAGTGACTGTGATCGGCTTGTTGATGAACCGGGCCACGCAACCACCTCAATGGCGTTTCTGTTCCTCGCCCCACTTGGCCGCCCTGTAGGCCTTTAGCAAATCCTCTCTTGTGATCCTACCGCCATAGTGCAAACCAAACATCGACCGCAGGCGCACTTTGCGGAACTCGGCGTCAAGAAGAGGCAGGAAAGCGTCGATGGCCTCTTCCACCAGTTCGTCCCGTCCCGTTGAGACGGCGTCCATCAACTTCCTGATGTCAAGGCCTGCCGACCTGAGCATGTGAGCCAGGTGATCAAAGTTGTTCCTGATCTTTTGTTCTGCCTGTTTGGCCTCGGTCAGTTGTCTCCGGTAGTACAGATGTGAAACGAACCAACTAATCAGGCCACCGCAGATCAGCAGCAGAATATCTTTCATAGTGGTCACCTCGCCGCGCGGGATTCGCTGGGGCGGGGCGGATTCCTGCCGAAAAAAGAGTGAACCCGAGGTTGCCGTCACGGCTCCTGGGGTTATTTCTGTCGGCAGGTGATGGAGGCGATTAGGCTGGCAACGATCTCCTCATTACTTGACAAAATGGGGTTGTTTTTATATATTACTTTACAGTGATACCCACCAGAAAGGAAGCGGTCCGAACGAATAAGGAGCTGCGCCGGGTTCTTGATGAGTCCATTCAGCCCATGGTTCAGGTCGAGCTTGTTCGGGGGCTGTTCCAGGCTTACCGGGACGTGTACGATGGGTGCCGGGGGTATCCCGAGCGCCTGGACCGAGATGCCATGGGACAGCTACGGCGCATTCAGTTCGATACCGTTATGAAGAGCGTGGCTGAGCGCTTCGGCCTAAAAGTGGTCGTCGCGCCGAACGAGGCCGGAAACTGCTATCACACTCGCATCCAGTCAGGACGCCTGGTGCTCACCGCGTCTTGCGTACCGGGCCCAAAAGCCATGGTCCGTAGTGCGGAATTCCGGAAGACCTATGCCAGCGACCTGCAATTGACCCTGGACCACCCTGATTTCAAGAAAGACGAGCCCGATCCAGACTCCTCCATCTATGCCATCCTGCTTCACGGAGTTGCCCCCGAGTCAGAGAAGAAGATTCTTACACCAGAGCAGCGAGAAGCTCGCCTTCAGCGACCTGGTTTCGCCCGTATTGCGTTTCCGAATCGGCAGGTAACGACCTATGTAGACTCCATTGACGTGATGGCCCGGTTCTGGAATACTATTCAGCGTGGCGGAGATGGCTTTGACGCCGAGGATGTCTCGAAGGCTCTCGGGCTCGGCATCCGCAACGACAAGAAGGGAAGAAAGCGTGATGAAGCATGAAGCTAGGCACCGTGGGGTTTGCTGGTGCTCGCCTGCGTGAGGCTCGGGAAGCCCGCGGCATCACTGCCGCTGGCTTGGCTGAACTTCTCGGCGTTTCCCGACAAGCTGTATCACAATATGAAGCCGGCAATGGGTCTTCGTCCCCTTCGCCAGAGACCATGCAGCGCATCGCCAGTGTTCTGAACTTCCCGGTTGCCTTCTTCTGCCGGCCAGCCGCGGCCCCTTTGGAGGAGGGACCAGTTTTCTATCGTTCCATGAGTGCGGCCACAAAGACTGCTCGAACCAGGGCGGAAGCCCGAATTGGCTGGATGCGCGAGATCTTGACAGTGATCCGCGAGTACGTGGATTTCCCCCCTCTCAACCTACCGGCACTGACCATTCCCGACGACATCGTACGCATGTCCGAGGCTGACATCGAGACGGCTGCCGGCGACACGCGAAAGCACTGGGGCTTGGGCTACGGCCCCATCCCTAACGTAGTGCGGCTCTTGGAGAAGAACGGCCTTATTGTCTGTCGTATTAACCTGGACGCGGACACCCTGGACGCCTTCTCCACTTGGATTGCCGGTTCGGCTGTCATGATCTTGGGAGCGGACAAGGGGTCTGCCGCACGCTCCAAGTTTGATGCTGGCCATGAACTGGGGCATCTGATTCTTCACCGGAACGTGGCAAACAAGGCGCTTTCAAGGAAAACGGACTTCAAGCTCATAGAGGAACAAGCGCACAGGTTCGCATCTGCTTTCCTACTGCCAGCGCAGTCGTTTGCTCGTGATGTGTACGCCCCTAGTCTTGATACGTTCAGGAGCCTCAAACAAAAATGGGGCGTCTCTATCGGCATGATGATCAAGCGAGCTCAGTCGCTGAACCTGATTTCCGAGGACCAGGCCAGGTATCTATGGATCGGCTATTCGAAGCGCGGGTGGAGGCTGCGGGAGCCACTGGACGATGAAATGGCGCCCGAACAGCCGCAACTCCTTCGGGCGTCCCTCGAGCTTATGGTCAACCAGGGTGTCTTCACTAGGGAAGATTTGATGGCATCACTGCCGTATTCCCAGAACGACCTGGAAGACTTGCTGGGTTTGCCCTCCGGCTACCTAGCCGGTGAAGTACCGCAGGTGCGCTACCTGGGGCCTTCGCTGAGAGAGGCTCCCCGTCGGCAGACGGCTGGGGAGTCCGCGACCAAGGTCGTACCGTTTCCAGGGCGCCAGCGGTAAGTACTACAACGTCCGCACCGAGTCTATACGCGTGTATCTGCCCCCTGCCACCGCAGGGGGCTTTCCCTTGTCCACCGAACCCACTGCCCTGCCCGTCCGTATTCCCCTCTGTGAACCCACGAGCAGGGGAGGGGTACACCTGGACCGTCGCGGAATCGCGTTCGCCCTCCTGGGCGCCGTGGCGGTGCTGTGGAGCGTCTACGACCTGACCAGCGTGGCCCGCACCTACCAGGAGCCGATTGGGGCAGCGCTCACCGATGGCGCGGAGGGGCTGCTCGCGGGCGGTCTGCACCTCGACGTGCCGGCGGATCTGCTCCAGCGCCTCGACGGCACCGAGGCGGAGTTAACCCTGGAGACAGCCGACGGGCTGCTCGCCAGCGGAATGGAGTGGCGGCCAGGCCACGGCCGCCTGTACCTCGCCAAGCTGGACGATGTGAAGCCCGTGGTCTACAACGTCCTGGTTATAGCCTGGCCCGACGGGGGCGAGACGCGGCAGCCGATCTGGGTGAACATGACCTGGGCTCAGTAGCCAGGGGCAAACACAGAAAACGGCCCCCTCACCACATGGGTGAAGGGGGCCACATCCTTTGAGCCACAGCCAGCAGAAATGCCACCAGAGCGGCGCCGTATACCGAGATGATCAGCGCTCCCAATGTCCACTCAATAGCCCGGGCAGTCCTGTCATGCCGGCCTGGCCGATGCCCACCCATTCTGCTGCCAGCTAAAACGGGTCGATGGTGCCGTGCTCGAGGGGCTGAATGGTGCCGTTGCCGGCGCTGATCCGGCCCCGGGCCTTCACACCAAATGGGTCGATCGTGCCGTGCTCGGCCAGGGCCGTCGTCGCCACACTCAGCACCATGGCCATGATCGCCAGAACCACAAGAGACTTCTTCATTCGTCAAACCTCCCATGTGATTTTCGCTCCAGGCGAAACCGCCTGGGAAAGGATCGGGGCCTTCGTCAGGGCCCCGGTGGTTTCGACACAAGCCGCATCTGCCGGACTGACTGAAGCAGCTCCGATGCGTCGTGCAGGGTCCGGTTCTCGCCCTTGGCCAGCCCTGCCAGATGCGCTGCCTGCTTAGCCAGCGCCTCAGCGGCGTCCAGCTGGCCGAGACAGAGAGCGATGGAGCCGGCGAGCCAGGCGGCGTGACTGCGAAGTGCGGCCGGGATCAGCTCATCATCATGGCCAAACGTTTCGCAGGTCTCCAGAGCCCGTCGCCGGTCCTCTGTGTCGCCAAATGAGTCAACGAATGCCTGTGTGAGCGCTTGGTGCCAACGAAGCGTATCGGTGTTGCAGAGGGGCCCAGACTCGGCCAAAGCTTCCACTGCCCGGTCAGGGTCGCCGCTGCAGCAAGCTGCCCAGGCGAGGTTATGTAGGGCCATGCAGAGGGGCGTAGAGAGGTCCTCGGCCCGGTAGTGGGCGACGGCATGCTCGTAAGCTGCGATGGCGTCTGTGAGCCGCTTGGCCTGCCTCAGGGCTAGTCCAAGGTTATACCACGCTGCCCCCATCATCACCGGGGCCAAGGACTGATAGTCGGTGATGCCGGCGATACACTCCTTCAGCTCCTCGACGGCCGCTCCGATCATGCCGGCCTCCCGGAAGGTGATGCCCCGGGCGAACCGGAGCTGGCCCAGGACGTTGCCGGTTGGGCCAGCCTCGATGGCCAGGTCGAACGCCCAGCATGCCCGCCGAAGATCACCCAGGGCCCGGGCTGATCGCCCGCCCATGAGGTGGGCCTCTGCGTCGGCCATGCCCGCCTCTCGCAGAGCTGTGTACTCCCGCCAGGCGTCAGCCCAGCGCTTTTCGGAGTACGCAGCCCGCAGGTTCTCGATCGTCATCACGCCACCCCTGTCGCTGGGTTTTGGATGCTGTTTCCAGACTATGGGAACGCGAGGGCGAACGACAAGCGAACGCTCTAATGTGTGAAGTAAAAAAGTTCTCGACACGATTCGGCGGCAATCGCTAGAACTGTAATTGCCGACTCCTCTGTCGCCCCCATCCGCAAGGGTGGGGTTGGAGCAGGCAGAGCCCCCGGGTCCACTGCAAAGTGGCGCCCGGGGGCTCCTCTATGTTGTCTGGCCTGGCCGCTTAATGTGAGACGCAGCCACAACCACGACAGTCACCAGCATCCACTCTGGGAGACCTGCCCATCCGGCAACAGGCCGCAGAATCCACAGGGCCACAAGGGACAGGGACAACTGCCACAGGAACGTCTTGACCAGATCCACCGGGTCAGCCCCTTCCGCTCCGCTTCCGACTGTTGCGGATGCCATAGTAGAGGCCGATGAGGCCGAACACGCCAGACAGCAGCAGGAGAACGTGGTAGTCCTGCACCGCTACGTCCCCTTCCGCCACTTGCGGTCCTTGTAGTCCGCGATGGCAAAGTTTCTCACCGACAGTCCTCCGAGTAGAAACATCCACCCATACCTTGCCAACCACTCCACGGCGAAAACCCCCTATGGCTGTCTCAAGAGGCTGGAGAAGTGCAGGAGGACGTAAGAGACCACGAACAGTGCTACCCCTTTCCGCCAGTCACGAAAAAGGGCATCATGGCCCCGGCGGAATAGCACCAGCGCCGTGAGTGCCAAGGCAGCGCTGACCAGAAGCGGCGCCACCGGCGTCACCTGCCTGTCAGACGTTCCATTCCAGTGGTTCTCCGGTCTCCATGGCGGCGAGGTCGTCCACAGCGAACCCTATGCCCTCGTAGACTGTACCGTTAAGCCACCGCTCATCGGACAGGAGCACCATTGTCCGGTCGAAAGGGCGCCCATCCGCAGGGAACAGAACGGCTACAGGCTGCCCCGTGGAATCGCCGCTACGGGTGGGTGCCTCGATGGTGTACACCATCCGTTCCGGTAGCGCCGACGCCTCAAGGCACATGGTGCGGAGCATGTCGAATGGTATCGGGTACATGCAACCTTCCGTGTCGTGTCCCCGAACCGTCCGAAACAGGCATACGAGGAAGTAGCGCTGCTCCGTAAACGTGTAGAACATGGCCCGGTGTTGGTTCCCGTTGAGCGCCATCTCGAAGACGTGAATGGGGGCTCCCTCTGTTGAGCGCTGCAGTTCGTATGTGGCCACTAACCGAAGTCCCTCCCTTACCGTTCGGATTTGGGCGGGAGCGCCGCTTTGGGCAGCCTACTTCCCGTCATGGTCCCGCGAGAGCTCATGGCGGCGTAGCTCTGGTTCTCAGCCTCCATCTGCGCCCGTGCCGCCGGCGACGATCCACCCTTAGGTGAGTAAGAGATGCGCAGAGGGTTCCACAACTCGGTTACCTGGCTCCACGGGATCTCTCCACGCCAGGCCAGACGGAACTGCTCCGTGAGACTTCGCAACACCACGGAGAACGGTCTGCTTACCACCGGGTTGCTCCACCGGCTGAGGTTCCGGGCCTGATCCAGGAGCGGCACATTCTCAGTGAATCGGCTGGGAGATACCCAGGGGCGGAACGTCGCCTTGCTTTCCACCGGGATGTACATGATAATGCGTCGGTTCGCGTCCCTCACCACAAACATGCGGTCGGGCCCGTTGGTGTTGGGCTGAAGTCGCTTCAGTTCGTTGTACCCGGAGAAGTCGACCCACTCATCGGTTACCGGATCATACCCGGCCTCGCTCCATTTGTTCTGCTTAGCCAGGATGTCCCCCGCTCGTTCCCCGGCTCTGGCCAGTTCCTGCACCTCTTCAGCGGTGTATCGCCGCCCCAGAATGGCGGAACTCTGCGCCCCGATGCCATCGTAATCGGCGAGTGCGAGCGGGCGCCCCTGGATTATGCTCTCCTTGACCGCCGCAAACCGCAGGTATGCCTGAGGAATCTCATACGCCCACTGCGGGTTGCCAAGAGCCATCTGCTCCGCTCGGAACACCTGCACATCGGCCAGATGGTAGAGTTCCGGAAGAGTGATCAGCCCGACCTTGTGCGCCTCTGAGGCCCCTGGGGCGATCTCCTCGGCTGCCTGGTGGTCTGCCGGCAGCGGCCCGTCCTCGTAGGAGATCTCGATGGACGGGCTGTGGCCCCAGATGATCCCGCCCAAACCCTCCACCACGGCCCGGAGGGGCAGGTAGGTCCGCCCGTCGCGCAGTTCGGGTGCAGCGTCCAGGGTGACGGGCTCCAGTTCCACCATGCCGCCGTCGTTGTCCGGGCCCCACCGGCGCATGACGGGGTGGCCGATCCGCAGGAGCACCTCGCTGTGCCTGTTACCCGCTGCGACATAGGTACGCAGGGTGCCACCTGGGCCGCGTTCCTGCCACCAGTCTACCATAACCGGTACGCCCCGGTACTCTAGGGCTTCCGCCACGGACCGGAACGGCACCATGGTACGCTGGCCACCGGGAACGTCGACCCGGTAGGGGCGGGGGTCGAGGTATACTTGACGCCCGTTCACTACGAGGTCGGGACGCCCACCGCTGAGTTCATCCCTCGAAGCCTGTGCCACAGAGACACCGGACATCGCCAGAGCCAGTGACAGTAACAGGAGCGCAGCGACGAGATCAAGGAACCTCTTGCGCATTTCGGTCTACCCTCCTGACAGAGATTACCATTATGGTATCACCTGGCAGGACAGGGCAGAGAGTTGTATGTCCAAGCGTGAAGCAGATTCTATGAGCCTGTCGATCGGGGCCCGGTGGGCACCTGGCGGCGGCTGCGCCGACTGGGCCCACCGGTGGCCAGGACAGCGACGGGGCGAGATCTCCGTGTGGTGCGGAACGAAGCAAAGCCCGGCTCTCCGTAGGGAGGCCGGGCTGCCTTGTGGGTTAGCGTTGTCGAACCTACAACATTTAGCCTTCTGCCGACGGCTTCTTAGGCCCCATGGCCATTCCGCCTTTGCGGGGGCGGGGTGTGCCCGGAAGCGCCATGTCTACGTGTTGTTGGTAGCTCGCTCCATCAGTAGCGGTATTTACATGACGAGTATCGGTTTTTCTGTTGTGACGGAGGATTCTGGCATAAACACAGCGAAGACCCTCCGGGGTTCTTAAGTGATGAAACGAAGGGAGATTTTGAAACATGCTTAAGCGGATTCTCGTTCTAGTTCTCGCTCTGGTCCTACTAGCCCAGCCGACGATAGCTATGCGCCCCGAAGGCCTCACACGAGTGAAGGATGCGGCAGAGGTTCAGGACGCCCTTAAGCTGCTGACCAAGTCTAGCCAGTGGGGACATGCCCGTGAGTGGCTGGCTAAGAGGAAGCTTCAGCCCAACCTTGATTCGGTGAAAGTAGAGACAGGCGAAGCAGATGGCACCAAAGTAGTGGGGCTGAACATTGAGCTAAAGAAGAGTGCAAGCGAGATTGATCGACTGTATGCTTTCTTGGTGGATGGGGAATGGACCATGACGCTGGTCACTTACACCAAGCTTGGCGATCAGTCTATCGAGGTTTCGGTCACAGACATTGCCACTGAGAAGAGCAAGCAGACCAAAATCGATCTCGACAAACCAGCAGAGGCGTATGCCAACGAGACCAGCGGATGTAGCCTGCCACAGACGAGCATTAGTGGGGACGTTCAGCCAACTGGCTTTGGATGCAATCTAGTGACCACGGTAGTCACGCTGGTCGCTTGTGCGTGGACGTGCGAAGATATTCGCGACTACGGAGCTCTGTGCGGCATTATGTGCAGCCTCATGAGCATGATGTTCTCCTACATTTACTGCAGCCTAGACCCGTATTCCGCACATTGAACAGTCGCAGTCGCGACACTTGCATAACTCGCGGTTCATATGGAACATTGCCTCCTTCGGAGGAGCCGGCGAGTATCTCGCGAACCCTACTGGAGAATCGT
>Ga0196971_1001491_pt1 | contig 10333 bp, 8 predicted proteins | sample S1v_1013CmetaG_FD_148660 | JGI IMG/M metagenome (GOLD analysis project Ga0196971, IMG submission 148660) | Soil microbial communities from Anza Borrego desert, Southern California, United States - S1+v_10-13C | ecosystem: Environmental > Terrestrial > Soil > Desert | place: USA: California... | reverse complement strand
CACACTGAGAACGCCGATCGTCGCAGAAGGCCGGATTTGGACGCCGGCGGAAGCCCGTGAAGCTCTGGCGGCAGGGGCCTTTGCGGTGGTGGTGGGTACGGCGATTACCCGACCCAGGGAGATCACGCAGCGGTTCGTGGACGGTGTGCGTGGCAGTTTGTAACGGACGTCCGTCGAATAGATAGTTACAACCGCCGAGAGGAGGGGGGCCCATGGAGCCGCTGAGCCTGGACTTCATCAACAGCCAGTGGTTCGATTGGCGCGGCTTGGGCCGCACGGCTGACCGCCTGCAGGACCCCGCCTGGATGGCCAAATGGCTGGAGCACTGGGAGATGGCCGACCTGGGGTTGCCCGGAGAGTCCGACCTCGCCGCCCTGGCCACCCTGCGCGTTCTGCTGCGGCGTATGGCGGAAGCCCTGTCGGGCGGACAGCCCGTGACCGGGGAAGACGTGGACGAGCTCAACCGGATCATGGCCGCCGCACAGCTCGTTCAGCGCTGCGAAGCGGCCGAGGGGGGATTCCGGCTCCAACTGGCCCCCACCCGGCGGGACTGGACATGGGCCGCCGCCCGCATCGCCGCTTCCTTTGCTGAACTGCTGACGGGCGACCCCCGTCGCATAAAGGTCTGCGGCAACCCGGACTGCCGGTGGGCCTATTACGACGAGAGCAAGAACCGGGCCCGCCGCTGGTGCGACGACAAGGCCTGCGGCAACCTGATGAAAGTCCGCCGATTCCGGGCCAGGCACCGGCACCCGCAAAACGGGTAACCCCCTGCCGCACGGTTTACATAAGCTGTCCTGAGGGCCACAGCGTCAGGAGGGACAGCTTTTGAAGATTACCCTTGTGCGCTCGCCCCGCCTGCGGGACGGAACCGTGGCGCTTCCGGCCCCGTGGGCCGGCGGCAAGGTCAACCGCCTCCGCCTGGGCTGCGCAGCCGCAGATGTCCGCGAGGTGCGACCCGCATGGCGCGACGAGGTCGAGCTTGCCGCAGACCTGTGGGATGCCCTGAGCCTCCCTTACAACCGAATCCGTATGCGCCTGCGGCGGACCAGCCCGGGCGAACTGGAGCTGGGTCCCGCCATCGCCATCCTGTACGCAGGGCGGGAGTCCGACCTGTCCCGCCGGACGGCCCGGGATCGGGCTGCCTTCTATTACGGCCATCTGGGCTCCGTGCCGGGCCTGCTGGCCCTGGCCTTTGACGAAGATGTGGACCTTGCCCGGGGCGTGATGACCGGGTATGTAGCCGACAACCGGCCGGGCCGTGAGGGCGAGGCGGTGCCGGCCCGCTTTCCCATTCCGGCTGCGGTGCGCATGGCCTGGTCCATCCGGCGTGATCTGATCGGCCCCCTCCGGGAGATCACTGGCGACCGGACCTTCAACTGGGTGCGGAACATGAGCAAATGGGACTTCCACACCCTGCTCTCCACCGTGCCCGACCTCGCCGGGCATCTGCCGGACACCCGGCGGATGCGGAGTGTGGTCGATCTGATGGCGATGCTGGCCCGCCACCAGTCTCTCTTTGTGAAGCATGCCTACGGCATTCAGGGCCGGGGCGCCGTCCGCATCCAGCGGGATGAGGAAGGGTTCATAGCGCTCTCCATGCGGGACGGCGCGGTCTCCGAAGCCCGGTTGGAGGATGTGCAGGCACTCTACCAGCATGTCCGGTCGGTGGTGGGCAGCGGGGTTGCGGTGGTGCAGCAGGGCATTCCCATAACGGGACGGGAAGGCCGGGCCCTGGACTTCCGGGTGCTGCTGGTCCGTACGCCCGACGGGGGGTGGCGCTGTGCAGCGGCGACGGCCAACCTGGCACCAGACGAACGGGTGATCTTCACCAACCTGGCCAACGGTGCCACGGACGAACCCATGGAGGAGAGCCTACAGCGGCACCACGGCCTCGCCCCCGAAGCGGCGAGGGAGCGGGCCGCCCAGATGGTCGACCTCTGCATGGCAGCCGCCCGGGCTCTGGAGCAGCCCTTCCACCCGCTAGGCATGCTCGGCTTCGATGTGGCCCTGGAAGCGGGCTCCGACCGCATCTGGCTCTTTGAGGCCAACACGGTGCCTGGCTGGGGCTATGAGGGCGAAGTCGACCTGGACCTTGCCCGCAGCCAGGCCGAATACGCTCTGGCCCTGACTGGGTTCCGCTAAATGCGACCGCCTGCCCTTACGAGAGGGCAGGCGGTTTTTGCATGCATCATCTGAGCGAGGGCAGCCCGCTGTATCGCCCGGCCCAGGCGCGGCCCGCCAGATGGGTGGCGTACTCCAGCGGGTAGCGTGTCAGCGAGTGCGGCAGGTCGGGCAAGGTGGGGTGGAGGGGTTTGGCGTTGGCCTCGAAGATCCAGGGCCGGCCGTGGCGGTCAACGCCAATGTCCACACCGATCTCCCCCAGCAGGCCGAAGCGGGCCTCCAGGGCCACGGCCACCTTTTCGGCGGCTTCCCGTCCCAGTTCCCCCAGGTCGGGCAGTTCGGCCGCCAGGTCACCGAAACGCTCCTCGACCTGATCGGCCACAAAGCCCGTGCCGCCCTGGGCCATGTTTGCCGCCACACTGCCTTCTCGGGCGTGGCGCACCAGGACCAGCGGCACCTGCCAGCGCCCCCTGGCGTCTTTCTGGGCGATGGCCCGCAGGTCAAAGAGCCGGTCTTCCACTTCGGGCAGTTCGATGCCCTGCTGCACCACCCAGGCAGTGCCGGCCCGCAGGAGGGTCAGGAAAAGCTGCAGTTGATCCCGCCGGGTGAAGACCTCTGCGACCTCCTTGCCGCCAAACCGCCCCTGCACCAGACAGCCGTCCTGGCGATCGATGATCCGGATCACATCGGACCCATGACTGCCGTAGTCGGCCTTGATGAAGACCCGACCGTGGCGCCGAAGCAAGGCCTCGAGGTCATCCGGCCCCGTGAAGGCCACCGTCTCGGGGGCCAGCTCCGCCGTGTTGGGGAAGAAGCGCAGGGCATCAGCCACCTCCAGCTTGCTGAAGCCGTTCGGCCGGTTGATGAAGGTTGCGCCATGCAGCACACAGATGCACCGAAGCAGCCGCTGTACCTGTTTGCGCGTGTCCCGGTCGCTGTACGTGGCGCGGTGGTAGATGACGTCGGGCAGGGGCATGCTTCGCTCTTCCCAGCCATCGCCGCAGGGGATGAGCGCAGGGGTGGTGCCGCCGTCGCAGTCGGCGCGGCTGGGGTCGAAGAGGTAGAGCAGAGCCCCCACATCCCGGGCTTCCTGGGCGAGTGTGCGGTACCGGCTGGTCTGCCCGCTGAGGGCCCGGATCAGGGCCCCGGGATCCAGCGTCACGCCGACCACGGGCCCCAGGTGCACGTGCCGGTCGCCAGCGTGAGCCGCCATGTGAGCGAGTTGGCCCGGCTCCAGCCCCAGTTCGGCCAGGAGGCCGGGCGGCAGTGACAACGTGCCGCCCCCCCGGTCGACAGCGCAGGGGCACAGGCGGGAGAGGGCGCCCACGTGGACGACGACTTCAGGTGCGGGCTCATCAATCGCCTTCAGGGTGACCACTTGCATCTCGTTCCCCCCGCAGATCCAGATGGGCCGCAAAGTGGATGGGGTAGCGGTGGATGCGTTCCTCCACCAGGGGGTCGCCCAACCGGGAAAGGCTGACCCGCAAGGGCTTCCCGTTGACCTCAATCAGCTTGACGGCGCCGTCGCGGACAACGCCCACATCCAGCCCCAGCTCCGCGCAGGGACCCAGGTGCCGGTCGACCCGGTCGGCCAGCAGAATCGAGCTCTCTTCCAGGTCGGAGAGGACCGCACGCCAGTGCTCGGGAAAGGCGTGGCGCAGGACCTGTTCCGCCGTAGCGACCTGTCCGCCGCTGCGGGGGCTTGTGATCACGCTGCCATCGGGCGCAACGCGAGCCACCATGCCCGACACGACCCACCGGCCCCGGCCGTCCCGCTGAACCAGAGAGCGGAAGTCGAAGCGGTTGCCCATGTAGGTGGCCAGGGGTAGCCCTTCCTGCATGAGGTAGCGGTCTTCGGGGGGCAGCAGCCCTTCCAGCCGGACAGTCAATTCATCAGCGGAGGTGAAGCGCTGCTCCCAGTTCCCCCATTCCTCGCGGCTTTTCAGTAGCCATTGCCCGCCTTGGCGGGTCAACCGGTAGACGCCCTTGCCCTTGTAGAGGGCGTCTGGCTTCAGGTAGAGGTCTTCGTAGCGGGCCATCGCATCTGTCAGGGCGCTGGGGGTCACCAGGGCCGTGTAGGGCAGGTGTGGCGCCAGTTCGGGGTACTGCTCCAGGACGCCGAAGGCCTGCAGTTTGGTGATCTTCACGGGCCGGTTTATGACGGTGGCCCCCGCCTGGCGGGCGATCTCCCGGGCTTTTGCCGCCTCTTCCCGCCCGGCGTAGCCAAAGCACCGGTCGTACAGAATCCCTGGGAAGGGCATCTCCACCGCCGCCCATGCACAGGCTCCGCCCTTGTGGCCGGGGTGAACATGGCCCCGGGCCGTCAGGCTGCCGGCGTCCAGTCCGTCAACCGTAAGGAAGAGCAGGAGTCCACCTGCTTCCCGGGCGTAGGCGGCATACCGGCAGTAGATACTGTCCATCTTGCCCTCCAGCAGGGCTGCCAGTTTGGCCTGGGAGATAAGCAGGGCCACCAGGGGGCCGAGAGCCACCGCGCGGGAGCCCGCAGGCATTGCGCTGACTTGGAGGGGGCCCGTTATGCTGAGCTGGGCGGCCACCGTATGCGGGAGCAGGAGCTGGTCGGTGGGCAGGTCCCTGGAGATCTCCAGGGGCGCCTCGGCCTTCCGGAGGCCGAAGCGCAGGTCCAGGGGGCGGTCCTGATGGACGCCCAGTGCGGCCGCCAGTTCCGGCGCCATTCGGGCGGCGTCTCCTCCGTCCCGTACCGACACCTTTAGGGCGAAACGGTCCATGAGACAGTTCATCCCTTTCCGGGTCCGGAGTCTCGACCACTCCAGTCTATTCAGCAGGGCGCTTATGTCACCTCAGGATGCTGGTCTGGAATAGGCTGAAAGCGAACGTCACCGCTGGCACGGGGGGATATAACGTTGCGCCATCGCACAGACATTCGCCAAGTCGACGCTCTGCCGGAAGCGGAACGGGAGATGCTGCTGCCGGTAACCGACGAGTACGTCTTCCGCATCAACGACTACTATCTCTCCCTGATTGACTGGAACGACCCAGCTGACCCGATTCGCCGCATTGTGATCCCGTCGACGGGGGAGTTGAAGGAATACGGGCGGCTGGATCCGTCAGACGAGGCAAGCAACTACGTGGCGAAAGCCTGCCAGCACAAGTACACCAGCACGGCCTTGCTGCTGGTATCCGACGTCTGTGGGGCCTACTGCCGCTTCTGCTTCCGCAAGCGCCTGTTCAAGGACGACATCGAGAGCGAGATCAGCCTGAACGTGGACGATGGCATTGCGTATATCGCCCACCACCCGCACATCAGCAACGTGCTGCTTACGGGCGGCGACCCGCTGGTGCTGTCGACCAACCGGCTCGACAAGATCCTGAGCGCTCTGCGGGCCATTCCCCACGTACGCATCATCCGCCTCGGGTCGAAGATGCCCGCCTTCGAGCCCATGCGCGTGACCGACGACGCTAACCTGCTGGAGGTCCTGGCGAAGCACTCCCGGCCCGACGCCCGCATCTATGTGATGGCGCACTATAACCACCCGCGTGAGCTGTCGCCGGAATCGCTCCGCTGCGTGGCCGCACTACAGGGAGCAGGCGTGATCCTCTGCAACCAGACGCCCTTGCTGCGGGGGGTCAACGATGATCCTGCCGTGCTGGGCGAGCTGTTGGACCGGCTCTCCTGGGCTGGCGTGACGCCCTACTATGTCTTCCAGAACCGCCCCGTGGCCGGCAACGCCGAATTCGTGGTGCCGTTGGCCGAGGCCCACGCGGTGGTGGAGGGGGCCAAAGCGAGGGCGTCGGGGCTCGGGAAGCGGATTCGCTTTGTCATGAGCCATGCCACGGGCAAGATCGAAGTGCTGGCGGTTCAGGGCGACCTGATCTACCTCAAGTACCATCAGGCGAGAGACGCCGCCGATGCCGGCCGCTTCATGATCGGTCGCCTGCCCGAAGGGGCGGGCTGGTTCGACGACGTGGAGCTGCTGGGGTAGGCTCATCAGAGAGGAGGCGGGCATCCTCCCGGGGGAGGAGCCCGCCTTCAGTCTGCCGTCCGATGTTCGTCTGTCGCTTTGTTTGCGCACGGTGGTCCCTGCGGTTCACGGTCGCCTCGGCGGCACCGACCAGGGTCCGATGCCGATGGAGTACGTGCTGCCCGGGCTCAACGGCTGCGTGGCTTTCGTGCTGCAGGCACTCGCCGCCAAGATGCGGTTGCCCGTCTGACGAGCGGCTCCATCATCTCCAACCCGGCCCCATTCGCTCCCCGTAATAAGAAGTGGGCCTGAAGAGCAACATAGTTGGGCACCTAAATCCTCTCCAAGATGGAGGTACTCCTATGGGAAACCTTTTTGGCCTTTTCGACAATGACGACAAGCGCGAGAACGAAGCCGTGGAGAGCGTCGACCACGTCGACCACCTCGAGCACGTCGAAGACAGTGCGACCATGCACCTCCGCGAGGAGGAACTGGACGTCTCGAAGCATAGCGTCCCTACGGGCGAAGTTGCTCTCCATAAGGATATCGTAGAAGAGACGCAGACGATTACCGTCCCGGTAGCTCACGAGGAAGTCGTCGTGGAACGGAGAGCCATTGCCGCTGTCCCTTCGGACGAGCCGGTAGGCGAAGAGGAAACGATTCGGATCCCCGTCAGCGAAGAGCGGGTGGATGTGGACAAGAACACGATTGTGACCGGCGAAGTGGCGCTGCACAAGCGTGTGGTGCAGGACACGGAGCAAGTCACCGATACGGTGAGAAAAGAGCGTGCCCGTGTTGAGGTCGAAGGCGACCCGCACGTGATCGACGAATCGACGTACAACGAAGTCCGCTAGATATCCCGATCCGTGCCTCTGTCGACAATCCGGCAGAGGCTTTTCCCAAACAGCGCATGGGGGGCCGATGCAGGTTGATCTGGGTTTGGATGCTCGCTGGACTTCTACTCCTTTTGGCGGCATTTTACCTCGTCGTTGTACGTCCCAGGAGACGGCGGCATGCGGAGGAACGTGATGATGCGACGGTGGTGCTTCGCGAGGAGCAGTTGAGCGTGTCAAAGACGCGCGAACAGCTCGCGGAGGTCACCGTGCGCAAAGAGGTCTTCCGCGAGATGAATACCGTCAGGGTGCCCGTTACGAAAGAGGAGTTAGTCGTGGAAAGAGATGGTGTCGAAGCGGCGCGTATCCCACTCCGGGAAGAGCGGGTCGAAGTCTCTACTCGCTCCGTGCCTCTCAACCAAGTATCCGTATACCAACGGGAATGGGACGAAGACCGGGAAATCCAAGCCGTTCTGAAGAAGGAGGTCGTCCGTGTCGAGGCGACCGGAGGTGCCGAATTCTCCGAGGAGACGCCCGTGCGGGAAGGGTGGCAGCCACCGGGGCAGACATAGAGGAAGCCCACCCGCCACACGGACAGCAGGCGGCGATCTTATCAGCAACCTGAAGCCCACCCGGGAGGGTGGGCTTCCTCTACGTAACGTGTCAGGACTGGGCCCTGCTCTCCAGCACCACCGCCCGGACCTTCCCCAGCCAGAGTGCTAGAATGGCCAGGTAGGCCAGAATGGTCACCACCAGCAGGGCAGAAAAGCCTGCACCGCTCAGAATGCGGCTCCCGATTAGCGGCGCCACGAAGCCGCCCAGCCCGTTGCAGGCTGAGTAGACGGCAAGGTAGACGGGCCGCCCTTCCTGGGGGCTGATGACGAAGTTCAGGTTGAAGATGACCAGGTTCTGGGCCGCCGTCAGCACGTTCAGCACAATGATGGCCGTGTACAGCAGCACCAGGCTTTCCGCCTTGATGAAGAACCAGGGCACGGGCGCCAGCAGGAACAGCGGGGGCAGGAAGCCCAGGGCCCTGTGCACACCCACCCGGTCCAGCACCCGCCCCAGCAGGTAGGACGCCACCACAGCCGCCACAGCGCCCACCGAGCTGACCAGTGACACCGTGCCGTAGCTGAGACTCAGGTCCTTCAGCATCCGGACCGTGTAGAACGGCGCCGCAATGCCGTAGGCCAGCGTCAGAGAGGCAGAGACGGCCACCGTCCACCGGAAGGTGCGGGAGCGCAGCGGCACCATAATGTGCTTGAAGAACGAGTCTGGGTGCGTGCCCGGGGCGTAGGGCGGTTCCGGTGTGAACCACCAGGTACAGAGGTTGGCCAGGGCAAAGAGCACGCCCACCGCGTACAGCGCCTTGAACCCGGCATAGCCGGGGTGGTGGTCCAGGTAGCGTCCCGCTGCCAGTGTCACGGCGATGCCGACCGACTGGAGAAAGGCCGCCCGGAATCCCCAGAAGCGGCCGCGAATATCAGCCGGCACCGTATCGGCCATCATGGACTGCCAGGGGGGCACGCTCAGGGCGACGGCCACATTCGCCACGAAATAGCAGGCCAGGTAGGTCCACACCCAGGCACCCTGCGGCAGGACCAGAGGGATGAAGCCCGCCAACGTCCAGAGCGGCCGGTGGATCCATGCGCCGGTAATGAGCAGGGGCAGTCGGCGGGGCAGACGGGCCAGCATGAAAGCCGCCACCAGCATCACCAGGTTGGACAGAGGCGGGAGAGCGGCAGTTAGCCCCACCTGTGAGTTGGTCGCCCCAAGGTGGAGCAGGAAGCCGGTCAGGAAGTTGTTGCCGATCAGGTTGAACCAGATTACATAGAGCGAGCCTTCCGCGATCGCCATGGTCATGCCACGGCGGGCAAGCTGGGGCGTCCACTGCTGCGACACTTACTCTTGTGCTCCTTCGTAAGGCGAAACAAACTGTGCTTAACTAGATTTGGGGCCAGGTGCGAAAATCCTTCAAGTAAACGTTCCATCCCTCTTGCTGGTTGTAGTTGACAGAGGCTGGTTACGTGGCTAAAATGAAAAGGAATTCTGGCTCCAAAGAGAGGGGTACGTGCTGTGATCAACTGGATGCGCATTCGGTTCACCGCTGTTCACAAAGTGCACACGCCCTCTCAGGTGCGCGCTCGCTGAGCCATGCCATTGCTATGGCATTCAGGCCGCGGCCCTGTGTGGGCTGCGGCCTTTTTGTGCGCGCTTGCGCCCTTACAACCGCGGCCCCGCCGTTCCCCGGCCCACAGTGCGCCTTGAGGGGAACAAAAAACAGGAGGATATACCCGTATGTCATTTGAACTGAACGCCCCGGCCGAGCGCCGGGCTGAGAACGTATTTCTGGTGGCCCTGGACCTGCCCGCCCGCCGCAGTGATGGCTGGACGGCACACGAATCCCTGGATGAGTTGGAGCGACTGGTCGACACGGCCGGCGGCGTGGTGGTCGGGCGGGAACTGCAGCACAGGTCCCGGCCCGATGTGGCTGCCTTCATCGGCAGCGGCAAGGCCGATGAGATCGAGGAACGCCGTCGCCACATGGAATTTGACCTGGTGGTCTTCGACAGTGAACTGACCCCTGTGCAGCAGCGCAATCTGGAAGAGGTCATTGGCTGCCAGGTGCTTGACCGCACGGCGGTGATTCTCGACATCTTCGCCCAGCGCGCCCGGACCCGTGAAGCCAAGCTCCAGGTAGAACTGGCCCAGCTAAACTACCGGCTGCCCCGGCTCACAGGACACGGCACCGCCCTCTCCCGTCAGGCCAGCGGCGGCGGCCGGAGCGGTCCCGGCATCGGCACCCGGGGTCCTGGCGAAAGCAAGCTGGAGACGGACCGCCGCCGCATCCGGGAACGCATCAGCGCCCTGAAGCAGGATCTGGAGGAGATCCGGGTGCACCGTGCCCGGCTCCGCGGCGACCGCGCCGCCGGAGCGGTACCGGTGGTGGCGCTCTCGGGCTACACCAACGCCGGCAAGTCAACGCTGCACCGGGTTCTGGCCGGGTCAGACGTGCTGGCTGAAGACCGCCTGTTCGCCACGCTTGATGCCACTACCCGCAGGGTCGATCCAACCGAAGGGGAGACCTACCTTCTGGTCGATACCGTCGGCTTCATTCACAACCTGCCCACCTTCCTGGTGGCGGCCTTCCGCTCGACGTTGGAGGAGGTCAACGAAGCGGACCTGATCCTGCATGTGGTGGATACGGCCCATCCCAAGCGGGCCGAGCAGATGCAGACGGTGGTCGAAGTTCTGAAGGAACTGGGCGCCGAAGGGAAACCCACCATGGTGGTCTACAACAAGGCCGACCTGGTGGCTCCGGGCGAACTGGAGCACCTGGTCGCCATGACGGCGGACTCGGTGGCCGTCGCTGCCGCCAATGGCTGGAACCTGGACGCCCTGCAAGAGGCCATTCAGAACTCCCTTCAGAGCCGC
>Ga0196971_1001490_pt1 | contig 10347 bp, 13 predicted proteins | sample S1v_1013CmetaG_FD_148660 | JGI IMG/M metagenome (GOLD analysis project Ga0196971, IMG submission 148660) | Soil microbial communities from Anza Borrego desert, Southern California, United States - S1+v_10-13C | ecosystem: Environmental > Terrestrial > Soil > Desert | place: USA: California... | reverse complement strand
TTTAGGAGTAGGCGTAGGATCATTCTCGTTACGGAAGGCATCAGGCTTGATAAGCTTAGCCATCGACACGAAATAATCCGAAGTCTGCTCTGCAATCCAGTCGGGGTCAGCATCAGGAAACTTGGACAAAAGCTGCTGTCCAATGATATCCATCTGCTGTTTCAACACAGGATTATTAGTTGCCAGCTTGGAAAGAGCTTGTTTTGTCAGCGTCTGTTTGACCTGACCGCCCAGCCCCTTAGTGGCGTGTGCTACTCTGGCGGACACATACTTATCCGTAAGAGCAGGCAGATGCTGCATGAGAGTCATATAGGAGTTTTGACCCACACGATTCAGAATGCCAGTAATCTTCTCAGCATCGCCAGACTTGAGACCTTCTAGGTCTTCTGGACTAAGTTGTCCGGCGAAATTAAGTTGACCTGCTACATTCTGTAGCTTCGTGGGATCTAGGCTAAATGATGGCGGAGCATCATCACCGTTATCACTATTCTGGAACAAGTCCTTGAAAATGTCAAGAGGATCATCCTGTGATTTGTTGTTAGGATTAGGATTAGGATTGTTAGGATCATTAGCTTTCTTTTTGTTATTAGGATCGTTAGGGTCGTTCGGGTCAGGATTTTGATTGTTGTTATTAGGATCAGGATTATTGTTAGTCTTCTGTGGTGACTTACGTCCACCCAGCGTATTCATCAGATCAGAGAGGAAGTTAGCATGACCATGTTGCTTGAAGCGGCTTGCAGATCTAATGTGACGGTACGGCTTGTACATCAGGTATTACCTCCCATTGTTAAGAGTGCTCCTATAACCTGCCTAATGCCTTTGTATTTAGCAAAATAGCTGAGTGTTCTCTTTTGTTCTTCTTCCGTTCTTATGTCATTCTCTCCAAGATCTTTAAGAGCATTAAAGTGAAGATGCCTAAGATATTTAGTAACAGCTGGGTCTGAGAGAGCTTTCTTTACTATATCAATTTCTGTAGCAGTAAGAATCCCGCACGCTTCAGGTGACGGGATTAGGATTACCTGATCCTGTGCCATTCGTAGGTGGCTGGTTGACAGCTCCGTTTGCTGCGTTTTGTGTTGCTTGTGGTAGATACTGCTCCATGCCTCTGACACCTCCTAGCTGCATAAGGTGTAAGAACATAGCAGGAAGCATAGCTCCAAAGCTCTGGGCTAGGAACTGATTCTGAGAGATAGCTTGAAGTCCCATCTCAATCATCTCACCAGAAGCCATCTTAGACTTAGGCGTATAGCCGTCGGCCACGCGGAAAGAAAGCACTACTTCTTTAAGCTTTTCCATGTCTTGAGGCTTGACTTCATAAGGAGTACCTGACTTAAAGCTTTGGAAGGTTCCTTTAACTCCATGCTGGAAGATATTGAGTTTGATTTGTTCTTTAATAGGAATCATCGTCTGGAATTCAATAGCAAGAGCAGGAAGGCGCGGACGGTTATCAGCATTACTCATAGTATCTTCCCATTCTCTTACAGACTTATTACCCTTCTGAAAGCGTCCCTGCTGTGGACGATTAAGACCAGAAAGTTGATCTGAGAGTTCGAGGACATTACGCGCATCGCCAATTACAGTATCCGTACCGCGTGGATCATAAGGAATAGCTTGGTAAGCACGAGAGAAGTCTTTGTCATTAAGCCCGGACAGACGTACAGGAATCTTAGCAGCAGGAGTAGGTGCGTTTACATCGCTCTCATTGATAAGAGTAGGATCGAATAGAGCACGGTCAGAGACAGCACGCCGAGCAGCATTAAAGCGGATGTTAAAGAGAGTAGACGCTGCCTCCTGCATCGGAATCTGAGCTTCTGCAATAGACTTCGTTTGGAGAGCAAAGCCATCCTCCAATGGTTGTCCGATCATGATTGGAAGAGTATCGTAAACCGTGTATACTGGCTTAGCATAGATAAGATGTTTGCCGTTCAGGAAGATAAACTTCCAGATTTGAGGAGAATTTGACTTAGGCACATTAGTAATCTTTAGTTCAGAAGGAATAATGCGGCAGTAGCAAGTAAACTTCTCATAAGCACCTGCTTGTAAAGTACGCTTCATGCCAGTAGCCGCAGGTCTCGTGCCAAGCCAAGCTGCCCAATCGAATTGAGCATTCTTAGCTCTAGCTCCTGTAATGAAGTCGCTTACCGTAGGAAGATCAGTATAGAAGAAATTCTCCGGCCCCATAGCACTAATCTCATGAATCTTACCTAGATTGTAGAGATCTCCTGACTGAGAGTAGCGATTAATGAAGCGCTTAAGTTCAAGTCGGGGGATGATCTCTAAGTTTCCAGCAAACTCTCCACAATAAGTAACTTCTACAGGATCAACACGGGAATCAAAGACTGTATTGTAAGGATCTAGACGCTTAACTTTAGTAATATGTTGTTGATGCTGCTGTAGTGAAGCGGCGGCTTGAGGATTCAGGAAGTTAGCTACAACATCATACTGTTCAAGAGGTTCCCATGAGATTTCCATAGGCATGAAGTTGTACTTAATACCATCTCGGAAGCTCATAAGGAAATGTCGATGATAGCGACCTAGAACAGACGTAGTATCAATGATTGCTTCGAGCATTTCAGCTTCTTTCATGTGTTGAGGCTCAGAAACAACAGGAAACATTGGATAACCTGAGAGATACACGTCAGCAAGATAGCCTACGAAGGAATCTACTTGACCAATGACTACAGGTACAGTAATGTCCTTCTCTGTAATGCCACAAGAGATATTAGATTCAGTCGTTCTAGAGTCAATTCCAGATTCGTCAGGATGTCCTGTAGGTTTAGCAGTCTGATGTCGAGCATACGCTATGTCAATGGCTTCAAGCTTAGCACGAATGATACCATTTTGTCGCCGGTGGTATTCAAGGATAGCAATTAGCAATTGTTCTACTTGTTTTACAGCTTCTTCAGGTAGGCGGAAAGCAGACTTCTGATTATTAGGAGTTGCCAATCCCCCGTCTCCTAGAAAGGTGTGTTATTACTGCGGACTCTGGCAATCTTACTACCAGTTCTTATGTCTTTTCTTACTTTTAGCATATGAGAAAACTGGTTACGAACCTCTAATCCCATCGCTGGACAATCTAACCAGTCATCTCTGTTGTCCTTGCGACCTATGCGAAAGGCTGTCGCTTGCCATACGAACTTAGCTCTATCCGCTTCACGTAAGAAGTAGTAATTACTATCATAAATCTCTGAAATGAAGTTACGAATAAAGCGTTCTTTAGTAACATTAGTAGGACGCTTAAGCTCTACAACTTCAATCCCCGTGATTTTAGCCTCTTTCATGCATTCTCGTGTCCAGTAAGCAAGAGTTTGTTGATAGCCTACTGCTTCAATAGCAATGAGAGCTGCTTCATGACGAATTGCCATACTAAGAGAGCACTCAACAGTCTGTCTAGGATTCCAAACTCCTCCATCCATCTCAGCTATGAAGTTCTTAGCATCAATAAGGTAGTGTGCAGCAACTACGTTATCATCACTGTGTTTACGAAAACCAGCTGGATCTATCGTAATCCATGAGGCATCAGGAGCCGGAATAAGATCTTCAAATGGAAGCTTAGGAAAGGGGCCATGTAGAAGGCTATTAGCACTTTCAATTGGATCATTCATCATCTCAGCAAACCAGATATCAGCTTTACCTAAGCTCTCATCATGTAAGAAGCTTTCATAGAGGTCTTCAACAGAGTAGAGTTCAGGCCAGAGAGAAGTGCCGTCTTCTAAGATACAACCAGTAATAAGAGAAATCCAGTAAGGATTGATTTTAAGTAGGTAGAGAATACAGTGATCAGAGTACATGTTACCCACGTAGATGACGATGCTACGCCGTTGAGTAACAGTCTTTAGAAGTGTACCTACGAACCAAGTAAAGAGTCTAGCCCGATCAGTCTCTGATTCATCATTGTCTTTAGTCTGCATGTCATCACAGATAATGAAGTCAGGTCTCCTGTTCTCTTCGTTAATGCCTCGAACAGCAGTACCTGAGCCTCTAGCTTTAATGATAAGAGGACGTAGCTGATAAAAGCCTTTCTTCGTATCTGCTGAATCTTTAGCTGGAACCCATTTACCGTATAGAGCTTCAATGTTAGCACTCTTAAGAATGGTATCTAAGTCATTGAGGAAAGCTTCTGCGAGAGGATCTGTAGCACAGATGATAAGGACAAAGTGTACCATCTTGTGACAGATAAGCCAAGCTACTAGACACTTAATGAAGGTAGTCTTAGCAAAACCGCGAGGTAAGCCAATACAATAACGAAGAACTTTCTTTACTTGGGTAGTGTTGTTCTCTTCGATTGCGCGAATAAGAGATAGCCAGAGAGCAATATAGTATTTAGGAAAGGAATAGGCCATTGTGTCTGGAACACAAAGACCGGCAAAGAAGTTGAAGTCAGTACGGCAGCGATCTTTAGCTTGGCTTAAATCAGTAGATACATCTAGAGTTTCAACGTCGCTCAGAAATCCTCCGGTAACTCCCGGATTGTAGTAACGTCAATCGTCTCAGCTTCACGCTTATCTTTGATTCCCTTAAAGAGACTGCGTACTCCAACTGAAGGCATAGGAGCAAGAGTCCTGCCGTCGATGGCTATGATTTCCTTCTGTTTGTTTAGCATGATCTCAGGTGCGACCGCCGTGGGAATCTGCAAGACAACAGTATTATTATTCTGTGTGATGTTAGATACGATCGAGCCGTTAGGCGCTTTCTGCTTCCTCTGAATGAGTGTCTGCATAAGACGTGTCAGATCACCGAATTCAGCGAAAGGAAGATTCTCTTTGACTTGTGCTACAACAGATGCCTCAAGCTTGACGTAATCGTCTTCTATGGCATCTTCTTCCTTACTACGCTCAACGGCCTTCTTGGCCTTTTCTAAGAGCGCAGGAAATTCCTCATCTCCAGTTTGAAGCTGAGAAATGTACGCAGGAGTACAGCCTACGATTGTAGCTACTTTGTCGGCTTTGAAGCCGCGAGCGAGCCAATGGGCTATTTGGTCTTTCAAGTGGTATCTCCTTATACGTCTTATTCTTAGTCTCTACGTTGCGTAGAGCTTCTATGTATTAGGAGTAGAGAGGGTAAGAGCTGAAAAGTTTAGAAATTTTTGTGGGCTATGGTATTGAGGTAGGCTCAGCCGGAGGCGAAAAAGACCGCATACCCCCTACCTAATGAAGTAGGAAGCCTAGTGGTTCTAAGTGTAGGTTCTGATCTTACCACGCCTCACCTCACTCTGTTGTTGAGTAGAAGCCTGCACCCAAAGCACCTTAAGCTCAGAGTGCAGGACTTAGCATCAGACTTCTTCTGCTCCTGCTGCTACAAAGCAAGCAGCTTGATCGACATCAACTGCTACCTTGAAGATAACATTATCTTCATTCACGATTACCTCTAAAAACAAGTTCGGATCTTCCTCGTGATTAATTATGATCTGAACCTCTTGATCTGGCGCGGACATTGACAGCCCAGCCGCGACAAGCTTGTTGTAGCACTCTTCATGCGACAGCAAGCCACCAGTATACTCTTCCCAGATTTGCTCAAACATCAGTACATCCTCCTTATCTCAGTCTCAAAATCTCGCGTTTTCTTCAACAACCAGACAAGCTGAGAGATAACAGCGTAGTGATGCTTGACCCACATCTCAGCAGTCTCTTTCTTCTTGAAGTAGAATTCAGTGGCGAGTTCCTCTGAATCCACTTTGAGATACAGCCGAAGCATTTGCAGAAACTCTAGGGCCTATACAAGCACCCTAGAGTATCCTTTAGCAGAGTAGCTTAGAAGTCGCTCGGAGTGCCCGGAGCGCAAGCCTCTTCCACGCTCGTCAGGTACTTGCTATAGCGAGCGAGATCAGCTTCTTCCAGCGTCTCAGCATACTGCGTCAGATAACCTTTCATCTTATTCTTATTCTCATCCGTCTGCAACGAGAGAGCTTGCTTGTTGCGGAACAGACCGACAAGGACAGCCTGCGTCTGTGCAGTCTTACCAAGTCCTTGCACGAACGCAGCAAAGCTCTTCTGAATCTCCTTCGCCAGCTTGAGAGCTTCTGCATTACCCTTCCGCTCACCTTCAGCGGTCAGTTCTTCGAAGTTCTCAGCAATCTTCTGACCTTCCTTCAGATCAGCAGTGCCAGAGATCAGCTTGTTACGCGCTTGAGCCTTACAAGCGGCAACAACAGAACCGAAGAGCCAGTCGAGCTTCTCATCTTCGTAGACAGGCAGACCATCTTCACCCGTCTCCTTAATCTTCGCATCCTTGATACCGAATGCTTCGAGAGTAGGGATAGGAATGATGACTTCACCTACTTTCTCGTATTCGTTCTTACCCGGTTGACCAGCAATCTCAACCTTCTTGCTGACATCAACCGTCAATCCGAGCCAGCCTTCCGGCAGCTTCTTAGCCTCGCCAGCAGCAGGCGTATCCGGCATCATGGACATACGGTTGAAGGCCAGACCGAGCAGCACTCCCATCAGCTTCTTTTGCATCTTAAGTCTCCTATAGGTGGGCAGATTATTATGTAGGGAGAATCCGCCCATCACTCCCTTGCTACAACGTTTACTAGCTTACAACATCTCAGGGGGCCTGTCAAGCCCGATTCTTAGATCCGGCAATCCTTTCCTAGAAGACACCAGAGAGCACCTTCTAAGCTCACACCGTTGCGAGCAAGAAACCTTGCAGCAGCTTCTGTACCCTTACGAGCCTGTATCTTCTTCGCGCTAACTAAGATCATGAGCTTCATGCCAATCTCCTTTACGAATGTAGAAGACTTCTTCTGCGCGTGCTGTGAACTGTACACCGTTTGGAGTCAAGATTCTCATATCTCCATTAGGATACGAATCAAGAATCTTGCAGCAGCCAACAGAGAACCTAGCAGTACGCACATCACAGTAGAAGGTATCTCTGTCGGGCTCTCTGAGCGTCTTCGGTCTTCCAACTGACACGATAGTATAGGGAGCATTATCCTTCTCCTTCTCTCTGCGCTCACGCTTACTCCGTAGAATATCAGCTACGCTACTCATCTCAGTCTACCCTCCTTCTCAGACACCAGCTCTTTGATCCCGGCAGCCGGTAAACCGTGAATACTACATCAGGATTCGTGCTATCCTCATACACGAGTACCTTACAACGACGCTGAAGCTCCTGAAGTGCCCTCTTCTTAAGAGCACCCTGCTTGATCTCGTTCTCACGACGAAAGCTGCTATCTGTGAGGAAAGCTACTCTTACCACCTTCACCTTACGAGTCGTCAAGGCCATCTTATTCTCCTCGGGAGTGTCTGTACTACGTGAGCGTAACATAGCACAACAAAGCCAGTCTGTCAAGTACTTGGCATAGCGAAACAACGCTCTTGTATCATGTTGTTTCGATAGGCTGAATCTCTCCTTCCAAGGTTCTCATACTATAAGAGAGATTCATACTTGACAGACTGGCGACTTGTGCTACAGTACAGCGATAGTAGTAGAGACACCGTGACCACCTATCAGACTGGAGCGGCAGCGGAAGGACACTGCTATCTCTGCTAAGAGAGTGTTCACTCCTAATACTCCGATGGATTGTGAGCGAAGCGAACGAGGCTAACAGCACATTGCAGTCATAAGCGTAGCGCCAATTGTAGCAGTTATCTATCCCCGGTTCTTAGGAGACACTTCCCGGCGCCTTTGTCTTATGCCGACTACGAGCTGCGCTTTTGTAGTATGCAGCGAGTAGCTCCGGCTCTCCGCACAGGCGTAGCAGGTGACAGATGATAGCTACTCTCTCACGGTAATAGTAAGTATGGCAGATCAGGGAATCACAATCCGGAGAGATCAAGACCCCCTCCCTCCCCCTCCTGTACCTGTCCTACTGCTATACTATGTAACCCTATAGAGACCTATACCCCGTATCAAATTCTTCTACATAAGTATTAAAATCATTTCAAAAATTGTGTCCCCACACCAGTAATAGAGGGTCACTTAAGGTAGCTGCTATGCCTATTAGGTCACATGGATAGGGAGAGGGGAGGGCTACTACACTTGTGATTCTGTGATATTGAGGATTCCATGCATCCAGTGATCCCTTCGCGGAAAGGCTACTACGCACAGACTCAGCTTATACACTTCAATGTAGAGATTAAAGGGTTGACAGCGATTTCGGCTTATGCCATACTCGTACTTCGTTCTGTGACGCAACATGTCCTGAGCAGAACGAACATAAGCTTCTAAGACAACACAATACGTAATACTGAGACTAAGATAGGAGACTAAGAAGTGGAACAGAACAAGAGCACAGGTGAAGTCTGGCTCTCTCTCCGTACAAGCGGAGCACGAGACCTAAAGAAGTATCGTCTTGCTACTAAGCAAGCTAACCGCATTCTGCGGACTCTTGCACGTAAGCGTAAGCATGGTTACGTATCTCTAGATCACTACTCTGTCCAAGGCATCTATGAGCCTACGATAGAGCTTAAGCAGGGTCAAGATGTAATCTCTGCTGCCAGAGTACGTAAGACTCTTCTCACACTCAAAGAACAAAGAGAAGATAGAGAATTCAAAGCTCGCTCTCAAGCTGAAGCGCGTAGGTCATTAGCCGGGCGGACTAGACTCCGTACTACTCTAATGAGCTTTCAGCTTGGGAGCCTCTCACAAGCAGTGGTTATCTTCTGTCCTATAACGGGGATTGTAGGAAAGCTTGAGATGCCATTCGCACCAATAGCTCTTACTTATGAGCATCCTCTTGCTGAGGCTGGGAATGTGCTAACGCTGCTTCGTTGGTACTTCTCCCCTATTGCTCAGAAGGAAGAGATCAATTACCTTAAGCAATTCTCTACCTTTCGTATTGACCGTCAAATCTTAGCTGGCTGTCTCATGAGCCTTCTCAAGCGTAGAGGACTCTTGGATGACAGTACAGAGCGTGAAACTTCTGCTGTTGAGCGTAATATGGTCTTGCAGAATGCAGGACATGGTACGCTGTCTGATCTACTCAAGGCTATCGTAGAAAAGTGGGACAATCCTAATGTCTGGAAGCGTATGCCCAGACTCTCCTTGGATTGGAAGACTCATTCTCCCATAGATTCCACCGTAACGAATACACTTCAACACTACCTTAAGGTGCTTAACGGTGTATTGGAGCCAATAGAGTTCACGAGCGAAGAGCGCGCTAAGCTCTTTACGGCAACAGCAACGAAGCCTAAGACTCGTGTTAAAATCTACAGTGCTGCTACAGTAGAGCATCGTAAGATCAAAGAGAGCAAAACGGAAGCGTATGAGCTCTTTGAAGCTATTGAACAGAAGCTCAGTATTGCTCACCGTATTGCTGTTAAGCGTACTCTCCGTGATCTTCTCTTGCTCCCGGCGAGTGTAAAAGCAAAGACTGCTCTCATTCTTCGTGCTCTTGAAAGTGATCTTGCTACTCGCTCAAAAGCTGCTAAACTGGCTGATCTGATTATGGCAGCATCTAATGAAGAGCTTATGAAGGAAGCTACTCATAGCTTCATTAGAGATGAAGTCTCACCCATTCCCGCGAAGAGTATCGCAGAGATTCTTGCGCTGAAGAAAGCGCGTAAAGAGGATAAAGAGAATAAAGATGTCTCTCAGGAGACAACCAATGACTAATGCTAACGTTGCTAAGACTTCTGAAGTCTCCTTCCATGTCTTTCGTAAGGATGGCTCTAAGAATCCGGACATTACCCGCTACTTCTTAGACAATAAGACAATAACTGCTCATGATGCTATGGAAGGCAAGCTTGTTCTCTCAGATAGGACGGAGTGGACTCTTGTACTTGAACCTAGAGTTAGAGAGGCTCTTCGGCAAGGTGACAGCGTAGAGTGTCTCATAAGCTTCCAAGCTCGTGTAGATGGTAATTTCGCTGTCGCACGAATCTATGATCCTGAAAAGAAGTTATCTAAACTCGTTAAGGCTAAGCGCTAAGGTACTGACATGAGCATCTATAAGAAACATGGAGTAACTGGACGTATTGTAGCTAACCTGCCAACAGATGCGCAGCGTACTATCTACTTGCGTACAGCAATCAAGTTTCTCCTGAGAGAAGAGACTACTCGTGTCTTTAGCTTCCTCGACTTGCACACTGAGCTAGGCATCGCTCCTGAACATCGTGGAGCACTTATGCAAGCTATGAAGACTCTCGTAGATCGTAACGAGGTACTTCATAATCGCCATGACAATCTCATTTCCTATAAAGAATAGTGGAGACTAAGATGAGCGCAATTCAAGAGCTACTCGCTCGTAAACGTGCTGAAGCTGCTAAAGCTCAAGAGAAGGCTAAAGTTCTCATAGATGAGAATGAAGCTGCTGCTGTACTTGAGAAAGTACAAGAAGCGTCTGAGCTGGCGACTCAAGCAGAAGCTGCTGCTCAATTTCTTGAGGAAACAGAGCGTAATAAA
>Ga0196971_1001489_pt1 | contig 10369 bp, 8 predicted proteins | sample S1v_1013CmetaG_FD_148660 | JGI IMG/M metagenome (GOLD analysis project Ga0196971, IMG submission 148660) | Soil microbial communities from Anza Borrego desert, Southern California, United States - S1+v_10-13C | ecosystem: Environmental > Terrestrial > Soil > Desert | place: USA: California... | reverse complement strand
GGACCCGCAAGGCATAGCCGATGCCCTGAATGCTTGGATAAGACTGCAGGAATCGGAGCGTAGTGGTGTAGTTTTGAAATTCTTCGCGTTCGACGTGCAGCGATGAGGCATACAGGCTCTCAATGCCGCGCAATACCTGTGAATAATCGCGGAAACGTTCCTCTATGCGGTTACCGGCCTCGCGGACTAGCATGTTGAAATTCGCCCTGAGCTCCGCTTCGGCATTTTTCTGGGCATTGGCGGACAGCAGATAGGTCAGGCTCAGGCAAGCAGCGAGAACCGCCCACGGCAGCCAGACATAGGCATACAGACGGCGCAGTAATCCTGCAGCCCGCAAGCTCAGCGAATGGTCAGCCTTAAGCACGATGGTGGGGGAGTAGTCCTAGGCACATACTGCACGCACCTGCAGCATATCCGTCTTGCCTTGCAGAACCTTGCAGATGCCGTCCTGCTTCAGTGTCCGCATACCGGCATGGATGGCCGCCGGCAGCAGGTCGCTGACCGGGGAGCGGAACTGGATCATGCGCTTGATATCTGGCGTTACGGTCAACAACTCATAAAGTCCGAGCCGGCCGCGATAGCCGCTGTAGTTGCATTGCGGACAGCCGGTAGACTTGTGCAGCGTGTATGCGCCTTTTTTGGTGTAGGTGGCCTGCCATTCCTTGCGTACTTCTTCGGCATCAAGCGGTGTGCCTTCTACATATTCCTGTGCCAGCTCCTGCAGCTCTTCCTGTGAGGGCTTGTACGAGGTCTTGCACTTGGGGCACAGCGTCCGTGCCAGCCGCTGGGCCAGAATGGCGAGCAGTGCATCGGCGAAGTTGAAAGGATCCATGCCCATGTCCAGCAGGCGCACAATGCTCTCAGGCGCACTGTTGGTATGCAGCGTCGACAGCACCAGGTGACCGGTCAGCGATGCCTCGATGCCGGTTTTTGCAGTTTCTTCGTCGCGCATTTCACCGACCATGATCACGTCCGGGTCGGCACGCAGAAAGCTGCGCATGGCCCCGGCAAAGGTCCAGCCGATCTTGGGGTTGACCTGCACCTGGCGCAAGCCCTCTTGTGTGATTTCCACCGGATCTTCGGCCGTCCATATCTTGCGTTCCGAGTTGTTGATCCGCGCCAGCAGGGAGTGCAGTGTGGTCGTCTTGCCCGAACCGGTAGGGCCGCATACCACGATGAACCCGTGCGGTTTCTCCATGAGATGCTGCAGAGTGTTCATGACATTGGTCGGCATGCCCAAGTCCTCCAGCGGGATGGGCTTGGCAGAGGCCAGGATACGCATGACGATGTCTTCCAGGCTGTTGGAAGTCGGCACAGTGGCCACTCGCAGCTCGATCTTGGCCGGGCCGAAATGCGAGAAATCTATCTTGCCGTCCTGCGGCCTGCGGTGATCGGTGATGTCGAGCTGCGCCATGATCTTGATGCGTGAAATCAACGCACTGCGGAAATTGTAGGGAATCTCCAGATAAGACATCAGCGCACCATCCTTGCGAAAACGGATGCGCGTATTCTTTTTGCCGGGATAGGTTTCGATGTGGATGTCGGAGACGTTTTCTTTATAGGCATCCAGAATCATCTTATTCACCAGCTGCACCAGGGTGTTGTCGGATTCACGGACCGTTTCCAATTTCAGCTCGGTCGTGGAGCCTTCCTCGAAAAGCTTGGTAGCTAGGTCCTCGATCTCCACGTTGGCAGCGGAGCTGTTATGAAAAACATAATCCTCGCGCCTGTCGCCAATATCATCGAGATAAACCACACCCCGGCCCGCGCTGTAGTATTTGCTCAGGGCTTCGCGAATGTCTTCCCGCGAGGCCATGGCGGGGATGATTCGCCGCTGGGTGACAAAGCGAAGCTCTTCCATGCCCGCCGCGTTCAGCGGATCCTCGAATGCCACCACCAGGCCGTCATCATGGGTACACAAAGGGATGATGGTGTGCTTGCGGGCAAGCGTCACATCAATCGTCTTGATGGCGTTGAGATCGAAATTGAATTTGCTCAGCCCGACAAAGGGAATGCCCAGCTTCTTCGCCAGCGCGCCTTTCAAGGCCTGTGCGTCTATCACACCCATCTGGATGAGAATCTGGCCCAATTGGACCTTGCGGTTCTCCTTCTGCTTGGAAAGCGCTTCTTCGAGCTGTTCCTCGGTCAGCAGATCCAGCTGGATCAGTGCCTCCCCGAGCTTGAGGATTGGCTGGCGCTCCTGATGCGCGATGGCCTTGGAGAGCTGCTCCTGCGAGATGACCTTGTTTTCGTGTAGGTAATCGCCGAGCCGCTGCATCTGCAGTTCACGCTGACGGTTGAGTGCCTTGCTGACATCACGTTTGGAGGCAATCTTCTCGTCGACCAGAAGCTCTCCGATACGCGGACCGATCTGATAGTTCTTGATGGCGGAATGCGGGACAAAGCAGCGGATGATCTTCCCGTCCTCGTTCGGCACAAAAAAGAACAGTCCGTTGCTGATCAGGGCGTAACCACATGTATCGCCCTTCATGATCTCGTTGTCATTGAATTCCACAAAAAATGACTGCTTTTCAGAGCCATGGAATATCTCGTTTGCTCGTTCTTCCAGTGGAGTCGGCTCGGAAGTAATGACCAGTGGATGCACCAGCCGCATGCTTTTTACCTGATCAATGTGGATGGTTTCGTGTGTTTCCGTGCGGGTGGGCTGAAACACGATCTCCGGATCATCCGGCATGAAGTGTTCGAGTCCGCCCAGCAATTTCTTGCCGTCACGGAAATAGATCAGACAGGGCTCAGGCCCGGGCTTTGGGTTGCCGCCGGAAAAGCTGAAATAGGGGGGTGTGGGCCATTCGAAAGCTGTGGTGAGCATATCTCTCCTCCGCTGCATCGCCCGGGCGTTGGTATGTGGTGCTGCCGCCCGTATGAGGTCCAGTATACGCTTTGCTTTTTGAGGTTCTAGTCGGTAGACCGCATAGGTGAATTGTTGAGTCAGAGGGCTTGAAATGGTGGTTGGTCAGGTCGGTCTCGACCGACAGTCGACCCTATTTCTTTTGCTCAGCCAAAAGAAATAGGGGAAAGAAAAGGCTGCCCCCTGCCGCTTAATCCTTTGCCTCAGCGCCTCATCCGTGCATGGATTATGGAGAATGGCTTCTAGCCACTTGGTAAATTTTTCTATCCCATCCAGCTCTGAGGGTTAACTATATGGAAATAACAGGCACGTCTGAGTTAATTCTTTGAAGTTCATATCACTAAGTTAGGAAGTTGTTGCTCCACAAACTCCATCGGCTTTCTCTTGAACCCGCTCTTCGCAAACTGATGCCACTTGCCAACCACAAAGCTGATGATCAGATTGGCCCTTGCTTCCGGCTCCAGCTTTCTACCCGTTTGCGTTTCGGCAATGCGTAAACTCTGCTTGAGCGTGGATTCCACACGGTCGAACAGCTGATTGATACGCACCTGCAGCCTGTCATCCTCATTGACCAACGCATCGCCAATCAGCACACGTGTCATGCCTGGGTTCTTTTCGGCGAACATCAGCAACACGGTAACCACGCGCTGCACCTGCGCCAGACCATCCTGCTCTTCGCTGGTGATTTTATTGATAAGGCCGAACAGGCTTTGCTCGATGAATTCGATGAGGCCTTCGAACATCTGTGCCTTGCCGGCGAAGTGACGGTAGAGGGCAGCTTCGGATACGCCCAGTTTTGCGGCCAGTGATGCAGTGGTGATCTTTTCCCGCTTGGGCGATTCCAGCATCTTGGCCAGAGTTTCGAGGATTTGTTGTTTGCGTTCGCCAGCCATTGTGAACTCCTGTTTTTATCTTTTTGAGTTAAGCGAATATTGTTGTGCCGAAATTTTAAACGATAACGTGAGTAAGCGCTAACACGTTGCTGATGCGACGATCCACATAGGCAGGTTTGGTCATGCGCCGGGATATCAGCACGGTTTTCATGCCCATGCGCTTGGCGGTTTTGAGCGCTTCGGGATTGTCTTCGAGCATGATGCAATCGCTGGCCCTGACACCGAGTTTCGATAGCACATGGCGGAAGCCGCGTATTCCAGGCTTGGGGTGAAAGCGTGTGGATTCCACGCTGAAAACGACTTCGAACAAATCCTCAATGCCCAGTAGGTCGAGCACGCGCTCGGCATATGACATGGGGGCATTGGTGAAGATGACCTTACGCCCGGGCAGGCGCTGCAGAAAATGACGCAGCCGTTTGGTCTTGATGACCATCTGCGGCAGCTCCAGCAGTTGGTGCGTCTTGTGCAGGAAGTCGTGGGGGCAGGTGCCATGGTGGCGCATGAGACCCTTGAGGGTGGCGCCGTAAATGCGCCAGTAGTGTTGCCGCAGCCGGAAGGCATCGGGTTCTTCCAGTTTGAGCTTATCCATGATGTATTCCGTCATGGCGCGGTTGAGCTGGGGGAAGATCTGGGAAGACGCGTCATGTAGAGTGTCATCCAGATCAAATATCCAAACTCTGCTGCGCGGCTGCGAAGACAAATTGTGTTCTTGCGCGGTGCTCATGCCCTCGCCGTATTGACGTGTACTGTCTCGGGCCCTGCGCGCCGTGCGCCTAACACTTTGTCTTCTCGCACGTTTGCTGAAACCAGCGCTGAATCACTTCGCCTTAATCAGCGTACCCACACCATCATCCGTAAGCACCTCTAAAAGCAACGCATGCTCGACTCGCCCATCAATGATGTGCACGGATTTCACACCGCTCCGGGCTGCATCGAGTGCCGAGCTGATCTTGGGCAGCATGCCGCCGGAGAGGGTGCCGTCTTCCACCAAGGCATCGATTTCCTTGGGCGTGAGGCCGGTGAGCAGTGTGCCTTCCTTGTCCAGAACGCCAGGTGTGTTGGTCAGCAGCACGAGTTTTTCCGCGCCGAGTACTTCAGCCAGTTTGCCGGCCACAACGTCAGCGTTGATGTTGTAGGTTTCGCCTTCCGGCCCGACGCCAATCGGTGCGATGACGGGGATGAAATCGCCCTGGTCCAGGAAGTTGATGAGCCGCGGGTCAATGCCGGTGATCTCACCGACCTGGCCGATGTCTATCATCTCCTCGGGCTTAGTCTTGTTGGGGACCATCATCTTTTTCGCGTGGATGAAATTGCCGTCCTGACCGGTCAGGCCCACCGCCTTGCCGCCATGACGGTTGATCATGTGCACGATTTCCTTGTTGATCTGCCCGCCCAGTACCATCTCGACGATGTCCATGGTTTCGGCATCGGTCACCCGCATGCCCTGGATGAATTCACCTTTTTTGCCGAGTTTGTCCAACATCTCGTTAATTTGCGGCCCGCCGCCATGCACCACGACTGGGTTCATGCCCACCAGCTTGAGCAGCACGACATCACTGGCGAAACATTCCCGCAGGTCGGCATCCGTCATGGCATTGCCGCCGTACTTGATGACGATGGTTTTGTCGAAAAACCGCTTGATGTACGGCAAGGCTTCAGCCAGTGTATGGGCTTTATGTTCCGGGGTGGGTTCGGTGGACATCGCTGCTCTCGGGAAGGTAAATATGGCGACATTTTACTTGGAATCTGCCATTGCGGAATGCTGTTTATAATCGTGTGAATCTGCTGCGGCTGGGCTTGCATCAAGGATAGGCGGAAATGAAAAAACTACCTGTGGAACAGTTTCTCGACCTGCTGGCAGCGGCGCAGCCAACGCCGGGCGGCGGCAGTGCGGCGGCGCTGATTGGCGCCATGGGTGCGGCGCTGGTCAGCATGATGGCAAGACTCACCGTGAGTAAGGACAAATACGCAGCCAATCACGAGGAAATGGCGGCGTTGCTGGAGCAATCCGAAGCCCTGCGCGAACAGCTCACTGAAGCCATGCAGCAGGATATCAAGGCCTATAACAAGGTCATGTCCGCTTATGCAGCGCCGGTGAAGTCCAAGAACGAGGCAGCGCGGAATGCCGATATCCAGACCGCATTCAAGGAAGCCACAGAAATCCCGCTCATCTGTATCCGGCTTGCACTGCATATCATCCCGCTTGCGCGCCGCGCGGTGGAAATCGGCAATCTCAATGCCGCTGCGGATGCAGGTGTTGCGGCGATTGCGGGCCATGCCGCAGTACGCGGTGCAGCGCTCAATGTGTTTACCAATTGTGCCGTGATCGAAGACGAGATTTTCTGCAAAGCTTGCATCAATGAAGCCAGCAAGTCCTTGAGTGAAGCCGCACGGCTGGAGTCCGAGGTTTTCAATCTGGTGCGGCATAAAGCCGCCAGCGCTTGATTGTGCGATAGCCGATTTATCTTGCAGCTCAGCCGTGCGAGAATCCGCTGACTGCTCCATCCATGCCTTAGGGAGACGCCATGCCCAGCGACATTGCCATCGCTCAGCAAGCTCGCATGAAAAAGGTCGCCGAGATTGCGCATGATCTCGGCCTCGCAGAAGACTCCATCGAAAACTACGGCCACTACAAGGCCAAAATCAATTTTGAAGCCAACCGCCAGCTATACGACCGGCCCGACGGTAAGCTGATCCTGGTCACCGCCATCAGCCCGACACCGGCCGGCGAAGGCAAAACCACCACGACCGTTGGCCTGGGTGACGCGCTCAATGCCATCGGCAAAAGAAGCATCATCTGCCTGCGCGAGCCATCCATGGGGCCGGTGTTCGGCATGAAGGGCGGTGCGGCCGGCGGCGGTTATGCGCAGGTGGTGCCGATGGAAGACATCAACCTGCATTTCACCGGCGATTTCGCGGCGGTAGCATTAGCACACAACCTGCTCTCCGCGCTCATCGACAATCATATCCACCAGGGCAACGAGCTGGGCATAGACCCGCGCCAGGTGGCCTGGAAGCGCGTCATGGACATGAACGACCGTGCGCTGCGTCAGATCGTGGTCGGGCTGGGAGGGCGCGTGAACGGCCAGACGCGCGAGGACGGCTTCGATATCGTGGTCGCTTCCGAAGTCATGGCTATCCTGTGTCTGTCGAAGTCGCTGCGCGACCTCAAGGAGCGGCTCGGCAATATCGTTATCGGCTACAGCTTCGATGACCGTCCCGTTCGCGCACGCGACCTCAATGCGCATGGCGCCATGACCGTGCTGCTCAAGGACGCCATCAAGCCCAACCTAGTGCAGACGCTGGAAAATACACCGGCCTTCATCCACGGTGGCCCATTCGCCAATATCGCGCACGGCTGCAATTCGGTCATTGCTGCCCAGCTGGCGCTCAAGCTGGCCGACTATGTCGTGACAGAAGCCGGTTTCGGCGCTGACCTGGGTGCGGAAAAATTCATCGATATCAAATGCCGCAAATCGGGCATCCGGCCCTCGGTCTGCGTACTGGTCTCGACCATACGAGCGCTCAAGTATCAGGGCGGGGTAGAGCTTGACGCCTTGTCGCAGGAAAACTTGTCGGCGCTGGAGGCGGGCATGGTCAACCTGGAAAAGCATGTCGAAAACATCACAGAACATTACGGGCTGCCTTGCGTTGTCTGCATCAACCGCTTCATTCACGATACCGAGGCTGAGTTTGAACTGATAAGGCAGCGCATGGCTCCCAGAAACATACCAGTTGTGCTGGGTGAACACTGGGCCAAGGGCAGCGCAGGCGCGGAACATCTGGCACGCGAAGTCGTGCGGCTTGCGGAATCAGACGGTAGCGGCATGCGCTATGTGTATGAAGATGAAGATCCCTTGTGGGAAAAGATGCGCAAGGTGGCGACCAGGATCTATGGTGCTGCAGAGATCAGTGCACCGCGCCATGTGCGCGTGCAAATCGATCGTCTCCAAGCGGAAGGTTATGGGCATTTCCCTATCTGTGTCGCCAAGACGCAGTCGTCGTTTTCCACCGATGCCTCGATTCGCGGCGCGCCGCGAGGCCATACCATCATCATCCGCGCCGTACGGCTCAGCGCCGGCGCCGAATTCATCGTCATGATCTGCGACGACATCATGACCATGCCTGGGTTACCCAAGGTGCCATGCGCCACGCATATCGATATCGATGAGCAGGGGCGCGTCATAGGATTGTTCTGAATCGCCAGGGCAAAAAAAAGCGGCCTTACGGCCGCTGAGAGGGGATGTCAGAGGGTAAAGCGGTGATTAATTGATGGTGAGTTTCTTGGCCGAGGTTTGCGCCTTCTTGGGCAACACCAGCTCCAGCACACCATTCTTGTAGTGCGCTTCAGACTGGGCCTCATCAATCTCATTCTCCAGCACGAAAGTGCGGGACAGCTTGCCGTAATAGCGTTCGGAACGCAGTGCGCGCTCACCTTCCCGGGTTTCATTCTCGCGGCGGGTTTCGGCACTCAGCGAAACCTGGCTGCCATCGATGGTGACGTGGATGTCTTCCTTGTTCACGCCGGGGATCTCCGCATGCACGACGTAGCTGTTGGCATTCTCGTGGACGTCCATCCGAATCTGCGCCTGGCTGTTTTCGCGCATCAGGCTCACAGGGCGGAAAAAACCATTCAGGACTTCATCCAGCGGATCGAATGCGCTCACACTGAACGGATCAAATCGGGTCAGATTAGCCATGTTCATCTCCTTCGAAATAGGTGAAAAACTTCCTTGAAACCAAGATGAGGGAGGGTTGAAAAATTTCAAGAGGGTGATTTGTATTGCATGTGAGGGAATCGTACAGACCCGCAACAGCCGAGTTTCAAGGCTGATCCCTCAAGCAGGATTCAGCCTGGTCAGCTTCTTCTGGAATACCTTGGAGCGCCGCTGGAAGTTGTAGAGCTGCTGCTTGACCGCGGGCAGTGCTTCTACCCCGGTTTCCGTGAAGCCCCGCTCTATGAACCAGTGCTCGGTGCGCGTCGTCAGCACAAACAGGGTGTGGATACCGCGCAGGCTAGCCTGCTCTTCAATATAGTGCAGCAGCCTGTCGCCGCGGCCGCCTCCGCGGAAAACCGGGTTGACGGCCAAACACGCGAGTTCCGCCTTACCTTCGTCGGGGAAGGGGTAAAGCGCTGCGCAGCCGATGATGAGCCCGTCATGCTCCATGACGAAAAAGTGGTGGATCTCCATCTCCAACCGCTCACGTCCGCGCCGCACCAGTACTCCTTCGGCTTCCAGCGGTTCTATGATCTGCAGAATGCCGCCGACGTCGCCGATCTCGGCTTCACGCATGGCTTCCAGGGGCTCTTCCGTAATCATGGTGCCGATGCCGTCGTGTGTGAACAGCTCCTGCACGATGGCACCGTCAATATGCCGGCTGATCAGGTGGGTACGTGCCACGCCGTGCTCGCAGGCGCGAATGGCGGCAGGCAGGTAATAACTTTCGTCCTCCGATAGGCCGACTGCATTCGCATTCTGCGCCTGACGCAGCAGGTTCCTGGCTTTTTCCACGGTCATTTCGCGCAACAGTTCGCCACGGATATTGCGCACCCCTACGGAATCCATGAGGAAAATGAGCTTGTCGGCATCCAGCGCAATGGCCGCGCTGACGGCCACATCTTCCAGCGCAAGATTGAAGACCTCACCCGTGGGCGAGAAGCCCAGCGGCGACAGCAACACCAGTTCGCCGTCCTCCAGCCGCTTCTGAATGCCGACGGCATCCACCTTGCGCACTTCCCCCGTGTGCTGCAGATCCACGCCCTCGAGCACGCCGACCGGTTTGGCTGTCACGAAGTTGCCGCTGGCAACGCGGATATCTGAGCCGGCCATGGGAGAGTTGACGAGACCCATGGAGAGCAGGGCCTCAATTTCCACGCGCACGGCGCCATTGGCTTCCTTCGCGGCTTCCATGGCTTCGTCGGAGGTGACGCGCATGCCGGCTACCAGCCGGGTTTCGATCCTGGCCCGTTTGAGACGCGATTCGATCTGCGGTCTGGCGCCATGCACCAGCACCAGCCGCACTTCCAGGCTGGCAAGCAGGTTGAGGTCGTGCGAGAGGGCAACGAATTGGCCGTCGTCCACCACCTCTCCGCCAAAGGCAATCACAAAGGTCTTGCCGCCGAAGGCGTGGATGTAGGGCGCAGCGGAACGGAACCAGCGCACAAATTCGCGTGGCTGCAGCAGATTCAGGTTTGGTGCGGTTTGCGTCGAAGCTGTAGTGGTGGTTTCGGCATGCGAATAAAGAAACGCAGGCGTACAGTCCAGTGCGGTGCAGAGTCGCCGCAGCATGGCTTCGGATACGCCCTGCGTACCGCGCTCGATGCGAGAAAGATTGCCGCTGTCAGCACCGACGCGTTTCGCCAGTTCCTGCAGCGTCAAGTTCAGCAGTTTGCGTCTTTTTCGTATGGCTTGACCAAGCATGTCGTTTCCAAATTTTGCAAATCTCGCATATTTTTATACAAAATAGTTTTAAACGCAAATTACTCATTGAAATCACCCCATAGCACCTGCATGGCTGCAATGGCGGCTAATGGTGCGGTTTCGGTACGCAGTATGCGACGCCCCAGTTTTACCGATCTGAAGCCGCTATTGGACGCCATGCTGAT